>Ga0210383_10000841_pt1 | contig 28325 bp, 20 predicted proteins | sample IncBWC14OmetaG_FD_160072 | JGI IMG/M metagenome (GOLD analysis project Ga0210383, IMG submission 160072) | Forest soil microbial communities from Barre Woods Harvard Forest LTER site, Petersham, Massachusetts, United States - Inc-BW-C-14-O ... | reverse complement strand
AGCCTGTCGGCCGACGAAAGACGCGCCTATGAGCAGCTGGCCATCTTGTATGCGAAGCGGCGCGCCTACTCGAGCATGATGGGGACGCGCCCGCAGACGCTGACCGGGATAGCGGATTCACCCGTCGGCCTGGCTGCCTGGCTTCTGGACCACGGTGACGGTTATGGCCAGCCCGCGGCGCCGGTCACCTCGGCCGTGCTCGGGCACACCGTCAATGGACATCCCGCAGGCGCCCTGACCCGGGACGATGTCCTGGACAACATAACGCTGTACTGGCTGACGAACACGGCGGTCTCTGCGGCCCGCCTGTACTGGGAAAACAAGCTGGCCCTCTACAACGCGGTCAGTGTTTCCGTTCCGGCGGCCGTGAGCGCCTTTCCCGGCGAGGGCTATCAGGCCCCGCGGAGCTGGACCGAGCGGGCCTATCACCACCTCATTTATTACAACCAGCCCGACCAGGGCGGCCACTTCGCGGCCTGGGAACAACCGCAGATCTTCTCCGAAGAGGTCCGCGCGGGCCTGCGGCCGCTGCGCAAGTAGCAGCAAGGGCCGGTCGCCAGCCAGTCCAGGAAGGTAAAGACTCATGTCCGGCGAAACTGAAATCCGTCCCTTCCGGGTCGACATGCCCGACGAAGCGATCGCCGATCTGCGGCGGCGCATCGCCACGGCGCGCTGGCCCAGCAGGGAGCTCGTCGCCGACCGGTCGCAGGGCGTCCAGCTGGCGACGGTCCGAGAGCTCGCCCGATACTGGACCACCGAGTACGACTGGCGCCGGTGCGAGGCGAAACTGAACGCGCTGCCGCAGTTCACGACCCAGATCCACGGGGTGGACATCCACTTCATCCACGTGAGGTCAAAAGCCGCGGACGCGTTGCCGCTGATCATGACGCACGGCTGGCCCGGCTCGGTGATCGAGCTGCTTGAGGTCGTCGGTCCGCTCGCCGATCCGACGGCACACGGCGGACGCGCCGAGGATGCGTTCGACCTGGTGCTGCCGTCCCTGCCCGGGTACGGCTTCTCCGGCGAGCCGGCTGACGTCGGCTGGGACCCCGGCCGCATCGCGAGTGCCTGGGCGGTGCTGATGGACCGGCTCGGCTACACCCGTTACGTCGCCCAGGGCGGCGACCAGGGAGCCGGCGTCACCGACGCGATGGGCCGCCAGGCGCCCGAGGGGCTGGCCGGCATCCACCTGAACTTTCTCCGGGACGCGCTGGCTGGCGGCAACCCGCCGGCTGGGTCCTCCGCGGAAGAACGCGCTGCCCTCGCGGCGATCACCGCCTTCAAGACGGGCGGCTTCGGCTACTTCCTGGAGCAGGCCACGCGACCGCAGACGATCGGCTACGCCCTGCTGGATTCACCCGTCGCCCTGGCGGCCTGGATGCTCGACCACGACACCGACAGCTACGAGAAGATCTCCCGCGCCTTCATCGACGGGCAGCCGTCCGGAGGGCTCACCCGGGACCACGTACTCGACAACATCTCTGTGTACTGGCTGACCGGCACCGGGGCCTCGGCGGCCAGGTCGTACTGGGAAGGCGGCCGAGCCGCGGCTCTGTCGGCCGGCCAGGCTCGCCCGGAGGTCAAGCTCCCGGTCGGCTTCACCACCTTCCCCGACGAGATCTTTCGGGCCCCGCGCAGCTGGGTCGAGAAGGCCTACCCCAACCTGATCTACTTCCACGAGGCCGCCAGAGGCGGCCACTTCGCCGCCTGGGAAGAGCCCGAGCTGTTCGCGACCGAGATCCGGGCCGCGTTCGCGCCGCTGCGCTAACGCCCGCCCGCACGGGCTCCAGGCCACTCGGTAATCGTGCGCACAACAGCGCCGTGCGCAGGACACGGCCGTGATTCACGAAAGGAACCGTCATGTCCATCAAGAGCAAGGTGCTCGCCGCCGCAGGGGTTCTGACCCTGGCCGGCGGGCTGAGCGGAGTGGGGACGCTGTCGGCCAGCGCGGCTACCCCGCAGTGCGGCAGCGGCTGCGTGGAGGTGTACAGCGCAAAGTACGCCACCGCGACGAGCCTGGGCTGGGTGGAGACCGTGTTCCTGGGGATCCCGGTGCAGGGGGTGCCGACGGAGGTGCGCCCGGCCAGCGGTTCGAACCCGGCCGAGGACCTGATCATCCCGACCGGGGCGCCGGTGCTGGTGTCGCAGTTCTACGCCGAGGGCATGGTCTCAGCCGCGGTGGACGCCCACTACGGCAGCGAGCCCGCGGTGCAGATCGAGTACGCGCCCTACGGCAAGCCCACCGGCCTGTGCACCGCGGTGGCCGTCACCGCCTACCAGAACGAGGGCCTGAGCCTGCAGCCGTGCAGCGCTCCGGGCACGACCGTGTGGATCATCGACGTTAACGATTCACCCGCGACCGCTTCGCAGACGCCGTCCCACTTCCCGATCGTCAACGGGTCCGACACCGACTTCGTCCACCCGTTCGCGATGACCATCCTGGGAAACCCGGCTCACCAGCCGTTCACCCCGATCATCATGCGGCACCTGACCGGTAACCCCGCCAGTGTGCCCGCCAATCAGCTGTGGGGCGCTGCCTTCGGGCCCGTCTCCTGAACGATCCGACGGTGGCGCCGCCAGGTCGGCGGCGCCACCGAGACCGCGAGATCAATGCTGGCCGGCGCGGCGCCTGCTAAGGGACTGGTCACCGAGTCTGGTCACTGAGTCGCGGGTGGTACACACTTCCATTCGTGGGTCATGTTTGGCAGGACGAGCAGCGGCTGGACTGGCCTTGACGAGCTTCGGTCCGCTTCACGGCACGTCCCTGGCGTTTCTGGACCGGCAGCGAGAATGCGAGCTGCTCGACGGGCTCCTGCATGCGGTCCGTGAAGGGCGCAGCGGTGTCATCGTGGTCCGCGGCGAGGCTGGAATCGGCAAGAGCGCGCTGCTGGAGTACACAGCCCGGGCGGCAACCGACCTCCGGCTGATGAGGGTCGCAGGCGTGGAGTCGGAGATGGAGCTGGCCTTCGCCGCGCTCCATCAACTCTGCTCCCCGTTGCTCGACTACCTTCCGCGGCTGCCCGAACCGCAGCGCGACGCGCTCGCAACGGCGCTTGGCCTGCGATCCGGGTCGCCACCCGACCACTTCCTCGTCGGCCTGGCGGTGCTGAGCCTGCTGTCCGAGGCGGCCGAGGACCTTCCGCTGGTGTGCCTGGTCGATGACGGCCATTGGCTAGACCGGGCGTCCGGGGGAGTCCTGGCCTTCGCGGCGCGCCGCCTCCTGGCGGAACCCGTCCTGCTCGTGATCGCCGCCCGGGAGCCAGGCACCGACCTGCGCGGGCTGCCCGATCTCGTCGTCGAGGGCCTGCCGGACGCCGAAGCACGGCAGCTGCTCACCTCAGTGTTGCGGTGGACGCTGGACGAACGGGTCCGGGACCGGATGCTCGCCGAGGCCAGAGGAAACCCGCTGGCGCTGCGGGAGCTGTCGCGCGACGGTTCGCTCGCGGAGCTGACCGGCGGTCTCGGGCTGCCGGGGACGCCTGGCCTGGCGGACCGGATCGAGGAGCGGTTCCGTCGGCAGATCGCTGATCTGCCCGGCGATACCCGGCGCCTGCTGCAGGTCGCGGCGGCCTGCCCGATCGGGGATCCGGCCCGGGTGTGGCGTGCGGGTCGAGGGCTCGGGGTGCCGTCGGAGGCCGCGGCCCCGGCGGTGGAGGCCGGCCTCATCGAGTTCGGCACATGGGTGCGGTTCCGCCATCCGCTGGTGCGCTCGGCCGCCTACCGCTCCGCCTCGCTCACCGAACGGCGGGAGGTTCACCGAGCGCTGGCGGCGGCTACCGACCCCGCCGCCGATCCAGACCGCCACGCCTGGCACCAGGCCCAAGCGGCCCCGGGCCCTGACGAGGACGTCGCCGCCGAGCTCGCCCGCTTCGCGGGCCGGGCGCAGGCCCGCGGCGGCCTGGCCGCGGCCGCCGCGTACCTGCACCGGGCAGCGACGCTGACCCCCGATCCTTCCCGGCGGGCGCAGCGGCTGCTCGACGCGGCGCGGGCCGCGCGCGACGCGGGCGCCCTGGACGCGGCGCTCGACCTGCTGGCCGCGGCCGACGCCGGGCCGCCGGACGTGTTGCGTACCGCCGAGGTACAGCACCTGTACGGCCAGATCGCGCTGGAGCAGCGTCGCGGGCACGACGCGGCCCGGCTTCTGGTTGGTGCGGCCCGGCAGCTGGAACCGCTCGACGCCCGCCTCGCGCGTGAGACGTACCTGCAGGCCCTCGGCGCCGCGATCTGGGCCGGCGAATCGGAGCAGCCTGGCACCCTGACCGAAATCGCCGCCGCCAGCCGCACCGCGCCCCCGAGCCCGGTACCGCCGCGCGCGGAGGATGTTCTGCTCGACGCGCTCGCCATCCGGCTGCTCGAGGGGCACACGGCCGCCGCGCCGGTACTGGCCCGCGCGCAGCAGGAGATGCTCGCGCTGAACCCCGGCACCGATATCGACGTCGGCCCTTACCTCTGGCTGGTCGGCATGCGGGCCGGCGGCATCGTCGCCGGCGAGCTGTGGGACGACGACGCGCGGCACATCCTGGCCACCCGCCAGGCCGACGTCGCGCGCCACGCGGGCGCCCTCGTGCAGTTGCAGTACGCGCTCAGTTTCGTGGCCTGGACCCACCTTGACGCGGGCGACGTGGCCGCGGCGGCGCGTTTCCTCGATGAGGATCGCCTGATCGCGGAGGCGATCGGTGCCCCGCCGGTTGCGTTCTGCGCGGTGTTGCTTGCCGCGTGGCAGGGAGAGGAGGACACGACCGTCGGACTGTGCGAGACCTTGCTGAGACTGGCCAGCGCCGGGCGCATCACCCGGCTGCTTACGGTTGCGGACCACGCGATCGCGGTGTTGCACAACGGCCATGGCCGGCACGACGCCGCGCGCGACGCGGCCCTGAGGGCATTCGAGCGCGGTGATCTCGGTTACGAGCCCTTCGTCGTCGGCGAGCTGGCCGAAGCCGCATCCCGGACCCATGACGAGGCCGTGATCTCAACGCTGCTGCAGCTGCTGGCCGAGCGTTCCCGCACGACTCCGACGGAGTGGGCCCTCGGAACCGAGGCGTGCGTGCGCGCCATGGCCAGCGTCGGCAACACGGCCAGAAGCTGCTACCTAGAGTCGATCGACCGGCTGGGCCGCACCCGCATGCGGGCTCAGCTGGCCCGCACGCACCTGCTGTACGGCGAATGGCTGCGCCGCGAGAAGCAGCGTTCGGAGGCCCGCGAGCACCTGCGCCGCGCGTACAAGATGCTGACCGCGATGGGCATTGAGGCCTTCGCCGAACGGGCCCGCCGCGAGCTCCAGGCCACAGGGGAGACAGTTCGCAGGCGGACCGTGGCCCAGGCCATCGAGCTCACCGCACAGGAGGCACAGATTGCCCGGCTAGTCCATGAAGGCTTGTCGAACCCGGAAATCAGCACCCGGCTCTTCCTCAGCCAGCGCACCGTCGAATGGCATCTGCGCAAGGTGTTCACCAAGCTCGACATCACCTCGCGCAGGCAACTCCGCGGGTCCCTGCCCGTCGCCGTACGGCGCGCTCTGCAGATTTAGGGCCACGGGCCGGGCTTGTGTCCCTGACCGCTTGCGCCGCTGCTGGCCGGATACCGACACTTGCACGTGTGCGAGTATTCGGGATCGGCGCTACCGCTGCGGACGTCGTGGCGGTCCTGCGGCGCGGCCCGTCCGGCTGGAGCCACGTCGGGCGGTGGGACATCGCGGCACGGCGGTACGAGCCGGGCTCGTGGCTGCACGGCACCTTGTACCCGCAGCGTTGCGACCTGTCGGCGGACGGCCGGTACCTGTGCTACTTCGCGCTTAAGGGCGATAGCACCTGGGAGCTCGGCGCCACCTACATCGCCGTCTCCCGGCTGCCCTGGCTGACCGCCCTGGCGGCCTGGCGCACCTCCGGTACCTGGACAGGCGGCGCACACTTCGTCGCCGATACCGGACGCTGCGACCTCGGGCCGCCCGACGCCGGGGACACCAGCGGGCTGCGCGGCAGGTACGGGCTGGCCATGACCGAGGCGGCCTCGTACCCGGTCGAGCGGCGCCGCGGCTGGCGGGAGACGCCGGACACCCCGGCCCGGGCGGTGACCGACGTGTGGGACGAAAAACGGTCAAACGAGGTAAGGATGACGCGACCGCAACCGGAGCCGGCCGGCGGGCGCGCGCCCTGGCCCGGCGGGACCCGGCCGTGGCTCGTGGTCAGCGGCGGCTACGCCGCGCACCGGAGCATGGCGGGACACTACGACGCGCCGCGGTACGAGCTGGTCGACGGCTCGGCCGGGTCGGTGCTGGAACACCTCGACGAGGTTCAGTGGGCCGACTGGGCAGGCGGCGGCGAACTGCTGACCGCAACCACCGACGGGCGGCTGCAGATCCGCGACCGGACCACCCTGCAGGTGGCATGGGAGCATGACCTCGCACCGATGCGCCCGGAAACGGGTATGCCACCCGCAGAAGCCAGGCATTGGCAGGCCGATGACGTCGGCCGCTGATCGCCACCCACACGGAAGGTGGTGCGATTGCGGACCCGGGCGCCGTCTGGTACCGGTCCCGGTTTGCCGCGCGGGTGGAGGCACAGGTGAACGGGAAGTGAATTCAGCTGCCCGTGACTGCCGTCACGCTCTGCGGTAGTTGACCTGGTCCGAGGCGCAGTATCAGCATGTGATAGCAGACTGTTCTGAAGGTGACCGCGGGGCTATGAACGACACCAGCGTGCGCGAGCGACCCGGCCGGACGTACCGTGCGGGCGGGTCACCGCTTGACCTCACCGTGTCGAAGCTGCTGCGCCCGCTGGTGCGGCCGGGGACTATCCGCCGTGCGCCGCTGCTGGACCGGTTGGCCGGCGGGGATCCGCGCCGGATCGTCTCGGTGGTCGCGCCGCCGGGTTACGGGAAGACCACGCTGCTGTCACAGTGGGCCGAGCGGGGCGGCCCGGCTTTCGCCTGGGTCTCGGTCGACGAGCGGGACAATGATCCGAAGGTCTTGCTCACCTACGTCGCCGAAGCGCTCGATGCCGTCGAGTCTGTCGGCGAGCGGGTGTTCGATGCGCTGGCCTCGCCGGGCAGTTCGGTGCCCGGCTCGGTGGTGCCCCGGCTGGGGTCGGCATTCGCGTCGATGGCCGTGCCGGTCGTGCTGGTGCTCGATGACGTCCACCTGCTGCACAACACCGAATGCCGGGATGCGCTGTCGGTGCTGGCCGATCATGTGCCGGCCGGGTCGCGGCTGGTGCTGGCCGGGCGAGCCGAGCCGCCGCTGCGGGTCGCGCGGCTGCGCGCCGAGGGCCAGATCCTGGAGATCGGCCCGGCTGACCTGTCGCTGACCTGCGCCGAGGCGGCTGCCCTGCTGCGTGACGCGGGCCTGGAGCTAGGTACCGAGGTGGTCGCGGAGTTGCATCGCAGGACTGAGGGGTGGCCGGTCGGGCTGTACCTGGCGGCGCTGTACCTGCGGGAAGGCGGCGCGCTGCCAGATGCGGCGGTTTCCTTCGGCGGTGATGACCGGCTGGTCAGCGAGTACGTGGAGGCCGAGTTCCTGGCGCGGATCCCGCAGCGGCAGCGGGTGTTCCTGACCCGGACCGCGGTGCTGGCCCGGATGTCCGGGCCGCTGTGCGAGGCGGTGCTCGAGGTGCCCGGATCTGCCGCGGCGCTGGCGGAGCTGGCCCGGTCCAACCTGCTGCTGGTGCCGCTGGACCGTCGGCGGCAGTGGTACCGGTACCACCACCTGTTCCGCGACATGCTCCTGGCCGAACTGCACCGCCAGGAACCAGCCCTGGTCCCGGTTCTTCACCGGCGGGCGGCGCGGTGGTTCGAGCGCAACGGCCTGCCCGAGGAAGCACTGGAGCATTCGATGGCAGCCGCGGACATCGACACGACCGCCCGCCTGGTCGAGCAGCTCTGGCTGGTGGCCTACGGGCAGGCACGGGTCACGACCGTCGAGCGGTGGCTCGGATGGCTACAGGGCCGGGGCGGGATGGACAGGCGCCCGATGGTCGCCGTGCTCGCCTGGTTCCTCGCCACGCAGCTGGGGCGGCCTGCCGAGGCCGACCGGTGGGCTGAACTGGTCGACGACTGGCCATACCGTGACGCGGCCCAGCCCGGCGATCGTCACGCCCAGGCGTGGGCCGTCCTGATGCGGGCGATTTCGTGCCGGCGGGGCGTCGAGCAGATGGCCGCGGACGCCGATGAAGCAGCGCGAAGGTTCGCGCAGGAGCACATCACGGAGTCGGCACCCGCGCTCTTTCAAGGGCTCGCCCGGGTTCTGTCCGGGGACCTCGAAGCCGCCGACGCATACTTTGAAACGGTGCTCAGCCCCGGAGAGGAAACCGGCACGCCCGAAACTGTCGCGGTCGCGCTAGGCGAACGATCGCTGCTAGCGATGGCTCGCGGGCAGTGGAGCCGCGCCGAGATCCTGGCCGACGAGGCAGGCGCCGTCTTGCGCAGGGCCAAGTTCGAGGGCGTCCTGGCCTGCGCCGTGCAAGCCCGCACGGCCGTGCACCGGGGAGATATCGCGGCTGCGCGCGAGCACCTGGTCAATGCGCAGCGGGTCCGGCCGACCCTGACCTACGCGATCCCTCACCTGGCCGTCCAGGCCCGGATCGAACTGGCCCGCGCCCACCTCGGGCTGGCCGACATCGCGGGGGCCAAGACGCTCATGCGGGAAATCGATGAGGTGCTCCGGCGCCGGCCCGCTCTGGGGAACCTGGTCGGCGAGGCCCGGGCGCTGCGGGCCCGGCTGGCCAGCGAGCGCGGTTCAACCCTCCCCGGAGCGTCAGCCCTGACCGCTGCCGAGCTGCGCGTTCTGCCGAAGCTCGCCACGCACATGTCGTTCCCCGAGATCGGCGCCGAGATGTTCCTGTCACCGAACACCATCAAGTCACAGGCGGTATCCATCTACCGGAAGCTGGAAGCCTCCTCACGCAGCCAGGCGGTCACCCGATCCCGCGAGCTAGGCCTGCTCGAAGGATAATCACCTGCTTGTCATCATTTCCCGGGCCTTCCTGACCGCCGGGCGCGGCGCACGCGACGTCCCGGCTGCGGATAGCGGCCGGCGATACGACGCCTGCCACGAACGCGATGATGGCCGCGACCAGCAGGATGCGGTTCAGGCCGGTGGTGAAGGCGCCCCGGGTGATCGTTCCCGCGACCTGCCTGGCGGGCGCGGGGAGCCGTGCGATCACGGTACCGATCTGCCCGGACTGGACCGCGCCGGCGATGTCCGGTCCCCGGGCGGACAGCCCGGGGACCGCGGCCGCCGGCACCGTCCGCCGTCAGCGGGCGGGTGAAACCTGGCGGGGTTGCTGCGGGTCAGGTGGTGGCGTGGACGGCCTGCAGGATCACGCTGGTCACGACGCGGGGGTCGGAGATCATGGACAGGTGCGGGGCGTTCACTTCGGTGATGTGGGCGTGCGCGTTCTTGGCCATGGCCAGCTGCAGCGCCAGGGGGATAGCGTGGTCGGCGGTGCCGACCACGGCCCAGGACGGGATGGTCTTCCAGGCCGGGACGCCGGTGGGCTGGGTCAGCGCGATGGTGGCAATCGGCGCCTGAGTGGCGGCTTGGACCTGGGCCTCGGCGGCGGGCAGGCCGTCGGCCATGCAGGACGGGAAGACGCTCTGCTTAATGTAGGCGTTCCCGACGCCGGCCGGGGCACCCGGGAACGGCACAACCGTCAGGTTGGCCGGCACGACGCACGTCCCGGGGTAGGCGGCCAGCAGCTGGGCGAGGGTCTGGCCCTGGGCCGGAGCGAAGGCATCGACGTAGACCAGGGCCTTGACCTGGGAGTCGCCGGTGGCGGCGTTGGTGATCACAGCTCCGCCGTATGAGTGACCGACCAGGATGATGGGCCCGGAGATGCTGTGCAGGAAGTCGGCGAGGTAGGCGGAGTCATAGGGCAGGCCCTGCAGCGGGTTGGGCGGGGCGTCGACGGTGTAGCCGTCGGCTTGCAGCATCGCCGTGACCGCGTCCCAGCTGCCGCTGTTGGCCCAGGCTCCGTGCTCGAGCACGATGGTGGGCTTGGGCCCGCCGCTGGGGGTGGCGGGAGTCGTCGCCTGGGCGGAGGCGATCTGGCTGAAGGGGATGATCAGGGCGGCGCAGGCCACGGCCAGGGCCGGGATGATGAGGCGCAGCCTGGCGTGCCGCGCGGCGCGGGCGATGTTCACTGTAATCTCCGTTTCCGGGGAATGCCCAGCGTCCGTTCGGTCGCATAGAGAGGCGTTAATAGGCAAGTCCCCTGTTTCGACTGTGCGGCAGGAAACCGGCAGCGGGGTATCCGCAACCTCACTGCACTTGTGTCCGCGGCGCGCGGAACTCCGTTGTCCGGGCCTAGCGACCTGGCTGATCGGATCGGCGGCTCGTGGACCGGATCGGCCCGGGCCGGACGTGCTGCCGGGATGGCGTTGCTGAGTTTCGCGGCGATAATCCCGCCGATTCCGCTGGCTCGCCAGGTGGACAACGGGGTGCCCGCTCTCGCGCCCCCGACCGATCGGCAGCCCGGGCACCTATCGGTACTCCTCGTCGGTCATCGCCGGGATCTCGGTGCGCAGGCCGTTTCCGCTGTCCCGTCTGGTCCGGTAATGCGGTCATCTGGCCGCGCACACGCCCAGTCGAACTGCTCAAGCAACGGCACAAGCCGTGGCGGCGTTGCCATCGCACCTGCCTAGCCCCTACATATGCCGTGCGAGGCGCCCTCAACTGGGCATGTCGCCGATCAGCGCGTGCCGCGTTGACCGGAGCAGGCCGCCGGTAACCCGGTAGAGGCTCAATCCTTTCATCTCGGCGCCGCCGGGCAGCGTGCCGGTCCACGCGACCGCTACCATCTCGCCGTCGGGAACTAGCGCGTCAACCACATAGTGGATGAGCCCGCCGGCCAGCTTGACCGCGTGCTCATAGTCGGCGCGCGCTCCGTCAGGCCCGATCCCTGGCGGCGTGTGGCCGTAGTCCACATAGTCGGGCGCGACGCATTCGTCGAATTCTTCCGGACGGCCGTTGGTGTAGCAGTCGAAGAACCTGCGCACGGTCTCGTCAGGACTCATTTGGGCGCTCAGTGTCGTCTCCCGTCTGCTCCCGGACGCCGACTACGCCGCGCGGCTGCGCTCGCCGACGGCGCAGTACCTAAAGAGGTTAGCGACCTGCCAGGATCATGCCGGCCGGGCGGGCGCCGGCGGTTGGACAATGGCATCGAATTCGAAGGCGGCTCGGTCGGCCCGGTAGATGTCGCGCGCGAACTCGACGCACCGGCCGGACTGATCGTATGTCTTGCGCGTTTGCAGGATGCCGGGCGCGGCGGACCGCAGGCGGAGCAGGCTGGCTGAGCGGTCGTCAGTCACGATGAACTGCAGGGTCGCGCGGGCGTTGCTGGGGACGACGCCGTAGTTGTCGCGGAGCAGGGTCCACAGCGAGCCTTCGAGCGGCTGCTGAAGGAGGTCCGGGGTCAGCGCCGCGGGGAGATAGGTGGTCTCGATGGCCAGCGGCTCGGCATCTGCCAGCCGGAGCCGCTGCAGCGCGTGGACCTGTTCGCCGGCGGCCAGGCCGAGGGCGTCTTGCACGGTGGGGGAGGGCGCAGTGGTCTCGGCCCATAGCAGGCGGGCGCTGGGATGGCGGCCGGCCCGGGCGACCTCGGCGGAGAAGCTGCCGAGGCGGAACAGCACGCGGGGCTCGGCGACGAAAGTCCCCCGCGGGGGCCGGCGGTACACGTAACCGTCGTTCTCCAGCAAGGTCAGCGCCTGGCGCGCGGTCATCCGGCTGACCTGGTAGGTCTCGCTGAGCTCCCGCTCTGACGGCAGCAGCGTGTGCGGCGCCAGATCCGCGGACTCGATGTGCTCCCGGAGCTCGTTCGCGATCTCCACGTACCGGGGGAGTCCCGCGGTACTGCTCACGCTCTCCGAGGCGGGCGCCGGTGTCCTGGTCGTCTTGGTCGGCATATTGACACCCTACCACGTGGCCTATACCGTACGGTCTATACCATACGCCCTATACCATACGGACTAGACCAAGGAGCACTGATGGGCGACCAGATCACTCAGGCCGACGCCGCAGACGCGGCCGAACTGGCGCATTACGGGTATGAGCAGGTCCTGGACCGGCAGACGGGCAAGTTCGCCTCCTTCGCGGTCGCGTTCGCGTTCGTCTCGATCGCCACCGGGATCTTCACCACCTACGGGTCCACGCTGATTACCTCCGGCCCGCTGGGGATCTGGACCTGGCCGATCGTCACGGTCGGGCAGCTCGCGGTCGCCCTGGTGCTCGGGGCGCTGGCCTCCCGGATCCCGGTGACCGGGTACTCCTACCAGTGGATGTCCCGGCTGGGCAACCCGTTGCTGGGCTGGATCATCGGCTGGATCTCGTTCATGTTCCTGGCGGTCGTGGTGGTCGCGGTCGACTACACCATCGCCTCCTCGGTCCTGCCGGCGCTGCTGCACTACGGCGCGACCCGCGAGCTCAACTGGCTGGTCACCGCCATCGTCCTGGTCATCCAGGGAATCTTGGTGGCGACCTCGACGACGTGGACCGAGCGGGTCAACAATGTCGCGGTGTCCGCCGAACTGGGCGGCATGGTCACTCTGGCCGTACTGCTGCTGGTGGTCGCCGCCATCCGGCACCAGAGTGATCCGTCCAATCTGTTCAGCCGCGGCGGGCTGCCCTCCGCCGGTTACTTCAGCCTGGGCAGCGCGACCCACGCCGGGCCGTGGATGCTGGGGTTCCTGCTAGGCGCGTTCACCATCGTCGGGTTCGAGTCGGCCGCCAACCTGGCCGAGCAGACCCACGATCCCGAGCGAGTGGTGCCCCGGGCCATGTGGCAGGCTGTGGTCGCCTCCGGCGCGCTCGGTTTCGTCTTCCTGATCGCGGTCACCCTCGCCATCGCCAACCCGGCCGCCCTGGCCAAGTCCTCCACCCCGATCCCCGACGTCATCCAGCATGTCCTCGGCTCCGCCGTCTCGTCCCTGCTGCTGGTCCTCGTCGTGCTGGCGATCTTCGCCTGCGGGCTGGTCATCATGGTGACCGGCAGCCGGCTGATCTGGGCGATGTCCCGCGACGCCCGCTTCCCCGGCTGGCGGCACTGGCAGCAGGTCTCGCCGCGCACCCACACCCCGCTGAAGGCCACCGTGCTGTACTTCGTGGTCGCCCAGGTCATCCTGGCCGTCTTCTCCCCGTCCTCGACCGCGCTGTTCACCTTGTTCGCCGCCGGCACCTTGCTGCCGGCCGTGATCTACCTGGCCACCGTCCTGCTGTACATAATCAGGCGCGGGCATCTGCCCGAGACCGGCAAGTTCAACCTCGGCGCCTGGGAAAAGCCGGTGGTGATCGTCGCCCTGGTCTGGCTGGTGTTCGAACTGGCCATCTTCCGCGACGCCAGCTTCAAGGACGCCTGGCTGTACATTGCGGTGATGGTCGTCGTCGGAGCGATCTACCTGGCCGGGCTGTACGTGCGCCGGGGACGGACCGGACTGGCCATGCCGGAGATGAGCTCGATCGACGCCGAGTTGGACCGTCAGGTGGGAGGCGAGTGAGATGACCAACATACTCGCCATCGACCAGGGCACCTCCGGCACCAAGGCCATCGTCGCCAGCGACGCCGGCCATGTGCTGGCCATCGCCGAGCAGCCGCTGCACCCGCTGTACTTCGAAGGCGGCGGCGTCGAGCAAGACCCCGGTGCGCTGCTCGATTCGGTCCTGACCACCGGGCGGCGGGCCGCCGCCGAGGCCGATGTCCCGCTGGATGCGGTCGCCCTCGCCAACCAGGGCGAGACCGTGCTGGCCTGGGACCGGGCCACCGGCCGCCCGCTCGGCCCCGCCGTGGTGTGGCAGGACCGCCGCGCCAAGGCCGTGTGCGCCCGGCTGGCCGGCGCCGCCGGGCGGGTGGCCGCGCTGACCGGGCTCGTCCTGGACCCCTACTTCTCCGCCCCCAAGATGCGCTGGCTGCGCGAGAACGTCACCACCGGCGGGGTCGTCACCACCAGCGACACCTGGCTGGTGCACCAGCTGTGCGGCGCGTTCGTCACCGACGCCTCCACCGCCAGCCGCTCCCTTCTGGTCGGCCTTGATGACGTGGCGTGGAACGGCGAGCTGCTGGAGGTGTTCGGCCTGGCCGCGGAGCCGCTGCCGGCAATCGTCCCGAACGACGCGATCGTCGGCACCACTCGGGTCTTCGGCGGCGAGCTGCCTGTCACCGGGCTGATCGTCGACCAGCAGGCCGCCCTGCTCGGTGAGGCGTGCATCCAGACCGGCGACGCCAAGTGCACCTTCGGCACCGGCGCGTTCCTGCTCGCCTGCACCGGCACCACCCCGGTCCGGTCCACCGCCGGGCTGACCACCTCGGTCGCCTGGCGGCTGCGCGATCAGACCAGCTACTGCATCGACGGGCAGGTCTACACCGCCGCGTCCGCGGTCCGCTGGATCACCCAGCTCGGCCTGATCACCGGCGCCGACCAACTCGATACCTCCGCCGCCCCGTCCAGCGACGGCGTGCTGTGCGTGCCCGCCCTCGCCGGGCTGGCCGCGCCTTGGTGGGACTCGGCCGCCACCGCGTCGTTTTCCGGCATGACCCTCAGCTCCGGCCGCGGGCACTTGGTCCGCTCCCTGCTCGAGGGCATCGCCGCCCAGGTCGCCGGCCTGACCGGCCTGATCGCCGCCGACCTGGGCGCCCCGCTGACCCGGCTGCGGGTCGACGGCGGCCTGACCCGCTCCCGGGTCCTGATGCAGGCCCAGGCCGACCTGGCCGAGATCCCGGTCGAGGTCTACCCCTCCGCCCACGCCACCCCGTTCGGCGCGGCCGCCTGCGCCCGGCTCGCCCTGGATCCCGCCGCCGGCCTGGCCGACGTCACCGGCGGGTGGAAACCCGAGCACACCTACGAGCCCGCCTGGTCTGCTGACCGCGCCGCGGACCACCTCGCCCGCTGGCAGCTGGCCGCCACAGCCGCGCTCTCGAAGGGAACCAGTGCCTCATGAGCGCCCAGGTCTTCGACGTCGCGGTCATCGGCGCCGGGATCGTCGGCGCCGCCATCGCCCGTGACCTCGCCGGAACCTCCCTGTCGATCGCCGTCGTCGAGGCCCGCAACGACGTCGGAGACGCCACCAGCAAGGCCAACACGGCCTTGCTGCACACCGGATACGACGCTACCCCGGGCACCCTGGAATCCCGCCTCGTGGCCTGCGGTTACCACCTGCTCGGCGACTACGCCGCCCGGACCGGCATCCCGGTCGAGCGCGCCGGCGCCATCCTCGTGGCCTGGACCGCCGAGGAACTGCAGGCACTACCCGCGCTGAAAGACAAGGCCGAACGCAACGGCTACCACGATTGCTGCACCATCAGCTCGGCCGAGGTGTACCGCCAGCTACCCGACCTCGGCTCGGGTGCCCTCGGCGGCCTGACCGTCCCGGGCGAGTCGATCATCTGCACCTGGACCACCACCCTGGCCCTGGCCACCGACGCCGTGCGGCGCGGTGCCACCCTGCTCCTCGAGCACGCCGTCACCGGCGCCGACGTAGCCGACGGCGTCACCACCGTGCACACCGGCCGCGGCGACATTACCGCCCGGTGGGTCATTAACGCCGCCGGCCTGGGCGCGGACTGGATCGACCGGGAATTCGGCTACCGCCGCTTCACCGTCACTCCCCGCCGCGGCGAGCTGCTCGTGTTCGACAAGCAAGCCCGGCCGCTCGCCCCGAAGATCGTCCTGCCCGTGCCCTCCTCCCGCGGCAAGGGCGTCCTGATCAGCCCGACCATCTATGGCAACGTGATGCTCGGCCCGACCTCTGAAGATCTGCACGACCGCACCGCCACCGGGACCTCCGAGGCCGGCTTTGAGTTCCTGCTCGGCAAGGGCCGGGCGCTGATGCCCTGCCTGCTGCAGCAGGAGGTGACCGCCAGCTACGCCGGGCTGCGCGCGGCCATCGACAAGAAGGATTACCTCATCGAGATCGATCCGGCCCGGCGCTACCTGCTGGTCGGCGGCATCCGCTCCACCGGCCTGACCTCCGGCATGGCGATCGCCGAACACGTCCACCAGATGCTCGCCGAGTCCGGGCTGGACCTCACCCAGCGGGAGGGCCTGCCGCCGCCACCGAAGATGCCGAACCTCGGCGAGGCCTTCACCCGGCCTTACCAGGACGCCGGCCTGATCGACCGCGACCCCGAGTACGGGCGCATCGCCTGTTTCTGCGAGCGCGTCACCGCCGGCGAGATCCGCGACGCCTACGCCTCCGTCATCCCCCCCGGGGGCCTGGACGGGCTGCGGCGCCGGACCCGCGCCATGAACGGCCGCTGCCAGGGGTTCTACTGCGGCGCCCACGTCAGGGCCCTCGCCGAGAACCAGGGCGCCGAACCTCTCCCGGCCGCCACAACCGCAAGCCAGAGGACCCGCCATGAACCAGCCCGCCGATGAGCACGTCACCGTCGCCATCATCGGCGGCGGCCCGGCCGGCCTGACCGCCGCCGCCGAACTCGCCCCGCACATCGACGGCGAGGTCCGCGTCATCGAGCGCGAGGCCGAGGCCGGCGGCATCCCCCGCCACAGCAATCACCCCGGCTACGGCATCCGCGACCTCAGGCGGTTCATCTCCGGCCCCGCCTACGCCCGCCGCCTGACCGCGATGGCCCAGGGCGCCGGCGCCGTGCTCCAGACCTCCGCGATGGTCACCGGCTGGGCCGGCGACCGGACCCTGGAGATCACCTCACCGGCGGGCCGCCGCCGGCTGCACGCCGGCGCGGTCGTGCTCGCCACCGGAGCCCGCGAACGTCCCCGGCCGGCGCGCCTGATCCCCGGCGACCGGCCCGACGGCGTCTACACCACCGGCCAGCTGCAGAACCTGGTCCACCTCTACCACGCCGACATCGGCCGCCGTGCCGTCATCATCGGCGCCGAGCTGGTCAGCTGGTCCGCCGTCGTCACCTTGCGCGAGGCCCGATGCGGCACCGTGCTGATGACCAGCCAATACCCCGCCGCCGAGTCCTATGCCGCGGTCCGCGCCGCCGGACGCCTCGCCTTTCACGTCCCCGTCGCCACCCGGACCCGCGTCACCCGGATCAACGGCAAGTCCCGGGTGGAATCGGTGGAGATCCAGAACGTGGACAGTGGCGGCCGGCGCACCGTCCGCTGCGATACGGTCATCACCACCGGGGACTGGATCCCCGACAACGAGCTCGCCCGCTTCGCCGGCCTGGACGTCGACCCCGCTACCTGCGGGCCCCGCGTGGACAGCGCCCTGCGCACCAGCGCCCCCGGCGTCTTCGCCGCCGGCAACCTGCTGCATCCCGTCGACACCGCCGACGTCGCCGCGCTCGACGGTCGGCACGTCGCCGCCCAGGTCCAGCACTGGCTGCGCACCGGCCAGACCCCGGGGCCCGGCGTCACCTTGATCGCCGACCCGCCACTGCGCTGGATCACCCCCCAGATCCTGCGCCCCGGCGACCCGGCCCCCGCACGCCACCGCTACCTGCTCTGGTCCGACGCCTTCATCCGCGCCCCCCGGATCCAGGCCGTCCACGACGGAAGAGTCCTTACCTCCCGGCACCTGCCCTGGCCCGCAGCACCAGGCCGGATCTTCCGCATCCCATCCTCCCTGCTCACGAACGCCGGAGCACTGCCCGAGGAAGGGACCATCCGCATCACCCTGGCGAACGGCCTGGCCGGGCGCGGTAACACGTGAGCGGATGGCTCTCCGGAGCAGCGCGGCTCACTCCTCCCGGGAGCCGCCATAGTCCGGCTTCGCCCTGGCCAGCAGCTTGGACAGGACCCAGCTGAGTGCGGCCTGGTCGGTCGCCGTCAGGCGGTCGCTGAATAGCGCCGCCACCAGCTTCAGGTGCGATTCAATGGCAGCCAGCAGGGCGGCCCGCCCGTCGTCGGTGACCGCGATCTCAATACTGCGCCGGTCGTCATCGGCCGTGCTGCGCGTGATCAGGCCCGCCTTCTCCATCCGGGCCAGCAGCCGGCTCACACCGCTTTCGCTGAGCAGCACGCGATCCCGCAGCTCTTTCTGACGCGCCCGCATGCCAGGCAGGTCAGCGAGGTGCACCAGGACGTCGAACCACTCCAGCGGCAGCTGGTGCTCACGCAGCATCTCATCGGCAAGCTGCTCGACGATCTGGCGGTGCGCAGCGAGAAAGGACTGCCAAAGGGGGGTCTGCTGATTCAGCTGCGCTAGCGCCTCTTCAAGCTCACCCGCTACCTCCGCCGGGCGCGCGGAGCCGGCTTGCGGAGACTGCCGGACCGGTTCGTCGCGTCCCTTCGACGTCACTACGTGTACTCACCTCGGCGAAGTTCGGCCATCTCAGGCAGGACTGCTTGAGCGCGCAAGCTGTGGGCACGCCGACATCACCATACTGCGACGATGACACCCGACGGCATACGCCACTGGAATAGATCCTGCCGCAAGGCCGCGATCAGCGACCGGCCCGCGCCCTCGGCTGCCGGGATGTCCATATCCGGGACTGGACGCATCACTCATGCGGGCTCATCGTCTCTGCTCACCTCGTGCAGGATGTCGGCTGACATGGTTACGTTCACCCGACACACCGCAATAATACACGCGCAAGCAAGTAAAGTACCGGAGAATGACTTGCCAACCTTAGGTCGAACAAGTATGCAAAATTCGTTACTTAACTGGCGATTATCTCGTTCGGTCGCCCATTATCACGGTGAACCAGGTCCTGCTTGCCGCTACGGCGGACGGCACAGCTAGTGATCCTTACGCTCATATTACTTGCTTGCGCACGTAAGCATGTTAGGCTGGCCGAATCCGGCCCGTTCGGGACGCGAGTGAAAGCCCGGGACGGCGTGAGGATCACGGCAGCCCGTCATCACCCAGAAAGGCGACACGAATGGTCACTTCTCCATCAGAGCCAGGCACCCCCGCGAGCCGCCAGGTCCTGACACGCCGGAACCTGATCGCGTCAACAGGGCTCGTAGCGGCAGCCGTAACCGCTGCGCCGCTGCTCGGGCGGGGCACAGCCGAAGCCGCGGTCGCCCCCGCGTGCCCGCCGGGGACCACAGCACCCGTCCCGCCGCCCGCCAAGGGCCCGGCCATCCCCAAGTCTGGGTACCTGGTCCAGGAGATCGGCGACCGCGTCTTCTGGCTAACTGACGGCCTCTACCAGATGATCTTCGTGACAACCGCGGAGGGAGTCGTCGCGGTCGACGCCCCGCCCACCATCGGGCACAACATCCTGCGGGCCATCGCGACCGTGACCAAGTCACACGTCACCCATGCCATCTACAGCCACCACCATGCCGACCACACCGGCGCGATGATCCTTTACACGGGCGCCCGCTTCTACGCGCAGAGCGAGGTCGCCGGCCTACTGAGGCAGACGGGAGATCCGGACCGCCCACTCCCTGATGTCACGTTCGAGGACCAGCTGACCGTCCGTGCTGGCGAGGATTCCGTCGAATTGGCCTACCACGGCCCCAACCACTCGCCCGGCAACATCTTCACCTACCTGCCGGCCCAGCGGGTCCTCATGCTCGTCGATATCGTCTTCCCCGGCTGGGTGCCCTTCGCCTACCTCGCCGAGTCGCAGAACATCCCAGGCTGGCTCGAAGCCCCGGCGCAGGCGCTCGGCTACCCGTTCCGTACATTCGTCGGGGGTCACCTCACCCGGCTGGGCGCCCGCGACGACGTGGTCATCCAGCAGGAGTACGTGGCCGACCTCAAGGCACAGGCCGCCAGCGCGATCGACACCTTCAACGTCGCCGACGTCTACAAGTCCGTCGATCCGGCTAACCCGTGGGCCATCTTCCGCGGCTACCTGGACGGCGTCGCCGTCCAGGCCGCCAACGCGGTTGTCCCGCGCTGGATCGACCGGCTCGGCGGCGCCGACGTCTACACCCTGCCCAACGCCTACCAACTCGTCGAGTCGCTGCGGATCGACTACGGCCACCTCGGCGCGTTCGGGATCCATCCGTAGTCACCCCGGACTCCAGCCAACCTGGCACCGGGCAGCTACCTGCCCAGCCGGATCGGCTGTGAATCGAACTCCCTTGATCTTCTGGAGAGGCAAATGGCGGCAATCTCTGCACAGGCAAGCCTCGAGACCAGCCTTGCCAGGCTCGGCGACGACGGCCGGGCCCTCCTTTTCACCGAAGCCCGCACGGCAAACACCTTCAGCGACCGCCCGGTGACCAGCGAACAGCTCCGAGAGATTTATGAGCTGATGAAATGGGGGCCGACATGGTCAAACACCCTGCCCCTGCGGATCGTTTACGTCACTACTCCAGACGGAAAGGCCCGGCTGCTAACGCACCTGCAACCCGGGAACGTCGATAAGGCGACCCAGGCGCCGGTCAACGCCATCTTGGCCGCTGACAGCGCCTTCCACGACCAGATTCCCCGCCTGTTTCCCTTCCGCGCCGGGATGCGGGACGCTCTCGAAACGAATCCAGGGCTGCGGGACAAGATCGGCACCGGCGGCGCATGGATGCAGGCCGCCTACTTCATCATCGCCGTCCGCGCAGCCGGCCTGGCCGCCGGACCTATGGGAGGGTTCGACAGCGCAGGCCTCGACGGCGAGTTCTTCCCACCCGGGGACTGGCGGTCATTCCTCATCGTCAACATCGGCCACCCCGGCCAGAGCCCCTGGTACGAACGCCTGCCCAGGCTGGACTACACGGAAGCCGTCCGGCATGCCTAACCCGCCTGATTGCCCCAGCCCGTTGGACAGATAGGCTCCGCTGGCGGCGCAGGGCCGGTGACACGGAGGCGCGGGGCCTGGTGACACGGATCTGCTAGTAGCTGACGGGCTGGGGCCGGATTTGCTGCGTGATTTCTGTCAGGCCGGGGACTGGCTACCTGCTGATCTCCGGGCGCGTGTGACCCAGGTGGAGGCGAAACCTATGGCCAGCACGGCGAGTGCGAACCACGGCGCGAGGACTGTGGGACTCGTAACCTTGTAGAACGATCCGAAGATGGCGCCCGCGGTGATCAAGATGGCGAGGACTGCCGATAGCACGAGCCACAGCCGACGCGGCGAGTGGGCGAAGCTGCGCAGGGAGCCTATCGCCATCAGCAGGTAGACCGCTACCAAGGCGAAGCCGCCGAAGGTCGAGCCCCAGGAAAACAGGGCCTCATAGTGGGGAGTTGCCGGCAGCGCGAACAGCCCCTTCCAGAACACGTCGGCGAGCAGTGCCACGGCGCAGAACCCGGTCACGAAGACCGTGGCGCCGAGCGGCGAGCTACGGCGCTTGGACACCACGGCAAGTGGTGCCGGGAGCCTGCCGTCATCGGCCATCGCGAAAATCCCGCGAGTAGCTGAGACGCCGCAGCCGATCCCGACTGCCAGCATGTCGAGTAGAACGACAAGCTCGAGCAAGCGGTCGGTCCAGGTGCCGCCGTACCCGCCGGCCGATTTCGAGGCGCCAAGCGCGAACAGCGGCGCTGACGCGGCGGCGCCCAGAGTTTTTAGGCTGTAGTGGAAGCCGGCCACTTCGACGTAGGTGGCCAGGACGAAGAAGATCGTTGCGATCCCGGCCGTAGACATGACCGCTGCACGGATATGCCTATGCGGGCTGGGGGTCTCTTCTGCCAGATTCGCTGAGGTCTCGAAGCCGGTGAAGAGCAGGATCCCGTACAGGACACCGAAGAAAATCCCGGGCCAGCCATCGGCGGAAGACGATGGCCGGAATGGCTTGAAGCTGTTAGCCGATCCCAGCTTCACGATGACGGAAATGAAGAAGACCGTCACCACGATGATGGAGATCAGCGCTAGCGCGAGCTGGACACGGGTGGAGATCCGGACGCCGAAGTACAGGACCAGGGCGATGATCGCCAGGAATATGAGGCTCCAGGCCCAGCCCGGCAGCGGGTTAACGTTGAATTCCGAGGCGATGGTTGACTGCAGGTAGCCGCCGAGAATCAGCAGCAAGGCGGCGGTTAGCATGGTGATGCCCGCGTAGTACAGCCAGCCGGCTGCCGTCCCGATGCGGTCACCGAGCCCGCGGGTCACATATTCGTACAGCGATCCGGCAGTGCGGACCTCCTTGGCGTAACTCGACACGATCCAGCCGATCGCGAAGACTCCGATCCCGGCGATCAGCACCGATAGCGGGGATGCGATGCCGCCTCCCTTACCGGTGACGCTGGCCACTCCGACCACGAGTGGTATCACGAAGGCTGAAGTGAACACCGGGCCCATGAACCCGACGGACTGCGCTATCACATCAGGGAACGACAACACCTTGGCGCCAAGGCGGCCGCTTTCCGGCTGGGGCTTTTCTATGAGTTCTACCATTTCATTTCTTTCCTCTTTGCGGGGGTCGTGCAGGTGATCTCTGCTCCCGATTACGGGAAGACTCAAGATGGCATTACGATGAAATCTGGCTGTGTCCGCGTCATCCCGGCCTGGCACCCGTGCCAGGCCGAGATTTAGCCTTTCGCACATGGCTGAATTAGGGAAGTCTGTTTCGGTAGACGGGCCGGGGTTCTCGAGTCGCGGCCTGGGCGCCGGCCCGATGTCCTTTCGGTATATCCGGAAGCTGCATAATGCTGCATCCCGAGTCGCATGCTTTCTGCTCGCCGAATCAGACAAGTTCCCGTCCGATGCCGATGCCCCGATGGCTGGGCGCGGAACCCGGCATGTCCTATGGCCCCTTATCTATCTGGCAGGCCGAGCTTGGCCTGGGTCGGGCAGCCCGGACCCGGCCTTCGGCTAGGCAGGATTACGCCACATGGGGTACAGGCTCGGGCCACCCGGCATGTCGGTCGTCCGGTCAAGCCGCTTGTAGCCCAGGCGTTCGTAAAGCCTTGCGCTATCGCGATTGCTGGCCTCCAGATAGGTGGGCAGGCCCTGGCTGTCTAGTGCAGCCAGGCGATCGCGGAGCAAGGCCGTTCCGATGCCCTGGTCGAAAAACTGTGGCCGGACGGCGATAAAGGGCAGGTAAAAATGGTCCTCGTGGTCTGGATGATTGGCGGTGGAACGCTCGTCGAAAGCCGCGATCCGTTTAGCATAATCTGCTCCGAGGATCGGCTCATAAAGTTCACCCAGCGCTGGCTGATCCTCATGATGGCCAGTCACGGGTAGCCACAAGGCGGTTCCCGACCGATCTTCGGTCGTATATATTTCGCCGTCTTCTAGCGCCATTTGAACAATGGGGCCGAAGAACTCCGGATGCAGCCGTTCCCGGGCATCGTCATCTGGGAATAGCCATCGGCAGACCGGGTCGTTCTGGAAGCCGGCGGACAATATTGTGATGATTGCGTCCGCGTCCGTTTCGTCGGCGCGAACGATTTTTGCGGGATGTGACTGCATGCTTCTCCACCTGTGAGAACGAAGTTCTGCCGACATGGCCGTCAGTTTGTCCGTGCGCCATGCATGCTGCGAGGTGGTCTGGCGCGGGCCATTCCGGGCATCGCGGCTGATGCTGACACATCCTTGCCTCCGTTGCCGGGCAACTCGCGGAATGGCTCCGCGGGCGTCACGCCCGTCATGCCGCACGGACGGTTGAGGTATGACATCGACGCTAGGTTCGGCGCGCGCCGGCGCGCATCCGTCAGTGCTGATAGCCGTGGCCCGGTGGTGGATAGCGTCTTGATAGCCGGCCGCGCCGGGACGGCCGCCGCGGGCTCGGCCCGGAATCAGCGCTGCGGCGTCCCCGGCGGTGCTGCGTCTTGCCGGGCGGGGAGCACGGCAGCGAGCTGGCTGCGGGAGCTGATGCCGAGTTTGGTGAAGACTTTCCGCAGGTGGTAGGCGACGGTGGCGGGGCTGAGGAACAGTTGCGCGGCGATCTGCGGGTTGGAGGCGCCGTCGCCGGCCAGGCGGGCGATCAGCGCTTCCTGCGCGGTCAGGGTATCTGGCGTCTCGACGGCGCGTTCGCGGGCGTGGCCGCCAGCCGCCCGCAGCTCGGTGCGCGCCCGGTCGGCAAACGCCGCGGCGCCGGCCGAGTCGAAGATCTCATACGCGCGGCCGAGCTGATCGCGAGCGTCACGCTGGCGCCGCTGGCGGCGCAGCCACTCGCCGTAGACCAGCCGGGCGCGGGCCAGGTCCACCCGCAGGGGGGTACGGCCGAACCGGTCGATGGCCTCACGGTAGAGGTCCTCGGCGTCCTGGCCGTCGCTGACCAGCGCCCGCGAGCGGGCCTCGGCGCCAAGCACCCACTCGGTCGCGCAGGCGCGAGCGATGACGGAGAGCCGCTGTAGGGCGCAGGCCGCGCGCTCGGGTACCCCACTGCGCGCCGCCGCCTCGACCAGCTCGACGAGCGCCCAGCCGGCGAATTCCACCGCGGGGGAATCCTCGCTCGCCCCCTGCGCCGCGGCCAGCGCCTCCTGATAACGGCCCAGGCTGTTATACAGTACGGCGGCCGCCCACCCGATGTAGCTGAGCGCCCGGCCTTCACCCCGGCGCTCCGCGTCGCCGGTGGCGGCCCGGATCAGGTGAGTGGCGTGGGCTTGCTGGCCGCGGAAGGCGGCCAGGGCCAGGTCGCCGTAAGGCGCGATGCTGCTCCCGGTCGCCTCGATGACCGACTCGGCCTGCGCCGCCATCGACGCGGCCTCGGTGAACTCCCCGGCGAGCAGGGCCAGTCCCGCGCGCGTGTTGAAGGCGATCGGGAGCGCGCTCAGCGCGCCAGCGTCACGGGCGATCCTGACCTGGCGGCCGGACAGCACGTCCCAGCTGTCGTAGTCCCACACCATCAGCGCGGCCCGGCAGGCCAGCCAGAGCCAGCGCAGCCCCTCCTCGGTCGAGACGTCCGTCCCGCGGAAGGCGCACACCGCCCGGCGGAGCACCGGCGCCCCCGCCGGATAGCCTTCGGTGACCAGCAGCGCCAGGCCATCGAGCAGCAGATCAGGCCCGCACGCCGGCGATGGCGCCGGCGGCGCCATCCGCGCCGCCTCGGCGACCTCCCGCATCCCGCCGCCCAGCGCCAGCCGGCCGGCGAAGGTCGCGGCGGCCAGCGCGTCCAGGTACGTCTCACGGGCCAGCCGCGGGTCCAGCAGCTCGAACTGCCGCGCCGCCTTCAACAGCAGCGGGGGTGCGTCACTGCCACGGCTGGACGAGAACGCGATCTGGCCGCGCAGTAGGTCCGCCCGGGCCCGGCGCAGCTCATCGAGCGGCCCGGCCTCCACCGTGGCCAGCAGCCGCAGGGTCGCATCGAACGCGCCCGCCTGGTACGTGGCCTGCGCCGCGGCCAGCGCCCGCCCCGCCCGGCGCGCCGGATCCAGGGTCAGCGCGGCCGAGCGCTCCAGGAACGCGGCCGCCGCGGCCAGCCCGCCGCGCGCCTGAGCCCGGCCCGCCGACCGCTCCAGCTCGGACGCAACATCCTCATCGGGGCCCGGACTCGCCTGCGCGCGATGCCAGGCCCGCCGATCAGGATCGGCCCGCGGATCGGTCGCATCGGCCAGCGCCTCGTGCACGGCCCGCCGTTCAGCCGGCGACGCGGCCCGGTACACCGCCGACCGCACCAGCGGGTGCCGGAACACCACCCGCTCCCCGATCGTCAGCAACCCCGCGTCTGCCGCCGGCGCGATCTCCCCCGCGCCGATCCCGAGCCGCTGCGCCGCCCGCCACACCAGCGCCGGCTCCCCGGCCGGCTCCGCCGCCGCGACCAGCATCAGCCGCTGCGTGACGGCCGGCAGCACCTCCAGCCGCCGCCGGAAACTATCCTCGATCCGCCCCGCCGACCCCGGCACACCGTCCACACCAGGCACGCCCGGCAAGCCGAACCCGCCGGCCAGTTCCGCCGGCGTTACGCCCCGCGGCAGCTCAAGCAACGCCAGCGGATTGCCCCGCGTCTCCGCCACGATACGGTCCCGCACGCGCTCATCCAACGGCCCCCCGACCACCGAACCGAGCAGCTCCCGCGCGTCACCCTCATCCAAGCCCCCCACCAGCAGCTCCGGCAGCCCCCGGAACTCCTCGCCCTCCTCACGCATGGCGAACACCAGCGCGACCGGGTCGGCCAGCAACCGGCGCGCCACGAACGCCAGCGCCTGCGCCGAGGCCCGGTCCAGCCACTGCGCATCATCGACCACGCACAACAGCGGCTGCCGCCCCGCCACCCCTGACAGCAGCCCGAGTACGGCCAGCCCCACAAGGAACCGGTCCGGCGCCGCCCCCGTCTCCAGGCCGAACGCCACCCCCAGCGCGGCACGCTGCGGATCCGGCAGGCCCTCGAGCTGGCCCAGCATCGGCGCGCACAACTGCTGCAGCGCCGCGAACGCCAGCTCCATCTCCGACTCGACCCCAGCCACCCGCGCCACGCGCAGGTCGGCCGCCGAGTCGACCGCCCAGTCCAGCAGCGCGGTCTTGCCGACCCCCGGTTCCCCGCGCACCACGAGCACGCCGCTGCGCCCAGCCCGCGCCGCATCCAGCAGACCGCCGAGCGCCGCGCGTTCCGGCAGACGATCTAGCAGCATCACAGGGCCTCACCTGGAACCGCCGGGCGCAGGTAACGCCGCACGCCAGATTCACGCTACAGGCCCCCCCGCACGCCACGCCAGCGCCGGCCGCCGCCACCCGCCCGTGACCCGGCAGCAACCGATCTGCTGGTCCGAGGTGACGGCCAGCAAGCCCACTCCGGTCGCACCGCCGACCGGGATGATCTTCGCTCGTCCCTGCCGCCGCGGGACGCCGACCCGGCGGCGGCAGATGCCAGAGCTTTCCGCCGGACGGCTGGCGCGGGACGCCAGGCCGCCCGGGCATCCTCGAGCGGATTGCAGTATTGGTAGATCCGCCGCAGCCCCGTTGCTTACGATCTTTTGGGCCGCGGTGACGCCATCGTGTTTCTGGATGCGCTCTGTGCTCAGCGGATGACCCGAGAGGCTTGCCGCAGCTTCCGGGCGCACAGCACCAGCCACCGCCAAGCGTCCTGAAGCACCAAGACCAGCCGGCCTGACGCGCGCCACCAATCTGCGGCGCACGTCCTCGAACTGATTGAGCTTTACCCAAAGGGAGACACGATGAGCACCGCTGTGATCGGCGCCACCGGCCGCGTCGGCAGCCAGATCGTCCGCGGCCTGCTCGCGCGCGGCGATGCAGTCGCCGCGCTCGTCCGCGACCCTGGCAAAGCCCGCCGTGCCTTCGGCGACCCCGGCGGGCTGCACATCCGTCCCACGCGCCTGGACGACCCGCGCGACCTTACCGAGGCACTGGACGGGATCCGCACGGTGTTCATCGCCATGGGATCGGTCGGGACCGAGGGCGTCCTGCAGCGGATCGCGATCAACGCCGCCGCCGGGGCCTCCTCGATCGAGCAGGTCACCCGCCTGTCAGTGCTCAACACCTCGGCGGACTCCCTGGGGATCAACCAGCGAGCCCACCACAGCATCGACCAGTTCGCCGCCTCCACCGCCGTGCCGTACTCGACGATCCGGCCCGCGATCTTCTCCGCGTCGCTGCTCGCCGCGGCGCGTGAGGTGCGCGCCTCGCGCACTTGGACCGGCCTGGCCGGCAGCGGCCGGATGGCCTTGATCGACCATCGCGACGTGGCCGAGGCCGGGCTGCGCGTGCTCACCGACCCGGCGCTGTGGGGCGCGCACCACGACCTGACCGGGCCGGTCCCGCTGTCGTGGCCGGAGGCGCTCGAGCTGCTGTCGGCTGAACTCGGCGAGCCCGTCACCTTCCGGGTCGCGGCCGAGCGGCAGTTCCTCGAGGGTCTCACCGGGGCCGGGGTACCAGCGGGGACCGCTGAGCTGCTCATCACGCGCGAGTGGGCGATCCTCGCCGGGGAGAGCGACCATACGACTGGCACCTTCCAGCAGATCACCGGCCGCCCCCCGCGTCCGGTGGCCGAGTTCCTGCACGAGTACCGCGCGGAATTCGTCTGATGTCCGCGCGTCACCCTCACCCACTGAGCCACCTTGACGTAGCGCATCCAGTTCTGCCTGCGCCCAGGTGACGGTCCAGCGTGCCCGTGTTCACGAGCTCACTTTGCGGAAGCGCTGGCGGGTGGGGACGGTGACGAAGGCCATCAGGGTGGTGAAAGCGGCGGCCACGAACCGGAAGCCCATCGCGTACGACGCCCGCAAACGGCCTGTAGGTGCATCCCCAGCCGGCCCGGGGGAGCGGGACCGCCGGCCGCTACGCGCAGTGGTACTCCTCTCTCTCTGCCTCGGGCTCGGGACCTGCGCTCACCGGCCTGTATGGTCCGCAGCGAGACCGCAGGACGCGAATCACCAGAATCAGGTGACAGCCGGTCACCGTGCTGGTGGTTAGGTTCAGCGCACAGGCCAGGACCGAAGGGGGATCCCTTGAGCACCGAGCAGCGCGAGAACCTAGAGGCAGTCCTGCGGCAGTCAGCCATCCCCGCCGGCAGCGACGTCAGCGAGCAGCGGCGGCTGCTCCGGGAGCTGGCATCGGCGCAGCCGACGCCCGCCGGCGTGACCGTGACCGCCGGCGCGCTGGGCGGCGTCCCGACCGCCGAGATCA
>Ga0210383_10000840_pt1 | contig 28328 bp, 25 predicted proteins | sample IncBWC14OmetaG_FD_160072 | JGI IMG/M metagenome (GOLD analysis project Ga0210383, IMG submission 160072) | Forest soil microbial communities from Barre Woods Harvard Forest LTER site, Petersham, Massachusetts, United States - Inc-BW-C-14-O ... | reverse complement strand
GGAGACATTCCTTCCGATGATCTCGAGGATTAAGAAGTGAGGAGTTTCACGCGGATCCAGAATGTGTTCCTGACGGGTTCCAACCAAGCAGGTTGTAAACGTAATACCGTACGATCCCGACGTATTCGTGGGCCGCAAAGTCAGCAATGGCGAAGTTGTACCCCAGCGGTAAGATGGACAGGAGTGGTGTCATGCGGTCAGCAGCACAGGGCGTCGGATAAACGCCAAAGTGGCCGAAATACAAAAGGGCCCTTCTTAAATGCAATCCCGAGGTCACCAGAAACAGTTTGTCGTACGGTTGCCCTCGCAAGATCTCCTCGGTAAACTCAGCGTTTTGGAAGGTATTCAAACTGCGCCCTTCGGGTACGATATCGGAATCCTCAACCCCAAGTCGAAGCATCACTGCGCGGTAGTCCTCGGCTTCGGTCACCCCGGTGCGGGAAGCGTCTCCACCACTGATAACGATGCTGCATGAGCGGTGGCTTTTCTTGGCCAAGAAGTACAGCCGTACCGTCTCAACAATCCGTGAATACGCCAGAATGGCCGGCCTGACGAATGGTTGGTCCGGGAAGTGCACCGTGCCGTCCCCTAAAACGATCACCGCATTGCGTTTTCCCCAAACCGGATTGTCTTCCACGATGAATCTTGATTGCAGGTTTTCTACTAGAAGCAACGGAACGAAACCGGATCCCACGGCTTCAAAAATAACCAATGCTGCCGCGATGTTCGCGGCCGCTGTTTTTTGACGCTTTCCCAGTGCGAAACAGCAGCCTGCGAGGAGGAAAAAAAGGATGATGCCCGTAACCATCTGGTCGGGCCGTTCATAATCGCCCCTTGAAGCCGATGCAATGACCTATTTTCGACAAACCTCTTCTTCTTTGCTCCGGCACCGAAGATGGCCTCTACCAGTGAGCACAATCCTCATCATCGCAGAATCTCCACCAGAAGCACCCAGGTATTGACCACGGCAAGAATGAACGTGGCGATCATACCCCAGCGATCCAGTACGGGCCCGCGCGCAGCCGGAAAAACAAAGAAATTCCGCCAATGATGAAAGGGATTGCCTGGATTTGGCCGATCGTAATTCCGATCACCGACTCGCGCAGCCGCCGCCGCGATTTCCAATAGGCGACAATGATTCGGCGCGCGGACCATAACTGAAGCAGCCAGACCAAGAGGCCGAAGACAAAAATTTCAATGGCGAGCGCCCGACCTGACTGAGGGATTAGTTCGGCCATGCTGCTGATTAGAATTAGAACGAGAGCGGCGACGGTCGCTCCACCACGCGAGGGCAACTGTGGTTGCTCAAGGATTCGCTGCACATTCACAGAGATAGCGACGATTACCAGGCCGACCAATGTTGCGGACGCGCCGGCGGCGGTGCCGAAGAACTCTCTCCACTCTTCCGCAAGTTGCGCTGGTGTCGTCTGCATTTTCGGCCCGGATATTAAAGAACCGAACTCGCCCCAGTCAACTGGTGTCCTGTCCCGGAAATAGCATCCGGTAGAAAAGGCAAAACGGGACCTTTGCTTGGAGTTTGCGCCGCTACTTGAACAATCTTTCGTACTCGTCGGCGGTGTCGACGTCGCGTACGACATGATCTGTTTCCATCTCGACCGTGAGCACCTGGTCCGGATTCTGTTTGATCACGCGTCTGCACCCTGTTTCGCCTGCCATGGCAAGTATCGATGTTTGATAGGAGGAGTCTATGATGACCGGATTTCCTCTTTGTCCGCGGAAGAGAGGAACGACAATGCTCTTGTTAGTTCTACCTGCCTCAGCAAAGGCGCGAATCAAAAAGTTCACATCCCATGGTTCCAGAAGTGGTTGATCCGGAAGATAAATCATGATGGCGTCCGTGGGCAAAGGAATTGCCGCCAACCCAGTGCGGACAGAACTGCCGAGACCTTCACGATACTGGCGATTTTCGACAAATATGACTCGCCTTCCTCCAACCGCCGCTCTCACCAGATCGGCCTCATGTCCCAGGACGACAATGATCTCGTCGACCGCCGAAGCCAGCAGCGTATCCACCGCATGTGCGATCAAGGGTTTGTCTTTGAAGGTGAGAAGAAGCTTGTTACGGCCAAGCCGCGTGGACATTCCGGCGGCGGGCACAAGAGCGGTGATCATGTTCAGGAGTCAGAATTCTTCCTCTAAACATATCTTTCCGGTTGGCGGTCGAATGTCTGTTTGCAACCGGCGCAGCAGAAATAGAAGAATTTGCCTGCATATTCGGACGTATCGTTCGACTCTCCGGCATCGACGGTCATGCCGCAGACGGGATCTGTGGCGACCTCCGAAACAGGGCGAAGACGCGGCTCCCGTTGCCGAGCGGCTTGCACCGTGCCGCTTTTTTTCATCTGGATGATTTCAGCGAGAATACTAATCGCAATTTCCTGCGACGATGAGGTTCCGATCTGCAGGCCCGCCGGTGCTTTGATTCTACTCAACGTTTCCGCGGGCATCCCTTTGGTGGCCAGGAAACCGATGATCTTGCGCGCCTTCGCATGGCTCGCGATAAAGGAGATGTAACGGGCATTTGTGCGGAGGGCTTGCTCGAGCGCCTCCTCATCCCGTTCGCCTTGCGTCGCAACCACGATGTAAGTCTCTGAGGCATTTTTCATCTGGCTGGGTATAAATTCTTCTCCGATAGAATCGGCGTCAGGAAAATTCTCCCGGGTCGCTTCGGGCGCTATGACGCTGATCGCGTAGCCGACAGCTTTTCCAAGCTTCGACAAGCTTTGAGCTGCCGGAGAGCGACCAAAGATCAGGATTCGCGATTTCGGCAGAACAGGTTCGAGGTAAATATCCAACGCACCTCCGCCGTGACAGCTCATCGAATAGGTCACCATGCCGGCTTCCGGTTCAGAGTCTGCAGACGGTGCGATCCGGATAAGCCGGGGACACCCCTCCTCGATCGCGTTTAAGGCTTCTCGAATCACCACCGGTTGTACGCATCCGCCGCCGATCCAGCCCCAGGTTTTGCCATCCGATTGAATAATCGCTTTATCGCCCGGTTTGCCCGAAACAGGCGCCTCATATTTCACCACGATTGCGACCGCGAACGGAGACCCCGCAGACCGTAACTCGCTTGCTTTGCGCAAAAATTCGTCAAACATTGGTGTTTACCGAGTCATCGCCCCGGCCTCAGATGTTCCTCGAGCGCGAGCAGGCTTTGCAAGTTGTGCGCCGGCGCAAACACATCGATGAAAGGGAGTGCCGCACTGATTCCCCGGGTCACCGGCCTGTATTCTTCAAGACCGAGAAGCGGGTTCAGCCAAATGACCTTGGCAACCCGGCGCCGGATTTTCTTTAGCTCAGCCGCCAGTTCTTCGGGTGCTCCGGTGTCCCAACCATCGCTCAGAACGATGACCACCGTATGACGGGAGAGCAAAGCGGCGGCGTGGTGTGCGTTGAAGTCCCGAAGTGACTCCCCGATCCTGGTGCCGCCCGACCAACCGGCAGTCATCTGTGCCAGCGTACGCAAGGCGTCCGACATTCGAGGGGTCCGCAATAGATTACTGACTTCCACGAGGATCGTGCTGAAAATAAACGATTTGACCTCTCTAGAATACTTACCAAGAACGTAAGCGAGCTTTAAAAGGAAGAAGCTGTATGGGTTCATCGAATCGCTGACATCCAGGAGAATCACTACTTTAGCGCGTTCCTTTTTGGGCCCCTTGTAACACAGATCAAGAAACTCACCGCCCCGACAAATGCTTCGCCTGATCGTCCGGCGCAAATCGATCGAACCCCGGCGTTTCCGCGCTCGAAGCCTTCTTGCCACCCTGTAGCTCATCCGTCGCAAGAGTCGTAGTGCGATCCGCTCAAGCTCCGCTAAGTCGGTTTGCGGCATCTGCGAGAAATCGACCTTTCTGAGTCGCTCGACGGCACTGGCTCCGGAAAAGCGTTTTTGTTCGCCTTCTCCTTCCGGTTCCGAGCCATTGCCAAAGGCGGTGACCATCCGAGAGCCGCTTTCGTGTCGGAGGCTTGGGGGCGCCAACCGTCTGCGTGCCGGATTTTTGGAGAGACTTTCTGATGTTGGATCGGGATTTGCCCAGAATGCGGTGAAGAGGTCGTCAAAAAGGACCCACTCGTCGGCGGATGAGGTGAGAATCGCTCTCAAGGCGAATCTGAACGTATCCCGATCGGCATCTGCGATGGCTTCCGCAACTTGGAGACAATCGATCGTCTCCTTCGTTCCAGCGCTCACTCCATTTGCCCGCGCAAACCGGCAGAATTCAACGATGGATTTAGTGCGGGGACGAGACACTAGCTACCTCCGGACCTGGAGAGGAGCCTGCTAAGGCCTTCGCTCCTGACCTTGGTAAGATCGTCGGCAGACTTCAAAATACATCCCAACGTTTCTTCTGCGGCTTCCTGATCCAGTTTGGTTTTCTCGAGCAAAATCAGTGATCGAGACAGGTCAATCGTTTCGGAAACCCCCGGAGGTTTGGAGAGGTTCAGGTCTCTGATCGTATGAACAAATCGGACAACTTCCGAACTTAAATCCCCGTCGATCTCCGGCAGCCTGACCCGGACAATTTCCAATTCCTTGGCCAGGTCTGGATAGTCAATCCAATGATAAAGACACCGTCTTTTGAGCGCATCGCTCAGTTCCCGGCTGCTGTTCGAGGTGAGAATAACATGCGGTACTCTCTTTGCCTGAATCGTCCCCAGCTCAGGGATGGTAATCTGAAACTCCGCGAGTAGCTCGAGCAGAAACGCTTCGAATGCCTCGTCTGCTCGATCAATTTCATCCACCAGCAAAACAGGCGCTCTTTCTTCAGACAGAATCGATTGCAAGAGAGGGCGCTTGAGAAGGAAATTCGATCCGAACACGTAATTCTCCTTTTCCTCAACCGTTTTGTCGCTGCCTTCCTGAATCTTGATGGCGAGCAGTTGCTTCTGATAGTTCCACTCATAGACAGCTGAATTCAGATCCAATCCTTCGTAGCACTGGAGCCGGATCAGTTCTGTCTCGAGCATGGCTGCGAGTGCCTTTGCAGCCTCGGTTTTTCCTACGCCCGCGGGCCCTTCGATCAGGAGCGGTTTGCCAAGATTCAGGAGTAGATAAATTGCAGTCGCCAACGCCCGATCCGCGACGTATCCAAGACGTCCGAGTCGTTCAATCACGTCTTCAATATCACGGAACTGGCGGGCCATGATCTCCAGGTGAGCTACAAAAAATCCGAGCCCTTAAAAATTCGTCGAAAGACCCGGCCCGCCGATTCCCGAGCAATCGACAGGACAATCGGCAAAGCCTTGATTGGTTGAGGTTCTTCCGTGGTGATTTGTGTCTTGGCCGGTTCACTCGCTGGACCCCTCTCCTGCTCGAGTCGGGCGCGAAGATTCGAGGTGAATTCCGCGAACATCTTATTTGAAACCTCCTGGATCATGCGGGCGCCCATCTGCGCCAGCAGTCCGACCACGTTGACCTCTGCCACGCTCGCAACTTCGGTGCTGCCGTCCGGCAGAGATTGGACCTTTCCGGTCATCTTCATGGACGCGCTGCCCTTGCCACGCACATCCTGACCTTTGCCGACGATTTCGATCTCGTGGTTCTGCTCATCGAGACGCTCAATATGGACTTGGCCTTTGTAGTCTGTGACGCTCGGGCCGACCTGAACCTTGATCAGACCTTTGAACGTGCGGTCATCCACCGTTTCGGTAATCTGTGCGCCGGGGAGACAGTTCGCGACTTTCCTGGGGTCACTGATGAATTTCCAGACCCTCTCTAATGGCTCTCCGATTTGAAACGTCTTCTCAATCCTGATTGCCATACTCTATTCCGAAATCCCTTTCTCCTTGAGGATCTTCCAAATCTTCCAAGGCGCAATCGGCATATCGATGTGTTTGACTCCCAAATGCGACAGGGCATCCACGACCGCATTCACAAAGGCGGCGGGTGATCCAACGTTCGGTGATTCGCCAACGCCCTTAGCTCCAAACGGATGATGGGGGGAGGGCGTGCAGGTCTTGCCGGTCTCCCAGTTTGGAGTTTCTACAGCGGTCGGAATCAAATAATCCATGAATGTCCCGCCTTGGACATTGCCGCTTTCGTCGTAGGAAATTTCTTGCATGAAGGCAATGGCAAGGCCTTCGGTCAGGCCGCCGTGGATCTGCCCTTCCACGATCATGGGGTTGATGATGTTCCCGCAGTCATCCACCGCCACAAAACGGCGGACCTTCGCTTCTCCGGTTCCTTTGTCGATGTCCAGCACGCAAATGTAAGTGCCAAAGGGGAAGGTAAGGTTGGGAGGATCATAATAGTGGACCGATTCCAATCCCGGCTCAAGGCCCGCTGGGAAGTTCGTGTACGCGGCAAAAGCGATTTCCTGGATTGTTTTGGACTTGCTCGGTGCGCCTTTGACGAAGAATTTTCCCGGCTCCCATTCCAGATCCTCCTCGCTCGCTTCCAGCAAATGCGCTGCGAGCTTCCTCGCCTTATCGCGAATTTTCCGAGCGGCCAACGCGGTTGCGGCCCCAGCGGTTGGGGTGCTGCGACTTGCGTAGGTTCCCAATCCGTAAGGCGCCGTGTCGGTGTCCCCTTCTTCTACCGAAATGTCAGCGACAGGAATTCCAAGCTCCTGAGCAACGATTTGGGCGAATGTGGTCTCGTGACCTTGTCCCTGTGATTTGACTCCCATTCTTGCGATTGCTTTGCCGGTCGGATGAACCCGGATCTCACAACTATCAAACATCTTGATACCGCAAATATCGAAGGTGTGTGCCGGACCTGCGCCGACGATTTCCGTAAAACTGGAGATTCCAATTCCCATCAGCTCACCTCGGCGTCGTTTTTCCTCCTGTTCTTTGCGGAGTTCGCTGTATCCGATCTTTTCGAGCGCCAAGTCCATCGCGGCTTTGTAATTACCGCTGTCGTAGCTCCACCCCAACGGACATAGATAAGGGAATTTGTCGGGCGGAACGAAATTTTTGAGTCGGAGTTCAACCGGGTCCATCTTCAACTCTTGAGCCAGGACGTCCATCGCCCTTTCGATCAAGTAAGCCGCCTCGGTGACCCGGAAAGAGCAGCGATATGCGATACCCCCTGGAGCTTTGTTGGTGTAAACACCATCTACCTCGCAAAAGGCTTCTGCAAAATCGTAGGACCCGGTGCAAATGCTGAACAGTCCGGCCGGAAATTTTGAGGGCTGAGCGGCCGCATTGAATGCGCCGTGATCGGCCAACGTCTTGACCCGCAGCGCCTTGACCTTTCCATCGCGATCTGCGGCGATCTCCGCCTTCATGTGGTAATCCCGAGCAAATCCTGTCGACTGCAGATTTTCCGATCGCGATTCAATCCACTTCACGGGGCGCCCGAGTTGAATTGACGCCACGACGGCGCAGACGTAGCCAGGGTAAATCGGAACCTTGTTCCCGAATCCTCCTCCGATGTCGGGCGCAATGATACGAATGTTCTGTTCTGCCAGGCCCGCTACCAAAGCAAAGAGGGTGCGGTGTGCATGAGGAGCCTGCGATGTCTCCCAGACCGTCAATTTTGTCGTCGCTGGATTGTAATCGGCGACGCATCCACAGGTTTCGAGCGGCGCCGGGTGGCACCGTGGAAAGAAAGCGTTCAGTTCGGCTTTAACCGGAGCCGCTTTAAAAACTCCGTCGGTGGCCTGCCTGTCTCCGACTTCCCAATGAAAGATGTGATTGGTTTTTTCTTCGCGATCTTCCCGCAAAATTGGCGCGTCGGCATCGAGGGCGCGATGTGGATCCACGAGAACCGGGAGATCCTCATAATCCACTTCGATAAGTTCAGCGGCGTCGGCTGCGGTATAACGGTCTTCGGCGACTACGAACGCGACCTCCTGGGACTGAAACAACACTTTCCCAGTCGCCAGGACCATTTGCTTGTCATGAAAAAGTGTCGGCATCCAGGCCAGACCGGCCTTTTCGAGGTCCTGGCCAGTAATGACCGCGAGAACCCCAGGGAGCTTTTTGGCTTCCTCAGAACGTATTCCGGTGATCCGTGCGTGGGCGTAAGGGCTTCGCACCATATGTCCGTACACCATTCCCGGAAGACTCACGTCATCCACGTAGGTCCCTTTTCCCTGGATGAATCGCAAGTCTTCTTTGCGTTTTACGGAATGGCCCAGGCCGCCGATCTCTGGAGATGTTTTTTGCAGCATCTTTTTCTCCGATCACGCCATTTTGTCAGCCGCGTACTGGACCGCTTTGACGATGTTCTGGTATCCGGTGCATCGACACAGATTGCCCGATATTCCCCACCGTATTTCCTGCTCGCTCGGCCGCGGATTCCTTTCCAGGAGCGCGCAAGCCGACATGATCATCCCAGGCGTGCAGAACCCGCATTGAAGCCCGTGCTTTTCCTTAAATCCTTCCTGCAACGGATGGAGTTTACCATTATTGGCCACGCCTTCGATGGTTCGAATCTCGCGACCATCCGCCTGCACGGCAAATACGGTACAGGACTTCACGGCCCTGCCATCCAGAAGCACCGTGCACGCACCGCAGTTGGTGGTGTCGCAGCCAACATGCGTTCCGGTGAGCGCCAGGAGGTCACGGATGAAGTGGACCAGGAGAAGCCGCGGCTCTATCTCTGCATCATGGTCCCGGCCGTTCACTTTGACCCGAAGATGTTTTTTTGTGGCCATATTTATTTCGTTGATTGATTTTTTCCAATCGGCTAAGCGCTGGATCGCTCACGCGCTCGGACCAGGGCGCGCTTCGTCAACTCCCTAACCATTGACACTTTGTACTCAGCCGATCCCCGAAGATCCGAGCTTGGTTGGGCGTCTTCGGCGGCAAGTTGCGCCGCCTGCCTGATTTGCTGTTCATCCATTCTTTTCCCAGCCAGAAAGCTTTCTGCCCTGGTCGCCTTGATCGGCGTCGCGCCAACATTTGTCAGGCCGATCCCTGCTCTACGACAAACTCCGGCGCCATCCAAGGTAACCTGGGCGGCGACGCCGACCGTGGCGAAATCCCCAACTTTTCGTTCCAACTTAAAGTAGGCGCCGCCGCTTCCTGGCGGTGGAATCGGGATGCGGATTTCGGTAAGGATTTCGCCGTGTTCAAGTGCAGTGGTGAAAACGGAAAGGAAAAAATCTTTGATCGGTATCGCTCTCTCCCCGCCCTGCCCGGTAGCAGTGATCTCCGCTCCAAGAGCTAACATCGTGGCGGGGTGATCGTTGGCGGGATCTCCATGAGCCAGATTTCCGCCGACCGTCGCCATATTCCGAACCTGTGGATCCGCAATCATCGCGGCGGTATCCAGGATAATCGGATACTTCGAACGGATCAGGTTGGAGACCTCCAAGTCGGCCTCGCGGGTCAGCCCTCCGATCTTGAGAAAACCGTCTTCCTCTTTGACGTATTGGAGGTTAGCGATCCGGTTGATATCGACAATGTATTCAGGCCGCGCCAGTCGGACCTTCATCATGGGAATCAGACTTTGGCCGCCGCTCAGGATTTTGGCGCCGTCACCGTGCTTTTGGAGCAGCGCAATAGCTTCCGAGATGGTTGCAGGGCTGAAATACTCGAAGGATTGGGGGATCATTTTTTTGCCTCTTCAAGCAAGCAAGAAACCAACACCGGGTGTGCCTAAATCACGCGAACGCCGGACCAAGCCAGCCGGCTAAGGAGTTTCGGGTTTTTGGGGGGGAAGCTTCGCACGACAAGATGCTCGAGCGATTGCCACTCCTGTACCAATAAACGGTACAGAGTTTCGGAACAAGAGGATTTTATTTTTATCCCTTAGGGAAACGCGTTGAGCTGATTGGACAAAACGGAATCAGGGATTATTTTTGTTAACTTAACTAATTAGCAAATTAGTCGTCCCCCCCGCACGTTTTGATGATACTTCGCATTACATTATGAACCCGAAAAATACCGCGGTCGTCCTTATCGAATACCAGAACGATTTCACCACCCAAGGCGGCAAACTGCATGACGCGGTCAAACCGGTCATGGATTCGACGAATATGTTGGAGAACACAGTCGAAATGGTCAAAGAGGCGCGCAAAGCCGGTGCCACCATTGTGTATGTTCCCATTCAATTCGCCCCCGGTTTCAACGAACTGAGCCGCGATCCTTATGGAATACTGAAAGGATGCAAGGATGGCCAAGTCTTTGAAAAAGGAAGCTGGGGTGCAGAGATCGTCGACGTTCTAAAGCCGCAACCGGATGATATTGTTGTCGAAGGTAAGCGGGGCCTGGACGGTTTCGCGACCACCAATCTGGATTTCATCTTGCGCAGCCGGAAGATCGACACGATCGCACTCGGAGGTTTTCTGACGAACTGTTGCGTCGAATCAACAATGCGCACAGGCTACGAGTTAGGATATAATGTCATCACGATCAAAGATTGTGCAGCGACGGTGAGCGAACAGGCTCAAAGCGGCGCGATCGAACACGATTTTCCGATGTTTTCGCATCCGATGACGCACCACGAATTCGTCTCCGCGCTGACTGAAACCGAGCCGCAGAGCGTGTTGGCGTAACGGCAGTTGGAAATTAGGCGAACTAGACGAAGAGCGGAAGCATCTCGAGGCGAGTGCGCTGTTCGCTCATCGTCTCGTCGCCCGGCGCTGAACCGAAACGGCTTGCCGCATCGAGTACTTTAGGAATCAAATGGATATCGCCGACGCTGGCGAGGAAAATCCCGGGACGCGCCATCACCCAGTGCACGGCGGCATCGATGTCCGACTGGTCCTGGAATGGCTCGTACCAGGTGGCCCGGGTGCGTTCACGACCCCACCAAGGACGGCGCGCGATCGACTTGATCGTTAACACGGCCACATTTCGCTCGGTGCACACCGCAACGACTCGTTCGAAGGCGGCGGCGTAGTGTGGGTCCTGCATCATGATGTAACTGTAAGGAAGCAAGACACTGTCAAAATCGAAACGCTCGAGGCTGCGAAGATGCGTCGCCGCAATCTGGCTGCCGTGACCCGTGACGCCGATGAATCGCACCAGACCCTGCTCGCGCGCCTCCACGCATGCCTCCAGGGCGCCCTTCGGGCTCAGAGCGTTATCCCATTCGATCGGGTCAGCAAGGCTGTGGAGTTGGATGAGATCCACCCGCTCGACTCCCATGCGTTCCAAGGAAAGATGAATCTGTCTTTTGGCTCCGTCGTAGGTGCGATCGCCGGTCTTCGTTGCCAGGAAAAAGCGCCCGGGGTATTTTTTGAGCCAGGGCGCGATCCTCAATTCCGCGTCACCGTACGCGGCAGCGACGTCAATATGGTTGATGCCGTAGCGTAGCAGCACCTCAAGCGTCTGGTCCGCTTCGTCCTGCGTGACCTTAGATAAGGCCGCCCCGCCGAAGACCACCCTCGTGCTTTCGTGCCCGGTACGTCCAAAGAGTTGCGTCGAAATCATAAATTAGTTGTCAGTGTCAGTGGGCTTTATTGTCGTCCTAATTCGATGCAGTTTCCAGTGTTTGACGAATTGTCGGCGAGAGAAAAACGATCGTTTCGAGTGAGCCCAACGCCGGTAGGCCAACATGTTCCTTCTCACGCGGCGCCAACCTTTGTCGCCTCGGGGACCTCCTCCAACTGACCCGTCCTAACATTGTAGATATACCCATAGATCGGAATACGCTTTGGAACGAGCGGATGTTCCCGGATAGTGCGCACATCGTCGACGACCGCCGGTCGAGCATCCTTGAACTCGAGCCAGTCGATCTGATGTCCGGCCGTTGATCCCGGACCTTGACCCACATCGACCCAACCGGCTTCCGTCACGGTGGCGGTCTCGAGGCTTTTTTCAAGTAATCCGCTCATGATCTTGCCATCAAAAAGCTCCATCCCGCAATCGGTGTGATGAATGACAAACCATTCCTTCGTTCCGAGCAGTTTATACGAGATCACCAGCGAACGAATGGCGTCTTGGCTCGCACGACCGCCGGCGTTCCGGATGACGTGTGCATCACCTTCTCGAAGACCGGCGAACTTCGCTGGGTCCAGACGCGCGTCCATGCAGGTCAGAATCGCAAAGCGCCGAGCAGGCGGTAAAGCGAGTTTACCCTTGTCGCCGAAATCCTTTGAGTAGGACGAATTTGCCAGTAACACTTCCTTCAAAATTTCACTCATAGCGGTGTCGTCAGTTAGCTTCTGTCGCGAAATGACAAGCGCGATTAATTCCGCCAGCAAGAGTAGGGTCAAGCAATTTATTTTCCGACAACCGGCAGAACGTAAGAAAACATCTGGGCGTGAAACGCTCTAATTAGCGCACAGTGAGCGGGACGCTTCGCGCACCTCTTCACACGGATAACCGACAACTGACGACTGACAACCGCTTCTGCACTGCCACTGACACTGACACCGATGCCCATTCTCATGGAGCTGTAACGTTGATCTTTCCGCTTAAAAAACTCTTCAAAATTCTAAATTCAAAAAAAAGGAGATAATTTCGAAATGGCTAAAATACGCCAACTCGTGCAAAAAGTGACCAGGATGGGGATTTCGATTGCGGATTGCGAAATGCGGAAACTTTGGAAAGGCGGATTGCGCATAGAGGTTGAAACCAGGCCGAGAAGCTTCGTCGACCGTGAGCGTCTCTACCTTCTCGCGCTCCCTTCCGGGTGCGTGGCGGATTCTGGCACCGGTACGACGCCCTGCGCCATAAAATGCGATACCGAGGCCAACGTCGGGTCAGGCTTTCTGGCCTCGGCGGGGAACAGATCCGGGTTGAAACCGTGGCTAAGTTCTTTCACCCTTCTTAATTTACGCTCCACGAGAGTCACGTTTCGGAATGGCAAATGCTACGTTACCTCGATAAAGCTGCCAAAAAGCTATGTGTAACCAGCAAAAGCGAGCCCATTGCCGTTGATTTCCTCGCCTATGAAAACCGAATCTGGACTGCCTACCTTAGGTGCTACCCGGGGCGCGTGCGGCGTCGGCGCGCTCATCGACCTGAACGGAAGAAAAACTCATCAGCTTGTCGAAGACGGATTGCGTATTTTATGCAATATCGACCACCGGGGAGCCCGTGGAGCCGAAGAGAAGACGGGAGACGGCGCGGGAATGCTCCTGCAAAAACCGCACGAATTTTTTCATGCAGAGATTCCAACACTCGGCGACTTCGATTCGTACGGCGTCGGGCAACTCTACGTTCCAAAGGATCAATGGAAGCAGATCGCCTTGAAGAAGTTGATTGCGACGGTTTGTCGCGAAGCGGCTTGCAGACTAATCCACTGGCGTGAAGTGCCGACGGACAACTCCGATCTGGGAAGAACCGCGCTCTTATCCGAACCGGCGGTCAGGCAGATGTTCATTGAACCGATCGACCCGTTGACACCGGAGCAACTTGATACGCGCCTGTATGTATTGAGACGACTGATCGAGAAGGCGGTTCAACAATCCGAGATCTGCGGACGCGAACTGTTTTACGTCTGTTCTCTCGATCGCCGGAAGATCGTCTATAAGGGGCTGCTGACCTGCAAACAATTGCAGCTTTATTATCCCGATCTCTCGAATAGCCGGATCAAGAGCAGCATTGTTCTGGTGCATTCCCGCTTTGGGACGAACACCTTGGGCGCCTGGGAACTGGCGCATCCCTATCGCACCGTGGTGCACAACGGCGAAATCAATACGTTGCGGGGAAATTTGAACCGCATGAGGACTCGGGAGGCCGTCCTCGCGAGCGAAAAATTCGGGGACGACATCGAAATGCTCAAGCCGATTACGGGCGACGCGCAAAGCGACACCGCCGTCTTCGATAACGTCCTCGAACTGCTGTTGGAATCCGGCCGTGGTCTGCCGCACGCACTCCGAATGTTGATTCCGGAAGCCTGGAACAAAGACAAGCAGATGGATGCGAAGCGCCGCGCTTTTTACGATTATTTTTCCACGATTATTGAGCCTTGGGATGGGCCCGCGCTGATTGCGGCAACCGACGGGTACAGAGTCGCGGCGATCCTTGATCGAAATGGGTTGCGCCCTTGTCGATACTGTCTAACACGATCAAATATCGTGATTATGGCGAGCGAAACGGGTGTGCTCGATACGCCGGCAAACGAGATCGTTTTCCAAAGCCGGCTTAAACCTGGCGAAATGTTTCTCGCGGACACTCTCGAGAGGCGGATCGTCCCCGAGCAAGAGATTTTTGAGGAACTCACGACGCACAATTTTTCGGGATGGCTGAACGAGAATCGCGTCCGGCTGAACGAAATTGTGAAGCCGGGTGCAGAGGTTGAGGAGGTTGGAGATGTCACGCCCTATCAGCGAGCGTCTGGCTACACCCTGGAATCGCTCCGCTGTCTGGTTCAACCCATGGCGGAAGAAGGCAAAGACCCAATCGGCTCAATGGGCAATGACACGCCGCTGGCGGTTCTCTCCACGCGGCACAAGCAGTTGTTTCAGTATTTTCTTCAGCTCTTCGCGCAGGTCTCGAATCCGCCGCTCGACTATTTGCGGGAGGACCTGGTGACTTCATTGGAAAGCCACATCGGCCGGCAGCGCAATCTTCTGGAGGAAACTCCAGAGCATTGCCGCCAACTTTTCCTCGAGTCGCCAATCCTTACCTACCGGGAGCTCGAAACGATCAAGCATTTTGAGCGATTCAGATCGTGCGTGATCGATGGGACCTTCGCGAAGGGAACTTCGCTAGGCACGGCGATCGCCGACCTGCGCAAGGCGGCGGTCGACGCCATCAAACATGGCTGCGAAATCTTGATTGTTTCGGACCGGAAAATTGGACCGGACCGCGTGGGGGTGCCGAATCTGTTAGCCGTGGGCGCATTACACCATCATCTGATTCGGAGTGGACTTCGTACGCGCGCGGCCCTCGTTCTTGAGGCAGCTCAGCCTTGTGCAGTTCATCATATTTGCACGCTGATCGGCTACGGTGCGGATGCGATTTATCCCTGGCTGGCCTATCAAAGCATCGTGCAAATGGGGCGCGAGAATTGGTTGAGCGCTGAAGTGGGCGAAACGCTGAGCAAGTTCAAAAAAGGGCTTGAAGGCGGGATCCTGAAGGTGATGTCGAAAATGGGGATTTCGACGCTCGAAAGCTACAAGGGCGCTCAGGGTTTCCAGGCCGTCGGACTGGACCCCGATTTCGTCCGGGAATATTTTACCGGAACCAGCGCGTATTTGAATGGAGTCGGCTTGGACGAGGTCGAGCGTGAACTTCTTGAGCAGCATGAGTTGGCGTTCGGCAACAAGATCGTGGGCAACCTTCCGCTGGATGCCGGTGGTGACCTTTACTGGCGCCGCGACGGTGAACTCCACCAATGGAATCCGGCGACTGTCGGTCAACTGCAATACGCGGTGCGCACGGGGAACTACGAGGCTTACCGCGAGTTTGCGAATTACTTGAACAACCAGGATCAGCGGCTCCAGACGATCCGAGGCCTGTTGGATTTCGACATCGATGAGCATGACTCAATCCCAATCAGTGAAGTTGAGGCGGTCGAAGAGATTTGGAAGCGTTTTTCGACCGGATCGATGTCGCACGGTGCATTAAGCACCGAAGCGCACGAGGCGCTCGCCATCGCGATGAACCGCATTGGGGGAAAAGCAGGCACAGGAGAAGGCGGGGAACAAATAGAGCGGTTTGGCACCGAACGGGAATGCTCGATGAAGCAGGTCGCGAGCGGAAGATTCGGCGTCACGATCAATTATCTGGTCCACGCGAGGCAGATCGAAATCAAAATGGCGCAAGGGGCAAAACCGGGCGAAGGCGGAGAATTGCCCGGTCCGAAGGTGAGCGAAGAAATCGCCTCGGTGCGTTTTACCACCCCCGGAGTGGGGCTGATTTCTCCGCCGCCACATCATGACATTTACTCGATCGAAGATCTGGCGCAGCTGATCCATGACTTGAAATGCGCGAATCCGGCCGCGGAAATTCATGTGAAACTTGTCTCTGAAGCGGGTGTGGGAACGATCGCGGCAGGCGTGGCAAAGGCCCGTGCCGATGCTGTGCTGATTGCGGGCGATTCCGGGGGCACCGGCGCCGCGATCAAAACTTCCATCAAAAGCGCGGGCGCTCCTTGGGAGCTTGGCCTGGCCGAGACGCAGCAAGTGCTGCTGGCAAATAATCTGCGATCACGTATTCGGGTGCGGGCGGATGGTGGCTTGAAGACCGGACGCGACGTGGTGATCGCGGCGCTGCTAGGCGCCGAGGAATACGGGTTCGGCACCGCGCCGCTAGTGGCCTTAGGCTGCATCATGCTGCGCAAATGTCATTGTAATACCTGCTCGGTTGGCATCGCGACGCAGGACCCCAAGCTCCGAGCAAAATTTGGGGGCAAGCCGGGGCACTTGGTCAATTATATGCGTTTCGTCGCCCACGAAGTTCGGGAATTGATGGCGGAGCTCGGATTTCGAACGATGGACGAAATGATAGGCCGTGTGGACAAACTGCGTCAGCGGGAAATCTCCCACCCGAAAAGCGGGCAGATCGATATCTCGCAACTGCTTTACCAGCAGCCGTCCCACGATGTTCCTCGAAAAATTCGCGATCAAAACCACAAACTCGAAGACAAGCTCGATCATCTACTCATCGAACTGGCCGCGCCGGCGATTCAGCGCGGCGAACCGGTGATGATTGAGGTTCCAATCAAGAATTCTGATCGAACAGCCGGCACGATGTTGAGTTCGGTCATCGCCAAAAAATATGGCCCGAATGGGCTTCCGCCTGACACGATCCAGATTGGCTTTACCGGGTCTGCTGGGCAGAGTTTCGGGGCCTTCCTTGCCCGTGGCATCAGCCTTCATCTTGAGGGTGCGGCAAACGACTATGTCGGCAAGGGTCTTTCCGGAGGAAGGATCACGGTCGACACGCCCAAAGATGCCGCATATGTGGCCTCACAAAATATCATTGTCGGCAATGTCGTATTGTATGGCGCAACAAGCGGCGAGGCCTATTTCAATGGGATGGCCGGCGAGCGGTTCGCAGTCCGTAATTCCGGTGCCATGGCCGTCGTCGAAGGCGTTGGCGATCATGGATGCGAGTACATGACGGGGGGCGTCGTCGTAATCCTTGGCAAAACCGGGAAAAATTTCGGCGCCGGAATGAGCGGCGGTGAAGTCTTTATCTTTGATGAGGACAAAGGTTTCAGGAATCGGCTCAATCCGACGATGGTCCGCATCGACGAGTTTAAAGAGGATCGAGACCTCGAACTGGTGCAGCGGATGCTGGCAAATCACGTCATTTACACAAACAGTTCAAAGGCAAAACGAATTCTCGATCGATGGAAAGAGCACATCCCGAAATTTCTCAAAGTAATTCCGGCCGCTTACGCCGAAGTGGTCGAGCGTCAGCTGGCACAAGGGAAAGACGTCCGCGTCGCTCCTCCTGCGCCTGCTGAAAGAAGAAAAGTGGCCTAGTATCCTCTGAATTGCACGAAGCGCAAAAAACAAAACGGACTATCTATTTCATGGCGGACGATCATCCAAACGGCTTTTTGAAATTTGCTCGTAAGCCGATCCCGTACCGGGACCCGGCGGTGCGCATCGGGGATTACACTGAAGTTTACGCGAAGGATTGGGACGAAGGACAACTGCGCGAACAGGGCACCCGCTGCATGGATTGTGGTGTGCCGACCTGTATGGGCGGTTGTCCAATCGGAAATATCATACCGGACTTCAATGATCTCGTTTCCCGGGGAAACTGGTTGGGGGCCCTGGCCCGTTTGCACGCGACAAATAATTTCCCTGAATTCACCGGGTACACCTGTCCCGCACCATGCGAGCCGGCTTGCGTTCTCGCCTATAACAACGATCCAGTCACGATCAAAAGCATCGAGCGAGCAATCGTGGATCGTGGCTGGGCGGAGGGCTGGATCACTCCGGAGCCGCCCAGTAGTCGAACCGGTAAACGTGTGGCAATTGTCGGAAGCGGTCCTGCCGGACTCGCCGCAGCTCAACAACTCAACCGCACAGGCCATGAGGTAACGGTTTTTGAGCGCGATGACGAAATCGGCGGCCTGATGGTCTACGGCATTCCGGATTTCAAGTTCGGCAAATACCAAGTGGCGCGCCGCGTCGACCAATTGCAGCGTGAAGGTGTGCTCTTCCGCACGGGTGCAAATGTGGGAGTGAATATTCCGTTCCAGGAGTTGAGAGACGAATTTGACGCGGTTTGTCTAGCGATTGGCGCACAATTACCACGCGAGGTCCCGGTGCCCGGCCGGCAACTCAAGGGGATTTATTGGGCGATGGAGTACCTGACAAAAGAAAATCGGCGGCAGTCCGGAAAAAAGGTCGATGCAATGATTGACGCGCACGGCAAAAACGTGGTCGTGCTAGGCGGTGGCGACACCGGCGCCGATTGCGTGGCCACCGCACATCGCCAGGCGGCCAAGCAGGTCGTCCAGATCAGTATCAATCTGAGGGGATCAGACGAGCGGCCGGTGGACAATCCGTGGCCGGAATGGCCCATGATCTATCGAGAAACCTACGCGATCGAAGAAGGTGGCGTCGAAGAGTTCAATGTCAATCTAACGGGCTTCGTTGACTCCGATAACGACGGCGCCGTGGATCAGTTGGTGTTCGATCGGGTCGAATGGACCTATGAGAAAAAAGACGGCCGGATGGTGCGCACCGCCATGAAGGTCAGGGAGGAAGGTTTAACAATTCCTGCAGAGGTCGTACTCGTCGCGATCGGTTTTCAAGGTGCCGAGTCAGCGCCGTTTGCGAACACCGGGATCGAGGTCACCGCCCGCAGCACCATCAAAACGGATCACAACATGATGACGAATCTGCCTGGAGTATTCGCTGCCGGAGATGCTAGCCGCGGCCAATCGATCGTCGTTTGGGCAATCGGCGAAGGCCGTGATGTTGCCCACTGCATCGATACATATTTGATGGGCAGTTCCCGATTGCCAGCGAGTCTTCGCACGCGTAATCCACCCATTGGAAAGCTATGAACGATTCTGCTGACAAACCTCGGGAGCGGGGTTCCTCAGCAGCATTCACGAGGTATGGTCCGCGATTTTTCGAGGCGGTGCGCCGTTTCGACGGAGAAAATGAGCAAGACCCAAACCACCTCGTGGTGGACGGAGTCTCTCACCCCCAAGAGTTGCTCTACGCGCAAAGACTGACCGATTGGGTCCTTCGCCTGAATCCGGAAGCCTCGGAGCACCTCCTTTTGGCAGCGAGAAGTCAACATATCTGTCGTTGGACTATTCCGCGCCATACCTATGAGATGAGTCGCGCCGGATATCTGCGGTGGCGCACCGATCTGAAACAGTTTCATGCCCGTAAGTCCGCCGAAATACTCGGCCAAGTGGGCTACGACCAAGAGACCATCGCGCGTGTTCGTGATTTGAACCTGAAGAAATTACTAGGCCAAGATCCGGATTGCCAGATCCTGGAAGACGCGCTCTGCCTGGTCACTCTGCAATATCAGCTTGCCGATCTCGTCGCCAAAACCGAGCCCGCTAAAATCATTGAAATATTGCAAAAGACCTGGAAAAAAATGTCGAAAACCGCCCGTGATCACGCCTTGGCGCTACCATTCCCGGAAACCGAAAAGCAACTGATTGAGAAAGCTCTGAAAGTTGCCGGCTAGCCTGCCCAGTGTTTGTATGCGTATAGCGAGGTCTTCGACCTCAAACCGACCAGTGGTCTGTACCTGAAAAACTCGACTCATTTGTCCAACTTTTTGACGCCACGAACGTTTAGCGTGGTTCTCTGCTACCCGAAGGGCCAAGGCTGGAAGCCTATGCTTGCTACTTTACCTTTGGCGTGTTGAGTGACGCGCGGAAAAAAGCGCTCTATCAGCCCGTCCGCGTAAGCCACCGCGACACCGCGACGGCGCAATGTAGGATAGGCTTCCAGCCTGTCTCCGGGTCCACGGGACGACCCTTTCCCAGGACTAACCGCCCTCTTTTGCTCGCGAAACTTCGCATCGCACTACGATCCCCGGTGCTCCATCACAAAAAGCTCAAACACGGTATTCAAACTCAAAACTATCTCACCCCAACAAAACAGCCTGTCTCTTTTCCGCTTCCACCGATCCCTTCCAGTTTATCTCACCTCTTTTGGTCGATAATTTCCCAATACTATGGGGCGAAGAGACCGGATTCTCGACGGGTCGTCCTGTGGTCCGAAGAGACAGGCTGGAAGCCTATCCTACATTGCGCCAGGGCGACTTTGCGGTGGGGGGCGCGGACACGTTCCATCGAATGCCTTCTTTACGATTGTCTTCCGACCTGTCTAGGCCCGGGCCTAGCCCTTCGGCCGTAGGGGGGGATGACCGGCGCTAAACACGTTGCCCCAGCGTTTCCGTCTAAAGATCTTCCACAAACCGGACCGGCTTTTCGTAGATTGCCAGGACGATGCAGCCGGCATCACTGTGCACCTTGTGCCGTGTGCCGGGCGAATTGACGATCAACGTGCCTTCTTTGTAAGTCCCGTTTGCGTCCCGCTGCGAACCGGACAGGATCAAAATGTGTTCGTAACCCGGGTGTTCATGCATCGGCACCTCGCCATGTTCGCGGTATCGAACCAGAGCGGCGGTCGGTCCGGTCACTCCATCCCCGTACAGCCGGAAAATATCGACACCCTTTTTGTAAGGTTGCCAGGCGAACTCATCCTGGTGAGCGGCAAATTGAAAAAGATCATTCAGTTGAAGTGGGAACATTCCGGAAGAAATTGCTGAGTCCATGAATTTTGGCGAGAGATAATTGTTCCGGTGCTGGTGAGAACGATGGAAGAACGTCTCGCCCTGAGAGATTGATCAATGACTTGCCATCTTCTCTCCAATTAGCTGCCGGTCGATTTCGTTGATCGGCGCCGAGTAGACGATCTTGCCCGCGGCCATCACCAGAAGCCGATCCGAAAGAGCGACCAACTCATCAAGGTCCTCGCTTAAAAGCAAGATCGCGACATCTCGGTTCCGGGCCTCCACCAGATGTGAATGAATGAACTCAACTGCGCCGAAGTCAAGCCCCATGCAGGGATTGGCGACCACCAAAATGTTGGCTGTGCCGGGCCCGAGTTCGCGCGCAAGGACTGTCCGTTGAACATTGCCTCCTGACAAATTTGCGATGGGCGTCGTTTCATCACGAGTCTTTACGTTGAATCGACTAATCCAGTCGCGGCCGTTCTGGCGGATCTGACGTCTGTTGAGCCACCAATGTTTCCAAGCCATTGGGGGACGATCAAATGTTCGCAGCACGAAATTCTCGGCCACACTCATTTGCGGCGCGCACGCGCTTCGCAACGGTTCTTCTGGCAGCACGTAGATATGGTGCTTCAGTATCTCTTGGCGAGTCATCCGGAAACGGGCACCTTTGACTCTGATTTCGCCTCCTGTGGCCGGTCGCTGTCCCCCCAGTACTTCCACCAGTTCGCGCTGACCGTTGCCGGAGACACCGGCGACACCGACGATTTCTCCGGCCCGCACCGAGAGATCAAACCCGGAGAACGCTCTCACACCGTTATCCCGGTTTGCTTCAAGACCTTTGATTTGCAGGAGGGGCAACCCGAATTCCTGAACCCTTTTTTCAATCGTCTTTCCCGAGCGTTGCTCTCCAATCATCATTGTGGCCAGGTCCGCTGTGGTGAGATCTTTGACCTTGCCCCGGCCGGTGACTTTCCCTTTTCGGAGCACGGTGACTTCGTCGCAGTAAGCCGTGACCTCTCGGAACTTGTGGGTGATGATCAGCACGCTCAACTGCTTCGCTTCGACCATTCGACGAAGCATGCCCAGTACTTCGTCCGCCTCCACGGGTGTCAGCACGGAAGTCGGCTCATCCAGAATTAGAATTTTGCTATGAAGGTAGAGCTGCTTCAAAATCTCGACCTTCTGCTTTTGACCGGCCGCTAGATCGGAGATGTTCGCATTCAGATCGATTTTGAATGGCGCGGTGGTTAGAAACGCCGCCAGGTTCTTGCGTTCATTGGACCAGTGGATGAGATGCGGCAGATCGGGACGCGCCAAAAGAAGGTTCTCAGCCACGGTCATGGCGGGAACTACCGTAAAATGCTGATAAACCATCCCGATACCGAGTTTATGAGCGTCGTACGGGCTGCGAATCTGTCGAACGCTTTGACCGACGATGATCTCACCGGCGTCTGCCAGATGATATCCCATGATGCATTTGACCAGCGTGCTTTTCCCGGCTCCGTTCTCGCCCAGCAAAGCGTGGAAAGTGCCAGGCTCAAGTTTCAGGGAGACCTTTTCATTGGCGACAAACGAGCCAAACCGCTTGGTGATCTCGACAAGCTCAAGTCGCGGCGGCCGATTGTCGGAAGAACCTGGCCTCATGTAATCGCGGCAATGAAAGCGTCAGAGTTGGAGACGGCGCCAAAGACGCCTCCCTGCATCTTAATCATGTGCAGGGCGGCCAGATAGTTGCCGTGATCCGTTGCCCCGGTGCAGTCCGAAAGCAGAAGGCATTCATAGCCGCGATCATTGGCTTCTCGCATGGTGGTGTGAACACAGACGTCGGTGGTAATGCCGGCTAAAACGATATTCTCGATGCCCTTCTGATGCAGGAGCATGTCCAGATCTGTTGCGTAGAAAGATCCTTTGCCTGGTTTGTCGATGATGGCCTCGCCTTCGAGCGGAGCTAGTTCCGGAATGATTTCCCAGCCAGGTTCGCCTCGGGTGAGGATGCGTCCACAAGGTCCGGGATCTCCAATTCCCGCCCCGATCTGCCTGCTCCGCCATCGTTTGTTTTCCGGAAGATCTGCCAGATCCGGCCGGTGCCCTTCGCGCGTGTGCATGATATGAAATCCGCGTTCGCGCGTCACGGCCAGGACATTTTGAATTGGCTGGATCGGGGCCCGCGTCAGCGAGAGATCGTAGCCCATTTTGTCGACATACCCACCCTCCCCGCAAAAGTCGGTTTGCATATCGATGACCAGAAAAAGAGTGTTCTGTGGACGCAAATCACCGTTGTATGGCCAACGGTAGGGATCGGCTTCTACGTAGCTTTGTTTCATGTTCGGTCGATTAGTCCTCCTGGAGTTCCAGAGAGACTACGTTTGTTGCTGCACGTCAAGATCATCACGGCGAGCGTGAGAATGAATGGAGAGGCGTTAAAAAGATAGTAATAGCTGGTCACCCCTACGGATTGAAGAGCCGGACCTAACGCCTGGGCACCCCCGAAGAGCAACGACGCCCAGAGGCAATGAACCGGGTTCCATCGCGCAAAAATGACCAGGGCCACGGCGATCATCCCCTGCCCGCTCGATACGCGTTCATTCCAGCTGCCCGGATAAAATAACGAAAGGTAGGCGCCTCCAATGCCGGCCAAGGCGCTTCCAGTGACGATGCTCGCCGTTCGCACCCGCCAGACGGAAATCCCCAGGGCGCGTGCAGCCTCTGCTTTATCGCCGACGGCTCGGACAAACATCCCCCAGCGAGTGGCGCCAAAAAACCAGTGGAGGGCGAAGGCCAGCGCCACACCCACAAAAAAAAGCGGGCAGATGTCAAGCGAAGGCAAGCGGTCGCCCAAGCCTATTTTAATCGTTGGTAATTGGGGCGCGAGCGGCTGGATAAATGGTTTGCCAAGGAAAAACGCGATTCCGCTGCCGAAGATGATCATCGCGATGCCGACAGCAATGTCGTTGACCTTCGGCTTCTGGGTGAGCCAGGCATGAACCACTCCCAGACAGGCGCCTCCGCACGCCGCCGCCAACACCCCTAGCCAAGGTGACCCGGTTTTATAAGATATCGCGTAGCCGCTCATCGCCCCGAAAAGCAGGACGCCTTCGAGGCCGAGATTGATTTTGCCGCTCTTCTCCGTGAGACATTCCCCAAGGCTCACAAAAAGGAACGGAGTGCCTCCCCGAAACGCTCCGGCAAGAATTGCGAGAGGGACTGCTAACCATCCGATTCCCGCGCTCGCGCTACTCATAGATCAATGCTTATGCATCCCTTTCCTGGAACACCTTCCATTTGCCGTAGAGACTTTCACTGTAGAGAATCACCAGGAACACCAGTCCTTGAAAAACCATGATGGCTGCGTCCGGCAAATGATGGTCACGCTGCAAAATGCCTCCACTGGCCAGCAATCCGCCGAGCAAGATCGAAATGAGGATGCAGCCGAGAGGGCTTTGGCGCGCCAGAAATGCCACCAGGATGCCACTATAGCCATACCAGGCATTGAGCGACTCATTGGCTCGCCCGTGAATGGCGGCCACTTCGACCATGCCTGCGAGCCCCGGGAATGCCCCCGCCAGGAAACAGGTGATCAAGGTAATTCTTCCGACCGGAATTCCCGCAATCTGTGCCGCTCGCACATTTCCGCCAATCGTGCGAATCTGGAAACCCAGCGTGGTCTGACTGAGCAAAACCCAGGCGAGAAGACAAGCGATCAAGCCGAATACCAAACCCCAATGAATCGTGGTGTCGCCGATCGGCTGCAGCATCTGCTCATCCGGTATCGGATAGCTTGAAGGTTTATTCAGACTGCTGGGATCTCGAATCCAGGTATTAATTGCCTGGTTCAAAATTGCAATGGCGATGTAATTCATCATCAAACTGCTGATTGTCTCGTTGACCCCGCGATACTGTTTTAACGCGCCAGAGATGGTCAGCCACAGACCCCCGGCAATCATCCCGACTACGGCCATCACGATCTGGGCCGTGAGAGGGCTGGCGGTCGGTAATTGAAGGCCGACTACGGTAGCGCAGAGTCCACCGATCACGAGCGCGCCTTCGTTTCCGATCATCACTAGTCCAAGATGAAAAGGGATAGCGGTCGCGAGTGCACAGAGCATCAGAGGAGCAGAGCGCACCAGCGTATTCTGAAATGAATACCAACTGCCGAATGCCGCCTTGTAAATCGAAGCGTAGACGGAAAATGGGTCGGCTCCGGCCAACGCGCAGAAAGCACCAAAAGCGGCCAAGGAAACCAGGATTGCGCCGGTCGGAATCACGATGGACTCCATCCGGCTTCGCCACTGGAAACCACTCCTTTTCCCGGAAAAGCTGCTGCTGGAAAGCGGTTCCAGCAGCGAACCAGCCTTTTTCAATTGAGCGTTGTCCACCATCAGCCTTTCACTGTGCGACGCGCTTTCCCGAGTCGCGTCGACAGCCTGAGACTTGACTTGAGCATCGTTCCCCGGCCTGCTTCTTCGCCAATGACTTCAAGCTGTCTGGCAGGGACGGTGCATCGAAAGACATTTCCAAGTTCAGCTTGTCGTGCTCCCAAGCACGCCTTCCACCAGCCAATTCATCTTTTCAAGCTCGGGATCCTTTTGTTTCATCTCGACCCCGGCAGGGATGACAACCTTCCCGGTGTTGTCTTTTAATTCGCCTTTGTAAATCACCATGGTTCCGTCCATGAACTTCGCTTTGCTCGCTTCCGCAGCCTGCTTCGCTTTATCGCTGACGCTCGGCCCGTAATCGGACACCTTGACGAAACCATCACTCAGGCCACCCCGGACGACGTGGGGAATAGTCCCGGCCTGCAGCGACTTTCCTTCCTGCACTTCCTTGGCATACATTCCATAGACGTGGGACCAATCCCATTCCGCACCTGTCAGGTAACCCTTGGGTGCAATGGCAGCCTGACTGGCATGATATCCACAACTGAAGACCCCTCGAGTTTCCGCGGTCTGGATCACCACTTTCGGACTATCAACGTGGCAAGTCAGCACATCGACGCCTTGGTTAATCAAGCTATTGGAGGCTTCGGCTTCCTTGACGGGAAGCGACCAGTCGCCAGTGAAAACGACCTGGACCGTGGCGCTCGGATTCACGCTCCGCGCTCCGAGGGTGAAGCTGTTGATATTCCGAAGTACTTGAGGGATCGGCTTTGCCGCAACAAATCCGAGCTTATTGCTTTTCGTGGTTAATCCAGCAACGATCCCCGAGATATATTCAGCCTCGTCGATATAGCCAAAATAGGTTCCGACGTTTTCCGGATGCTTGCCCGGAACATAAAAGCCGCCGCAATGCAGGAACTGAATTTTGGGGAATTTTTTTGCGACTTTTAGAATGTGCGGATCATAATAGCCGAAGGAGGTCGGAAACAGGACAGTCGCGTTGTCCTGTACGATCATGTCGCGCATCGTTTCCTGGACGGCCACCGTCTCTGGGACGTTGGCTTCCTCCAGCACCTTGACGCCCGGCATTTTTGCGACGCTAGCTGCCCCGATCGCATGCGCCTGATTGTACCCGTAGTCATCCTTCGGGCCAACATAGATAAAGCCTATCGTGACGTCCGCGGCCAAGGCGTTGACGGTAAGGAGCGCCAGACAGGTAGAGAGAAGAAAAAGCGAATGTTTCATCATCGAGTTCTGATTCGGTCGAGAAACGGCGAGCGGGGATTCCTTAGTCATTCGATCGCCTGGCTCAACTCTCCATGGTGTTCCACTTCAGCCGGTTTTGCTGAGACAACGGCTAACTTAGCGCAGTAAACGAGCACCGCGGCTACCGCCAGGTAACTGACTGAGACTTCCGGAGTCTGGGCGAAACCGAGCCTCTCGCCGTGGATAAAGCCGAAGAATGTGAGAATCGCACCGGCGCCCGCGAAATACGCTGCCTTCATGAACTCTCGCTCGATAATGAACACCCCTATCGCCCCAAGGATCAACCCGCCAAGGATGGCGCCGCCTCCCAGCACTTCCAGCCCTTTGTAGAGAACGCCGTTCTGACCGAGTTTATCCAACCCGAGTGTCATGGCGTTGGTCCCGGCTGCGCCGAGGGCATTGTCGATCTGGAGCTTGCCCCAAGCAGCGATATGCGGCGTCAACGCGAGAATAATAGCCGGCGCGTGTGACCTCGGATTTTCCTGAAACGCCTGCGCTCCGATCAGCATACCGATATAAAGAAGAATCGGTGAAATCGCGACGACGGGGATCAATGCCATCATCACCGAGATAATCCCGAACCACGACAGGATGATTACCATGATTCCGGTCGCGGCCGAGTAGCCAATCCGACCGCCCATGGCTTTCCAGCCCGGATGGCCAATGTAAACGGCATTGATGAACGGATTCCCCATCAGGCAACCAATCAGGCTGACGATGCCGTCTGCCGTTAAAACCCGCGTCGTCGGAAAACTGTCGCCGGCCACAGAAGCGCTCTCGACGTTATCCATCGCCTCGACGAGATCGTAGATGCCGAAGGGAATGGCTGTCACCAGAATCACCCCGATAAATTGGAAACCAGCAAACACGTGGCCGACAGCCGGAGTCGGAAATGAAAAACCGAAGTGGGAAAATGCCTGGGAAAAGCCGGCGGGGCTTATTCCCCCCCAGTTCGCTCCAAAGATGGTTGAACCCCAGGCGATTACGCAGCCGACTCCGATCGCTACGAGTCCCGCTGGAATGCCGCCAAAATAGCGCACGCCGCCGAACCAGCTGGCGAGAATAATCGCAAAACAGGTAACGCCGATCACCGGCGTGATGAACATATCCTGGGCCGGTCGCATCGAGATGAATGCGATGGACACACCGGCGAGCGTACCAAGGAGAGCTGCGCGCGGCGTGATCTTCCGGATAATGGGCGCGACAAATCCGCCGGCCATCAACACGAAGCTCTGGATGAACACCCAGGTGAGACCCGCTTCCCATCCTTTGACCGGATCGCCAGTCTTGATTGCGATCGGTAGCATGATCACGAAACTGACAACAAACATATGCGGCACGCTCGTACCAGACGGAAGCGCGCAAACGTCGCTCCGTCCTGTGCGCTTGGCCAAACCGTACGCAAGCCACGCATAGTACAGGGTGCTGAGGAAAAGCATCATTCCGGTAGCCGGGAGGATGCGTCCGAAAACGAGTTCGGGGGGCATTTTCAGGACGAGGAGCAACAACCCGCTCAGCGTGAGCAGATTGACCAGTATGTTTGTCCCGAAGCCGAAGAACGCATTCCAGTCTCCGGGCACCCAGAGGGCAGGTTTTGAGTTACTCATAACGTTTTCTATCAATCATCCGAATCTTCCATTTATCGCTGGTTGCTATCCCTAACCGAGCGCAGCGAGAATTCGGTCCGAGTCCGAAACCCAGCCGAAAATCCCCCCTTGCGCCTTGATCATTTTCAGTCCCATCTCCTGGAACTCCGGAAAGTAAGATCCAACGCAGTCTGCAGGGACCAGACAGTCGTAACCGCGATCGTTGGCTTCGCGCACGGTGGTATTGACACAGACCTCAGTGGTCACACCGGTGACGACAAGCTTCTGAATGCCGAGATTTTGCAGGATCGCATGGAGATCGGTGGCAAAAAATGCGCCTTTGCCGGGTTTATCAATTACCGGCTCCGTTGGAAGCGGGTAGAGTTCCGGAATAATGTCATGGCCCGCCTCGCCTCTGATCAAAATCCGGCCCATTGGTCCCGGATCGCCGATCGAAGTCTTGCTTTTGCCGCGCACTTTTTTGGCCGGCGGAAGATCGGTCAAGTCGGATCGATGCCCCTCCCGGGTGTGAATCACCTTGAAACCC
>Ga0210383_10000838_pt1 | contig 28339 bp, 26 predicted proteins | sample IncBWC14OmetaG_FD_160072 | JGI IMG/M metagenome (GOLD analysis project Ga0210383, IMG submission 160072) | Forest soil microbial communities from Barre Woods Harvard Forest LTER site, Petersham, Massachusetts, United States - Inc-BW-C-14-O ... | reverse complement strand
ATCACCGGCGACGTTACTCAGATCGACCTGCCCAATGCCCGCCGCAGCGGCCTGCTGGAAGCGGTGGACATCCTGAAACGCGTCGAGGGATTGACGTTCGTCTACTTCGATGAAGGCGACGTCGTGCGACACCATTTGGTGCAACGCATCATTCGGGCTTACGATGAGCACAAGACAAAGCTGGCGGAACAGCAACTGTCGCTCCTAGAACCGAAAGGCGTGAATGGCAAGACCAACGGGGCGGACAGTGCGCCTCCGCCGAAGAATATTGCGATGCCTGCGGAAGCGGACGCGAAAGAATAAAGCGAGCAAGATTGGCTGGGAGGGCCGCGGGTTGGCCCTCCTGTTTATTTACACGAGGTGGCGCGGGGAAAGCTTGGTTGTCATTCAAGAACGAGTGGCCGGTTTGAGTGAGGCAGCGCTGGTGAAGTTTGTGACGCGCGCACGCCGCGCGACCGGACTTCGAGGGGCAGTCAGTGTGCTGGTGACGAGCAGCCGAGAATTGCAGGGATTGAACCGTCGCTTTCGCGGAAAGAATAAACCCACCGATGTGCTATCGTTTCCCGCAATGCCGGGGCTCATGCAAGGATTTGCTGGGGACGTCGCCATTTCGGCGGAGATAGCGGCTGCTAACGCGCGTCGACTCGGACACACGGTACCTGATGAAATCAGGATTCTCGTTTTGCATGGGCTGCTTCATCTCGCCGGGTACGATCATGAACGCGATGACGGGGAGATGGAGCGCAAGGAAGCGCGTTTGCGGAAGTCGCTGGGATTGCCGGTGGGATTGATTGAGAGAAGTCGACGATCGCGGCCGGGCGTTCCCGCCCGTCCTCCATCAGAACGCTCGGCTCGCGGAGAAAGCGAGAGCCCGAAAAGCAAAGCGGGCGCGAAGGTTCGAGCGTCCGTCGTTCCAACCTGCGCCAAAGCAGGCACGGCCTCCCGCCCTACACGGTCACCACGATGAACTTCGTCATCGCTGTCGTGTTGCTGATGCTGCTGGGGTTGCTGACCCTGGTCTCCTACGTTGACCGCCTGTACACCGAGATTGGAAAATTCCTTTCCCGCGAGTTTCAGGACAACATCGACGTTTTCGAACACAACGTCGAGCCCCGGTTGCACGTCAGTCGTTCCCGCGCATCGCTCTCGATGGCGGTGCTCACACAGTTGACCATGGCGGCGATTGCCATGCTCGTGGGCTTCACCGTATTCCGCGACCGGGCCTGGAGCATTTATGAGATTCTGCAGGCAACGCTCACGCTGATCCTGACGGTCATCGTTTGCAACCGGTTCTTGCCCTTCGTTTTTTTCTCCCGCACCCGAGGGCAATGGTTGATCCGCTGGACGCTTTTCCTGCGAATTCTCATCTACCTGGTCTTTCCGGTAACCCTGGTATTAGGTTTCCTGCAGTCGGTCGCGGCTCTGACCAAAGAGCATTCGGATGAACAGCCGGAAACCCAGGCCGAAGCCGTGGACGCGCTCATCGAAGCTGGGCAGGAAGAAGGCATCCTGGATGAAAGCAACCGCGACATGATCCAGTCGGTGGTGGAGTTCGGCGAGAAGACAGTACGGGAAGCGATGAAGCCGCGGCCCGAAATCGTTGCGGTTCCCACCAATACCACGGTCGAACACTTCATCGAGTTGCTGCGCACGAAACCGTTCTCCCGCGTCCCGGTTTTCGAAGGAACGATTCACAACATAAAGGGCATCGTTTACGCGCAAGACGTACTACAGGTGCCGGACACCGAGGCTCGCACCCGGACGGTGGATACACTGATGCGCAAGGATGTTTATTTTGTGCCGGAAAGCAAGCTGGGAAGCGACCTCCTGCGGGAGATGCAGAAGAGAAATGTCCGCATGGCGATTGTGGTCGACGAGTACGGCGGAGTGGCGGGACTGGTTACAATCGAGGACCTGGTCGAAGAAATTGTCGGCGAGATTGGCGATGAGCACGAGAAAGCCGAAGTCGTGCGGGAGAGCGATCAATCCTACATCGTTCCCGGAAACATGGATGTCGACCGGTTGGATGAATTGCTGGGCACGCGTCCTGAAGGCAAAGAATCGGCCACGGTAGCGGGATTGGTCAGCGAGATGGCCGGCCGCATCCCGCAAAAGGGCGAGGTGATCGAAGAAGATGGTCTGCGCTTCGAAGTGCTGGAGTCAACCCAACGGCGAGTACAACGAGTTCGAATCTCGCTGGTCCAGCCGAAACAGATGCGCCTGATTTAGGAATTGGTAATTGGGTAATTTTGAAATTGAGTTATTTCGGCCAATTGCAAATTTGTCAATTACTCAATTACCCAATTACTAAATTTGCTTAATTCTTATGGCCTTTCATTCCGGATTCGTTTGTATTCTCGGCCGTCCCAACGCCGGCAAGTCTACCTTGCTGAACGCGCTCGTTGGCCAGAGGTTGGCCATCGTCAGCCCCAAGCCCCAGACAACGCGCAACCGCATCCTGGGGATCGTTCAGATTCCCAAACAAAAGAAAAAGTTGGGCGGGCAGATCGTCCTGATAGATACGCCGGGTGTGCACAAGCCGGACACTTCCCTGGGCCGCAAGATGATGTCGGAGGTGCGCGAAGCGCTGGACGGCTGCGACTTGCTATTGCTGATCGTCGATGTAACCCGCAAATTCGGCAAAGAGGACGAGTCCGTACTCGAAATGGCCAGAAAATCCAAGACTCCCGTTTTTCTGCTGTTGAATAAGATCGATCTTCTGCGAAGTCAGAAAGACAAGCTGCTGCCCATCATCGATGGATACCAGAAGCTGCACGCCTTCAAAGAAATCATTCCGCTCTCGGCACGCAAACCCGAAGGCTTGGATCTCTTGCTGGAGAAAGTGATTGGCATCTTGCCCGAGGGTCCGCGCTACTTTCCTGAAGATCAGGTAACCGACCAACCGACGCGCTTCATGGTCGCTGAGATCATCCGGGAACAGGTCTTAGTTGAGACCAGCGAAGAGGTGCCATACGCGACCACGGTGCTCGTCGAACAGTTTGAAGAAGGGACGAAGCTCACACGAATTGCGGCGGCGATCTATTGCGAGCGGGAAGGGCAAAAGCGCATCCTGATCGGCAAGCAGGCGCAGATGTTGAAGAAAATCGGCACCGCCGCCCGCCTGCAGATTGAAAAGATGGTCGGTACGCGTGTTTTTCTCGAGCTCTTTGTGAAAGTAAGCCCGGACTGGCGCGAGTCGCACGCCTTCATCGAGGAACTGGACTGGCGCCGCCAGCTAGAACTGTTGACCCATACCGGCAAGATTTAGGCAGCCACCCAGGGAATCGTAGCTCTTGCCCGCCGCTTTTCACGTTGCCGGACTCGCGTTTCGACTGTAGAATCGCAAAGGCTAAAGCTGCAACGAGCCATCAGGAACGATCTTCATTGATGTCCAATAACTCCGAACCGGTTTTCGACTTCCTGGCTGACAAGTTACTTTTCAAGCTCCAGGTCACGGTGGCTGCCGACAAAGCAGCGGTGGATTCGGTAGTGCAGCGAATCATGCAGTCCATTCGCGAGAAAGACTGTGCCGGCGATAAGGAACCGGCCATCGAACTGGCCCTTTCGGAGGCGCTGGCCAATGCGGTGATCCATGGAGCCAAGTCCGATCCATCGAAAGTTGTCGAATGCGACGTGGCTTGTGACCAAAACCGCAGTCTGCTGATCGTGGTCCGCGATCCAGGAGAAGGTTTCGATCCGGCAAAAATCCCCAGTCCGGTGATGGGGCAAAACATCTACTCCGGCCACGGCCGCGGCGTTTACCTGATTACTCAGCTTATGGATGAAGTGAAGTTCCTGAAGAACGGCACTGAGATCCACATGATCAAGCGGTAATTCTGTTCTCCGCGCGGTGGAAGCTCACTCCTTAACCGCAATCCCCAGGGTTTTCATCTTGCGATAAAGATGACTGCGTTCCAGCCCCAGCACCTCGGCCGTGCGGCTGACGTTGCCGTGGTTCTCATCCATTTTTTTCAAAATATAGTCGCGCTCGTAAGCGGCGCGGGCCTCGTGCAGAGTAGAGAAATCGCCCCCGGCCGTACGGCGGGTGCCGTCGCGATGAACCAGCGGCGGCAGGTGCTTGCGTTCGAATCGGATGGTCGTGGGGTTCATGATCACGATTCGTTCGATTACATTGCGCAGTTCCCGCACATTGCCGGGCCATGAATAACGCATCAGCGTATCGATAGCATCATCCGTGATCTCGCGCAGACGGCGGCCATAGGTGGCCGAAAACTCCTTCAGAAAGTGACGCCCCAGCAGGGGAATGTCTTCCTTGCGCTCACGCAGCGGCGGCACCGAAAAAGGGATAACGTTGAGACGGTAAAACAGATCCTCGCGAAAGTTTCCTCGGGAGATTTCTTCTTCCAAATCCTTGTTGGTCGAAGCAATTACGCGGGCATCGACGGTCACCGATTCATCCCCGCCGACGGGGACAAAGCGTTGTTCATCGAGCGTCCGCAAAACCTTCGACTGGGTCTTCAGGCTCATGTCGCCGATCTCATCGAGAAAAAGCGTGCCGCCATGAGCTTTCTGGAAAGTTCCTTCCTTGTCCCCCGTTGCCCCGGGGAAAGATCCTTTGCGATGACCAAAAAGTTCGCTCTCGATCAAATCTTCGGGAATCGCGGCGCAGTTCACCTCGACGAACATCGATTCCTTGCGCAAGCCCTGTGAATGAATAGCATGGGCCACTAATTCTTTCCCCGTTCCCGACTCTCCGTATATGAGAACGCGCCCGTTGGTCGGCGCCATAATCTGAATTTGCTGGCGCAGAGCTTTCATGGGGATGCTGTCGCCCACGATCACACTTTTCGGAATGAGCTGCTTCTTGAGGTCGCGGTTCTCCTCCCGCAACCGTTTGGCATCAATGGCGTTCTTGATCAGAATGAGGGTTTTCTCAATGGAGAGTGGTTTTTCAAGGAAGTCGTAAGCGCCCAGTTTAGTGGCGCGAACAGCAGTCTCAATCGTTCCATGCCCCGAAATCATGATGACTTCGGGGGCATCTTCTTTCTCGCGGATCTTTTCCAGGGTTTCCAGGCCATCGATCCCCGGCAACCACACGTCAAGCAGCACCACGTCGAATGCATGCTTGCCGATGATCTCGAGGCCGGCTTCGCCACTTTCGGCCATCGAAGCGCTGAAGCCTTCATCTTCCAGCACGCCCTTGAGCGACTGGCGGATCGTGGGTTCATCGTCAACGATGAGAATGTTATGCATGCTGGTTAACGGAGGGTGCGACGACCGCGTCCAATACAATCGGCAGTTCCACCACGAACCGGGCCCCGACCGGTTGATTCTCCTCTACGCGAATGGAGCCGTGGTGATCTTCAACAATGCGATTCACGATGGCAAGGCCAAGCCCCGTTCCACGCTTTTTCGTCGAGAAGTAAGGCAGGAACAGGCGCTCCTTCAACTCCCGCGTAACTCCGTGGCCGGTGTCGGCAACTGTGATCTCCACCACATCGCGGCTCGCCACCAGGGCGGTGGAAATCTGAATCTCACGAAAGATGGCATCCTGCATTGCTTCCGCCGCGTTGTCTACCAGATTGGCTAATGCTCGCTTAATAGCTTCGGGATCGGCCATCACGTTGGGCAGTTCGGGCGCGAGATAAGTGCGCACGCGGATGTTGTCCAAACGCTCATTGAACATGGCCAGAGTGCTTTCCACGATGGAATTGATGTTCGACGACTGCGGCCGCGCCGTGGGGAAACGGGCCAGAGTGGAGAACTCGTCCACCAAGGTGCGGACGGTTTCGACCGCTCCGGTAATGGTGTCAGCACAGCTATGGAGCACCTTGAGCGAAGCTGCGTCGGGAGGCGTGGCCCGCTGCAGGTGCCGACGGATGCGTTCCGCGGATAGTGCGATCGGGGTTAAGGGATTCTTGATTTCATGGGCTACGCGCCGCGCCACTTCTCGCCAAGCGGCCTGTTTCTGAGCTTTCAACAACTCCGAGAGGTCTTCAAATACGAGGACATATCCCAGCCCCTGTCCATCGTGCTTGAGCGTGGCTACAGTGACCGCGACGTTCACGGTGGCCCGCTGCACAACCATTTCCATTTGAGTGGTTGTGGTTCCCATGCGGTCGGCGCGGCGCAGTTGTGGCTCAAGATCTTCAAGGACCTCGGCAGCGAAGACATCGCGCAACGGCGCACCGATCAACACGCCCGGCGTCCCAGATTCCGCACCTACAGGATGAAACAAGCGAAGCAGAGCATGGTTCGCATGGGTCACACGGCGCTCTGCGTTGAGTGAAAGCACGCCGTTGGGGATGCTTTCGAGGATGGTCTCGATGTGCCGGCGCCGCTGTTCCAAGGCCATATTTGCGGCGCCAAGATCACGGCTCGAAGCTTCAATCTGACGGCGGCTGGACTCCAATTCCGCTGCCATCCGGTTGAACGAGTGCACCAGGTCGCCGATTTCATCGGCGGCACGTACTTCCACGCGATAGTCCAGTCGTCCGCGAGAAATTTCCTGCGTGGCTTCGGCGAGCGCGACCACGGGACGCGTGACCAGTTTCGACAAAAATAAAGCAAACCAGGTCGTCGCGAAAAGCACCACCACCGTGAGCAGCAGCAGTACTTCCATGTAGACTCGCCGGACCAACCTTCGTTCGTGTGCTAAGTCGAGATAGCGCTGCTGGCTCGCTTCAACCTGCTTCACTGTTTCCGAGAACTGTTTTGGCAACGGCTTGGCTACCACGATCAAACCATGATCTCCAACGGGCGCACTGCCCAGAATGTACTCGGTTTGCTCCCACGTGAAGGGAGGTGCAGACGCGGATTCCAACTGGCTCACAGGAAGCTTAGCCTTCATTTGCGGCCAGGGAGCGGGTGTACCGTAGCTGGCCTGCGCGTCACCGTTAACAATCGCCAATGCGAACCCTCCTTGCAGCGAGGGCGCGTGACGCTGAAATGCTTTCGTCACGACGGAAAAATTGCCGCTTGCAAAAGCAGATTGTGTCTCCGGTGTAGATGCTAGGGCCTCAGCTTCCGCCCGCGTATTTTGCGCCGCGTAGTTGGAAAGCAGCGACGCCATGGTGGCCGTGTCCCGGCGCACTTCCTCCACCGGAGTCGAAAACCATTTATCAATCGACCGATTCATCAGCACGTAAGCAAAGAAGAACATGCCGATCACCGGAAGAAACGAAAGCAAAAGACTCCCCACCACGAGACGGGTACGGAATTTCGATCCCAGAACACCCAGCCTTCGTTCCGCAAAGAGCTTCAGGAGATTTCGGGCGAGGACAAACGTCAGGGCTACGAACAGGAGGAAGATCAATGCGGAAAGCGAAGCAAAAAACAGGACCTGCTGGTTGGTATTCGGATTTAAAGGCAGATCAAAAGAGGTCAACGAAAGAAGAACGGCAAAAAGCAAGGCGATCCCGATCGCCAACGGAATGATGACCTTCTTCCGGTTGGAAGGCTTCTGATCGGGTCGAATTGGATTGAGAGCAGACACGTCCACTGGCGGCCGCAACTCTGATTTGTGAATGTCGCAGGCCTGTCCGGCCCATTATAAGCGGACGCGTCCTCGAAGGGAGTAATCGCCATGACCACCCCTTCCCAGGAGGAATACAGAGATGGAGCCGGAACCGGCCGCCCTTGAGGCAAACCCTAATCCCGAGGTACAGATTGGCAGCTTGACTCTCCTGTTACCGAAGTTCATGCCCTTGTGAACCCTCTAGGTCCTTCAAAACCACATCTGACGGGCATTTCACGTAGTGCAAAGGCGTTATGTGCTTCTGGCCGCGCGGTACAAGCACAAAGGTAACTGGTGAAGTAACGGATCTGCTGTGACAATTTGTGTCAACGCGACAAGCTGCCACTACTCCCCAAGAAAGGCGGCGGTTCGCGCGAGCAAAGCGAAGTCGACCTAATCCCTCTGCCGCTCAGATAGGAGATCGAGGTATGTCTCAACGGCTGGGTGATCTTCTTGTCAAAGAGAAGGTCATAACCCCAGAGCAGTTGGAACAAGCAACGAAGAGTCAAAAGGAGAACAACGTTCGCCTGGGCGCTGCCCTGGTGAAGCTGGGATTCCTGACGGATGAGGATGTCACCAACTTCCTCTCGCGGCAGTACGGCGTACCCGCCATCAACCTTTCCTATTTCGAAATTGATCCCGCGGTAGTCAAGCTCATTCCGTTTGAAACTGCCAAACGCTATCAAATCCTGCCGCTGAGCCGTGTCGGTGCTTCGCTGACGATCGCGATGGTCGATCCCACCAACGTGTTCGCCATGGACGACATCAAGTTCATGACCGGTTTCAATATCGAGCCCGTAGTTGCATCGGAAAGCTCGATTCTCGAAGGCATCGATAAAGCATACGGGGCCACCAAGGAAGAAGACCTCGAGCAGGTAATGCTTTCGATGACGGAGATGGATGAAGCCGACGTCGAACTGCAGGCGGATCAGGCGGAGTTAGGACTCGCAGATCTGGAGCGGGCAGCTGATGAGGCTCCAATCGTCAAGCTGGTCAACCTGGTCTTGACCGACGCTGTGAAGCGGGGCGCCAGCGATATTCACATGGAGCCGTACGAACGAGAATTCCGCGTCCGCTTCCGTATTGACGGCGTGCTGCAAAGCATAATGACCCCGCCGTTGAAGTTGAAAGATGCCATCATTTCGCGTTTGAAAATCATGTCTAAGCTGGATATCAGCGAAAAGCGGCTGCCGCAAGACGGCCGCATCATGCTGAAGATGAATATTGGCGGTCGCAAAAAGCAGCTCGATTTCCGTGTCAGCACGCTGCCCACATTGTGGGGTGAGAAAATCGTGCTCCGGTTGCTGGATAAAGAAAACCTCCGCCTGGACATGACCAAGCTGGGTTTCGAGCCGGAGTCGCTGATCAAGTTTGAAAAAGCCATTCTGAAGCCTTACGGCATGGTGCTTGTGACAGGACCAACCGGATCGGGCAAGACCAACACGCTCTACTCCTCGATCTCTCAATTGAACAAGCCCGATACCAACATCATGACGGCCGAGGACCCGGTCGAATTTCAGTTGGCCGGCGTCAACCAGGTGCAGATGAAGGAGCAGATCGGACTGAACTTCGCCACTGCACTGCGCGCTTTTCTGCGGCAAGACCCCAACATCATTCTGGTCGGCGAAATCCGAGACTTTGAAACCGCGGAAATTGCCATCAAAGCCGCTCTAACCGGACACTTGGTGCTCTCCACACTGCACACCAACGGTGCGCCGGAAACCATTACCCGGCTTATGAACATGGGCATTGAACCTTTTCTGGTAGCGACCTCAGTCCACCTGATCTGTGCTCAGCGACTGATACGCCGCATATGCAAGGAATGCACGGAGACGGTTGATGTGCCCCATCAAACGCTGATCGAAGAAGGTTTTAGCCCAGAAGAGGCCAAGACGGTAAAGATCCAGAAGGGCAAAGGCTGCGGCGTCTGCAACAGCACTGGATACAAGGGCCGCTGCGGTTTGTATGAAGTCATGGAAGTGGACGACGAGATCAGGGAGTTGATTCTGGTCGGGGCTTCCGCAGTCGAACTTAAGAAGAAAGCGATTGAGCGCGGAATGATCACTCTGCGCCGCAGCGGGCTCATCAAGGTTGCGGCCGGAATGACCACGCTCGAAGAAGTGGCTCGCGAAACGATTCACTAGAGTTGGCAACGAGGGAGAAAGGGAATAAAAGATGTCGCTCGCATTAAGTGATCTGCTGAAACGAATGTTGGAGATGTCGGGAAGCGATCTTCACCTTACTACGAATTCGCCGCCGCAGATCCGCGTACACGGGCATCTAGTGCCGCTCGACCTGCCCCAAATGACGCCAGCCGAAACCAAGCAACTGGCTTATAGCGTCATGACCGATTCGCAGAAGCATCGCTTCGAAGAGAATCTGGAACTGGATTTTTCTTTCGGCTTGAAGGGCTTGGCTCGTTTCCGCGCCAACGTATTCAACCAGCGGGGCGCGACATCGGCCGTCTTTCGTCTGATTCCTTTCGAGATCAAGTCTTTTAATCAGCTGAACCTTCCCGCCGTGGTCAGCAAGATGTGCGACAAGCCTCGCGGTCTGGTGCTGGTTACCGGGCCGACCGGATCGGGCAAATCCACTACCCTCGCCGCCATGATCGACAAAATCAATACCGAGCGGCACGACCACATCCTCACCATCGAGGATCCAATCGAATTCGTGCACATGAACAAGAATTGCGTGGTCAACCAGCGCGAATTGCACGCCGATACAAAGAGCTTTTCCGATGCGCTTCGCGCCGCCCTTCGTGAAGACCCCGACGTGGTGCTGATCGGCGAAATGCGCGATTTGGAGACGATTGAATCGGCGCTGCGTATCGCCGAAACCGGCCACCTTACGTTCGGCACGCTGCACACCAACTCCGCTTCTTCCACCATCAACCGAATTATCGATGTCTTCCCGGCTCACCAGCAGCCCCAGATTCGGGCGCAGTTGTCGCTGGTGCTCGAAGGCATCATGTGCCAAAGCCTGCTGCCCAGCGCGGACGGAAAGGGTCGCGCCATGGGTATGGAAATTCTGGTGCCGAACGCAGCCGTCCGCAACCTGATTCGCGAAGACAAAATCCACCAGATTTATTCTTCCATGCAATCCGGTCAGGACAAGTTCGGCATGCAGACGTTCAACCAGGCGCTGGCCACACTTTACTTCCAGAAGCAGATCACTCTGGAGGTTGCTATGGCTCGCTCCAGCAACGTGGATGAGCTGCAGGAGATGATCAATCGTGGCACGGGATTGCTTAACAGAAACCAGTCCGCTACCGCGGCCAAGGGGACGGCAACGGGAAAGCGGTAGATGATTTTGTGACGAACGATGTAATTCCGGTCCAGGCAGGCGATTTAAGAGAACTGTAATTCCGGAGCGCGAACAACCAGCGCATCGGGGGAACGCTAAAGGAATCAGGGAAACAAGGAGAAGTCCACCATGCCAGTTTTTACATTTTCTGGGAAGAGCGAAAACGGAGAGAAAATCAGCGGCGAGCGAGTTGCGCCCAATAAGCAAGCGTTAGCCACTCAGTTGCGCAAGGAGCGTATTAACGCGGGGGCGATCCGGGAAAAAGGCAAAGAGTTTGCCATGCCCACCTTCGGCTCGGGCAAGGTCAAGACCAAGGAGATCGCCATCTTCTTCCGGCAGTTCTCGGTCATGATCGACGCTGGCCTGCCTTTGGTGCAGTGTCTGGAAATTCTGGCTGCGAACCAGGAGAACCCGGCATTCCTAAAAACCCTCACCGGCGTGCGCACCACGGTAGAAGGCGGCTCAACCCTGGCCAATGCCATGCGGCAGTATCCCAAGATATTCGACGATCTGTCCACCAACATGATTGAAGCCGGTGAGACCGGCGGTATTCTGGACATCATTCTGCAGCGCTTGGCGCAGTACGTCGAAAAAGCGGTGAAGCTCAAGGGCGCGGTGAAATCGGCTCTGATCTACCCCGTCTCGGTCATCAGCATGGCGGTTCTTATCGTGGCCGCCCTGCTAAAGTGGGTGGTTCCGATCTTCGCCAACCTCTTCGCGGGATTGGGAGTGGCCCTGCCCTTGCCTACTCGGGTGGTGGTTGGGCTGAGTGGATTCGTGAGTCAGTTCTGGTGGTTCTTCATCATTGGCATTGTGGCTCTGGTTTTTGGCATCAAGCAGATCCGCAAGAATCCCAAAGGCCGCTACTACCTGGACTATGGATTGCTGAAAATGCCAATCGTCGGCATGCTGCTCCGAAAGATCGCGGTCGCGCGGTTCACCCGGACTCTAGGTACGCTCATCACCTCGGGCGTGCCTATTCTAGAGGGCTTGAGCATTACCGCCAGAACTTCGGGCAACGCTGTATTGGAAGAAGCCCTGATGAAGGTCCGCAAGGCCATTGAAGAGGGCCGTACGATCGTCGATCCCCTGCGTGAATCGGGAGTCTTTCCCAACATGGTCACCCAGATGATCGGCGTTGGCGAAGCTACCGGTGCCATGGACGCCATGCTGCAGAAGATCGCTGATTTCTACGAAGACGAAGTCGATGCGGCCACCAAGGACATGCTGGCCTTGCTGGAACCGGTCTTGATCGCATTCCTGGGCGTTGCGGTCGGTGGCATCGTCATTTCGCTGTATATGCCGCTGTTCTCGCTGATCGCCAAAATGGCCGGCTAAGCACGAAAATTCTGGGCAGAATTCCAGGCTGGGGATAATAAAGCCAGCCGGAGGGATTCTGCTCAGTCGAAAAAGCTCTTCCGCCCAAGATGCGGATTGCTCGCGGCGCGCGGATTTGCGCGGGAGAGGTACGGGAATCGGGATGAGTCATGCAATCCATGTTTGATGAGCGGCTGTGGTTGGCCTGGCTGGTCAAGGTTCGCATCCTCATCCTGACGTTTTTGCTGGGAATCGAGCTGGCGATCTCGCGGCTTACTCCCAGTCCTCTGTCACTGCGGTTATTCGTCAACGCCATCCTGCTGTGGTACGCGATTTCAATCTTTTACGTTCTACTGCTTTCCTTTTGGCACGAGTATCGCATTCAGGCAGTGCTTCAGGTCGTCACCGATCTGGTTCTGGTCAGCCTGGTCGTCTACGCCACCGGAGGCGTCGACAGTTCGCTCAATTTTCTATATCCCCTCGTCATCATTGTCGCCTGCATACTGTTGCCGCGGGTCTGGGCTTACCTGACTGCGGCGCTCGCGTTCATTCTCTACGGAACGGTGCTGGAACTTACCTACTTTGCAATCATTCCTTCCTTCTCGGCCACTCACCCGGAAATGAAGGCGTTGCAGGCGATTATTTTCGTCAACCTGTTTGGATACCTGGCGGTCTCCTACCTTGCTGGGGTCATGGCAAACAAGCTGCGACAGGTTGACGTAAAACTGAAACACACCAGCGGAGCGCTGGAGAATCTGCAGGCCCTGCACGAGAACATCATCCAGTCCATTACCGGAGGCTTGATCACAACCGGGCTCGACGGACACATAACTCTGGCCAACACCGCGGCGCAGAGGCTATTGGAACGATCGGAAGACGATCTGCTGGATGAGCCCGTCAACCAACTTTTCTTAGATCCTTTGCCCCACGTGGATTCTGATCCCGCTCATGGCGAGGTGCGATGGGTTGCGCAAAATGGCTATCGCAAGACCTTTCGTGTGCTGGTTTCCGCTTTGGCGGTTCCGGAGCGGGGCACGCTGGGTTTCGTTTACACCTTCGACGATCTGACCGAAATCCGGCGCCTGGAGCGCGAAGTCCGCATGCAGGACCGTCTGGCCGCGGTGGGAAGGCTGGCGGCTGCAATCGCGCATGAGATCCGCAATCCCCTTACTTCGATTGCTGGATCCGTGAGCATGCTTTCCGGAATCCCGGATTTAGGCGATGAGCATCGGCAACTGCTGCAGATTGTCACCCGGGAATCGGAACGGCTCAACAGCATCATCACGGATTTCTTGGCCTATTCGCGCGGCCGCCAGTATAGGTTCGCAAAAGTGGATCTCTTGCCGCTCCTGGAAGACACACTCACCCTGCTGGAACATCGCCTGGCTGCGCAGAATGTAGGTATCCGAATCGAACGAAAGTATGGCGTGAAAGAAGCATGGGCTTCCGCCGACGGAGACAAAGTCAAGCAAGTCTTCTGGAACTTCTGCGAAAACGCCGTACGCGCTATGAGTGCGGGAGGCACACTCACGGTTTCGCTGGAGTCCAACGGCGAAGACTGGCAGATCAATTTTGCCGATACCGGTCCGGGGATGAGCCAGCAGCTCATCGAGAAAATATTCGAGCCCTTCCAGACGCAATTCGAAGGCGGTACGGGTCTTGGCTTAGCGATCGTCTACCAGATCGTTCAGGCCCACGAAGGTAAGGTCTGGGCGCGCTCCAAGCTCGGACAGGGCAGCGTATTCGTGCTTCGCCTTCGTCGCTTCGCGCTAGGAGCGACACTGGTTGCTCCGCCCGCGGACACCACGCCGGTACTGCTCGACGCGACCAGCGCCGTAGCTGTGGCAGGAGGCGCGCGTGGGTAACATTCTGGTGTGCGATGACGAGCGCTCGATCTGCGAGATGCTGGACATCGCCCTGCGCCGCGAGGGTCACAAAGTTGAAACCGCCAACTCCGGAGAGGCAGCGAAGCGAAAACTCGATGGCGCTTTATACGACGTCGTTGTCACCGACATCAAGATGCCGAATATCGACGGCATCGAGGTGCTGCGCCACGCTCACCAGATTTCTCCTGACTCTGCCGTAATTCTCATGACCGCCGTCGATGACTACGAGGCTGCCGTTCAAGCCGTCAAAGCTGGCGGCGCCACGGACTACATCCGCAAGTCTCCCGGGCTGGTCGATGAAATCAAGCTGGCCATCAATCGTGCTCTTGAGAAAGTATCACTGAGCCGGCAGAATTTTGCTTTCAAGCGCGATGCCGCCACCCGCAACTCGCTGGATAACATCGTGGGTGTAAGTCCCGCGATGGAGAAATTGAAGCATACGATTCGCACCGTCGCTTCCACGCAAAGCACCGTCCTGATCTACGGTGAGAGCGGAACCGGCAAGGAACTTGTGGCCCGGGCGTTGCATGTGTGTTCTCCACGCGCTGGGGAGCCGTTTGTTTCCATCAACTGCGGAGCTTTTCCCGAGACCCTGCTGGAAAGCGAACTCTTCGGCTATGTGAAAGGCGCATTTACCGGCGCCAATCAAAACAAGCGCGGATTGTTCGAAGTGGCGGACAAAGGAACGATCTTTCTCGACGAGATTGGCGAGATGAGCCTGACCATGCAGGTAAAATTGCTGCGTGTTTTACAGGAGCGTTCGGTGCGCCCGGTCGGAGGAACCAACGAAATCCCAATTGACGTGCGCGTCATCGCCGCGACCAACCGCGATCTCGACAAGCAGGTGACCGATAATACGTTTCGCGAGGATCTCTATTACCGGCTCAGTGTGATTCCTGTTTCCGTACCGCCCTTGCGCGAACGCCGCGAAGACATTCCGCTGCTGGTCAACCACTTCCTCAAGAAGTATGCGCCTGGAGCAGGGAAGAGTATTCAGAGGGTGAATTCTCAATCGCTGGATGCGTTGGGAGGCTATGAATGGCCGGGCAATGTCCGCCAGTTGGAAAATACCATCGAGCGCGCCGTCGCGTTAGAAACCAGGGATGAGTTGCATGTCGAACTGCCCGCGGAAAAAGCCAAGGCTCGAGCCGCGGCTGCAGGGGTGGGTCTGCCGGGTTCGGCAACGCCTGGCAAGCTGGGTACTCTGCCCGAAGGATTGGAGATGGAAAAGTATGTGGCGGACATCGAGAAGTCGCTGCTGCTAACCGCGCTGAGTCAATCCAACGGCGTCCAGACGCGCGCCGCGGACCTGCTGAAGATTTCCTACCGGTCGTTCCGCCATCTGATGAAGAAGTATGAAATTTAGTCGCTAGTCGTTGGTCATTGCCCAGACAATGGTGGCTTTTGCGAAAAAGGCCAACGACCAACGACTAACGACCAACGACTAAGCACTGCCTTTCTTCAACTGCTGTTTCCATCCCAGCACCCTCGCCTTAGCGCCCTCCGCTTCCGCTTCCGGAATCATGCCTTTCTTCTGGTAGAGAACCGACAGGCTGGTGTAAGCCAGCACGTCATCGGGATCGACCTCCGAAATCCGCTTCGCGACCGCAATCGCTTCGTCGAAGCGGCCGAGATCCTGCAGGGCGCGGGCTAGGCCATGCATCGCTTCGGTGAAGGTGGGATCGGCCTCCAGCGACTTCTGATATTCCTCGACAGCGCGCTCCTGCTCACCCTCAGAGACAAGGTCCAGCGCCGCATAGTAATGATCTTCGGCTTTCTGGCGGGCTTCATTGTCGGCCATATAAAACAGAAATCCTCAGAGAGAAAATGGATTCTAGCACGCGGCGCTGCTGGTCACGTGGTTCCATTGTATGTTCCGTTTCAAGTGGTTTTCCTTTGTGTAACTTTGTGTCCTTTGTGGTTATGATGATTCCAGATGCGCTACATGTTTCGATTCTTGTGGAACGCGACCCGCGGACACCACCTCGCTCCATGGCGCAGCCCCTACCTGCTATGGCGAATCGAGACCTACTGCGGAGTGAAAATGCAACAGATCGGACTTTTAGAATTCTGGGAATTCACCTGGCGAGAGCGCAAGAATCTGTGGCGCTTTCTGAAGTGGACTGCGGAAATGGAGCGTTACGTCCATCCCAAGCCGAAGAGTTAGTCCGGTGAGCGCCCTTATTGCCCGTTGCTGGCCGCGACGGCACCTTCCAGAACGACATTCACTTCGCTGCCCTTGCCAACTCCAATGACTTGCGCGGCAGCAGCGCGATTGGCCGAAATCTCGAGATAGCCCATGCTTCCCAGGATGCCGAACACTTCGTTGGGTTTTCCCTCGGCATAGTTGGCGTGCATCGTCGTGATCTCGCGCTTGCCCACAATAATTTTGAATGTCGGCGGCTCCGCTTGAAACAATGCCGGAACATCTTCCGGCGTGAAATTGGTGACCATGTTTCCGAAGCGATCCACCCGAAGGACTACGCCACGCAGGGTCTGCGCATCGATTGGCTTGGGTTTGGGGGCGTTGAAGCGCACGAAATCGGTGATCTCTTCGCCAAACTTCGCGGGCTCCACGCCCTTGGCAAGGTAGGCAACTACCGGCGCAAAAATATCCCGGGCATGGAAGGTGCTGCTCACTGGTTGCCGGTAGTAATGTTCCGCATCGATGTGCCGGACTTGCACTCGCTCGGCGTGAGCATAGACCAGCGACAGTACGCCGTTGTCGGGCGCTACAAAATAGTGTCGCCCGGTGTTCAGCAGAATCGGACGCCGCGCCGTGCCCACACCCGGATCGACGACCACGAGGTGGACCGTGCCGTTGGGAAAGTACGAATACGCCTGGGCGATGGCCAGAGCGCCGTCGAGAACATCAAAAGCCTGCACGGCGTGGCAAATGTCCACGATCTCAGCTTCCGGGACAATATCAAGAATGACGCCCTTGATCGTGCCGACGTAGTGATCGTTGAGCCCGAAGTCGGTAGTGAGTGTGATGAGCGGACGGTTTGCCAATGTTCTTCCTTAGCCAGAGCAGGATTCTGCCGGTAGAACTCGAAAGTAACCTGCCATTGAGAGCGGCGTCAAGGCACGGAGGTAATTGGCCGCCCGCAGCGCGTGGCAGCCTTTACTCGTAGCGCAAGGCTTCCACGGGATCGAGACGGGAAGCTTTCAGCGCGGGGAAAAACCCTGAAATTACGCCCACCAGCGCCAGGATGGTAAAAGAAACCGTGATCACCAGGAACGAAGCATGCAGGAAAATGTCGCCCTCGTGATTCGCCGTCTCATAGAGCTGGCTGTAAAGCGGCATGGGTGGGATCACCCAGGTAAGAAGAACGGCAACGCCAACCCCGATCAGGCCGCCGGAAAAAGTCAGCACCAGAGCTTCGAACAAAAACTGCAGAAGGACCTGCCACTTCCGGGCTCCCAGCGCCTTGCGCAGCCCAATCTCGCGGGTGCGTTCGGTGACCGAAACCAGCATGATGTTCATCACGCCCACGCCGCCAACCCCGAGCGTGACCGCGCCAATCAGTCCAAGCACCGCCTGCAAGCCGAGAGAGAAGCCGTTAATCATGACGCGATCTTCGATGGTGTCCCACACCGGCGTGGCCTTTTCGTCTTTTGGATTGAAGTGATGCCGCCGCGCAATGACCTCTCGCACCGCAGCCAGCGCCTTCTTGTTCAGCTCCGGAGCCGTAGGCTGAATAATAAACAGATCGGGGTCGCGGATGTTCTTGAGATCACGGTAAGCGTCGAAGGGTACGAATCCGTCATCATTGTCCGGGCCGTTGTAGGAAGAGTCCTGGATCTTGTTGCGCAAAACTCCGATCACTTCAAAATCCAGACCGCCGAGGCTCACTGATTGTCCCACCGAAGGCGCGCCCTGAAAAACCCTCTTGTTCGCGATGTGGCCCAGGATCACGACCCGGCTGTGCTCCACGAAATCGCGATCGCTGAAGTAGCGGCCCTCTTCGATATCGAGCTTGCGCATCTGCCCGTAGGGCAGCTCCACGCCTCTCACTTTAACCGAGACGACGCGGGTCCCTACCTTGAAGGGAAGGTTACGATTTACCTCGGCGCTGACCGCGCGCACGATTGGCACTTCTTCGCGCACTGCCTGAACATCCTCCAGGTCAAACTTTACTTTCTTGCCGGCCCGCTCCCCGCCTGCCTGCATGCTGGTCTGGCCGGGCTGGACCACGATGACGTTGTCGCCCATGTTCATGAACGCATGCAGAACACTGCCGCCCAATCCCTGCCCGTACGCGAGCAGGATCACCACTGATACCAATCCCCAAACGATGCCCAGCATCGTAAGCGCGGAGCGCAGCCGGTGGCGCATCAGCGCCTGCCAGCTTTGGACGATTAGTTCTTTGATGAACACGCAGACCAGTTGAATTGCCGTGGTTGCAATTGTCAATTGGAAACTGAAGCCGACAACTGTCTAAAAGCGGATTATCGATTGATGAATGTCTGACTAGGTGTGGATAGATCCGGTGTACCTTTGTGTCCTTCGTGGTTATAGCATTTGAACTTCATTGACCACAAAGGAGACAAAGGTACACAAAGGGGAAGTTTTGAGAACTGCCAAGAGTCTACGTTGGCAACTCATTCAGAAGGTTCCTTGGCCAGGCACTTACTGAATCTCGATATTTCCCGACCCCGCCTCCACTTCGACGGGGACACCGCCACCACGGACTTTTCCACGCAATTCCTTGCGCCCCATGGATCCTTGCACCGTGACGGGTTGGCTCACCGAGATCGATCCCGAACTGGTGTGAGCGTCCAGATCAAAGCCTGCGTCGGACGCCAACTTCAGTTGTATGTTGCCCGAACCGGAGTGCACCGTCCATGAACCGGTTGGAATTCCCTCGACGGTAATAGTCCCGCTTCCCGCCTCAGCCTCGAGCGATCCATGCACACCTCGCAGTTCCATGCCACCCGAACCGGTGTCGGCCCGCACTGACCCCGACGCGGTTTGTTCGAGTGTAATGTGCCCGCTACCGGTATGACCCTCGAATCCGCCGGCGATGTCGGTCGCGCGAATCGATCCACTCCCGGCTTTCGTGCGCACATTCCCTTTGACCCGATCGATCTCAATTCCTCCAGAGCCAGTCTGTGCGCGAACCGTATCCCCAATGTCAGAAATTTTCAGAGTTCCGGAGCCAGATTCAATCTCAAGCTCTCTACGAATGCCTTCTACGGTCTGACTTCCCGACCCGGTGTGGGAGTGCAACCGAGTCTCCGTCGGAACTACGACCTCGTAGCTGATGGAAATGTTGTGCAGCAGTTCCGAGTCGGTGACGTAGCCAATGCGAATATCGTTTCCACTCTGCTCGATGGGTGGATTGGCCTCAATTTGCTTGACCCGCGCCTCGGCATCCCCTCCGAGCCAGTTCGTGGCCTTGATGTGTCCCGTGATCTCGACCTGCGATGAGCTGCCCGTGCGGACATTGACGCTCCCCGATCCAGTGGTCAGATCGAAATTGACCGGGCCGGTCACCTGCAGAGTGCGTTGAAAAGATCCTTCCGACGCGGCCGCAGCGGATAATGGTTGCAGGCAAGCCAGGCTGACGACCACGATGGCCGCCAAAATCGACGAATAATTTCTTGTGGGTTGCATGATTTTCCTCCGTCAACAAAATTTTAATTAATGCGCACGTCGCCCGAGCCCGTGTGAATCGTCAATCGAGGCCCACCGCCACCAACCTTCCCATTGACCGAGCGTCGCGCTTCCCGCACCCTGCCTTGAATGATCATGTTCACGGGTCGGCCTACGACGACTTCGCCTGAACCCGTGGACGCATCCAGATCGAAAGCAGCTTCATTGGGCAGTTCGATTTCGACGTTGCCCGAATGCGCCCTGATCTCCCACGTTCCTGTCTGAACCCCAACTACCCTCACGTCTCCGCTTCCAGTTTCGGCCTGCAAGCCACCGTTTACACCGCGCAATTCGACGGTGCCTGAGCCCGTGTGGACATGCACATCGCCGCCCCCTTTTGCGTCCAGGCGAATGTCCCCGCTACCGGTCTCGGCGGTGAAGGGGCCGGATACTTCCCGAGCTTCCACATCTCCCGAGCCCGTGTGCAGGTGGATTTCGCCGTCCAAATCACGCAATCGCATGTCTCCGGAACCACTTTCTAGATCCAGACTTGCATGCACGCCCTCGACTGCTTGGTCGCCGGACCCGCTGTGGGTGTGCACCTTGGTGTCGGCGGGAGCAGTGATCTCATAGTCGACCGAAATATCGTGGACATTCAGATAGTCAATATGAATGCTGTCTCCGGCCTGGCGGATGGGCGGGTTCTTTTCGATTTCGCTCACCTCCGCCTGCCGGTTTCCGGAGAACCAATCGTGGCCAACATGAATCTTTCCCCTCACGGTGATTGTGCCGGCGGGACCGCTGCGAATCGAGATATCGCCCGAGCGGGTCAAGACTTCCAGGTCTGCCGGGCCCGTAACCTTGAACGTGCGTTCAAACGAGCCCTGGATGGAAGCCAGTGCGCACAACGATGTGGACAGCAGCAGAAACAGGACAGCGAGAGATCGAGTCAATGAGCGATCCATATCTGAGGTGTACGGATTTGATCGAAAGAAGTTCGATCCAAACTTCGATCTGAGCTTTGATCTGAACTTTGATCTGAACATGAAATTCCTCCCCAATCGTCGTCATTCGTAGCGCAGCGAGTCCACCGGCGTCATCTCGGCGGCACGTTGCGCCGGATACATTCCGGCAGTAAGCGTGATCACCGAGAGCGTGAGCACCGACGCTACGATAGACGCGCCAGAAACGATTGGGTGAGGAACAAAGTCAGGCAAGGGAATTGCTTTCATCGCCGCGCACAGGCTCAAGCCGGCGGTAAGCCCAAGAAGGCCGCTGACCAAGGTCAGAATTGCAGACTCGGCGAAAAACTGACGCAGAATATCGCTGCGCGTAGCCCCTAGCGCCTTGCGAACGCCAATCTCACGGGTTCGTTCCGTTACCGAAACCAGCATGATGTTCATCACCCCGATGCCGCCCAGGCACAGAGTGACAATAGCCACGCAGCCGAAAAAGATGGTAATGACCGTAAAAATGTTCTCGACCAGCCTGGCGCCATCCATCGTGTCCCAGATAAAAAGGGCGTCCTTGTCTTTGCCGTCAAAATGGTGGACGCGGCCCAACGAACTGCGTACCTGCTGGACGGTTTCTTCATGCTGGTCGGGGTTGCCAACCTCGAACACGATATCGTTCACATAGCCGCGCACGATTCCCGGTTTTTCGGGCCGGGGGAAATCCCGGGCCACGGCCGAATACGGCGCGAACAGGAAATCGTTGTCCGGCCCGCTATAGTTGGAGTTCTGCGTTTTCTTCGCAAGGACGCCGATTACGGTGTAGGGAACACCTTTAATCTGTAGACTGGCGCCAATGGCAGGTTTGCCGCTGAACAATTGTTTGCGGCTGGCGTCACCCAGGATCACAACACGACGGCCCTCGGACTCATCCTCCTCGGTAATCAGCCGCCCTTCGCCCAACTGCAGCGAGCGAAAGGTCTGGAACGCAGGCCAAACCCCCACCACCTCACGGTGTGCGGAGTTGAACTGGCTGACCTGGGGAACCGCGCGCCTCAGCTCGGGGCTCACATTCTTCACCAGGTAACATTCGTCGCGGATCAAGCGCGCATCATCAACTGTCAGAGTAATTTCGCGTCCTGCCGCCAAGCCTCCAACTTGAGAACTTGTTCGTCCGCCCCAGACGATGACGAGATCCTTGCCCAGGGTCTCCATACGTTTTTTCTGGTCTACGCTGAATCCCCGGCCCAGCCCAACCAGCAGGATGACCGACGCGATCCCCCACACAATCCCAAACATAGTGAGGAAAACCCGCATTTTGTGCGCTTTAAACGTGGCTAAGGTCTGACGAGTAATCTCCAAAAGGTTCATGGATCGCGGGGGCTCGATCAACTACTGGAAAGGAGGATACAACTTTAAGATTCCAAGTGGTAGATCTTTACTACGCAAAAATCAAAAGGCACGGATCACAGCTTTGATCCGTGCCCTCGAATTCAAGCCTTGGCCGCAGGTTCCGACAGTCACCAACTTACTGCAGCACGACCTGATCGCCTTCCTTCAAGCCGCTGAGAACTTCCGTCTTCGCTCCGTTTGAAATCCCAATGTTGACCGCGAGTTTCGTCTTTCCATCCTTGGCCTTAGGATCGGGGATCTCGACCGACGCTTTCTTGTCCTTGTCGTAGATAATGGCGCCTTCCGGAATCTGCAGCACGCCCTTGTGCTCTTCCAAAATGATTTCCGCATTGGCAGTCATCTCTGCCTTCAATTCGCCGCCGGGATTGTTGATCGAGACCCGCACCTCAAACGTGGTCACGTTATCTTTCTCAACTCCCATCGGAGATATCTTGGTCACCTTGCCGTTGAAGGTCTTGTCCTTGAACGATTCCACCTTAATCCGCGCGGGCTGGCCCATGTAGACCTTCCCGATATCGCTCTCGTCCACCTTGCCTTTTACGTAGACTTCGCTGGTGTCGCCCAGAGTCATGACCAGAGTGGCCGACGACCCCAACACGAGGATAGAGCTGACCGCATCCCCCATCTCGACGTCACGCGAAAGCACGATGCCATCGATCGGCGAGACGATGTCGGTATAGCTAAGCTGCTCGTCCAGTTGTTTCAGATTCGCCTGATCCCGCACCATCTCGGCCTGAGACTGCGCGATTTTCGCCTTCAAAACCGTGACCTGCGCCTTGGAGACATTCTGCTTGTTCTGGGCCATCTGATAGTTCTTCTGCGCATCGTCCAGAGCAGATTCGGATACGACGCCATCCTTCGCCATCTCAACGGCGCGGTCGTAGGCCCGCTTCAGCAACGGCACGTCAGGACCTTCAGCATCCACTTTGGCGCGCTCGAAGTCGGCCTGGGAACTGGCCAGATTGGCCTGGGCCGCCTGCAACGCGGCGCGAGACTGATCCACCTGCGCCTCAATCTCGACCTTGTCCAATTGCGCCAGCAGTTGCCCCTTCTTTACTGTGTCTCCGTATTCCACAAGCAGCTTCTTCACGATGCCGCTGGCTTTGGACTTGACCTCGACTTTGGTGATAGGAGTGACTTTGCCCGTGGCCACTACGCTCTTAGCCAGATCACCCTTCTCGACTTTCGCCAGCTTCGACGGATCAATCTTGGTGCCGCCGCGGGTAAAGGCATAGAGCGCACCCGCAAATATCAATAAAACTGCCGCAACGATGCCGATGATTATGATCCGCTTACGCCGCTTCTTCTTACCATTGCCGCTGCCGTTCACATTCGCCTCCTGCTTGCTCAGCTCTCTCTGGTTTATTACGAAGATGGTTAGGGTTTTGTTCCTCGGATTCCAACTGACGGTTTGACCAGCCCTGCCCCTCGCGCCCGTTGCATTAGACCGGGAAACTTCTGAAATGGAAGCAGAGATCTGCTGTCAAAATTATGCACACCAGAAAAGTGGAGAATCCAGAGAAATCAGGTCCCCCAGAGCTACAGCCTATCTTACAATGCCTCGGCCCTTATGGGAATGCGATACTGCCTTTGAAATGTTAGAATTACCCATCCATGATCGCATTTGTGCTGATCCGGGTGTTTTTGATCCTGCTCCTGGTCGCAGCCAACGCCTTCTTTGCCGCGGCCGAATTCGCCCTGGTAAGCATTCGCGAAACCCGCATCCAGCAGCTTATCGAAGCCCGACGCATCGGCGCCCGCATTGTCCAGAAGCTGCACCGCAACTTGGACGAAGTGGTGAACGGGGTTCAGCTGGGAATCACAGTAGTAAGCCTCACTCTGGGCTGGGTGGGCGAACCGCTGCTGGCCCACATGGTTGAGGAGCTTCTCGGCCAAGTCCCTCACGCCAACATCTACGCCCATGGAATTGCTATCGGGATCGCCTTCGTCCTCATCACCTGCCTGCACGTAATCCTGGGCGAACTGGTTCCGAAATCTTTAGCACTGCAGCGCGGGGAGCAGGTGGCGCTCGCGGTCGCTGCCCCCATGGAAGTTTTCCTCACCCTGACTCGGCCTTTTATTTTTGGAATGAGCGCGGCCGCTGGCTCCGTGTTGCGCATGTTCGGATCGCGTAAGGTCCGCCAGGGGCCCATCCATTCTCCTGACGAACTCAAACTAATCGTTACCGCCAGCCGCCAGTTTGGCCAAATCCCCCCGTTCCAGGAAGAAATGATCCATCACGCCCTGGAGCTGGAAAACATCACTGTGCGCGAAGTGATGGTACCGAGGCCGGATATTTTCTCGCTACCCGGCGACCTGTTGCTCGATGAAGCTCTGGCCCGCGTAGTCGAAGAGCAGCATTCCCGCATCCCGGTCTACGACCCGCAGCGGGGTCCCGAGCACATCGTCGGAGTCCTCTATTCCAAGGATCTGATGCGCTGGGCTCGTTTCCGCCTCACCCAACCCCTCGCGGCCAGAGCCTCGGCCATGAAGATCAGCCAGATCATGCACGATGTCCTGGTGGTGCCGGAAACCAAGGTGCTCACGGAAATGCTGGAAGAATTCAAAGATCACAAACGTCATTTGGCAGTGGTGGTCGACGAATTCGGCTCAACTGCCGGTGTGATTACGGTCGAGGACATCCTGGAACAGCTGGTCGGCGAACTGGAGGACGAGTTCGACATTCCTCCGCCCGAGCAGCCGGTGCTCCCCGGAAAGCTCGCGTTGGTACTCGAGGGTTCGTTCGGGATTCGCGATCTGGAATCGCAGTATCAGCTCTCGCTGCCTCGCGATGGTGGCTTCGAAACCTTGGCGGGATTTGTGCTGGCCCGGCTGCAAAAGATTCCCCGCGTTGGCGACGCCTTCGATCACGATGGTCACCGCTTCACCGTCGAAGAAATGGAAGGTCACCGCATCGCCAAAGTACAAATTGAAAAGCTGCAACCTACGCCGGTGGGTAAGGCAGGGGATTAGCTGAGAACGGAGAACTGAAGACTAAGAACTGAATTTCATGCTCCGCTACCTCACGCAACGAGTTCTCTACACGCTACCCGTAGTCTGGCTGGTGGTTTCGATAGTATTCCTGCTCATCCATCTGGTCCCCGGTGATCCTGTCCTGCAGATGCTTGGAGAAGGTGCGCCAGCCACCGATATTCAAGCCACGCGCCACGCCTACGGCCTCGATGTCCCGCTGGGCCAGCAGTATCTCAACTACTGGAAGGGCGTGCTCCACGGCGATCTCGGCCCATCGTTGCGGTTCAATCAAAATGTCGGCAAGCTCATCGCCCAGCGCTATCCATATACTTTGCAACTGACTCTGGCGGCTCTGCTGGTTGCCGTGCTGCTCTCGATTCCTGCCGGCGTCCGCTCCGCCCAAAGACGCAATCGCTGGGACGACCGCCTGCTCAGCGTAGTCAGCCTCTTCGGCTTGTCGTTCCCGAACTTCGCCCTCGGCCCAATCCTGATCTTGTTCTTTGCCATAAAACTGGGACTGCTCCCAGTCTCAGGGTCAGGCTCGCTCGCGCATTTAGTGCTACCAGCCATCACGATGGGGGGAGCGCTCGCTGCTATCCTAACCCGCATGGTCCGCACCTCCATGCTCGAAGAACTAAGCCAGGACTACATCCGCACCGCCCGCGCCAAAGGCCTACCCGAGCGCACGGTAGTCTATCGCCACGCCCTGCGCAACGCCATGATCCCGGTGATCACGGTCCTCGGCCTACAGTTCGGCGCGCTTCTAGCCGGCGCCATCGTAACCGAAACCATCTTCTCCTGGCCCGGCATCGGCCGCCTGACGATCCAAGCCATCGGCAACCGCGATTACTATTTGGTCCAAGGATGCATCCTGGCCATCGGCCTAACCTACATCGCAGTAAATTTCCTGACGGACTTGCTGTACTCTGTGGCGAACCCGAGGATAAGGCAATGAGAGCGATTGCTCTAACTGATATTTGTCTCTTTTGTGATGTGAATTGAAAACTGTCACGACTGGGTGGAGCGAAGCGCGAGCGTAAGCATATTAGGAAGGAGTGAGAATTATTGATGGCGAGACGCGCTGCGATTCTTAAGGAGACGCTCGAATTCTCTGACATTTACGGCGAACTCCTCCCGATCATATTGGCTGAACAGCGGGCGGACGATAAGCGACAGGATTATGATGGTCGTTTTGATGAGTTCATCCGGTCCCTTGCGGATGAAGCGGCCACAAGGTCGGCGAAAGAGCGCACGGAGCTCAATGCAACGGCGCAAGACACTTTGCGTGACGAAGTTGTGCGTAACTTCAAAGCGTTGAGCAAGGCGGACCAAACTTTCCTGATTGACGAGTGGAAGCGTCGTGCTGAGCAACACTCGAACTCAAAATCGCTTTCTCCACAGTCTTCAGAGCAGGAAGATACTCTGGACCGGTACTATTCGGAGGAGGTGGTGGATAAGCTACCGCTCATCATCGAGCGGGCGTCACATCTATCGCCTCTCCAGGCCACCACAGTAACGCCGCTTGCCCAAGATATCGAACGATATTTTTCTGAAGCACATCAGTGCTATCTGTACGGGTTTCCCGTGGCCTGCGCAGTCCTGTGTAGGGCAATTGTGGAAGCGGTGCTAAAGATACGCCTCCCAGGAAAGTTCGATGATCTGGGAGACCGAATCGAGGCAGCACATTCACAAGGGTTGCTGTCCCAAGAGCGTCGCGTGTGGGCGTACGAGGTAAAGGACGCTGGAAACCACGCAATCCACCAGTATGAGAGGTTTGCAAGAAGCGACCTGAGTCGCAGAGTCGAGGAGTGCCTGCTCAAAACGCGAGCCATTGTGGAGGAACTGTTGGTTGTCCCAACAGCACGCGAGGAGAAACCTGAGTAGCTGGTGAGCTAGTAAACGCTGGCCGACCCCCAAGCCATGCTAGACCAACTCGATCATCACCCGCCGCAAACTCGACAGCGGGATGTCGCGTTTCGGATCGAGAGCGTGATCCCAAGCTGCGACAGGCTTGACCTGTATATACATATGCTCTATTATGTATATATCGAAAGGGGGATCCGATGGCTGTAACCATGACTTCAATTCGTCTCGATACCGACCTCGCCGACGAGGCTGTCAAGGTGCTTAAGGCAAAATCCCGCACCGATGCCGTCCACATCGCCCTGCGCGAAATCGTCGGGCTGAAGCGATTCAAAGCCCTGATGAAAAAGAATTCCGGCAAGCTGAAGTTCTCCGGGCTTGATGAGTGACATCGTCATCTTCGATACATCGGTCCTGGTGGATGAACTCCGCACCGGGCGTCACAGAAAGAGAATAGAATCGGCGGAGGGTTTGGTTCGTACGTCATCGGTCGTTCTCGCGGAACTACTGCGCGGCGTAATTAGCCCGGCGGAACACAAATTCCTTCGCTCTCTGGCGCGGAATCATCCGATCCTAACTCCGACGAATAAGAACTGGCTCGAGTCCGGCGAGATACTTGCCGACATTCGCGTCGATCACGGCTTCGCAGCGCATAAGCTGCGAGACCTGCACTTTGACGTTCTCATCGCCCTTACCGCCCGCTCCCACGGAGCCCGCCTCATCACGACTAACCGGACGGATTTCGAACTAATCAATCTTTATCGGCAGATCAAACTGGAGGTGTGGTGAGGGCAGGGAACCAATCGAAATTCCAAGGCGGGGCATTCTCGCCCCGCCTCTTGTGAATCAAGCTACGCCGCAGGCATCATTTTCTTCATCCGTTCTTTCATCTCTTGCGGCGATACATCTTCCACATGCGTGGCGACGCCCCACAGATGTCCAAAGGGATCTTGAATGAAACCATTGCGGTCTCCATAAAACTGATCCTGCACCGGCTTCAAGATTTTCGCGCCCTCCGCCGCCGCGGCCTTGACCACGCTATCGACGTCGGGAAGGTATACATACAGGCTCACCGGGCTTCCGCCGACGGTAGCGGCGCTGGCGTGTCCCGGTCCCATGGTGGGGTTTTCATCGGCCAGCATGATATGTGAGTTGCCAATTTTCAACTCGGCGTGACCGACCTTGCCGTCCGGGCCATTCATCCGAACGGTTTCGGTGGCTCCGAAAACTTTCTTGTAATACTCGATTGCCTTAGCTGCATCCCTGACGATCAGGTATGGTGTGACGGAGTTGTAATCCTTGGGAACATACGAAACTTTGCTCATGATTTTCCTCCTCAGAATGTAAGCTAGAGGTGCTGGTTTATGGGGCGCATGCGGGGTTGGCCCGCAGCAATGTCTTCAACAATCAGAACATATTTTTCGAACCTCCACAAGACCGCGTAGCAGTCTAATATTCCATTATGTCCGCGACTGCAATTTCGATCCAACGCGCCGCCCGCCACAACGTCCTGGCATCCACCGGCGTCGTATTGGTCGCGATCTTCGTCATTTGC
>Ga0210383_10000836_pt1 | contig 28354 bp, 24 predicted proteins | sample IncBWC14OmetaG_FD_160072 | JGI IMG/M metagenome (GOLD analysis project Ga0210383, IMG submission 160072) | Forest soil microbial communities from Barre Woods Harvard Forest LTER site, Petersham, Massachusetts, United States - Inc-BW-C-14-O ... | reverse complement strand
TAGTTCAGATGCTGCGCAAGAGGGTTCTGCACAAAATGGTTTTGCGCAAAACGATTTTACGCTCGACATTTCTAGGTTAGACCAGGACTGGGGTCCGTACCGACTATGGCGCTGTTCGGCTTCAACAAGCAAAAGGTTCTCAGCAGCGCGGAGAAGTATGTCCAGCAGGGCAAGCTGCAGAATGCCATCGCTGAGTACGACAAAGTCCTCAAAAATGATCCCAAGGATTTGACGGTAGCCAACACCGTCGGCGACCTCTATTCCCGCATCGGGGAAAGCGACAAAGCCACCGAGTGCTTCAAGACTGTGGGCGATGCCTATGCCAGCCAGGGATTCACGGTCAAGGCGATCGCGATGTACAAGAAGATCAGCAAGCTCAAGCCTTCGCTCGAGAGCGTGCTGAAGCTGGCGGAACTCTACACCCAGCAGGGTCTTTTCAACGACGCCCGCGCCCAGTATCTGCAGGTGGCGGAAGAATTCCTGAAGTCCGGCGAACTCGATAATGCGGTGCGCATTTTCCAGAAGATCCTGGAAATGGATCCGGAAAACACCACCATGCGGATCAAGCTGGCGGAAGTTTACGTCCGGCTGGGAAAGAAAACCGAAGCGTGGCAGATTTTTTCCGCGGCGGCCGAGACCCTGCGAGCGAAAGGCTCGCTCCCCGGTGCCGAGGAAATACTTACCCGCATGCTCACGCTGGACCCCGGCAATGCCTATGCCTTGCTAATGCAGGGACGGAACATGCTGGAATCGGGAGACGGCGAGGGCGCGATCACTGCGCTGACCAAGGTCGCGGACCTGGACTCGAATCCTGAAGGCTTGAAGGATTTGCTGAAGGCGTACCTGCAGGCGGGACGACTTTCCGATGCCGGAACGATTGCCGGCAAACTGCTCACGGTGCACAACGACCTCTCGGCCATTTCCGATTTCGCGGATGCGCTGATGCAGGCCGGACAATACGAAAGCGCGCTGCAGGTTTACGACGACAATGCCGAGCGGCTATTGGCAGAGAACCCGGGAAAGATCCTCGATCATCTGCACGGCATCATCGGGCATGTACGCGACAATCCCGCTTCCCTCGAGAAGCTGCTGGCCCTGTTCAATAAGGCGGGAGAGAACACACACACTACTGAAGTAACAGAGCTACTGGCGCATGCCAGCGTGCAAGCGGGCGATTTCGTACGGGCTCGCGACCTTTACCAGAGCCTGTCGCAACGCGAACCCGACAACACCATGCACCTGCAGAACTACGAGCAGATGCTGGCGCGGCTGGGCGGGACGACAGGCGGCGCCAAGCTCATTACGCCGGAAGAAGCGGTCGTGATTGTGGACGAACTCGAGGCGACTGCTCCCTCGGTTCACCAGCATTACTCGGACGAGGTTTCGCTCGCGGTGCGCTCGGCGCTGACCGATGCCGAGCTTTTCATCTCCTACAACATGCCTGCCAAGGCGATGGGGCCGCTGGTCGTGGCATTGCCTCAGGCTCCCAATGATTTGCGTTTGAACCAGCGCCTGGCTGCGCTGCACACTCGCGCCGGACGCTTCACCGAGGCTGGCGTCTGTTGCCGCACGCTGCAGACCGTCTATTCCGATGCAGGATATCCGGAGGAAGCCACGCGTTACGGCGAACTCGCGGACCGCTTTGAGGAACGCACCGGCGGACCCGCCGCGATTGCCGTGGGCGAAGAAGTGGAAACGTCGCACGGGGTGTCGGAGGAACCCGTAGCGGAGGGAGCCCTCGCGGTCGCAGACGATGGCGTTGCGCAGGAATTCGCGGTTGAGGAGGCTCCCGGAACGGGAATAGCGGAGGCCGAGGTGGCCGCTCCCTGGCCTACCGGGGAGTCGGCCCATGAAGTGGCCGCGGCTGGCGAGGGCACCGCAGCTGCAGAAGCCGAAGAGATCACGGCGGCGGAGGGCGAAGCTCAGACAGATGAGATCGACCTTTCGTCGGAATGGGAAGACTCGGTCACCGTTGAAGCCGACTCTCCGGGGCAACCAACGGCGGAAGACGAGATCGCTGAGCCTGCTCAAGCGGCAGCGCTCCCCAGCGACGAAAAGATCAACGAGACGATCGACGAGATTCGCTTCTACTTTGCGCAGGGCTTGCCCGAACAAGCCTGGGCCGCGTTGGCCAAGCTGCAGACGCAGGCGCCTGACGACGCCCGCGTAGACCAGGTGCGCGCGGAGCTCGAAGCTGCAATGCAGAGTGCCGCGGACGCAGAGACTGCCAACGCCGAGGAGTCGATCGAGGAAATCACCGTCGACGATATCCCGCAGGCCGACGTCGAAGAAGTCGAGGTGCCTGTAGCCGAGATCGCTGAGCCGGAAATCGTCGAAGCCGAAATTCCGGAGCCGGAAGCCGTCGTCGAAATCGAAGAACCAGCCCCAGTCCCGGAACAAGAACCGGAACCTGAAGTTGTGCAAGCCGTGGTAGAGCCGCCGCCGGTGGTTAAAGCTGCGCCCGCTCCGCCGCCGAAGAAGAAGCCTGCACCTAAGCCTGCGCCGGCCCCCGAGCCTGAGGTCGAAGAACCTGCGCCGGCCGTTTTGCAGGAGTTTGTTTCGGGCCTCGAGTCGTCCTTGGGCGAGAACTTCCTGCCTGGCGCCGTCGCGAAGCCAGCCGAGTTGCCGCGCGCCGAAAAACATATTCGCGCCGCCGAACCTGAACTTGCTCCTGTCGCCCACACGGAAAAAGTCGTTACCGGGCAGCAGGCTCCGGTTCTGGGCGAGTTCGTGGCTGACCTTGAAGAGTCCTTGGGTGATGACTTCCTGAGCGCGGCTCCCGTCGCTGCGCCGACCGCGCAACCAGCTGCGCAGCTAACGCCCGGAGCACCGAGGCCAGTATCCACGCCGCACATCAGCGCCCCGGCAGCGAGTGCCGCGGCTGCGGCGCCTGCAATGGGACGCGTTACACCCGCTGGGCCGCCGCCAAGTGTTCCTGCGGTTGCGGCGCAGGCTCCGCAGGTGATCGCGCCGCAAGTTATCGCGCCGCCCAAACCGCAACCACCCGCGCCCGCGGCGCCACCCGCTGCGGCCGCTAAAGCGTCACCGTTCGGAGACGAACCCGGCGTCGACTTGGCCGAGATGTTCGGCGAACTGAAGCACGATCTGGAATCCGACGTCGCATCGGCCGATGAGGACCCCGAGACTCACTACAACCTGGGCATCGCGTTCCGCGAAATGGGACTGCTGGACGAAGCGATCGGAGAATTGCAAAAGGCCTGCCAGTCGGTGGACCGCGGACACGCGTTCCCGCAGATCATGCAGACTTACACGTGGCTGGCACAATGCTTCCTCGACAAAGGCGTGCCTGAGGCTGCGATCCGCTGGTATGAAAAGGCTCTGGCCGTCGTTGGCATCGATCAGGAGACCCGCACCGCACTGAATTATGAACTCGCTGCCGCCCATGAAACTGCCGGGGACAAAACCGCGGCGCTCAAGCACTTCATGGAAGTCTACGGCAGCAACATCGATTATCGCGACGTGGCCGAGCGCATCAAGGCCCTGAAGTCGTAGAATAGTCAGATGGGTTCTGCCCCCCATCGCGTTCGTCACGAACCTCCTGCCACTTGCGGAACCGCGAGGGCCATCCTATGCCCGGTTTCGCGGGGTTGCGCGTGAGCACCGATTCCAAGATGCCTTTGTCGGGCGCCCCGTTGTCCGGCGTCCCAGCCGTAGGCGACGGCTCCGCTCCGGGAGCCCCGCAGATTCGCGCCGCGGTGCTCGACTCCACCGATCAGTCCTCCTCCGATCGGCCGCCCGGTGATCCATCGCCACTCGTGCCCGAACCAGGCTTGCTGCCCGGCTTGCAGCTTTGGCTGCACCGCGCGTCGGTCTTCCTTTTCGTTTTGATCAGCGCCGTGGCGGGTGTACTGCTGATCATTCTTCCCTGGACACCGGAATGGACGGATAACTACTTACTGCTTTCTTATCCCAGCCTGCGGACTCTGGTCTCGAGCGGCTTTTTCCGCGGCATCTGCACTGGTTTGGGCTTGCTCGATATCTGGATCGGCTTCTGGGAGGCGCTCCACTACCATGAGCACAGGTAGGCCTAGGGGAGCTTGGGGAATCCGATCAGCGGGGGATGGCGCAGAAGCTGGAGGGGCTGGGAAGGTGAAGCCATTTCAGAAGTCAGATTGCAGATTGAAAATCTGAAATCATCAATCTGAAATCTGCAATGGGTGTTGCCAAGACGTTCACGCGGCCGCTGGCCCTCCGGTATGCTGTTAGCTTGCGCTGAGGCGCTCTTAATTTTTCAGAACGAGAGTCTTTCATGACCGACCCGCTCAAGTCCGCGCCGCTGGCGTATCAGAACGAAACCTTCCTCGACAGTCCTGACGGACGCGTACTGCGAATCCTGGCCGAGTATCAGGAACCGCTGGCGCGCTTTCGCCGCGAGCAGATTCAGGATACGGTAGTCTTCTTCGGCTCGGCGCGCTTTGAAGGCGCAACCGCCGCGAAAAAAGGCCTGAGCGCCGTGGAGAAGAACGGCGCGGGTGCGCCCGCGGCACAACAGGAAATGAACCTGAAGCGCGCCCAGGCCAGCGTGGATATGGCGCGCTATTACGAAGACGCGCGCCGCCTCGCCCACCTGCTGACCAAATGGTCCATCCAGATTCCTGCGCGCCGGCACCGCTTCGTCGTCACCACCGGTGGAGGTCCCGGCATCATGGAGGCGGCCAACCTGGGCGCGCATGAAGCGGGTGGCAAGACGATTGGATTGAACATTGCGTTGCCTTTCGAGCAGAATCCCAATACTTACGTCACGCCGTCGCTGAACTTCCAATTTCACTATTTCTTTATGCGTAAGTTCTGGTTTGCCTACCTGGCGAAGGGACTGGTGATCTTTCCCGGCGGTTTCGGCACCATGGACGAACTGTTCGAGATTCTCACCCTCGCCCAGACCGACAAGCTGGCCAAGAAAATTCTGGTGGTGATCTACGGCAGCGAATACTGGAACCGCATTCTCAATTTTCAAGCCTTTGTCGATGCCGGCACCGTATCCCAGGGGGATCTCGATTTGTTGAAGGTGGTCGACTCGCCCGAAGATGCTTTCGAATTCCTGCGCGATGGACTCACCAAACACCATCTCGGGGGCGCGCCGAAAAAAGAAGGCGAAGTGCTGCCCGAGATCGCGAAGACCCGAGGTTAGACCGAATCGTTGTTGCTCTACTACATCACTGAGCGCGCCGCATTTGCCGGAGACGAGCCTGCGCGCCGCCGCCAACTGGTCAAGAAAATCGCCGAAGCCGCCCGCTGTGGCGTGAACTACATCCAACTTCGCGAAAAAGACCTTTCCACGCGCGAGCTGGAACAATTAACGCGCGAGGCGATCGAGGCTCTCGGCAAGGCGAGAAAGTTGGCCGCTGGCAGCCAGCAACGGAAAACCGCTCTCCTCATCAACTCCCGCGTCGACGTAGCCCTGGCCGCAGGCGCCGACGGCGTTCACCTGCGATCGGAAGATGTCTCCGCAGGTGAAGTCCGAACGATCTGGTCGCGTAGTGCGAGCAACTGTGGCGCGGGCACCCATTCGGCAGGCTCAGGGCAGGCTCTTGCCCGCGAAAACTCACCACGGAGTCCACTGATAGCAGTCTCCTGTCACTCCCCAGCAGAAGTGGCCCAAGCCGCCGCAGACAGAGCAGACTTCGCCGTCTTCGCGCCCGTCTTCGACAAAAAAGACGCCCCCGGTGCTCGCCCCGCTGGTCTCGGCGCGCTCCGAGAAGCATGCCGCGCCGCAATTCCGGTGCTGGCCCTGGGAGGAATCACTCTGGAAAATGCTCAATCCTGCTTCGACGCAGGAGCAGCCGGAATCGCCGCCATCCGGCTATTCCAGGAAAACGACATCGCAACGGTGGTGGAGAAGCTTCGCGGTCTTACCCCGTCCACTTCTCGCTCGTCGTCAGAACCTGCATGATTTTTGCGAGCCGCTGGGCCCGCGTTTCTTCCTGCTTGGCATCGCGAATGGAAATCGCCATTTCTTTCTTATGGGTAAACGAGAGTGTCTCCCATTTGTCTCGCGCTTTCTGGCTCTTCGCCAATTCTTTTTTCAGCTGCGAAGGTGCATCCACTGTACGCTCTGCCTCGTCGCGCTCCATCACTACTTCCACGGTGTCGCCTGGTCTTACGCCCGCGCCCTCGCGCAGAATTTTATTCACAGGCATCATGTGGCGGCCTCCGCAGGGCATCAGGGACGAACGAAAGGGGGAGCCGTTGATCGTCCCCCGGATGGGAACGCGCGCGCGCGTCCCGAACATCTCGGGCACATCCACCGGGGGAGTGATCGCGGCCACCACTCCCGCTTCTTTTCCTTCGATCTTCGCTTTGAACTGCAGTGCTTTGAATTGCACTTTCCCCTTCGCCATCGCAACCCTCCGAGACCAGCGCTGGTAAACTTTAAATGCGTTACGCAAACAGCCACAAGCTTTTCTGCGTCATGACACTTACTCCAAATCGGCCGGACATTTCGCTCCTGCCGGCCACGGAGCCAGCCCTGGTTCGCGTGCCTGAAGGCTGGTTCCTGATGGGGTCGGACTCCGGCCAGGACGGCGAACGTCCGGTTCACCGCGTATGGATTGATTCATTCCTGCTGGCCGCGACCCAGGTCACCAACGCCGAGTATGAACGCTTTCTGCATGCGACCGGAGCTCAGCTGCCGCCGTTTTGGAACGATGCGAATTTCAATCATGCTCAGCAGCCGGTTGCCGGTGTCTCCTGGTCGGAGACAACCCGGTATTGCGAGTGGCTTTGCACGCAGACCGGACGCAACTACCGTTTGCCGACAGAGGCGGAATGGGAGTGCGCGGCGCGCGGTGGACTCGAACAGAAAAACTTTCCGTGGGGCGACGAACCGCCGCAGTCGCTTCCCGACTATGCGACCCGCTGGCAGACCGGCCCGGAGCCGGTCGCGCGTTACGCCGCCAACGCTTTTGGCCTTTACGATATCTGCGACAACGTCCACGAGTGGTGCAGCGACTGGTACGATCCGAATTACTACGCGACTTCGCCCAAGCGTAATCCTCGCGGCCCCACGAGCGGCCAGCGCAAGGCTTCGCGGGGAGGATCGTGGCGGCATCACGTGAAGGTTGCGCGGTGCTCGGCCCGCTCCAGCATCCCGCCCGAATTCCAATACGCAGATTACGGGTTTCGCGTAGCCTGCGATTTGTAGCGCAACCGCGGCCCCGTTGCTACCTCGTGTGCTGCCGCTACCTCATATACTTACTCTCGCCATTCCGAGCCGGGCGCAAGCCCGCTGAGGAATCTGCGGTTTGCCGGCATCGCATATAAATGCTGGGGGAGCACTTATGTTCCACACCGATCTTCTTCTCCGCAAACGCATCCTTATCACTGGCGGTGGCACTGGCCTGGGCAAAGGCATGGCGCAACGCTTTCTCGAACTCGGCGCGGAAGTTTATATCTGCGGCCGGCGCGAAGACGTTTTGAAAACAACCGCTGCTGAACTGTCGGCAGCCACAGGTGGAAGGATCCACGCGATTCCCTGCGACGTCCGCGAACTCGATTCCGTTGAATCCATGATCGACACGATCTGGAGGGATGCCCCGCTCGATATCCTGGTCAACAACGCCGCCGGAAATTTCATCGCCCGAACCGAGGAACTCTCCCCGCGCGCGTTCCAATCCGTGATTGGCATTGTGCTCATGGGCACGCTGCACGCGACCATGGCGTGCGGACGCCGCTGGCTCAAGGCCAACCACAAAGGCACGGTCCTCAGCATCTCAGCGACTTATGCACCTGTGGGCTCGGCTTACGTGGTGCCATCGGCCGTGTCCAAGGCGGGCGTCGAAGCTCTAATGCGCAGCCTCGCCGTCGAATGGGGAAACCGCGGTATTCGCATGAACGCCATCGCTCCCGGTCCCATCCCCACGCAAGGCGCGTTCTCGCGTGTGTTGCCACGTGCGGAATTTGAAACCGCAGCTCTCGACCGCAACCCGCAGCATCGTTTCGGAACTGTCGAAGAACTCGCGAATCTGGCCGCGTTTCTGGTGAGCGATGGCTCCGCCTACATCAACGGCGAAGTCGTGCGCATGGATGGAGGAGAGTTTCTGCAAGGCGCAGGTGAATTCAGCAATCTGGGACGACTGATCACTAACGAAGACTGGGAATCCCTCAAACCGAAGAAGCCGCCGAAGTAGATGTGAAATGAAATTCGACAACTAAATGCAGGAGTAAGAATTCAAAATGCAGAAGTTGGATCTTGTTTTTACTTCTGCATTCCTGTTTTACTTCTGCGTTCCTACTCCTGACTTCTGCCTGGCTACTCGTGCCCTGCTACTCGCCCCGCACATAACACAAACCAATTTTCTGTTCCGGGCGTGCTTTTCTTTGCGGGCTGCGGGACGAAAATTTCTTGAAGACTGCGAGCTGACGGTGGTATACGACTCAGATTCGTAATTTCTGACCCGGCTCACCGAATCAGTCTGGCCGCGGCTGGGCAAATCTCGAACTGGGAGGGGATATGCTTCGTCGACGTTCCGCAGTCGCCGTTTTCATTTTGTCGTGCAGCCTGCAGCTGTTCGCTCAGGGCGGAGCCACTGGCGCTATCAGCGGCACGGTCCAGGACACTTCCGGAGCCGTCCTTGCCGGAGCGAAGATCGAAGTTACGAACGAAGCGACTGGCGAACTGGTGCGCACCGTGACTGCGGACTCGTCGGGCTTGTTCTCCGTTCTTCTGCTTCCCATCGGCACTTACACCGTGCAAGTCACGGCCACAGGACTCGGCACCGTGAAGTTTGCCGGAATCGCGGTGAACATCACAGAGAATACGAGAATGACTGCGGTCCTGAAACCCGAGGTGGTCAAGGAAGTCGTCGAGGTAAAGTCCGAAGTTGCGCAAGTGAACACGGCGGACGCCACTACGGGAGAATCCCTGGGCTCGACGACCATTACTTCCATGCCGCTGGCAACGCGGAACTTCCAGCAATTGCTGACGCTTTCGGCCGGAGCGTCATCGGACCTGAATAATGCTTCGCAGTTGGGCCGCGGCCAAGTCTACATCCACGTCAACGGCGGGCGCGAGGACAACAACAACTATTTGATCGAAGGCATCAGCGCGTCAGACTACGCCTTCGGCGAATTAACTTACACTCCGTTGCCCAGTCCAGATGCCATTCAGGAGTTCAGGGTTTCGACCAGTCTCTACGACGCGACCCAGGGACGGAACGGCGGCGGCAACATTAACGCCAGCCTGAAAACGGGAACATCAAAGTTCCACGGCGGTCTGTTCGAATATTTCCGCAACACCAAACTCGACGCCAACGATTATTTCCTCAATGCGGCTGCGCTGCCGCGGCCGGTGATCCAGCAAAACATTTTCGGCGGAGATGTTGGCGGGCCCATCGGACAGAAGGCCAAGCTGGGCTACTTCTATGTGAACTATCAGGGGACTCGGCAGCGCAGTGGCGACTCGCCGGGGACGTTTATTAATACTGCGATCCCTGTGCTGCCATCGGCTCGCGACCAGAATACACTGCTCAATACATTTCTTAATTGCTCCAACTGCCCGGGCACAGGAGCCACGGCAATTGACACCGTTGCTTTGGCGCTTTTGGGGACCAAAGGCAATCAGTTCGGCGGAGGAGGCGGGGGGTGGTTGTGGCCAACGGTCCCCGGCACGGCTGGCTTCACTTCCACGTCAAACGGTCCAGTGCTGAATTACGGTCCATTCATCCTTTCCACGCCCGGAAAATTCACCGACAATCAATTCACGCAAACCTGGGATCGCGAATTCCGCAGCGGCAAGGACCATCTCTCGGAGCGGTTCTTCTGGTCTGACTCCGATACGTACGAACCCTTCGGCGCGGATTCATTTCAAATCCAGGTCGGACTCCCGTCCACACCGAACAATCTGAATTTCCCGATCGAGGTCCCGCTGCACAGCCGTTTCGGCAGTCTCACGGAGACTCACATCTTCAGCACCAGACTGATCAACGAATTTCGCTTCGGCATCAACATCATCGGCGACAAGCTGAACAATCAAGCCCCGGTTACAGGCGCGCAGATTGGCATCAACCTGCCTACGGCGACCGGACCTGAGGGCGACCCCAACATGTACCGTTTGCAATTCGGGAGCTGGGCGTTTGGACCTTATCCAACGCAACTGCAGTACGCGCTTTCCGACAACTATGTCTGGCTCGATACGGTGAGCTGGACTCACGGCAAGCACCAGTTTCGCTTTGGCGGAGAGGCCGACCGGGTTGCCCTGCGCCGAAATCTTCCGGTCGCGGACAACGGCCTGATTTTCTTCGCCGGTCCACAGGCTCCGACGGACTTCCAGGGCTTCCTGCAGGGGTCGCCGTTCTTCGGCGAGGCAGGCGGCGGGGCGAGCAATCACGACTACCGCATCCCGGCGTATTCCTGGTTTGCGCAGGACGACTATCGCGTGACCAAGAGCCTGACCCTGAACCTCGGCGTGCGCAACGAATTTCTGGGAGCTCCCTACGACGAACTTTGTCATATCGGCAACACCGATCCCTCGCTGGTTGCGACTTCCCTGCAGCCCTTTACCACGCCAACGCAGCCGTATGTCTATCCGACGTGCGTAAACAAATTCAATCTTCCAAACTTCACCGGAACGAAGCCGCATTCCTCCCTGAACAATAACTGGGCAACGGTCTTTGAGCCGCGCATCGGATTTGCCTACGCCCTGGGAGGGCATCACACCACATCGATCCGCGGCGGCTACGGCATCTACAGCGTGCGTGAGGATCTGGGCGCGGTCGACAATCTTTCCTTCTCGGCGCCTATCTTCCCCATCGGCATCAACTTCCTTCCAGGACCCTACGGCACCACGACCGGGGGCTTGGCTAACTTGTTCCAGCCGTCCACGAACTTTCCCACGGGCATCCCGGGCCTGGGCCCGGTAACTGCGGCGAACAATGGCTCATTCGTGCCGAGCCCTGCGATTTTCAATGGCTTTGCGCAGGTGGGAACTCCTGGTTGTGAATTAGCCTTCGGGGCCATTCCTCCAGCGGCAATACCACAACAATGTGGTCCGGCCTTTACCGGGAACGTCAACAGCCTGATCGCACTCGCAGTGCCACTGCATTGGGTCTCCCCCACCACGCAGCAATGGAATCTCACAATTCAGCGGGAACTGGGCCGGGATTGGTTCGCAGAACTGGGCTATGTGGGCACAAAGGGCACTCGCTTGCGCTCCACCTACGATCCTGACGAGGCCACGCTGGCAACTCAGCAAAGTCCGGTGAAAATACCCTATGCCTGTACCGGTGGCGCCGGCACTTGCACTATCGTCGACTCCACGGCGGAGAACGCCAGCGCCCGCGCACCGTATCTGGGAATTGCTCCCGCTAACTTTGAGGAGTTCGCGCCCAATTCCGATTCGCACTACGCCGCGCTGCAAGCCAGCCTGGCCCATCATTTCTCCAAGGGCCTCTATTTCCAGGGCGCATATACGTACTCCAAGTCGATTGACGACGTTTCCACGGCCAGCGTCGCCTTCGACACGCGCTTCAACGACCAGAACAATCCGCGCGACTCTCGTGGCCTTTCGGATTTCGATCGCCGCCAGCGCTTCATCGCCAGCTCGGTGTATCAATTGCCCTTCTTTTCGAGCGCCAGCGGCCTGGAGAAAGGCGCTCTGGGTGGATGGGAAGTTAGTGGCGTGGTCACGGTGCAATCAGGCACGCCGTTCACAGTAGTCGACCCTGCGGGTGGCAGCGCCTACGCATTCAGCAGTCCAAACCTGGCGACGGCAACGTTTACCTCTGGGGCCACCTGTGGGAATGCCCCCACTTCGGGAAGCATCACGTCAAGGCTGGGCAACTGGGTAAAGGCATCCGCCTACCAGCCGGATGCGACTCTCCCGCTGTCGACTGGAGGGTTTAGCGACGCCACGGTTCTTGGCGACTCGCCGCGCAACTGCATCATAGGGCCGCCGCAGAAAAATGTGGACATGACATTCGGGAAGACATTCAAAATCACCGAGGGCCAGAATCTGCGCTTCCGCACGGATTTCTTCAATCTGTTCAACCATCCGTCGTTCGCCAATCCATCGGCGGCGGTGGTAGGGCCCGCGGGAGGCTCGGCACCCATCACCACGGTCATCGGCACGCCGCGGCTGATTCAGTTTTCGCTGAAGTATTCGTTCTGAGGGCAGGCCACAGCGCTGTTCTAAATAAACTCCGCAGGGTGCGGTGAGGTTAGGGATTGGGTCGAACTGCCGTGCATATCGGCAAAATGCGCTGGCGAGCGTTGCTCGGCTGGGCGGACGAGGGCGTCCGCCCCTCCTCGAACCCTCGCTAGCGCCCGCCGTCGGGGCTGGGACTCACCAGTCCCTTCAACAGCATATTCACCAGGCTGAGAAGAATTGCGCCCACAAAGGCCGCGAAGAATCCGTGCACCTGAAAATTCGGCGCGAGGAGTGCCGCGGCAAGCTCCAGCATCAAGGCATTGATCACGAGCCAGAAAAGACCAAGGGTAACGAGCGTCAATGGAAACGTAAGAACCTTCAGGACCAAGCCGATGGTGGCATTGACGAAGCCGATGACCAAAGCTGCGATCAGTGCCGCGACCGGCCCGCTGACGTGAAATCCGGGGACTACCTGGGCCACAATCCAAACCGCCAGCCCGCTAAGAATCCAGTGCAGAAGCAGACGCATGAGTTGACTCCTTGCCTGGTCCGCGGAGAATGTCCGCGGAGAATGTCGGCCAACGAACGGCCTGCTACGATCGGCCTGCTCGGGCAGACTCAACGCTAGCCAGAAATCAACTATATCAAGGCAGCCTAAATCATGGCAGACCAGGAGGCATCTCCGCCGGCGCAGAAGGAAGAAGGAAGAATGTCCCGCGGTCACGCTTCGCGAAAAATTATCGGCGGTTCACCGTCCTGCCCTACGACCTGCGATACACTACAAAATTCGACCCGATCTCTGACTCGAACCCCCAGGAGGAACGCCGCATGCCCGACGCCGCTCTCAGCGGTTCTGAATTCAAGAAGCAACTGCGCGCAGGATTACCCAAGATGGGCTTGTTCCTCAACGCTCACAGCCCCACCGTCGCCGAGCAACTCGCCCACAGTGGCTACGACTGGTTGCTGGTGGATACGCAACACGGCCCCATGGGCTACGAAAAACTTTCCGCCATGCTCAGCGGGATCGCGAACGGCGGCGCTAAGTCGCTGGTCCGCGTCGGCGGATACGATGATCGCCCTGGCATCCAGCAGGCTCTCGATATGGGCGCCGACGGTGTGCTCGTCCCTTACATCAACACCGCTGACGAAGCCCGCCAGGCGATCAGTTGCACCAAATATCCCACCGTGGGCACGCGCTCGGTCTACTTTCCGCAGCGCAGCATGAATAAGAATGGACTGCTCGGCTATGCCGGCAACTGGAATAACGAAGGCATCGTCGCGCTGCAGGTGGAAACGGCTTCGTGCATCGAGAATATCGCCGAGATCGCTGCCGTACCCGGCGTTGATATTCTTTTCCTCGGCCAGAACGATCTCTGCATGTCGATGGGGCTTTATAACAAATACGAGTTCCCGCACATGTACACCTCGCCCGAACTCGATGCCGCTACGAAAAAACTGGTCGAACACGCACGCAAGAACAACGTAATCCTCGGATTGTTTCTGTTTGGCACGTCGCGCGTCGGCGAGTTCCTGGAGAAAGGATTCACCTTCATCAGCGTTGGCAACGACCTGCACCACGTACTTACGCAAGCTGGGGCTTACGTCGGCGACATGGAAAAGATTGCGCAGGAGAAGGGAAAGTCCTGGAAGCGCCGCCCCACCGCCCTGTTCTAAGACGAGTCTGTAGGGTGCCTCATCCGAGCCGCGCCGTCAGCGGCTAGGGCGGGGATTGTCGAGGGAAGGAGCAATTTACAATTGGCCGCACTTCGTCCAATGCGGGAGGTTTGTATATGCCCCAGCGAACGCTACTCGGCGTGATGTTTTGTGTTCTTGTTCCTGCCACTTTTGCGCAAATACGCCCAGCTGGGATTCGCGTGCGCGAAAACGTCATACGCGCTCTACGGGAGAAGCGAGTCGATCCTGCATATCCGCAAGCAGCCCTGAAGGCCAGCGTTCACGGCCTTGTCGAACTTCAAGTCAAAATTAGTCAGACGGGTGAAGTTCAAAATGTTCAGCTCGTCAGCGGGGATCCCGTCCTGGCTTCCTCAGCCATAGAAGCCGTCAAGCAGTGGCACTACAAGCCTTATTTACTCAATGGCGCAGCAATGACTGTCTTTACCAAAGTCACGCTGAACTACGAACGCTCTTCGGGAGAAGGTGTCGTCCTTGACGACCCTTTCCGCACGGCCCCAGCCAATTAGAATTGATCGGTTCCTATGCATTTCATCCTCACCGAAATCGAAACCCGCGTGCTTGGCTCTCTGATCGAAAAAGACATCACCACGCCTGATTACTACCCGCTCTCTCTAAACGCGCTGGTTAATGCCTGCAACCAGAAAAATAATCGTGAACCGGTCATGACGCTCGACGAGGAAACCGTGCGCACTGCCCTGGCCACCCTGCAGGAAAAGCGACTCGCCGGGCCGTCAGGAGGCGCTGACAGCCGCGTCACGAAATATGAACACCGGCTACAGGAAGTCTTCAACTTCGATCGCCGCGAGATCGCTATTGTGTGCGTGCTTCTGTTGCGCGGGCCGCAAACTCCGGGCGAACTGCGCGGCCGCACGGAACGCATGTATCACTTCGAGGCTTTGGACGATGTTGTCTCGACTCTTGATCGCCTCGCGCAGCGCGAACCGCCGCTGGCACGGGTTTTGCCACGACAACCGGGGACCAAGGAATCGCGGTACACGCATCTTTTTGCGGGCGAACCCAACATTGCTGATTTGCCAACCTCGAGCGCGGCAGGTTTCTCGACGCACTCCACCTCGTCTGCCACCTCGTCCACCGCGGATCGCCTCGCCCAGTTGGAAGAGGAAGTCGCTGCTCTGCGCCGGGAGCTTTCCGAAGTGCAGCAACAACTCGCCGCCTTCCGAAAACAATTTGAGTGACGTTCTCGTTCTAGCTCCGTCTATTCTTAGGGAAAAGTTCGAGGGAGCGTGCCGGTTCCTCTGCGATCTCCGCGGCCGTTCTCGGCGAACTCTGCGATAACGCATTTTGGTTTCTTGGGTGTAATCTCTACTAAGCGCCGCCGACGTCAGGAGGATTTATGCATCGTCGCGAATTCCTCATTCGCTCTGCTACCGGCGTGGGAGCCGCGTGGCTCTCGTCCAAAGCCATCCTCGACGCGATCGCCGCCCAGCCGCTTCCCGCAAAGTTCGCGGCTTCCGACACGGTCACGCTCGGCAACACCGGCATCAAGACCAGCCGCCTTGCCATGGGCACGGGCACCGTCGGCTCCGGACACCACTCGCATCAGACCGCGCTCGGCGTGAAGGGGCTTTCCGATCTGCTGCTCAATGGCTACGATCACGGCCTGCGATTCTTCGATGCGGCTGATTCTTACGGAAGCCATCCCCACGTGGCCGAGGCGCTCAAACATGTGCAGCGCGATAAAGTTACCGTACTGACAAAATCCTTCTCGCGCGATGCCGCGACTATGCGGGCCGATCTCGATCGCTTTCGCCGCGAGCTCAGCACCGACTATCTGGATGTGTGCCTGATGCACTGCGTCACCGAAGCCGACTGGACGGAGCGCTACAAAGGGGCGATGGATGTGCTTTCCGAGGCCAAAGAGAAAGGAATCATCCGCGCCCACGGCTGCTCCTGCCACAGCATCGAAGCCCTGCGCGCAGCCGCGAAATCTCCGTGGGTGGAAATTGATCTCGCCCGCATTAACCCAGTGGGCGCAATCATGGACGCCGATCCACCTACGGTGGTGAGCGTGCTGCGTGAAATGAAGGCGGCGGGGAAAGCTGTGGTCGGCATGAAGATTCTCGGCCAGGGCGCGCTGCGCAAACGTCAGGACGAAGGCATCAAGTTCGCGCTGTCGCTGGGCCTGTTGGACGCTTTCACCATCGGCGCTGAGAGCAAGGCTGAACAGGAAGATCTGATCAGGCGCATCGCCGCGGCGTAAAGTTTGTCTACGGTGCGGTCTCGGAAAAGGTGGCGCGGGCATTCGTGTCCACGAAACACCGGAGCCCTGCACAAGTTAGCTGTATTCCTTGCCGCGAAACTCCGAAACTACTTCGATCATTCCACAATAGCGGCTATCTCATAAACGCTCGGCCGGCCTGAGACGAGCGAAGCCTCAGAGGCTAAAGCCCGCATCTTTATTGGCTCTTCACGGCACGGCGGAAGCCGTTCCCTTCCCGAGCCCATTTATGAGATAGCTCTAGCGAAGCGTGTCAGGGCATCCACGGCGTGTCTCGCCCTCCACAACTTTCGCCGCGCTGGCTCGCGCTAACCCCAGCAAAATCAATGCTCTTCCAGTTGGCACACCTTGTGCATTATCACTTGCGCTGCTCAGCAGCAGGAGGTGACCAACCATGATCCGTATCAACTGTTTCAGTTCCGCAAGCAAGATCGCAGAGAACAAGATCGCAGAGAATAAGATTTCCGAATCTCGCAAATCCATCACTTGGGGAAAAAATGCCGGCGCGCTTCTGTTCGGCGCGCTCTTGATCGTTTGTTCATTGACCGTCGGCTGTACCAAAGACGCGCCGAAGCCGGTGAGCTCGAACAATCAGATCCCCATAAGCCAGAATCCAACTCCCAACACCATGCTCAGTTCCAACACGCCCGCTCCGGCCGCGTTACCCGCGAAGCCGGCTCCCAAGAAAATAGTCAAGAAGCGTCCCGCGACTGTGACTTACGCAGACCAGACGTATGGCGTGACGTTTGAGTATCCACGTAAGTACGGCCTCGAGACTGGTAATGCGGCGACTGAGCTGGTGGCATCCAGTCCGCTGCCCATGAACTTCGTCGTGCCCGGCGGAGTTGCGCTAGCCGCGGTGGAGTTGCCCGAGACCGCGTTTGCCGATACGGATTTGTCGGCGGCCTACTTCAACGTGAGCGTCAACAAGGATGTCACGGCCGAGCAGTGCGGCGAATTCGCAGTGCCGCAACCCAAGGCGGTGGCGTCTTCTGATGCAGAACAAACCGCTGCCCAGCCTGTGCCGACTGAGTCTGCGTTAACCAAGCCTGCTATGACCCAAGCTACGTCGACCGAAGCTACGCAGACTCAGCCTGCTTCAGCCCAGAACGCTGCAGAGCAAACTGCGCCGGCTGCAACCACGGCTGTCGCCACTACCTCCGCTCCGGTTACGTCCGAGCCGGCTGCGTCGACCGCAGTTTCTTCAACTCCTGTGATCTCGACTCCGGCCGCATCCGCCACGGCAACATCGACTTCCAAGCTGATGCTGGGCGATCCGGAATTGCAGTCGGCGGAAGCGGTTGCGGGGGAAGGCAACCGGCAGAGCGACACCAAGTACTTCCACATCTTCCAGAATGGGGGGTGCTACGAGTTTGCGCTCAACGTAACCACCATGGCTCATGAAACGGAAGGTGCAATGAAGCACGTGGATCGGGACAAAGTTTTCAACCGGCTGGCTGCGATCATGGCCACGGTGAAGATCAATCCCGTAGCCACTCCCGAGGTGACGGCCAACGCGCCCGCGACACCAGCTACTCCGGCGACGCCGGCACAGTAACGGTCGTGATTGTTGAAGCAATCGGTTAGTGCAACTCGACTGACTTCAACTCGACTGACTTCACTCGACAGCCCGCGCCGGCCATCCCAGATGGCCGGCGCGGCTTTTTGCGCAACCGCATCAACCGTATCGGTTCTACTTGCACAAAGCTTCCGGCAGCAGTAAATTGAGAGACCATTCCCCGGGGCGCCCTTGAAAAATTGGAATAGCATCGGCGCCCTGCGTTAGTTAAGACAGTCCGGTTAGACGATCTGGTTAGACCACCCCGGTTCTGACCGGCTGGCGCGGCGAATCCCCAGGAAATAACGGATCCTCCGCGTGCGGAGCTCCCGAACGATCGAGTTGTTGCGAGGGGGAGTTCCGGTCGAGCGCAGGAACCTGTCACAAGCTCAAGGAAAGGAATGCACCATGCCCAGAAACGCCAAGACGCCGCTCGTAGCGCCAGTCTTCGGGGAACCGGTTTTCAACGAAGGCGTCCCCACTCCCGACCCAACGCAGTTCAAAGTTCCACATCCATCCGACAGCAAGCTCTACAAACAGATTCAGAATCTATTGACGAAAGACGTGGTCAGCTTCCCTGCTTCGACCGCCAAACCCGGCGATCTCTTCGAACTCCAGGAAGCCTGGGGGCCGCATGGGACAGAAATTATTCAGAACATTCAGAACGCCAAGCAGGTTTGTTTCCATGTGCTGGGCGATACGGGCGCGTCCAGTGCCCAGAAGTATGCCAACGCCATCCGCGTCTCCGACATGGTGACCAACGACTTCCACACCTCGACTCCCGCTAACTCTCCCGCGTTTCTGTATCACCTGGGCGACGTGGTCTATGACTTTGGCGAGTCCGAGTATTACTACGATCAGTTTTATGAGCCTTACCGAAACTATCCAGCGCCAATTCTGGCGATTCCTGGCAACCATGATTCCTTCATCGTCCCTGGCACGGCCGTGGCCGCGCAGCCGCTCAAGATTTTCATGCGCAACTTCTGCTCGACGGGCCCGGTCGTAACGACCGAAGCCGGTCCGCTGCACCGCACAGCCATGACGCAGCCCGGCGTTTACTTCACGCTCGACGCTCCTTTTGTGCGGATCATTGGTATGTTCAGTAACGCGCTCGAAGATCCAGGCTTGATTTCGAGCGAGTCGGGAAAATGGAAAGGTGTGCCTGACGTTCAGCTTGCGTTCCTCACCGCGCAGCTCCAGCGCATCAAGACTGACAATTTTCAGGGCGCCGTGCTGCTGGCCACGCACCATCCGGCATTCACCTACTCTCCGCCGCAAGGCGGCAAAGGTGGCGGCGGAACCCATAGCAGCAGCAATCCCATGCTGCGAGATATCGATACCATCTGCAACGCGCAAGGCGTATATCCCCATGCTTTTCTCTCCGGACACGCGCACAATTACCAGCACTACACTCGTTCAGTAACCTTCAGCGGCAAAAAGTTCGATGTACCCTTCATCGTCTGCGGAGACAGCGGCCACAATGTGGATCCGCTGGTCCAGGCCAAGAAAGGCCAGCCCGCGCAGGAGCCAACTCAGGGCGCCAACGTCACTTACCTCGACACGAGCCCGGTGGTGCAGGCCACCGGCCTCACTCTGGAGAAATACGACGACAAGAACTATGGCTATCTGCGGATCACCGCCAACGCTCAGCAACTTCGAATTGATTTCTATCCCGCGGTGGCCGGAGGTGGAGCTCCCACCGACACGGCCATTATCAACATCGCGACGCATTCCAAGGCGTGATCAACGCCGGAGTCTTCGTTACTTTCTCGGAGACCCCGGCTTTTCATTCGTATCAGTGAATGAAGCACTCGATCTATACTTTGCGGGAGGAGTCGACGAGAAAGCACAATGGAACAAGAGCGACGAGGAAGCCCGCGAATCAAGGTACGAGCGCCCGTGGAGTTGCACACCGAGGAAAGTACATCCCCCATTCGCGGAGCCACGACCGACCTGAGCCTCGGCGGCTGTTACATCGATACATTTTTCCCTTTTCCAGTCGGCACCAGCATCGAACTGAAGTTACAACTCGACGATACGCTGCTTGTGCTGGGCGCAGTCGTCACCTGCGACCCCCAAGTCGGCAACGGGATTCGCTTCACCCGCATGCTGCCCGAAGACATCGAGGCGCTGGAAGCATTTCTTAAATCCAAAGAGAAAGAAATGAGCGAGTAGCTCGCGCAACCGGGTACTACACCTTACTGATTGCGGGTTCTCTTTTTCCGCCGCTTGGAAAGATTTTCGAGCAAATATTTCAACGAAGCGCATTCCTGAATCACACCCTCCAGTTTGGGGACCGTGGACCTCAGCTCACTCTCCTCCACGATGCCATCGGCGAGAGTCTCCGCCACACTCTCGAGCGCTTCCCCAACTTCTCGAATGAGATTGGAGACGGCAAGCAATTCCTTCTCCAGCGTCATCTTTGGGTCGGGCAGTTTGAAGGCCACGCGTCCCGCCTGGCTCTCGAGATAATCGAGGGCCTCGTAGTTGCCCAGGAGTGTACAGATTCGCGGCAGTAGATAGGCAGGCATGTTCCGCTCGCCGCGCAGCCAGTACATCAGCGAGCGATAGTTCGTTCCCAGTTGTTGGGCGAGCAGGCGAATGTCGTAGTCAGCCTTGGTTTCTACAACTCGGCTCAAAATCGAGGGCAAGATTGAGGGAAGTTCGTCAGCGGCCACGTGGGTTCCATTCTCCAAACCGGCGTTCGTTCAAAAATGGTGGTCATTTTGAACGGTGAAAGTGCCCATTCTAGCTGAATTGATGAACTTCCACGTCTGCGATTAAATGGTTCTGGCTCCGGAAGACTCCGGAGGAGTTCCGGTGAGTGCAAGAGCGCGATGACGGCAAACCGTCGATGGCTCGGAACTAATTGAAAGAATTGACAAAGCGGGCACTGGGCATTACTTTTCAGGGTCACGATAGTGCTTGGTTTCTTCTAGACTAGCGTGGACTGGTGTTCGGGCTACGATTGCCCGGCGAGCGGGAGGACCGAATGTCGAAGAAGTGGTACAACTACATCGTTTCCGTCGACGAAGAGAACCCCGCTGCGCCCAGATCGCTCAATGCGCCAGCCGCTCCCGCGGCCGGCAAGAGTGCCGCTCAGAGCGTGGCGGAGATCGCGTCTACCCTGGCCGCGGAGCCGAAGTTCACCACGCCCGTTTCCGATCCCACTTCCTTCGAACAGATTTACCAGGCGGCGGAGATTCCTCCGGCGCCGCAGGGCTATTCCATCCTGAAGATTTCGCAAATGCTCGAAAGCGAGCACATACGCAACCAGCCTTCCGACGTGAAAAAGTCTTCCGTGCTGGTCGCGCTCGATGCGGCGGGCGTGGATATCAAGGAAGTTATTCAGGATGCGGTGCGCCGCGACCGCGCCCTCGACACCTACGAACGCGTGCAGCAGCGCGCAGCCGACGAACTGGAATCCAAAAAGACTAAGGAAAACAGTGACATTCAGGCGCAGATTGACCGGTTCGTCACCGAACAGCGGGCCAAGATTCAGGCGAACAATGACGAAGTCACGCGTGAGAAAACGCGATTCACCGGCTGGCGGCTGAAGAAGCAGCAGGAAGAGAAAAAGATTGCCGAAGCGGTGGGCTACTTTGTGACCGAAAACCCGATTACGACCGGCGCTGCGCAAGCGGAGCCGTCACCCAAAACAGCGCAACGTTCCTGATCAGGAGGAATCTATGTGGCAACGTCTCTCGAGAGTATTTCGTTCGTTCTTCGGTTTCTTCATTTCGGTGGCCGAAGATCCGGAACTCATTTTGCAGCAGAACATCCGCGACATGAACGATCAGGTTCCGCGAATGAACGAGAGCATTGCCATGGTCAAGGCCAACGTGACGCTACTGGAGAGGGAACAGGCCAAGTACCAGAGCGATATGGCCAGCCTGACTGCCAAGGTGAAAGCCGCGATTCAAGCCAATCGCGACGACATTGCCGGCACTTATGCCGCGCAACTGGAGCAGACCAAGGGCGCGCTGGCCAGAAATCAAGGGCAGCTCACGACCGCACGCGCGGCCTTCGACAAAGCCATGGCCGTGAAAACGGCTTTCATGCGCGAGAAAGACCGGAAGACGCAAGAGGCCCTGGGCGCAATCGCGGACTATCGCCGGTCCCAGTGGCAGAAAAAAGTCGCAGATGCCATGGAGCAATTCGAAGTTGCGGGAATCAGCCAGACCCACGATGAGATGGTGCGTAAGATTGAGGAAACCACGGCCGTCAACGAGGCCCGCATGGATATGGCGATGAGCAACGTCGACCAGCAGAAGATCAAGATCGACGACGAAGCGGAGAAGATGCAGGCCAGCGAACTGGTGAAGCAGTTCAAGATCGAGATGGGCCTGGCGCCACAAGCGGCGGCGCCCAGCGGCGCGGAGAAGACCATTGCGGCCAAGGAACAACAACGATCATAGAACGAGTTTCGCGAACGAGTTTCGAGAATGAGTTTCGCACACTAGAAAATTAGGGATACGGCACAGCTGCGGAGGAGAAAGTCATGGCGATGAAGATTGAGCGAGGCGGATGGGTTCTGATTTTCCTGATCGGCGCGGCTCTGGTGGGATACAGCCTCAATCGATACGGCATCATTGATTTCAACAAGCTGACGGGCAAGAGTTCTTCCACAGGGAGCGGCGAGACCGTGGATGCCTCGAAGCCCCTGTTGATCCCGGCGTCGTCGAGCGACAGCGATGCCGAGGTTCGCGTCCGCGTGAACGTTTGGGTCGGTTGCGCAGGCGGTCTGGTGGCGAATGGCGGGCTGGACACGGTTCCCGACTCCATCTTCGGTAAGAAAGGCCTGAAGGTTTCGTTCAAGATCATCGACGACTGGACCGAGGGAGCGGCCGCGCTGGCCACCGATAACGTTGACGTCATGCTGACCACTGCCGACGTCTACGCCAAGGACTACGCGCAGTTCAAAGAAAAAGGATTCGGTTCCCACGCCTTCCTCATGGTCGACTGGTCGCGGGGCGCCGATGGCGTGATCGGTAAGCAAGGCATCAACAGCATCGAAGATCTTGCCGGCAAAACGGTGGCCTTCGCTCCGTACACGCCGTCGCATTTTCTGCTCTACAACGGATTGAAGACCTCCGGCCTCGGTACCGAGCAGCGCCAGGAGATTTTCAACAAAGCGGTCCACACGAAAGACGGCATCGAACCAGCCACGCTCTTCGCGCAGGAAAAAGTGGACGCTGCAGTCGCCTGGGATCCGGATATGAGCGACGCGGTCGCCAAGCGGCCAGGATCGAAAAAAATCTACGACACAAGAATCGCGAATCATTTGATCGCCGACATTCTTGTGGTGAGTGACAGTTTTTCAGCCAAGCATCCGCAAACCCTGCTGAAATTCTCTCAAGGCTGGATCGAAGGCGTGGAGTTTATCAAGACTCAGCCGGAGCGGGCGTACAACCTGATCGGCACGGTCAAGGATTTCAATATTCCTTCCGACCTGGCGAAGACCATGCTTGGCGGCGTGAAGCTGGCGGATTACGCTGACAATCGCTCGTTCATGGGCACCGCCGGATCGAATGCCGATTACGCCAATATTCTCGGGATGGCTCAGGATATGTACCGGGAGCTGCGCATCATCAAACACACGTTCAATCCGGAGGAGAGCCTCGATCGCCGCTATGTGGAGAAATTGGCCGACAGCTTCTCCCTGGCGTCCACCGAAGCGCCCATCGAGTACAAGTCGCCGGCGCCGGGCGCAACGCCCATTGCTACGCAACACCGGTCGATTTATTTCGATCCCAATTCTTCGAGCATGAGCATGGACTCACGCGCGATCGTGGATGAACTCGCCGGCACGATGCGCGCTTATGAGAACACGGTCGTCGATATCGACGGCAACACCGATTCGACGGGATCGCGCGCCTACAACATTCAGCTCTCACACGCACGCGCGGACGAAGTGAAGAACTATCTGATCCAAAAGTATGGTTTCCCTCCAGCGCGGCTGCGCACGGCCGGCAACGGCCCGGATAAGCCCATCGACAACAACGCGACGCCGGAAGGCCGCGAGAAGAATCGCCGTACCGACATCAAGGTCTATGCGAATCCGGCAAGTTAACGGACAGTGAGCCGGCGAAAGGGCACGATGAAGGGCGCACAGTGAGCGGGCAACATGAGTGACTGGTTCACGATTCGCAAAGAAGCAGCGCCTTGGGTCCGATGGGCGGCCCCATTCATCACTTGGGGCGCGATCATATTGCTCTGGATACTTGTGCCCTATTGGCAAGGGCCGCATGTTTCTTTGTTTCCTAAACCCCTCGGCGTGATTCGCGCTTTCGGAATGCTCTGGTCAGACTACGACCTGCTCGGAAACGTGTTCATGAGTTGGTGGCGCATAGCCCAGGCGTTTTTCTGGTGCGCGGTGGTTGCCATCCCGTTGGGCATTCTGATGTCCAGCTATCGCTGGCTGTTCGAACTCATCAATCCCGTCGCCGCGCCCATGCGGGCCATGCCGCTCACCGCATTCCTTCCCGCGTTCATCGCCCTGTTCGGCATCGACGAAACCGAAAAGATTGCGTTCCTGTGGTTCGGAATGTTCTTCTACCTGTTGGCGGTAGTCGTCGAAGAGGTCAATCGGGTGGACAACGCTCTGCTCGAGACCGCCTATACGCTGGGAGCAAATCAGCGACAAGTTTTGTGGCTCGTTTTTCGCGCGTCGTTCCCGGCGATTTTTTCCTCATTCCGAATCCTCTATGACATCGGCTGGACCTACGTAATCCTTGCTGAGATGTTGAATGCCCGTAAAGGCGTGGGCTACATGGTCGAAGCCGCCCGCAAGGTTCTGGATTTCGATCGCGTCTACGCGGGGATCATCGCCATCGGCATCGCCGCATTCTTGTTTCGCTTCCTGCTGACATTCCTCGAAAGCCGCCTCTTCCCCTGGCGCAAGGGGATGTCACCATTCGCCGGCGGAGGCGCAGGAGTCTCCAGCGCCACGGCACACTTGAAGGCGGCCAAGCATGGAAGCTAAGAAATCGAAAATCACGGTGCGCAAAATCAGCCGGTCATTCGTCTCCGCGGACGGGTCCAAAGTCGACGCCCTCGAGAACATCAACTTCGAAATTGAGGACGCGTACTCGCGTGAAGGCCGTGACATTGGCGAGTTCCGCGTGCTGCTCGGTCCCTCCGGCTGCGGTAAGTCGACTTTGCTGCGTCTGATCGCCGGGCTCGATACCGCCGATACCGGCGAGATCCTGGTGAATGAACAGCCGGTGCACGGTCCGGGAAAAGATCGCGGCATGGTGTTTCAGAAGTACACTTCATTTCCCTGGCTGACGGTCGCTGGTAACATAGCTTACGGTCTGAAGATTAACGGCGTCCCGGAAAAGCAATGCAAAGAAACGGTGGCGCAATTGGTCAAGGACATCGGACTCAGCGGTTTTGAGAACGCGTATCCGGAAACGCTCTCTGGAGGAATGCAGCAGCGGGTTGCGATCGCGCGCACGTTGGCACTTCGCCCCGCTGTAATTCTGATGGATGAGCCGTTCGGCGCTCTGGACGCGCAAACCCGCAGCGAGATGCAGCAACTGCTTTTGAAAGTTTGGGATGAAACTGCCAGCACCATTTTGTTTGTCACGCATGACGTCGAGGAAGCAGTTTACCTGGCGGACAGGATTTTCATTATGAGTGCGCATCCCGGGACAATCATCGAAGATGTTCAGGTGCCGTTCGATCGTCCTCGCGAGCTGGCCCTGAAAGAGCGCAATGAATTTCACGAGCTGCAAAATTATGTTCTCGGCCGTTTGCGGCACGCTCCCGGAAACGGATTCGTGCGGGTGAGTGTCTAAATGTCTCCCGCCGACTTTCAGGATCAGCCGGGCTCTCCTCCTGATCAGTCCCGCGACATCAATTTCGTAAAAGAAGCCTTTCATCTGCAATACAACTGGATTGCGCTGGCGGGCGCCGGCGTGTTCGCGTTGCTCAGCGGCAGTTTGCTGCCCGCGATTCTGGCGGGTGGAATCGAACTGATGTACCTGGCCATCGTCCCCCAGAACTGGCGATTTCAGCGCCTGGTGCGCTCCTGGAAATTTTCCGAAGAACAACAAAAACATCAGCAGAAACTAAGCCAGATGCTGCGCAGCCTGCCTTCCGACATGCAGAGCCGCTACTGGAAGCTGGCCGAGGTGTGCAGCTCGATCCACAACAATTTCAACCAGCTCTCCACGACATCGCAGATTTTCCTGCAGCAAATGGATGGCCGCCTAAGCGGCCTGCTGAACGGCTATGCCCGGCTGCTGCTGGCGGCCGCGCAGCAGCAGCAATACCTGCGGAGCACCGACCAGAATGAAATCAAACGTGAGGTCGCCACGCTGCAGAAGTCGCTGAGCACCGATCCTCCGCGAGTCCAGGAAATCAACAAGAAGCGCATCGAGATTCTCACCAAGCGCTTGGAGAAGTACGACAAACTCTGCGAGAACCGCAAGGTCGTGGACGCGCAGTGCTCCGCGGTGGAAGATGTGCTGCATCTCATTCGCGATCAATCGGTCACCATGCGCGATCCGCAGCAGATCAGCGATCAGCTGGACAACCTGGTGCATGATGTGGAAGAGACCGAGCAGACAGTGCAGCAGGTGGAAGCCATTTTCAGCGATCTAACGCCGGACATGGAAGGAATTATGTCGATGGACGATACTTCCAGTTCGACTTCCTCGGCGCCGAACCGCACCAGAATTCCAAACTAGATTCCAAATCAGAGATTCAAAACCGGAATGACTGCGAACTTATCGACGACCGGAAAGTACATGGACGGGCTTCCTGCGTGGGCTCGGGAACTGTCGGAGAAATATTACTCGCGGTCGTACTCGCTTTTCGTCCTTTATGGCAACGTGCGCGACCTGATACCGCTGCGCGGGCAGGATTCGACCACATTTGTTGCGCTCGACGAGTTTCTTTTCGGCGCGCTCTTCGGCCAGCGCGACCTGATTCTGCATTACGACCGGGGCGGATTGAGTTTCGGCAACCCTGCCAGCCAATCCGACTTCCGCCGCGCCCTTGAAGGCTATGACAGTTTTCACGGCACCACCTATGCGCAAGGCGGGGTTCCACGCAGTCCGGATGCGGTTCTGAATCTGCTCGACAACTATTTGCGGCTGCGCATCGCCGATGGCAAGAAAATCGGCCTGGTCATCGACTTCGCCGAAACCATCGCCCCCGCCGGAGATGTTTCCAGCATGTCGGCGGAAGACCGCAATTCGCTCGTGATTCTAAAGCGGTGGGCGCGAAACGCCGCTTTTCTGAACGCGGACGTCACAATTTGTCTGGTCGCGGAAAATCAGATCGAGCTCAATCAAGGCATCGTGCAGAATCCGGGAGTATCTTCCATCGAGATTCCCTTGCCCGATTATGGGGAGCGGCTGGATTTTATCCGAGGTCAGCTGAAAGATAAGGAACTGCCCACCGGCTCCGAAGTCAACGACGAAACGCTGGCTACGCTGGGCGCAGGTCTGAAGCGAATGCAGTTGCAGAGTCTGATTTCTCACGCAGTGCAGAACCGGCAGCCGCTCACGCTGAAGTTTCTGTCGGAACGCAAGCGCGATCTCATCGAGTCAGAATCCGGCGGCCTGCTGGAATTTGTGCAGAGTCGTTTCGATCTATCGTTCGTTGCCGGCAATGATCAGGCAAAACGAAAGCTGCAGGACGCCGCCGCTGCGATTCGCGCCGGGAACACGGACGTTTTGCCCATGGGCTATGTGATTTGCGGTCCGGTGGGCACGGGAAAAACTTTCATCACGACTTGCTTCGCTGGCGAGGTCGGCATTCCCGCCGTGACGTTGAAGAATTTCCGCAGCATGTGGCAGGGCGTTACGGAAGGCAATCTCGAACGGGTCCTCGGTCTGCTCAAGGCCATGAGCCCGATCGCCGTGATTGTGGACGAAGCCGACGCCCAGCTCGGCGATCGCTCCAGTTCCGGCGACAGCGGAGTCGGCAACCGCGTGTTTGCCCAGATCGCGCAATTCATGGGCAACACCGAGTACCGGGGCAAGGTGATCTGGTTTCTGCTCACGTGCCGTCCGGATCTGTTGCCTGTGGATCTGAAGCGGCAAGGTCGAGCCGAAGAGCACATCGCTTTGTTTTATCCCGACACTCCCGAAGAGCGTCTGGCACTGTTGCGAGCTATGCAGCGGAAGGTTGGTATGAAGCCGTTTCCGCCCGACGTGGAAAAATTCTTCATGGAGCGCGCCTTGAGCCTGTCGGGCGCGGACATTGAGGCGGTCCTGGTCCGCAGCCACATGCGAAGCAGCCTGCAGAAGAAATCGGCCGTGGACGCTGACGATCTCAAAGCCGCTCTCGACGACTTCATCCCACCCTACTATCCCACCGAAATCGATCTGCAAAACATGGTTGCAGTTCTCGAGTGCACCAGCAAGAGCCTTCTGCCGAAACAATACCGCGACCTCGACCGCAGCGAAGTAATCCGCCGCACCAATGAACTGATGGCGTTGGCGCGGCAAAGCTCAGGCGGATGAGCCGGCAGGCGTTCTCCCGCGGATCCGTTTCTCCGAACAGGCCCAGCCCGAACCAAGTTCCTCTTAACTCGCGATTCCGCTTAAATCACGATCCCATCCATCCGGAACGCTCTTCTTGTGGGCGTGAACTGCGGGATGGGTTTGGGCTGAACGGGCGGCGCGTCGTCCCGCCAGAAGCTTTGCGGATCGCGCTTCTCGCCGCTGCGATAGAAATGCAGCAGATAAGCCCTATCACACGCGCTGTAATTCGAAAACCACTGGTCAGCATCCGTGATGCC
>Ga0210383_10000834_pt1 | contig 28372 bp, 37 predicted proteins | sample IncBWC14OmetaG_FD_160072 | JGI IMG/M metagenome (GOLD analysis project Ga0210383, IMG submission 160072) | Forest soil microbial communities from Barre Woods Harvard Forest LTER site, Petersham, Massachusetts, United States - Inc-BW-C-14-O ... | reverse complement strand
TACCGTACAGATGAGAAGTTAGGCAATGACGGTACGGTACGGCGACGGTACGGTGTACTTACGGCCGTAGACGGCAATACGGATTCTTAGTTTTGCTCGAAATACAAGCCAAAGGCTCTGAAAAGGTCCATGGTCAAGATAAGAAGACCCACAGCAGAAATAAACATAGCATTCATCATTACTTGGGGCCTATAAGCTTATTGACAGCCGCTCGAGTAAGATGTAAGCGATGCTTTACAAGCATGAGGCCTCGAATAGTCTCCGAATGCAAACTAGCTCTACGAAGAGAAACTGTGTCCCTGCCACCAGAGAATATGCGCTCGACAGCAACGGCAGATCCTAAACAAATGACTTAAGAAGGTTTTCGAAAGAAAGAAATGAGCTCACCAGGAATTGAGAAGATATCGCGAGCGAGCCGAAATAGATTTGGAAACTGAGCCCGCCTACCCATCCACCAACGGATAGGGTCACAAGACTCAAAGTCCTCTCGGGGAAGCTTGAAATACTCCTCTAACTCATCCGTAGCAAGCCGCTCCTTTCGACGATATCTTGATGTGAAGTTGACCTTCTGGGGAGAACCTCGAATGTCTGCTGCACTTGTCTGGGACTGACGTGGCTGAGGATCTTCGGAAGAGTTGGTGTAATAGGTTTGATAATAGGTGTGGAGGTCTTTTTTCGCTGACTCGAGATAGTCACCGAGAATAGGATCGTCCACATAGTCTTCTTTTACTCCTTCGTAGGAGATCCGAGGATCGAGAACTGCTCCTCGTTCTTGTCTTCGATGACAAAATGCTCTGCCTTCTGTGTGCGTTCAGAGACCATCCGAGGACTGTCTTCATCTTCAACCTCTTCAAGAGACACACTGCGAGCTCTTGATTGCTTCTGCGAAGTTGATCCATGTTTGCGTTTGGCGGTTCTGCTGCGGTTCATAGCGGGAATTGTCTTTGAAGGAAGAAAATCGGCAAGCTGAAAGCACAACATCCAGTCAGCAAAAAAATGGTATTAACAATTGATAACTCAGACATACCTCTTCATTCGTTACTTCCTCGGCAGATACATCGCCACCTGACTCGGACTCGGAATTGGAGGCTGAGAAGTCTTCGTCCTCCTCGTCGGATGAGGCCTGCATCCCAGAGAAGTCGGTCCTTCGCTTCTTAGCTTTTCGGGTTGACCGAACACGGTTGATTGACTTGGATGGCACAGTTTTACCATTCTCATCAAGTCTCTCTGCAGCGATAGATTCTTGCATCTTATTTGTGTGCTTGACTCGACGACCACGGCCTAAAGCTGAAGTATATACATAGATAAGTATAGGATGCAATTCAATGGCAAATTACGCACTGTTATGAGCCGCTGAGTCTTCTGAGGGTGCGGGTGGTCCAGACATTGCAACGTCATCATCCTTGTCATGGAACCACTGGATCTCACTGGCATCCTTCAGATTTCCACTAGCATCGAGAGCAGGCTGGTTAGACATGAGAAAGTGTGCGTAGAAGTTGTCAGAAACGACAAACCATTCTCCTGTTATCTATTTCACGAAAAGGCAAAAAGAAAACTCGTAGCTCCATAAGGCTAGTAAACAGTACATGTGCGAGTGGTGCTTGAGAGATGGGCGGTAGCCCAAAACAAATTTTGAGACGCAGGAACAAAGACCAGGGGCAAGAAGAGCGCAGAGTGGACACATGTGAAATAGGTGTTGGTCCAATGGGCTGCAAGCCATACTAAATATGCACTCTCCTATTCGAAGATAAACATAGAATTCACGAAGAAGAGGACGACGAACTTTACCGAAAAAAGCGTAGCATGGGCAGCAGAGAATTTGACTGATGGTGAGCATATATTGGGGGTTGTCACGCCTGGCAGTCCGAACGACACAGTATATGGTCGTAATCAAGTGTGCACGTAGATCCGGAAGTTCTCATACATTCAACTTGATTGTGAGACTGAGTAGCTGTAATTGTGATGAAAGAAAATGGTGGTGGAGGCATATATCGAGCATTCAACACGAATTGTCACACAGTGAACTCGGCGAAAAAAATTCCTCTTTTGGGAATCTGAGATCTAGATGTACGCCTTGAATTTGACTTGCCGTACAGCCGTACAACGGCCGTAGACGGCCGTCAAGTCACGGGTCTGTACGGCGACGGTGCTGCCGTACACCGTACCGTAGATATGGTCCAGGATCCTCAACGGTACGGGTACGGCATCCGTCGACGGCACCCGTGACCCGTCATGTACGGCGCCGGTGCGCAGCCCTACATTGAACTGTACCGTGAATAGAATACCCTATTTCCTTGCCTCTGAGACCCCCCGATATTTCTGGGCTCGCCCATATCTGCGTATATCTATGGTCTAGAAGTGCTTCGAGAAACGTATTACAAAAGAAGTACTAGTATCGGAATTGAAATTTCGGCAACAAGCGTGAAAACACTTATAACTATCTTCTCCTTCTTGAAGTTGCGAGCTTGGTTTTATCTTCCTTGATCAGAAAACGATTTATTCACCCTCTTTATCCGGGCTTTACGAACTCCCACCATGTCCTCTTTCACGTTCATGGGTCGTGAATACAAAACGGATGACTTTCTCCGGGATACCATTGGCCTGGCGCAAGAGCTTGCGAAGAACGCAAGGTTGGAACAGCCGCTTCCAGCCGACGTCGATCTCACCCCACACGAACAAAAACAAATCCAGTCTCAAGTGTGTTCCACTTCACGCATCCGAAGTTAAGTTATAAGACCACACTTCCACAGATCCATGCGATGGTCATACTTCCCAAATTCGCCGTCGATGACTTCTGGGGTGCCTTCTCCGCTCACCACCTAGCAAAAGTCGGATCTTCTCTCCGCGTGCTAAACCCAACAACACAACCCGTAGCCTTAGCCACACTGATTCAAATTCTCTCCCTCCTCCCCGACCCAAATCAAGAACCTTACTTCCGCAAATTCCTACGCAACTCCTCCCAATCAAGGGACCTTCCGACCCTCATCGCAGGTGCTTTTGTCCGCGGTATCGCATGGAAGCGGCCAAGTGGACCAGGTCATATTTGTACTTTGATCATACATACCATCCACTGGTGCGATGCGAGCCTGGGCGATGATGGTAAGGCTTCCGTTGATGCTGAGGTCAGGAAAGCCCTTGTGAGGAAGCTTGGGCATCTGATAGAGGAGCCTGGGTTTCAAAGGATTGAAGAGATGCAACGTGTTGAAGTGGAGAGGCTGAAGGGACTTTTGGGCGCTGTTGAGCACTTGCCTGGGGATCAATACACGAGCTCGACACGTCAACATTTGGAGGGTCGTTTGGATTGCTGTGTGAATCCAGACTGCACTGAAGACGCCGATCTTACATGCTCCAAGTAGGTATTCCATCCAATCTGTTTCCGAACCTGCCTTGCTGACTTGTTGACTGGGTAGGTGCAGAAGCGTGAAATACTGCTCGAAGAAATGCCAGACATTGCATTGGAAGAACGGGCACAAGCTGCGTTGCTTCGAGACCTCGTATTGAGGATCGGAGGAGCTTGCCACAGCCTAAGCTCGTAAGCGCAGCGCAAGAGTATTCAATGGCACAGAAACGTTCACTACCTCGAAGTAATGGATGCAACCCATTTTGTGTAGCAATATAATTACACGCGTGACCACACTCTTCGATTGTTCGCTGTAGGACATGTCCAGGTATAAGAAGCTGAAGCCTGTACTAACTCCGGCCCGGGGGTGCTTCAAATTGGATTCTCAATCCCATTAATCACTACGAAACGGGATGCAGACGATTTCCCCAACCATAACATTCACTGGCAACTTCTCACTTGCACAGTATCTCCAATGCGGAACGGAGAAATCTGAAAGACGAGAGAATCTTAGTGAAGTCGGTTTGCTCCCAATGCCGTATGCGGATCCCGGGCCGGGCGTTAATCCTAAGTGCCTCAGCTGTGAGTGGGAAGAAATGGGATGAATGAGACCACACATTAATATTGCTCAAGGGTTTTCGAGTTATGAGTAAATCACTGAACTGTGCTACATTCTGGCCATCGCCACTTACACAGTACTTTCAAGTTCGAACTCAAGCTCGAGAAGAAACCTTTTTTGACAAATGGCCGATTCTTCAACACGGCTTCAATTTTACTTCTAGTATTACTTGAAATGATCAAACTTGAGTCCCATATTCCCATACGGAGCGCCTTCAATCACCGCAAACCCCAACCGTTCATAAAACTTTCTCGCTTTCTCGTTCCTCGGGTCTAATCCAACCCAAATGCCGTCCCCCTGGACCCCCTCCATCTTTAAATATTCAATAGCAATCGCAATCAACTTCCGACCCCACCCCTTCCCCTGGTACTCCTCCATAATATTGATATGCAAGTGCGCACCCGCAAACGCAACATTCGCATCAGGAGCGGTATGCATGTTCCTCAACAGGTTTTTATCCGCTGGCTTCATGGCCAGTAAAGGTGGGTACTTCACCGCCAAAGCCGGCCACCAATGCTCGGCTACCTCACGCTCATAAACCCGCGTATCCTTCGAACCCACGATGTACCCTACGACTTGGTCGCTAGACTCCTCGACCAGAACGAATCCCCAGGTTGTGGAGAGTTTAACGTACGGCACAGCGTACACAAGTCCTGGGAGCTCGCCGAAATCGTGTAGGTGCTCGGCAGACGCACCTGCGTCCGCTGTGAGGAGGCATATACGAGATAGAGCTGGTGCATCTGATTCTGTGGCTTTGCGGATTGTCACTGACATGTTGGATGGCTTGTGTGACTGGCTGGATCAATCTAAGAATCAGAAGCCTTATATTATTTAACATTGTCAACGAGAGGAAGATGTACTGCCATGAGAGTGATTGGCTTGGTATAACGTATAATAATACTCGATGCACAGTTGTAGTCCGATGCAAAAGGATGACCATTTTGGCGCGAGTAAAATTCCCTTCCCAGCTTCAACGACTCACAACAATCCGGCCGCCCTCAAATCATGCTGTAACCTCCTGTCACGCGCCACTGCATCCAAAAGCACCCTATTCCGACCCGGGTCATTGGGATCCGCGGGAAGCATCACTTCAGTCTCCCCCACCCCATCCGCCTCCGCCCTCACAGTAACACGAACAGCCTCCTCATCCTCTTCGAGCATCCGATTGCCCCCAAGACCAAACCCTTGGCGGAACAACTCTCTCCGCGAGGTCCCACGCAAGCCGAATGCACGCTCAAACTGTGAGACAACAGCGAGGTCGCGAGTTTGTTGGCCCGGGGTGGTGGTGTTTTCGCGTTGGGAAGAGAGTATTCCGCGTTCCCAGCGTTTGACCCGCCAGAAGCCCAGAAGGGATGTGAGGAGGATGAACCATCCTGGATAGAATAGTTGAAGTCATCGTCATGTGAGCAGAGGTGTAGCGTGTCAACGCACCAATTGTCATAAGGAAGAAAGACAACCACTCTGTCGTGACACCTCCGGCAAAATTGGATTGCTCATCCACGAGACCGGTCGTAGGGGACGGAATGGTGGAGTTGTTGCCCCCATGATGATTGTAATACTTATCCGCGTCGGCCGCGGTCGCCAATGATGGGCGAGGCGTACCTGGTGTCCACTCACTCCATCCTGCATCATCTCCCTCAACATTGCCTTCTAGCCGTCCCCTTAAGGCAAACCCGTACTGGATAAGTGTAACTCCCAATCCCGCGCGGGAGCCAAGACGCGCAGCGTGCGTTGTGTGCAGGAGGTATGTGAGGAGGAAGCCGACGAATTGGAAGGATATTGAGACGAGCATGTTCCAGAGGAAGGAAAATAGGGAACCAGTTGGGAGGGAGTCAATTATCATTTCGCCGACGGAGTCCGGTGAAAAGGGTGCATGGACGGTAGTTTCCCAGTACGGAGGGACAGAGTCGGCTTGAGCAGAGGCATAGGAGGGAGGTGCTTCTGCCCGGACGTCTTCGGGAACGATGTAGGTGTCATCACCTATTATTGCGATAAGCACAGTTTGACGTAAACAATGATGTGAGAGTAGTCTCACCGTCTTGTATCTGCCTAGAGCGTGTGGGCTTCGCTGTAACATTGGCGAAGACGCCGTCATTGTTGGTCCCTCCGCCAATGGCCCCTGCCGGGCGTTGTGAGCCAAAGCCAAAGCGTTGGACATAGTGAGACGGCAGCACAGCAGCCGCGGTTCGTTTGAACCAGCCTCTTCGTGGAACGGGCGCCGATGAATCGAGGCTAAATGATGGGATAAGGCCGTTGGAATTGCCATGGTCGTTTGGGAGAGCGACGGCAGAAGGCCTGGGTGGTGAGCCAGGGGGTGGGTAATCATAGTCGGCGCTCTCGAAGTCGTATGTCCCGGGTATGTTTGTATGTGCAGGGGGGACTTCAGTGGTAGAGGGAGACGTAGAAGTGGGGTTCAGAGGCTGGGATTCCGAGTTGTTGTGCTGGTCGTCTTCGTCCTCTGAATCATCAAAAGCAGCCTCCATCTCGTGATGGGCATCGCGATTTGATCTGGAATTAGGGAGAGGTGCATAGCGAATAGACATAGAATGGCAAGACAAAGCAGAGAGAGATATCAGAAATCAAGAGAGAAGGAGTGAAGTTCAAGTTGCAGTTGAGCGGCTGTGCCTCAGTGTTCTTGTTGTCGGAGCTTTGTCCGGTGGCAGAACTTGGACCTGGGTCAGGCTGACCACAATTTCACAAAGTTTCGGGCTCCAGACATCTCTGTCTCGCCAGCTCTACAGACGACACTAGCCATATTTCGCTTCAACACTTTCTTCCGACGGCCGACTTTATCGACACTTTGAATCCGCTCATAGTTTCTTTGGTTTCCTAGTATCTGAGTCTGATTCAATGGATCCTTGACGAAGATAGTCATGCAAACTTGATTCACGTACTACCCGAGCCCATATTACGTTCACCATAACCTATAATGCTACTTGTCGACATACTAATTGAAATACTATGCGGCCAGACGCCCGCGACCGAACCCTATCCTGGTACAACTCAATTAATTCTTATCCTCAAACGTTAATAATAATATCGTGCTCCGTCGTGAACCCTCCGCCGCGGCTGTGTAGAATTTCCATGATCGCATCCGCCTGATAAAGAACTAGGTCATGCATATCGTCCCTAAACCTTTAAAAGAAAGAACGCTATTCTTGCGTTATTCACTCGAACGGTGCGTCGTGCACAAACCCGTTTCACTGCACCAATCCGATAATTCTTGATTGGATTTTCCGCAGAGGACCGCTTAATTTTTACAATTCGTCTCTTGTGCAATACTTCCTTCCTGTCATTCTTTACCACGTCGTCATGATCTTCTCATTCGCCCTTGCCCTCACTGGGCTGTGCACTATTTCCTAATATATTGATATTCTGATCATGAGCTCCAAGGTCACGTGTTATGTAGTCACTAACGTTGGCAAAGATTTTGAGTATGTATTATTGAATATTCCAACCTCTTTGTTTCTCTGTAGCCTAGTCACTAGGTCTAACCCTCTTACTCGAACTTTATCGCACCGGTCTGCGTGCTTGGAGGGTGAACCGGAGGCTTTCTGTGTCAATATTAGTAGTATCTCAACTGTTTAGCATTGTCCTCTTTAGTAGGAATGGATGCTACAAGAATCATTAACTATTCCTACGAGCCACTACATCATGTTCTCCGCTTGCTCTGGGACACAGGTATGTGGTAATTCAAGACTACAGAAAGTCGAACATCAGATACAACCCCGAGACCCGAATGAATTAGGAAGTCTACCTGGTCACCGAGCATGCAAATCGGCTCTGTTTGCTTTCCTCACCAGCCTGTTAACTCTCTGGCAACTTTCCATTCTTGCTTCCATCATATTCTCAAACATCTCCAAGATGCGAACGCCGGACTGCGAATTCGGAGCGTCCGGGCTGTGATACTGGTCGGTCTGGTTCCCGGGCTGTGATGATAATGTCCGTTTATTCCTCGGGCCTATCCCATCCAACTTCAATTTAAACCCTTTCTTTCGCCGCAGCCATCGCGTGGGCGGCTGTGTTGGTGATGTGTGTGGCGAACCGCTAGGAGGTTCCGTTTTGGCTAAAGCGGACTCAACCTCCACTGGTGGTGCTAATGAGGATGGCGATGGTAAGGTGAATGCCGTGTCGCCTGGTTGACCACTGGTACTCCCGGTGCTGGAAGGAGGGTCCTGGAACGCCTCCTCGAGTGACGCCCGGGTGCGGTACACCCACATACGCTCCTGCTGGTAAAAAGCAACGAGGGAGTCAAGGAGGTTTATGGTGGATTTCAGCGGGGAGTCCATGTGTGGTGGCGTAGCATCGATTTCCGGCGAGAAAGGCGGTGTAGGCATTGCGTGAGGATAATTGACTGCCATGCAGGCAATTGGTTTAGATTATGAAAACTAGCGTGGCAGAGGAGGGTAAGCGGAAGCGGAATGCGGGGTTCATCGGAGCTGGCAACATACCTCTATATGTGATTTTGGGAGGTCTCGACCCCGCAACTGCCGGATTTTCTTCTCATAAAGAAACGGCGCATGGGGAACTAAGAACTTGGGCGAGACAGCTGTCGAGACCAATCAATGGTCTAGGCTACTTCTGGAGCAGGAAGCAGAACCGGTTCACTTTTATCGAGGCGAACCAAGATCATGCTGTAATTGGCTGCTCGGTTCAATTCAAGCCAAGCTTGGTTAGAATAATCACGCCTTGCATTCAAGTTCAAGCTGCACGGTCGTACCCTTGGTCGTACCAGTCTCGTTTTGCTATGTGGTCACATATTGTATTCCTGAGCCTATTATCTCTACCCGTCGTCTGGGCGGATCCTTCTCATCTCAGACTCTTTCACCGCGTCTATCACCCAATTTCACCACAAATCCCCTTCTCCAAACGGGGAATCCTAATCATCTCAGATTCCAATCACGTATCTTTCCAGCCCTCCCAGACCCTCTCGCGGGACTTGATCCACTTCGCAGAGGCGCTAGAGGCTACGGAAGGCGGTGCAGAAGGTGCTTTGTACCAGGTTGCCCTGGAACGCGAAGGGGATCTGGTTGAGGGCCATTGGGATATTTCGTCTGTCAAAGTAGTGAGTGCTGATTTTAGATCTAGACCGCCTACCCTTCTGTCTTTCTGCACCTCGTTCCCTCGAGCATTGCCTGAAAGGTTCTGTCCTGGAGGCACCAGGACCATTCAATTCATTTATGTTTCCGCATTACCTTTACGGGGTTCTCTCGTCTGGTTCACCTCTGATTCCTTCCGCTTATCTCCCAGTGCCACCTCCACCAAATCACCTCCGAATATATTGTCCTCCACACGACCGATCCACACAACGTCAAACCATACGCTCTTGACTACTTCGTTTCGCCCATCCCGCACGATGGCTCCTGTCCGCAAACGAATTCAAAATCAAAGAAACTCAACTCCGATCCAAACATATACACATTGCACTCATTCGCTAACAGTTTTGATAGCCTGAACACAACCCTGTCCGTACGGGCGTCGCGGTTCCCACCATTGTGAGCGTATCGCAAAAATCAATATATGTTATTGTTAATGATGAGATGCTTCCCCCACCGGAAAGACCGGAACTGCGCACACCCCCGCCCCTCAGCGTGGAAGGAGAACCAATCCAACCCATCCCTGAAAAGACTTTTCTTCAAAAATACTGGGTGTACATCGCGGCCATTTCGGTTGCGTTGTGTCAGTCTTTTCCTTCCCACTATAATGTTCACATTTGTTAATTCTAATTTCCTATACAGTGCTGTCAGGAGGTGGAGAGGATGAGCAACCGAGGCAGTGAGGCAAGCAGGACTAGCCACGACCTATGTATTGTGATGCTAACAGAAGGCACACATTACCTGAGTGTTTCATTGCAACTGACGCAGTCTAGACTCTGGCTGTGCTCAATGATTTATGAACATTGATGTGAAACCATAATTCCGACCCTGATCCGAGGACACTCTTTGCGACTCGGCAGACTCTACGACGGCTTGGAATCAAGTCAATAAGATATCGAACCGTCATTTTGACTTTTAGATCTACATGCTATCATAGATTACATTCGATACACAAACTCCTTTAATCTTCATTCGTCCAAATCTTCTGCATCTGTTTCTTGAAAGGCTCGAGACTAAACTCGAGTGCAGAGCATGGATAGCTGATCTCGAATTTCTCAAGCACGCTAGGGTGTAGAATCCCAAGAGTGCCAATCTGCGTATCCTTCTTGGTGTGGAAGACTGCTTGGATGTCATTTTTAATGACAGAGATAGCAGTCTGCTTAGGTGGGGGTGCGCGATAATATATGGTTGCTGCACGTCCAGGAAAGAAGGCGGGGTCTTTGGAATGCATGTGTGAGTTTCAAGTAGAGAGCAAGAATCAACCAAGGGAAGGAATTGTAGAGCACGCACCACTGCTCTCCTTGATGTAATATCCCGTTCCTGCCTGGAAATCCTCACTCCCAATTCTTGGCACCTCCAACATCTTCATCGCCCGATCCAACATCCCATGCACCACCTCGAATCCCGCAGTCTTATTACACCAGACCGCTGCCGCATGCCTCACATTGCGGGCTTGACGTTCTCGCGACAGGTCCTTGAATACGACGTCAGACGTCTCGAAGATCTTGATTGGAAGGGGGTGCGAGCGGTTCTCGCGGATCGTCTTCAGAAGCCCTGGTATCAGGGACGTGCGGACCACTTGGAATTCTAACGACTTCGGATTGGCGATTTTCACAGCGGTGGTGCCATCGTCCTTGTGGTTGAGGAACTCGAAGTTTTCTTCATGGGAGCACTGCAGGGCGAACATTAAATCAAGGGTAAAAGCTAAGGTATGGACGCACGAGAATTAGAGGGAGGACTTCTACCCATCCCGCCAATGCCCATTCTATTCGCACAATATCACTCAGTTTGCTGATGGCCAAAGGCTGGGCGACTGTGTTGGTAGCAGGGAAAGTATCCGGTAGGTTGTTAAAGCCATATGCGATGGCCGCATCCTCCATGATGTCGCACTCGTGCAGGATGTCCGGCCGAGTCGCGGGTACTTCCACCGACAGCTCGTCTGAGTTGAAAGTAGATACAGAAGACTGGAGGCCCATTTTTTGGAGTAGGGTTGAGACTTCGATAGAATCAAGGGAGAGGCCAGTGCATGAGTTGATGTATGATGCGCGGGCGGTTGTATGTCGTCCAGAGATATCTGGGCTGATCCGTGCCTGACCATCGGGTGAGATCACTCTGACTGGTTCGATCCTATGGAGGAAATTGATTACTGCTGGTACCTTGGTTTAAACTGTATGCTCACGTGAAGGGTTCTGCACAGTATTCGGAGAACATGGTAGACACAATGTTGACGACAATATCAAGTTTAGTCTGATCTGTTGCTGTGACGTCAATGAAGACGTTTCGTGTATTCAGTGTGATCTTGCTATGTTCAGAATTGATGATCGGGGGCATCGATAAGACCCGGTCCTCCAAATCATAGATAATAGGGTAGACGGGAGAGTCGCGGATGATGTTCAGGTATTTCGATAAATGTTTTTCCGACTACAAAGAGACGTCAAGTAGCTAATGGTGAGCGTATGAGGCGTGGTACGAACCTCGTATACCGTCATCAATTCTTCTGCGGTGTAAGCCTTGGCCTTACCCAAAGGCACGAATTTGATGTCCTGTGGCGATCTCGCCTCATACCTGAAAGGTTGTTTGAGCGTATCCAGATCGTGTGTACCAATCGCTACGAGTTGACGCCGTCGACATAGATTCTGGTGAAGTTTCTCTTGCAAATCCATGAAGGAGTCATATGAACGAGGGGTAAATTTGACGTTCCGCAGAATGGCACATGCAAAATAAGGCCGTATTTTTTTGGTCTTGGATTGATGGTGCGTTGGGCTTTGCTTGGCTGAGTTTGGCAGGAGACTCACCTCGGGACTACACGTAACTGTCAGGACCTTAGATTCGCCGCCTGGGGGGTATACGAGCTTGTACTGTGGCGCTTTGGTTTTCTCCAGGAAGACACAGAGTGCTCTCGCGATACCTTCTATGCAAAGGAGATCATATCTGGAGATAACACATCCGTTAAGAGATTCGGAAAACATTGGGATTAAGAATTACACACCTATTCGCCGGAACCTCTATTTTCAGTTGCTGCATGACGGAAATTGATGAGCGACCGTCGCAGTACGCTGATTGTCACTCACTGGACGTTCAGCAGATAACCCTTTCCTGATCGCTTCTTCTACCTCTGCGGTAGTCTGCACCAAGATGTTCCAATCATTTTAGATCCTTAGATAGGCCATTGATTGGACGCACATCTTCATCGAGTTCCAGTCCATAGTCGAAGCAAAGCTTGTCGAAGTCCTCCGAGGCTGGCAAAGGCTAATTAAGACCAAAACTCTCGGTTATAAGCAAGATTTGCATTACAGTACTCATGACCTAGTCTTTCCCACAGGTCCGCCTTGTCGACTGCTATGGTGGGCATTGTGCAGGTTAGTCTAAAGTAACGGAAAACTTAAAATCGCGTCAAAATAGGATTTGACTCCGGACACTCCGCAATTGGGCCTTATCGGGTCAATTGGATTGCGGGGTCCTCATCAGCCCTAGCATGAAATATGTCGCGCTGCTCAGCGGTGGGAAAGACAGTTGCTACAACCTGCTGCACTGCTCAAAGAACAATCATGTACTCGTCGCTGCAGCATCCCTGGGTCCAGAGCATGGAAAAGGTCCGGTAGTTCCCTCTGCTCGTGGTTTGACCTCACCCCGACCGTTTATCTCAACCTAGAGGAACTTGATTCATATCTCTATCAGACCGTAGGGCAAGACGCGATCGAACTCGTGGCACATGCTCTAGAGGTTCCTCTGTATCGAAGGGTCATCTCTGGTGATGCTTTAGAGCAAGGATCGGAGTATGGCGGGAGGAACGCGAAAGACGCTGGAGGCGTGGACGGTGACGAGACCGAGGACCTTCATGCCTTGCTATCCACTGTCAAAGTATATCTGATCTTGGGGTTGATTTTGTCGAAACTGAGATGTCTGGTTCGCAGTCCCGACATCCGGATATTCAAGGTGTGTCGGTAGGTGCTATTCTCTCGAATTACCAGAGAGTGCGCGTCGAGCATGTGTGAGCCCGGCGATTCCTTGAGTCTATATTTCGGTCTAATTACTCGCCCAACCAGTTGTCGCCGCCTTTCTTTAACGCCCTTATGTTACCTTTGGCAAAGAGACCAGGGAGAATTACTTTCTGAGATGATTGAAGCTGGGATGGAAGCGATCCTCATCAAAGTCGCAGGTATTGGACTCACCACCAAGCATCTGGGAAGGACACTAGCAGACATGCAACCGACATTGACCAAACTGGTCAGTTCCCCTCTTCCGTTTAAGACACGGTAATGCTCAATGTATCGGAGCACAGAACAACCTTTACGGATCACATATCTGCGGTGAAGGCGGTGAATACGAAAGTTTGACTTTAGATTGTCCCATCTTCAAGCATCGTATCGTACTGTGAGGTGTATTATTCTGACAACTGACACCCTCCTGCTCATGTCTAATTGGCAGCATAGAAGTGGAGACCGTTATCCACTCAGACAATGACTTTGCGACGGTAGCCTTTCTTCGGATAAAAAATGCCACCCTTGAACGCAAGTCTGAGGCTAAGTCTTTCGATATCCATGTGCCAGCCTTACTAGAGGAGAAATTCATCGCGGTGGGGGATGCTGTCTTGCAATCCCAGAATGCCTCACCGTCCAACTCAAGTGGTCAAATATTTGAGCCTAGTAATATCGCAGATCTTGCCGACTCCTTTGGTCTGGGTATCTCTACCAAGATGCTTGATTCGTGGGTATCCGTCACAAACATACAAAGATATGTGGCAGACAGTGAGAAAGATCTCTCTATCGAGGACGAAGTCAGAGTATGCTTCCAGATCCTTCAAGGTACGTTTCCATTACCCCGTTCTCATTCCTACCTCATACACAATCGGCCGTCTCTTCCAGATCGTCTATCTCAGCACTCCCTCCACCTCTCCAACGCCACCAACATCAACATCTTCCTTTCCTCGATGGATCTATTTACCCGCGTCAATGCCATATACGCCACTTTCTTCGGAACTAGCCCCCCAGCACGCGCATGTGTTGCCGTCGACTTGCCTCCGCCAATCCGTGTCAAGCTCGACTGCATAGCACACGCTGAACGTACACCCAACGAGCGACAGGCTCTTCACGTGCAGAGCCTAAGCTACTGGGCACCTGCGAATATCGGACCTTATTCGCAAGCTATTACGGTTCTTTCAATGGCGTTATTTCATCTATATATGCTGACGATACGATATTTGGCAGGTAGATGAGCGTATTTTCGTATCTGGCCAGATTGGACTCGTTCCCAGTAATCTAGTCTTACCGTCACCTAGGTCTTTAGCCCTTGAATCTGCGTTGTCCTTCCAGTATGTCGAACACGTTACCAAGGCCATCGGGAATAATTCTGGCGGCGGATGGAGTGGCCACACTCAAGCTAACTTATACTGGCTCGTGAATACCGATGACCTACCCCATGTCAAGAAAGCACACGAAGTGTATCAAAAGGTCTGGTCTTTACTTCCTGTTACTACGTCCTGGTTGACCCCAAACCTTGGCATGTTGCAGGAGAATCCTCCGTTGGATGCACCAACTCTTTTTCTCGTTGTCAAAGCTCTACCCAAAGGCGCACTTGTAGAGAAACAAAGTCTGCTACACACCGGTCGTTGTATGATAACAGACGGTGACGACGGCGAAATCTCCCTACAACCTCGGAAACCCATGTTTGAACAAAGTTCGCGCTGATCGTTCTGTTTCTGTCAACCCCCGATTGACAAGAACCTTTCTAGGTCATACGAAATTTGGCGATAATGGAGCCTTGCATTGGGAGGTGTCGCGATTCGACGACACTACTGCATCGTGTGCTATCATCTGTGTCAGGGACGGAGGTATGGATGGACATTCACATTCTGAATCCTCCTACGATACTTACGATTTTGAATCAAGACAATCATCGCATTTCGGACATAGTGATTGCAGCAACCTCCCTCACCTCGCTTTGGACGCGCACTCTATCAATCCGATTATTCTACATCCCGTCACGGGCTTCCAGTTGTAAGCATAGTTACCCCACCGTCCTACTGGATCTGACCCCTGCACCGTTCTCAGTCTCTTCCCTATCTCAAAGACTATTCAGCCTTGGGTGCCCACCTATCACTTCTATCCCTTGCCGTCTTATCTCTACCAGGGAGACAAACAATTGGGATTACGTGATCTGTATTCTTGCAACCTAATGTACGATACGACAGTATTTAGAGAGCGAGATATTCGGAAAATGCAGGCGGTACAATACAAGGTCAGTCCGGAGGTTTCATCCAACAGAATTCACGGGCTGCTATCTTCACGAAGAAGTCTCATCTCGCCTAGCCTACGCCTCATTGCCTTCTCCGTGGGTGTGGGTGGGACCATGCGGGCAATCATTGCGCCTACCAAGGTGCAAAGCCCGCCGAAACGCAATACCCAGGCAACGCCGTTCTTGCCCAGATAGGTGCAGTCATTGGTGGGATCCGCGTCTTTGTCGGCATCAACGATCCCGAAGATTGCACTTGCTACCACAGCGATCTAGAAGAACCACTTCCTTATCGGTTCAAGAAATCAAGACTGAAATGAAAGAACTAACGATAAATTGTGGCAACACAATAGCCAAGTTGTGGATGCCAAGTATGGTTCCGCCTGCTATTGGTGTCGCCGGCGCGACATCGTCGGGACTTGTTTCGTATTCGTCAAAGGTACGACGGCGGATCAATGGTTGGCGTTCTGAACTGTCTCGACTAGTGCCAGGCGACGATAGAGTACGTGTATGCGAAGGACGTCTCGATGCTTCCACTCCCGTGGGGGGTGCTGATGGGAGTTCCTTCAATAACTAGGATGGATAGTCAGACGATGAACGGAGGTTAGATATGACTGTACCTCCATGACAATAGCAAAAGGTACCCAGCACGCCACAGCCCAACATATGCCTATCAAACCGATAGCAACGGTGGCCTAGGTATCATATCAGTATGTGGGGAAAGAAGAAAACGTTAACATAACCGACGAACCTGAAACACGGTTGAGATGAACAAGGTCGAAAATGTGAGGAGGGTGAAAAGTAGCAGGGCACCAGTCCAGATGTTGCGTAAGAGGAATGGCATAACAGGGAGCCGAAGAGGTGTACCGCGGCGCATGGCCTCAGCCCTCCATTCACGGACAGTAGCTCTGATACGAGTCAACTCGGCATCTTCGTTTACATCACCCTTATGGGCCAACAAACGACGGTCGCGGCTTGCCAGATGAGGCAACACAGTGCCGGCAACTACAGCCACTGTAGGAAAGGTCAAATAAATTTGATACAATTTTAGCGTGAAGCACCTACCAATGCTGTAGATGAGCATGGCAAACTCGCCAGTCCGTGTTGCGACATCAGAGTCAGGCTCCTCTTGATGTTCATAAGCCATGACTTGACCAACGTACGTCGTTCTGTATGGAAAGTTGACCATGACGACATGTCTCAAAACTGTTAAGTAAATAGCCTTACGCATAGAACAAGAACGGAAACCTAAGAGAATCAATGATATCAACAGCACGATCAAAACAAAGGGTGAGAAAGCGCACCAGCCCATGAATGCGAAGACTTGGACAAAACAAACACGTCGGATGGGTTTTGGCAGCTTGACAATCGCAGTATAAATATTGTCGAACACGTCATGAAATTTGCTGCTCTGCTTCAGGAATAGAACGATAGAATACGTCAAGGAACGTAAACGGACCTTTGTTTTCTATTGTAGGCGCCACCTGGACGTTCTTGTTCTTCGTGGTAAAAACATGTGATCCAGACAGTTATGACGAGAATTGCCATGCTAACGACGCAGAACTTGCGGAATTGATCCCCACCCAACAAACGGAGTATGGGCAACTGTGCGAGAGGTAGAAAACCTGGGAAGCAGGAGATAAGTACAATATGGCGTGTTTAACACGATGTTATGCACCAAAACCAAAACCGACAATATTGCCTGCATGGGTCATCCGTCCGTGCCATGCATTTCCAGCATTGAGTTGGGCGGGAGGAGTGATATCCAACAGGAGATTCCGGAGAGAAGCTTGCAATGCGTTGAGAGCGAAATCGAGGAGATAAAACGAAACGATGGCGAATCCGATGGCGGTACTGGCCACCTGTTGACGTCGATGATATATCAAACTCGAAAAGAGACACGTCGGCTCACTCGCTTGATCCGCTTCTCATCCCAATCGCCAGCGCCAACCCTAAAGAGGTCAACGAAGAAGGCCGCCAAGTTTTGACAGTACGCGAGTGTGAGGGTCGAAAGTACGAGAACAATAGTCGACAGCACTATCCAGTATCTACGACGGTATTTAGATGTTGATGAATCGGATATGGCACCTGATGAGTACGAGATAAATGGCTCAACCACGATTCCTGGTGGGATTTATATACCGACCTATAACTGGCTGCGCAATTAAACCACTAATTGGTCCTGCCAGCCACACGAGAGACGTTAGTTGCTCGGAAAGGCCTAAGCCAAGTAAGAACGGCGTTCCATAGCTTGCATGACGCAAGATAAGTCACAGTCTGTGATAGTAAGACGATGTTCATACCCAAGCTCAACAGTCCATGCAACTTGTGCACCGGCCATAGAGATACTCAAAGTTATGAGATTCCAAGTCGTTAGCCGTGGCTTCAAGTTTCCCGGTACGACCTTGACAGGTTTCATGGCATGTTCATCGACAAGAATCCGATTTATTCCATCCTCAGCTTGAGCATTAGAGTTGCCATCGGTTGTTTCCACATGCCTTGTTCGGGCCGCGGGCCAAGGCATCTGTGTGGTCGGGTCGGGATCATCATCAGCAATCGGGGGTATCATTGGTGTAGACGACGTGGACGTCTGTAGGAATAGATGGCGAGCATCAGCCTTATGTAGTATTTCACGGGCGCAGTACGCTCGCTGTGTCGTAATCGGCTCTCTCCGGTAACACATTGTATCTGGTACTAGTACTTAGCAGGGGGAAACATGAAAATGAAGCACCAACTTGAACAAGCTTTCCCATTGATGCTGAAAGAATCTTGCCACGAGAAATCAAAGTACTAAAAGTTTTCATACAACTTGCAGACTGTAAGAATACATAAATAACTCTAAGGTATTGAAGTAGATGTCCGGGGAAAGCAGGCAAGGTTAAAACAACGGAGCAGCAATGGGAGATTTCGAGAGCAATGACAATAAATCATACAGAGTGCTGGCGGTACAGAAGTGGTGTAGTACACATCGCTATACGAGTTCTCATTCATTAGCCCCCACGAACGGAAGCCGCAGACAAACCTCGCCGATGACTGGACACAGTCGGCGAATCGATACCAGGTTGAGGTTTCGACAGCAAATGGAAAGCAAGCCGGCGTCCAGCAGTTGGCGTGCTGCTTTCCTGCTCGACTACCAGTGGCGGTTCAGGAAATTGAGCATACTGGCTGGGAGGCCCCGTGTAACTCTCGGGTTCTTCGAAAACGCTCTGATTGGTATTGGTCGAAGAGCGTGATGAATTCGAAGCGGATGGTGATCGATTGAGAACAAGGGTTGGTCTTGTGGCAGTGGGATTTGTGCCAGATCGATTGCGACTCTCGGGCTGTGGCTGTGTTGTAACCGTGGTAAGTGACTCTGGGGTAGTTCGAAGTTGTGCCGCGGATATCGATGGGCGTAGTAGTCGAGGAGTAGTTGAGCCACTTATTGGAATATGAGCGAGGGATGTGATATTATCTCCATTCGCTGAAGGCCCAGCAGAGGCGTAATTTGACCCGGTATCCGTCGAGGAAGTACCTTGACTTTCGCTCCGATTACGTCTCATGTATTTTTCCATGGCATCAGCATCTCGCTCTCGCATACGGGTCGCTATTGGTGAAAGAGCAGAGGCAGGATTGGCGGAAGGAGGGTTAAGCCCTGTTCCATGTGGTATTCCTCCAGGGGCGGAAAACGTACCCGCACCACTTGCGGACGACACGTGAGGGGAATTGTGATGAATGTGGAAGAAGTTGGAGGCCGCTGACGGCTGCGATGGCGATGAAGAGGCTGATAACGAAGATTGGCCCACCTGTCCAGGAACCAAACCATTGCTGTCCAGCTCCCCACTGTCTGAGGTAGCCGTTGTGCGACTTGTACCGGAACCACTCCGCATTCGTGAAGTGGCTTGACGGGTGTCACGGGCTTTGGATAGAATAGGTGGCATGTCTACAGGTGGAGATCCTCCCCATTCGTTCCCTCTCGCAGCAGCCTGCGCAAAAACATTTCGGCGCGACTTTTTGTTATTTTCGAACTGTAAGCGAGCGGTGTCTTGTAATGTGTCCCTTGTGCTAAATCTGCATGCGCTCCGTTAGCCCTAAAGTTACGTAACGACTGATCGCTACCCACGAATAAGCATAATCAGATGCGGTGAAGCCTTGGTTGTTTCGAGCGGTAAACTGACATCCCCGCTCAATGAGGAGTTGGACAACCTATCAAAAGGTGAGAAGATTTGTAGTACATTGAGGGTATGTCTCTCACGGGTATATGTCCCCACGAGCTAGCGCTGTAGTTGCGGGTAAGTTTGATGGCGTGCCAATTTGTTTATTCGCTTACTAGTGTAATGGCGTATTTCCTTTGTTATCAGATAAATCGTAGTCTGCACCGAGGTCGCACAGCATCTGAGGAGACCCAGCATTGGTGAGTAATTCGACTCGAATGAGACGACTGTGAGCCTGACGCACTCTGACTAGTTCTTCGTTTCCTTTCAGCGCTGCAACATGAAGAGCTGTTTTTCCGTGGACATTCGACCAATCTAATATCCAAGAATAACGGTCATAATACAGTCGGGCCATCCGTAAAGCGGCACCCATGATGTCTACAGAGTCTGGTCGTAATGTGTAGGGATTTGTTGCGGGGGGTTTGTGGTCTGCCAAAAGTGTGAGAATAGTATTGTTTTCAGAATCCTGTTGAGTGGTGATGATCAGGACACAATTGGGTATCGGACGGCGGCTACATACCTTGCTCAGTTCCTCGTCATCATGTCCAGCAGTCAACAGGAACTCAAAGGTCTCCTCGTGGCCAAGTACGGCTGCCCAGGCTAGTGATGTATACCGCTTTGGTGCACAGTCGGGATTTCGCATATCAGTTCTTTGAATAAGTCGTCTTACAAGAAACAAATTGTTTTCTTAGAGAAAGAATTAACTTCACATGACCGTGCGCACTGGCATTAGATGGTAACACACCTTTGACCGCTCTACGCAGTCTGGCGGTGGCATCCTTTTCAGCCATAGGACAAGGGCGAGATTCAAGAGCAGTAATTTGGAATAGTACGAGTTGGAGGAGATAAATAGACAATTAGGCTCACAAAAAGGAACGCAGTCCAATAAGTCACGTGATCCAGCTTACAACCTTGGCGCTTACACTGCCCCCGGGCCGGCCGGCTGGTGCCTGTTTCATTATTAATAAATAAATAGGGCCGACTCGGACGGTGCCTTCATGATATAACCTGAAGTAGGTCAGAACAATCGGCGTTATGAAGGAGGTATGTTATACGTACTGTAGCCTTAAATAGTTGGGGTCTGCCAGTACATATTTTGTTTTAAATTTGCATTTTGTTTTCAATTCGCAGTTATGTAACCCGAGATCCGACGCGCAGGTCAGACTCCGCCGGCCGAGTCGTAGTCACGGTATTGTATTGAAACTAGACTCACTACCTAAGTACGATGCCTAAGGTTGTTTCACGATCAACAGTCTCGTCCTCCACAGAGGGTGTGTCTGTCCCCGCGTATTTCCACTTGCCATTAAATCCGCACTCGTTTTATAGCACAACCAACCGCATCATCGTCAACGGCCCTCCGTGTTTACTGTAAGGTATTTCGGATTTCGGATTTTGGATGGCCTAACAATCTTTCACTCTGCAGACTGTATCTGTGGCGAGTTCATTGTACGTGATACATCTACACTGTGCATTGATCTACGCATCTCACAACTGCAGCTTGCGATCGACAAAAACATGGCTACTCTAGCGAGACGCGAAACAGACGGGGCCATTATCATTCGGTCTCAAGACGGTGATGTTGGAAAGGCAGCAGTGTTCAAGTTGAATGCGGTGTCAGGAGAACCTATCCTTCTCGAGAGGTGCGAGGAATAGATTTTGCCTCTGGCCTCGCTGACAGGGACTCTGGGGTAGACCTGGTGGTCATGAACGCCAGTACAGATTCCATTGCCCTCGTTGCAAGTTACCCATTGGATATCAGTCCACACCGCTTCCTGCAAAGTCTGGACCATTCGTGTACATTATGACTGGTGCTCTCACTGAGCGGCAAGGTCAAATGCCCCAGAACGCTTTTGGAGAAAACGATTCATAATGTGTATATATCCAGGTTGCTGGAATTGCTGTTTGATTGACTTTTACGCAGACTGTACAGCTGTTTGTTATTCAGTCACAGTCGAATTCAAGCGATCAGAATGTATTGTTCTGGGGCTGACACAAGCTCGTATACATGAAAGCCTGCAAAGTAACTAGATTAGTCATGGTGAAGAGCGATGCAAGATTGACTTGAAAGGCGAATAAAGCGGCGGGCTCAGCTACCGTTGTAGAAAAAATTCACGCCGCCAGTGTTCGTAACACGGGCGCTCGTACAGTGTGAATAAAGTTGTCATCACTGCCAGAAACAAAGAGAAAACTGTAATGGATAGAAAGACGTACCCGTTGATGAACGTTGAACACTTAGAATTGAGGCAACGTTTTGGCAGTGTTGCCAAAAAAAAATCCCGATTGAACTTTTATACAGTGCCTTTGTTGGTAGTTATTTGTCTCAAAGCCATTGTACCAAAGGCATCCAAACAAACCCGCCTCTTCTTGAAGTTATCCGAGATAATCCATCCCAGAAGTTCGGATCCATCCTGACGGCCATCACCCCGAATCCTGTACGCAGCGTTTGCATTTTCCAGGTTCTCTGCCGAACATCGTAATGTTGACCGCAATCTCTTTATACAAGCAATCTCAGAATTTATAATAATAATACGTTCCATCAGCGGCGGTGCTTCGGCGTCGCCCAATCTGTATGCCCATCGCCAACCCATCGCTCTCTTGTGTAGAATTCCCTGCAGATCTACCAGTCTCAAAACCAAACCGGCTCTCACCTTCAAACCCGTCCTGCTTTCCTAATACATCCAACCTTTTCGCGCACATTCTCACTTCGTGTGTTACAAATACGACGTATGAGAACATTAACCAGACCCGTCTGCAAACCGTCAGCCAGGCCTTCCGCGGTGAAAGTAGGGTTGAAGAGGCGTTTTAAGACAATTGGCGCCAGTGTGCTGTTCAATGCACACAATTTCGGCCTTGCGGATGTGTCGGCTTACCTCCTTCATCTGGGTGTCTCCGATGACGTTCTACATCGATGTATACATGACACTTTTCGTGCTCGCCGTACAGAGCAAGCCAGAGGCTAAGCGCTAAAGTCGTACACGTGAAATCGAACGGCTATAATATTATTTACACACCTATAGACCGAGTTATCTTACCCTTCATCTTTATCAGCATTAACTGGGGGGTAAGGAAACTGAGAAGTTTAGACGCCAAACAGCTGTGAAAGGACAAATTGTCGGCGCTCCAGTAAATTCAACAGCCGCTGGGTGTTCTGAACCACAATCCACTGTTGGACTTCCAACCTTCTCGTGTACTCCATTCTTGCCATGGATCTCCCAACATCGCGAGAGTTGGAGTTGGAAACGTTGTTGAGACAGCGAGACGCGCAGGTTGCAGAACTCAGTGTGAGTTATGCCGTTGTGTGGAATCAGGTAATACAACCTTATATCGCCTCAGGACGAGGTGACACGCCTGCGACAGTACTTGTCAACTCAACCTAGTCCTTCAACGAGCAATCCTGTCACCCTACCTCCAGCTTTAGTATCTATCTTGTTACCCCATCTCAGCAATGCACCGTCGAGTGATGGAGGCACGACATCAGGTTCCAGCACTGTCACTGCTGCTCTCACACAGAGGACACGATTACTTCAAGAGGAGAACGACGAACTCTATGATCTATTAAAGCTTGGGGAGACCGGGAGGCTGAAAGAGGAGGTCCGTGGTCTTCGAAGGGTAGTTGAACGACTCGAGGGTGCTCTTCGAGGTACGGCGTCATAAACTGTCTTAACCAAAACTGTCTTAACCTAGGTTCTGATCTTTTCTTTGGTTTAGAATCACATCAGGTCATCGTGTCCCTGTCGTAGGTTTTGTTTTCTTATCTTGTCCATTCTTGGCTCATGATGTGAACCAGTACCGAACTAGACAAATCCTACGAAACTTTCATGTCCTCTGCTCGGCTAATCAACAGCGTAAAATCTTACTCCCGTTCCCCTCGTAACTCGTATCATTCTACCCTACACTCCACTCCCGCAGGCAATGGAAACGGTGCTTCCAAACTGCCCCCTACGGGTCCCCGAGCCCACAAGAAACCACGCCTGTCAGAGTCACAAACTTCGCCGCCCCAACGCCCCAGCGCGTCTCTCCCCTTCAACAAATCTTCACAAAATCAATCGAACCTATCCAGAACCAAAGATGCGAGAGAACAGTCTCCACGGCAATCTTCGGACGGTCGAACAAAGCCTAATCATGTGAAGATGGAGGTCGATGGAGATCCCAGGGAAAGACCACGTTCGCCCATAGAGAGAGACAGGGAGCGGGATCGGGATCGGGAGCGTTTACCCCGGGAACGTGAAAGAGAGAGAGACCGAGACCGAGATGGAAACAGGTTGTCCAGACGCAATGGAAACTTCGGGGGTAGCGGTAGTGGCCGTGGCGGAGGATTGAGTGGTGCGGGGCGAAGGGTTGACAGGGATCTGGCTCCTAGTAATTCTTACGGAAGCGGGGATCGGACATTGGCGGAGAGAATGGGACTGTAAAAAAACCTTCGCTATAATGACCTTTTATATTTGGATGGACCTAGCGAAATCTGGTTGACTGTAGAGTATCCGGTATGAATTTCCTCCGCAAAAGTTGTATAACCTGTAGCGCTAGCTGACTTTGCTTTCTCCGTGTTCTCCTTCCACAGTTATGTATTCGTATCTTCCTGCTTGCTGTTATATTGCTGTGCGCATTACATTTGTCTCAATTCAAATCAATGTACATACACAAAGTATACTATCAACATAAAAATCGCAGCCCTTCCTCCCGGACCCGAGGTCGTCGTCCGAAGTCTCGGCACAATTCCAGAACCTCCTTTTCTTTTGTTCAACTATAGTTCCTATTCACTGCCTTCTTCACACAGGACAGCCGCATCAAATGCATTTCGCCATCCTTCGTCTCAAACGTCCTTGGAGATGTCGGAATTTCCTAGTTTGGAGTTCTTCCTCCGAATCTCAGTACCTCATATAAAAACGGAAACGGAAACATTTTAAATGTGCCGGGGTAGACTCGTAACCATCCTGTCATAGACAGTAAGGAGCTCGAGGCAAACTGTCGTAGACACTAGTGCCAGGGGTTGGGGCTATCGATATGTATATTTTGAGGCAAAAACGGTTGTAACTGTACTTTGACATATGTCAAACGCTGGGAGAATGGACCTTGAGCCATCGGAGATATTGTATATTTATTCTCTGATATTCTAGGGTTCACCAAAAAAAAAAGAACCAACGAGCTGCGTCGTATGAAAGCTTGTCCGTCCCTGATAAAATGGCAAATTCATCAAATTCGGAGCCGTCCGATGTTTGTGTGAACCCTTCAATCAAAGATAGCATGTAGGACAGGTGGACTTTCATAGACCTCTGACCATTGTGAACGCAGGCGTGCGTGCGCAGGATCGGTATTGGATCTTGCTGTCGGTTTTGTCACCAGAAGCGGATACCCTTCTTGACAAGTCTGTCAAAGGTCCGCACGCCGCACGCCATGGCTGCTGTCGATATGGTCTCCTCAAGGTCTCTTGGGCATCGGAGCATTGATTTCAACCCGAGCGGCATTCCGGAAGGGCCGCGTATGAATGAACCAGTAGTACAGTGGACATCTGGCAGGGGTAAGAATCTCAACTCAACTGATCATGACCTTGGAAAATGGTGAACTTGTGGGAAACATACCAGTAGTATCCACGGCAAATCCACGGTCTAAACTTGAACTTATACCACGGAGAAGCCGAGGGACAACGTCGTGACAAGAAAGAAATCGCGGTGTTTGATCATGTGACTGTGATATCTGCTTATTTATAATTTCACGTCCAGCAGTCACATTAACATTGATTAACATGGAGACAAGCAACAAACATGGAATAAATGACAATTAATATATAATACTTCCCTATGGCAAGGGGTAACAATATTCTACTGGGAGAAGGCTAGTAAACACGAAGTCATTAAGTGAATCATAACTTGAAGGAGTATCGTTGTACTGTATTTTCTTCAATCGAAGGTGGTCGGGCTGGGGAATGATGGTACAAACAATATGAAGTGCAGGACGAATGGTGAAAATGTGCAGGTCTATGTATCTGTGTGGCCAATTGTCCAAGAGTAGTCCGATTATCATAGCACAAGCAAGAGAAGAGAAAACGAGTGAGGATAGTCGGTGTGAATTGGTTCATGATACGACGTTGATGCTGGAGTAGAAGGTGTGGAGACGATTATCGGCAGTGGCTGTGAATAAGGAGTGGAATGAGTGCCGATATGTCATGATGAGTCGCGGACGTCAAGGAGGGAGGGAAGACACTGTCAAGAAAAACGGAAGCGAAACCGTTGGGGCACATTGGCACTACCAATCTACCGTACACCAGAACGCTCCAAGCCCCCATCATACTGCGGCGGTTCGTGCGCCCCTCTGGCACGAGTTCCGCAGGGAGAAGAACTTTAAGCACGTCATGCCCGTCGACTTTTCTCGCCGAGGGGCAGGTATCGACCTATTTTGCTTGCGTGGTGATATCGAGACTTCAGAAATAGGTGATATGGCCTCGGGCTCGGGGAGGTAAATTGGGATGAGTCGGGTGGGTTGTGTATGAAGGATGGGCTTTTTGTCGGTTGGGGAAAGGACGAAAGCGGGGATGGGGGGCACGGGAGGAGGTCGGGAGGCTATGGTGGGGCTCGGGGGAGGTGAGCGATATGGGATCGCGAACGAGAGGGTACGGCGATGACCTCGTCTGAAGTTGGAAGAACCATCCGTGGGGGACGGAAGGGGTAACGAGCGTGGTGTCGTTGGAGGAGACACGTTCAGCGTTCCTCTCGGTCCAAAGGCTTCTCCATCTGCCCATTGTCCCGGGTTGGCCTTCTCACGCAGGTGATCGCAAGAGCGCGTGGAAAGGAGGGTTTTATCAAGGAGAGGAGAGCCGATAAGACAGGGTGGTATGGGCGCGGTTTGGGATTGAAGGGGAAGACGAAGGCATCTGCGAGATGTGGTACGGCTGCGAGAATGAATTGGGGGGGATGACAGCGGTTCCGGGATGATGTCTGGGGATGGCATACGAGGTGGAGGAGAGTCAGGACGAATGAAGATCGACATCAGGGGGAGCAGCAAGCAGGAGAACTGAAAGAAAGGTACGGACCATTGGTCGCTTTTTATAGTCGTGGCGGTGCGGACAACACGCCCTATTGTGAGTCAAATGAGGACAAAAAATTAGTGTCAAGGAAAACAAACACTCAACACCTGAAAGGGCAAATCGAAGCTAATTTCCGGATATCTGCGCTGGAGATCTTCCTTTCAACTCCGGTGAATTACTCTTAGCGACTCAATATAACTCGAAAGGTACCGCACAAGACAAGGTACACTCTTCATGAATCCCTGGTGTCCAATGTCTCCGCCTTTGGTAATCTCCGTTCCTTAGTAGGCCCGTTATAGTAGGGAAAGTTCCAAGCAAGCCAAAAAAGAGTCGAACACACCTCGAGTCTATTCCATGAACTTATAATACATCGATAAATTCTCTTGACTCGATTGTCCTATATTCACCCTGAACGCGACATTTGTTCGATCGATGTACTACATTTTCTGTCCGAACCCAGCGCGCTAGCATGTTAGTGGCTAGCCGTGATCAAATTTGTCTTATACTGTTTCGGGACAAAATCTTCCGATTTATATCCAACCGGCATCTATTGAGGTTCATGCAACAAGCTGAATGAACTCCTAATTTGGTCGCTATTTCTCCTTATGCTGGCGGAATAATTCTTCTATGAAGACCTTCTCATCATCCTGACTTCCCTTCAAGAACAGCTTGGTTGTTCTGTCCGTTCCACAAGGAGGATGTAAGTCACTTGGCACGCGACGGATGCGCCACTCGCTTACCATTCAGATCCGCGAACAATCAACGAATGGCAATCAACAGACCAGGTCTCAGATCTAAATATTTCGTCTCACTGTCATCCATAATCTTATGAGCTTTTGACAGCTAGCACTGTGGCATCAAATCGTCTTCAACCACTTGAATGACACGCAGAAAGGCAGCCTCTACATCTCATCGTTTCCGCTAGAACACTCTGCGAAATATTTCTTCCCATCCACAAATTCGAAAGATGGATGGACGGTATACACCGCTTTGTTTGCAATCCGAAAGAGCGATCGACGTTCCGAACAGACTCGGTGTTCCTCGTGACACTTTTTTGTGCAGTGTGAGCTTCGAATTCTTCATCCGATTCTCAGGGTAGATAATGTTAACGTTAAACTGATCCTTTTCTCTTACAAGGAAAAAGTTTCCCTTATTCATTACCATTATCCATGACATTCTGTCTGCATTCTGCATTCAGGCTGACTTGGGGACTTGGTTGACGTCTTCCCACCAGAGAATGTTCTCTGCCGCTGTCACTGTCTCATTAATTTCATGCCGCTATGATCACGCTGCAATGTAGACCACTCAAGTATCATGTGTCGTTCTACGGGCTTCTGCAGACTGAACAGATTTTAATATGATTGGTTCAATTATCCATAAAGCTACTGGTGCTCTCGGTGCCGTTGGTCAACGACCTGGCTAATGGGTACATCACTTTGTCCCCGGCATGGCCCATTGTCACACCAACAACTCGAGTCGTTCTTGATTCCATTCAGCATGCGAACGATGACCGTTCCTGTATCCGCTCTCTTTGATGCGTACCTATGTATTGCCATTCGCTTTCCTTTCGGAGGGCTACCTGATCTGTCTACGCGGAACAACTTTATTTCAATGTCGAGATATGCATCCGATCGATAGTGACGACGAACGGCAGGGGGTGGCTTATAATATAATTGTGGAGCGTAACTTTGACAACGACAATGTTTCGATGAAAACTGTACACACGAATACATATTATATTGTCCAAGGTGTAATTTTTCATTTTTCATTTTTCATTCAACACGCTCATCTACCTTCACCGATGGCTGGGACTACGACGATCAGATGTCGGTCTTCATTGGCTCACTCTACCATGGATACCAACAGGAGGACTGA
>Ga0210383_10000833_pt1 | contig 28373 bp, 20 predicted proteins | sample IncBWC14OmetaG_FD_160072 | JGI IMG/M metagenome (GOLD analysis project Ga0210383, IMG submission 160072) | Forest soil microbial communities from Barre Woods Harvard Forest LTER site, Petersham, Massachusetts, United States - Inc-BW-C-14-O ... | reverse complement strand
GTATAAGTAAGGTCGAAGATTCGTTCCTGTAGAGAAGAAGGCGCCGGCGTCGAACTAAGCAAAAAGCAGGCCGTTATTGCAAGAATCGTTCGCAGCATAAGACTGAGCCTCTCTTTTAGCGCAGAGGCGACATTTTATCTGCACAGGCTGTCCGGCAACAAATGTTTATATTTGTTACTGCCTTTCTTTTGGGGAGCCGCCAGCGGAAGCTCGTCGTCGGTTTTCTTAGCGTCGGTTGCAGACGATATCGCTATGACTGTTTGGCTGCAAGTTCATCGAGCGCAGCAGCCACCCGCGAAAGCCCTTCGCGCACGTTTTTCGTTTCGCCGCCAACTCCCATGCGGAAATGTTCAGGAGCGTCGAAAAATCGCCCGGGCACGACGCTGGTCTCATACTTCTCCAGCAAGAGCTGGCAAAAAGCGTCAGCGTGTCCACTGGCGAGCTGCGGGAAGACGATGCTCCCCGCCTCGGGTCGAATCGTCAGCAAATCTTTTCGAGAGCCGAGAAAATCCTTTAAAAGGGCGCGATTCGTTTCCAGCAGCTTTTTGGCGCGCGCAGCAATCTTCGCCAGATTATCCAGTGCTATCACACTGATCATTTCAGCAGGATGCGCCGCCATTACTCCGAACAAATCGTTCAAGCGCCACATCCGTTCCGCGAGAGGTTTGGCCGCGTAAATCCAGCCACAACGCAATCCCGAAAGCCCGTAAGCTTTGGTCAAACTGCCGGTGGCCACAAAATTCTGCCCTAATAAAAATGCGCTCTGCCACGGAGAATCGAAGCAGGCCTCCAAATAAACCTCATCTACCAAAACATGCGCTCCCAGACTGCGTGCAATTTCCCCCACGATTCGAATCGCCGCGTCCGGAGCGCGCACCCCAGTCGGGTTGTGCAGATTTGTAATAACGATCAGCCGCGTCCGTGGACTAACGCTACGCTCCACTTCACGCGGGTCCAGTTGGAAGCCAGATTCGAACTTGCGAGGAAAGCGCCGCACCTTCGCACCCAAATATTCCGCAGTAGAGACGATCGCCTGGTAAGAAGGCTCCTCGATCAGCACTTCGTCGCCCGGTTCGATCAAAGCTGCCATTGCTAGATGATTTGCCATCGAAGTGCCCTGCGCTTGAACGATATTTTCCACCGGAACATTCGCTTTCGCGGACAGTCGTTCGAGCAATGGCTGATATCCGTAGCCGCTCGAGCCGGTGATCTCCAAATCTTCGATGTGTACGGGGAGTTCGCTCAGCGGGAAGTGCAACATATCACTCGCCGCCAAATTGTATTGTGCAGCGGAACGCAGCTTGGCCCACTCGATATAGGCAGAGCGAATCTCTCGTCTTTGCGGGCTCATGCGCCAACTCACTCAGAACCGGCCGAACGCGTTGCGCTTCGGCGCAGCAAATAATAGACCGGGACCCCGGCCAGCAGGATACCTACCGCAACGCCCGTATTGCGAGGATATTTGTAAATTGTGTTTAGAACGATCAACCAAGCCACCAGCACGAAAAGCCCAGTAGTCCACGGATGCCCGGGAACGCGGAACCCGGGTGGCACGCCTGCCGGCTCTTGCGCACGCGCTTCGCGCCGCCGGAAAACAAAAATGCAACTCGCAGTCAGCCCGAAAAAGAGCCAGTCCATCACAACCACATAGTTCAGGATCTGTTCGAACGTTCCCAGTAGCGCAGCGGTGATTGTGATTGCTCCTTGCAGCATGATAGCGGCCACGGGCGCTCGGTTGTTCGATCCCAGGCGCGCAAACGCCGCGGGGAAAACTCCATCTTGCGCCATGGCGAACGTGATGCGCGGGTAAGTGAGCATGGCGTTGCTTAAGAATCCGAGAGTCGAGATTGCAATCATTATGGACACCAGAGTCGCGCCGAAATTTCCAAGCGCCGCGTGCATCACTGCGGAAGCTGGAATGGTCGTAGCAGCCAGTCCGCCTGGCGTAAGAATTTGCACGTAAATGATGTTCACCGAAACGTACAGCACTATGATTCCAATCACCCCGAGCACCAGAGCTTTTGGAAGGTTTCGGCGTGGCTCGCGAATTTCGCTGGCGATGTAATTGGATGTCTGCCAGCCGCCATAAGCAAACATCACCGGTATCAGTGCCGCGCCGAAAACGCTGAATAGGTCAAAGGAAATTGGCCGGTCAAGTAACGGATGCCAGCTTGGATGGGGCGCTGCCGGCGATCGAAAAAGAAACCAAGCGCCGCAGCACACAATCATCACGATGGCTAGAATCCGCAGCACCATAAAAAAACTTTGCACGCCGCTTCCCGCTCGTACCCCCATGCAGTTTATTGCCGTAAGCGCCGCCACCACGGAAACCGCCGCGACGTTTTCCGGAACCGTGCCTCCGGAAAATTCGCGAAAGTATTTTCCGAAGGTCACAGCGACGGCCGCTGTTCCGCCGGCATTAATCACCAGAATGCTCACCCATCCGTAGAGAAAACCGAGCAGCGGGTCGTAAGCCTCACGAATGTAAGCGTATTGCCCGCCCACTTTAGGCATGCGGTTGGAAAGCTCGGCGTAAATAAACGCGCCCACCAGCGCGAGCAGGCCGCCCGCCAGCCAGGCGCCCAGAATCATAGCTGGCGTGTGTACCAGCTTCGCCACCACATACGAGTTGATAAATATGCCGGAACCGACGATGCCGCCCATCACTAGCATCGTGGCGTCAAAAATTCCCAGCCGAGCAACCAGGTCTGAAGTCAGCTTTGGTGATTCCGGATTGCCGGCGGACGCATCGCGAACTGGAGAGTCTTCTGGCATAAGGCGAGCAACTCGCACTCAATAAATCTTCCTACGTTTCAGAGTGCAAGCAGACAGCGCGAATCTATCATCGAGGGAGTTAGCCGCCAAGCATCGCTTGGACGTCGTAGCGGCCATTCCTTTCTCGAACTCTGGCCAAGTAGTTGTATGATCGCGAGAATAAAAGATGCCGCAGATTTCTCCAGCTGAGTTTTACGCGCTACCGCTACGCGTGCATACGTTTCTCGCCGACGTCCCGCTGCACGACGTCTGGGCCGTTGACCTGCCTATGCGCCGCGAAGGCGTCACCCTTTCTGAATTTCTAGGCCGGTCGAGTCAGGACGGACCCGCCGCGCCCGATGCCGAGATCAACAGACTTCCGCGGGTGGCTCGCGCGCTTTTCCGTCTTCGGTTTTTTCTCGGACGCTTTTTTCGACTCGACGCCGAACCAAAAGATGCCTTGGCAGCTTCGTTTGGAAGTCGCCTGACGGCAAACGATCGCGAGCGTTCTATTGTCGCGTCGGGAACGCCGGAAGGGCTGTTCCACGTTGTTTATCGTTTCGAAAACGAACAGCTGCTGGAGATACAGAATCGTACCGTTCACGGTGCGGCCCTCAGCGCCCTCGCTAAGAGCGCCGATGGTTATCGATTCTACTTTGCGATCTACGTGCGCCAGAGAACGTGGATTACGCCGTTCTACATGCGCTTAATCGATCCATTCCGAAAGTGGATTATCTATCCGGCCCTGCTGAAAAAAATCCGTGCAACTTGGGATCGGAATATCTGACCTCGTGTTTTCGTCGCGCATTATTTGGCTTTTCGGTTGCTTTCCAGAGAGCACAATAGTAATCACAATCGCGTTATCATTTGAACGGAGCCAATTCAATGACCGTCCTTCCCCGCAATGGATTTGGCGTTTTTTCGCGAATCCGAGCAAAATTGTTGTGTAACGCGGCACTTTCAATCGCAGCATTTTGGGGGATGAGTCCGTCTTTCGCCGCGGCGCAAACCAAAGCTTTAGCACAGCCGGTTCAGTCAAGCACGCCGCCTCTAACATCCGGGACTGTTCAGCCGCCGACGCAGGACTATCTCGTTTATGTCGTCTGCGAATCCGCCGACAGAGTTGTGTTGGTTCGCTTCGGTCCAAAAGGCTTACGAATCGAGCACGAAACGCGAATCGGCCTGATGCCCATGGACATCAACGGGCCACACGGCATCGCCATATCGCCCGACAAACAATATTTATACGTATCCGTCGGACATGGCCGTCCGGATGGATCGGTGTGGAAGTTAAAGACCGGAACCGACGAAGTGATTCGTTTTGCCCCACTCGGGCTGTTTCCCGCCACCACTGACATTTCGCGCGACGGCGCCTTCATCTACGTAGCCAACGCAAACTTCCACGGCGACATGGTCCCCTCATCGATTTCCGTGGTCGCCACGGACGAGATGGCCGAGGTAAAACGCATCACCACTTGCACCATGCCGCATGGCTCGCGTCTGAATACGCAGGGTACAAAACACTATTCAGCCTGCATGATGGACGACTTGCTTGCGGAAATCGACACGCAAACGTTCGAAGTCTCGCGCTACTTCATGCTCTCCGCCGGAAAAGAAATGGGCATGTCTGCCGCGCCGGACAAGCAGATGAAAATGAGCGACCTCACCTGCGTGCCTACCTGGGCGCAGCCCTCCAACGACGGCTCGGAAATTTATGTGGCGTGTAACAAAGCGAACGACATCGTCGTCGTCGACGCGGCGTCTTGGAAAATGTCGCGACGCTTCCCGGCGGGCACCGGCGTGTACAACCTCGCCATGACCAAAGACGGCCGCCTGATCGCCACCAACAAGAAGGGACAATCCGTCTCCGTGTTCGATCCCAAAACCGGCAAAGAGCTCGCCCGCATCCCCACCAAGCGAAAAGTAGTCCACGGCGCAGTGGTCACGCCCGACAATCGCTATGCCTTCATCTCTGTCGAAGGAATCGGCTCAGATCCCGGCACCGTAGAAGTGATCGATCTAGCCTCGCTCACCAACGTCGGCATCCTCGATGTTCCGTCACAAGCCGCCGGCATCGATTTCTGGAAGACCGAGCCGACCAGACCCTAAAATGCTGATCCTTTGACAACCAGCGAACCACACCCAGTTGCTCAATCCCCGAAATCTCGGTGACATCACTCAGGGCCTGCCTACATCTAAATATTCGTTGCGGCACCAGTGCTGCCCTTCGTCGTTGCAAGATGGGACGGTTGAAGGCAGGATATATTTGTGACCTGCAGCGCATTCTATAAGTCGTGCCCAGGATTTTTCTGGAAATCATAGATTCGAAAGGGTTCTGAATGAATTCAGGAGTTAGCCTTAGAGACGAAGGCTCAGAGGGTCACCCTCGCCTCCCCAATCTGCCGGAGCGACTCCGGGGCCTTGAGCGTCTTTCTTTGAACTTGTGGTGGAGCTGGCAGCCGCACGCCCGTGAGCTGTTTCGCTCGCTTGACCACCAGGCTTGGCGCGAAAGCAATCACAATCCAGTACGCATGCTGGCGTTGTTGCCGCAGGAAATCCTTCAGGGCGCAGCTAACGACGCCGATTTTCTGCAGATTTACGACCTCGTGATGAATGAATTTGAAGCAAGCATTGAGTCCGAAACAGGTTGGTTTACTGCCGAGTACGGCAAGCCGCAGACCACCATGGCTTATTTCTCCGCTGAATATGCTTTCCACAATTCTCTAAAACTTTACGCCGGGGGCTTGGGCGTTCTCGCCGGAGATTACATTAAGGAATGCAGCGATCTGGCCATCCCCGTCGTTGCAGTGGGCTTGGTCTATTCTCGCGGCTATCTTTCGCAGAAACTCCGAGACGACGGCTGGCAGGAAGATGAAGAAAAAATGCTGGACCGCACCTACGATCCAGTCAGGCAAATTCTTGACAAAGACAACCAGCCTCTTTCAGTGCAAGTACCCGTATTCGATCCGCTGCTTCGCGTGCAGGTATGGCGCGCGGACATAGGCCGCGTACCGGTGTATTTGCTCGACACGGATGTGGAAGGCAATCAAGACTCGGACCGTTCAATCACGCATCGCCTTTACACTAACGATCCCGAGCAGCGCTTGCGACAGGAGATCGTCCTCGGCATGGGCGGAATACGAGTGCTCGAAGCTTTAGGCATTCGCCCTGGAGCTGTCCATATTAATGAAGGACATCCGGCTTTCGCATTGGTCGAACGCACGCGCATGCTGGTCGAAGCTGGAAAAAGTTTCGACCAAGCCCTCGCAGAAGTCCGCGACACGTCCGTCTTCACCACGCATACGCCTGTTCCAGCCGGCACCGACGTTTTTCCCTATCCGCTGATGGACAAATATTTCGCCAATTCCTATGACCAGCTGGGGACCAGCCGCGAGGGCTTCCTCTCGCTGGGCGCCAACCCCGTCGATCCAAATGCTGGATTCAACATGACCGTGTTCTCGCTACGCATGGCGAAGTTTTGCAATGCGGTGAGCAAGAAGCATGGCGAAGTCGCGCGCCACATGTGGGCCCCTCTGTGGCCGGATAAAAGCGAAGCAGAAGTGCCGATCACTGCAGTAACCAACGGAGTGCACCTGCGCACCTGGATGGACCCGATATGGTTGCAGCCGATGCTCGATAAATATATCGGTGCCGGATGGATCCGCGGCCAAGACCGCGCCAAAACGTGGCAGGCCATCGATAATATTCCAAACGAGGAACTCTGGCGCCTGCGCAAACGTCTGAAAGCTTTACTGCTCGCGGATATTGACGAGCGGGCCCGCGAGGAGTGGGCCAAAAAGCGTGTTCGCGCCGAAAGCGTCATAGCATTTGGAACCTTGCTCGATTCCCAAATTTTCACTATCGGATTCGCGCGCAGATTCACCGGCTACAAAAGACCCGATCTTATTCTCCACGACCTTGACCGCCTGAAGCGGCTTCTTCTGCATCCGCTGCAGCCCGTCCAAATTATATTTGCCGGCAAAGCCCATCCGTCCGACGTGGGCGGCGCGCAATTGATTCAACGAGTTTTTCAACTGGCGCAGGACCCCGAATTCGCCGGCCGCATCGCCTTCGTGGAAAATTACGATTATCACTTGGCTCAACGAATGGTCCGTGGAGTGGATGTATGGCTGAATAATCCGCTTCCTCCCCTCGAAGCTAGCGGCACCAGCGGCATGAAAGCAGGCGCCAATGGAGTCCCCAACCTTTCCGTGCTTGATGGTTGGTGGATCGAAGGATATAACGGCGAGAATGGCTGGGCTTTTGGCGGCGATCCAATCGATGGCGATCGCACGAATGCCGATGCCGACGCTCTCTATCGTTTGCTGGAGGAAAAAATAGTCCCGCTTTACTACCGCCGTTCCGATGATGAGATCCCGCACGACTACGTTCGTGTGATGAAAGCGGCGATCAAGAGCGTGGCTCCGCAATTCAGCACCATGCGTATGGTGAAAGAGTACGTTAACCGCTTCTACGTTGACGCGCTTGGTTTAAAAGAATCGCTGGCTTCCATCGACAAATAAATTCGGCTTGGTAAATAAATCGTTCGCCGCGGTGGTCTCAGAATTATGTTCATTCAGATGTTCTAGTTGCGTTGTAAATGCTTTGGTAATCGACCGTTCAAAAAAATCCCCAATAGTACCCGGCCCTTAAGGTCTTCTATGTAGGCCCTTACTACTTTCCGCGGATGAGATTACAGCATGTCCGGCATAGAAAGCTCTCCGCTCAAGCTCGATACTGAAAACGTAGTTCAGCAGAACTTTCAAGGAGAGACACCATGGACAATAAAAAGCAGGATTCTAAGAAGGGAAACTCCGGACGCGAGTCCGGGCGCGAAAGCAGCGAAAAGGGCAATCAGGGTGGCCAGTCCAACCGGTAGTCCGTTAGCTGCAGATGCAGTGGGTCGTAGGTGAACCAGCCATTTTGCAAGTCGAACGGAAGCAAGCAGCCACACTCAGCGGCTTGCTTCCGTTTTTTTATGATTCGCAGTCTGATTGCGCAGGGCCGTTCGATGATAGATCCCAACTTACCCGCCTAAACGCTAGCCATAATTTGGGTCACTTTTCGATTTAACCTCCTGACGACTCGAGGCTTGTGTACCTTCAGAAGATTGGAATGGATTTGCCACAAAACGAGAAAGTCCTGTTCTTCGTCCTAGTACCCACAGCCTTCGAAACAGGCGAGATAAGCGTAAGCATCCTATTTTCAGCGCCAACTACATAGAAAGCAGGCCTTTGTACTTCGGCAATTTTGGCCTGAAGATTGCGTTTCAAACCGTTGTACCATTCCTGGAATTCACTGCCCACTGCATCATGATTTACAAGGATTGCGGTCTAATAAGCATAGGGAGGCTGGCAGCACAGTGAAACCAACGGTCCTGATCGCAACTACCGCTCGCTGGATTCCGTCCGCTCGCCTTGCGGTCGCGCTGGCGAATGCCGGATTCACCGTGGACGCCGTTTGCCCTTCGTCCCACCCGATTGCCAACACGGACTCCGTTCGTCATATATACAGTTACCGCGGTTTCGATGCTCTAACCTCGTTCTCCGAAGCGATTGCTGCTTCCAAGCCCGACCTGATCGTGCCCGGCGACGACCTCGCAACCCAGCATTTGCATCTCCTATACGACCAGGAGCGTCGCAAAGGTGATGCAGGGGAACCGGTTTGCGCGCTGATCGAGCGCTCACTCGGAGCGCCTGAAAATTTCCCCGTTTTGTACGCCAGAACCAAATTCATAAAGCTGGCCCAGGAAGAAGGCATTCGCGTTCCGCAAACTGAAGTAATTCATTTCAGCAGCGATCTCAAGAAATGGATCGCTCAAAACGATTTTCCAATTGTCCTGAAAGCCGATGGTTCTTCAGGCGGCGACGGCGTGAAAATTGCGCGCAGCTGGGAAGACGCCCGGCGCGCTTTGCGGGTATTGCAGGCTCCTCCGCTGCTGGCGCGTGCAGCGAAGCGAACCTTGATCGATCGAGACTTCAGGCTGCTTTGGCCGTCGCTACTCCGTCGCCGCTCTATCGTGAATGCGCAAACATTCGTCGCCGGGCGTGAAGCCACCAGCTCGATCGTTTGCTGGAAAGGCGAAGTTCTGGCAGAGCTGCATTTCGAAGTGCTCAATAAGGTTGCTTCTGCGGGCCACGCCACCGTCCTGCGGTTGATTCAGAACGCGGAAATGTCCAACGCTTCGCAAAAGATAGCGCGTCGCCTGAATCTCAGCGGCTTGCACGGCCTTGATTTCATGCTGGAGACGCAGACTGAAAACGCTTACCTCATCGAAATAAATCCGCGGCTAACTCAAGTAGCGCACCTTACGCTGGGACTCGGACGCGATATTCCCGCCGCTCTGTACTCGGTGGTGTCCGGCCAAGCAATCTGCCCCGCTCCAAAAGTTACCGAAGACAGCACCATTGCGCTCTTCCCGCAGGAATGGATCAGAGATCCGGCCAGCCCATTTTTGCAATCGGCCTATCACGATGTGCCCTGGGATAAACCAGAATTGATTCGCGCCTGCGTGCGCGCTCGCCGCAAGCAAGCCGATTGGTATTCTCAGCAAAGCCGGGTACACGCTTTTTCAATGGCGCGTCTCCCTCGCCTATGACAAATCCCCTGCGAGATCGCGCGAGTTCAGTGAGCCTGTCAGCCGTAACTTCGGATCCATGTTCCGCACAGGTTCGCCCGCCTCGCCTCGTGCCGAACAAAGTTCTCGCGAACGCTAAGAAGCCACTGCAGGTTTTGAAATTTGGCGGGACGTCCGTGAACGACGCATCCTGCATCGAAAAAGTAGCTGACATCGTTAAAGGCGCAACCCAAGACAGCGATGTAGTCGTCGTCGTTTCCGCCATGCGCGGTGTAACCGATAAATTAGTCGAGGCCACCACCCAATCGGAGCGAGGAAATCAGCATCTCGTGGACGAGATTTTTCAGGGACTCCGTGAACGCCATCAGGCGGCCGCAAATTTGTTAGTTCATTCCGCGGAGCAGCGAGAACTTATCAGCCATAAGCTGGAGCAGATTTTTCAAGAAGGCGAAAGGCTCTGCCGGGAAGTCATCGAACAGCGCGAATTAACCCAGCGCGCCTGTGATTCGATTACCGGTCTCGGCGAACGTCTATCGGCGCCCCTCGTTGCGGCTGCACTTGAGGAACGCGGCCTGGCAAACGAGGCAATCGACGCTACGCAGCTTGTCATCACCGACTCTCGCCACGGCGCCGCTGAACCGCTTATGGATATTACGCGCGAACGTTGCGAAGCGCGTTTACGTCCGCTCTTGCTGCAAGGCGTCATCCCAGTGATCACGGGCTTTATTGGCGCCACGGTCGAGGGCGTTCCCACAACTCTTGGCCGTAACAGCTCGGATTATTCCGGGACGATTATGGGCGCCGCTCTGGATGCGGACGAAGTTGCTTTGTGGACAGATGTGGATGGCATTCTCACTACCGACCCCAAGCTGGTTTCCGATGCCTCTCCGATTCTCGAAATGTCGTACGGCGAAGCCTCTGATCTCGCGGAATTGGGAGCAAAAGTTCTACATCCAAAAACCCTGCATGCTCTGATGCAGCGCGGTATACCCCTTTCCATCCGCAATACCTTTGCTCCCAATCACCCGGGAACTCGTATTACTCCAAAAGGCTCTGCAAATGGCACAGGCGTAAAAGCAGTTACGATCACCAAGGATGTCGCCATCACTTTCAACCCTGCCGTTGCGATCGTAACCCTGGTGGGGGACAACGTGCGTGATGCAGCAGGTATCGTTGAGCGTTTGTCCGCTGCGTTAGCCCGCCACAATCTGAGTCTCATCGGAACGGCGCGAGCCACTTCCGGAAGCAGCCTTTCTTTTGTGGTAGCACAGCAGGATGTAAAGGCAGCGCTTGCCATCATCCATCAGGAACTCCAACTCGGCGGGTCAAATCTCTAACACTCCCGCGACAATCTCTTGACCAATGGCATAATCAACCAAACTGTGCGACCCAACGGAACAATGCTGCGCGTAGGCTTCATCGGCTGGCGAGGTATGGTCGGCAGCGTCCTGATGCAAAGGATGCGCCAGGAAAACGATTTCGCCGGCATCGAGCCGGTATTCTTCTCCACATCCAACATCGGAGGCGACGCCCCCAGCGAAGCCGGTGGCGGAGTTCTTAAAGACGCCAAAGAACTCCGAGAACTCGCTACTTGCGACGTTCTGATCAGCTGCCAGGGCGGCGAGTACACCGCTGAGGTTTACGGCCCATTGCGCAAGAACGGTTGGAAGGGCTTTTGGATTGATGCTGCCTCCACGCTCCGCATGAGTGACGAAGTAGCGATCATTCTCGATCCGGTAAATTCGGACGTGATCCAAAATAGTTTAGCTCGCGGCCTGCGCACCTTCGCGGGTGGCAATTGCAGTGTCAGCTTGATGTTGATGGCTATCGGCGGACTTTTTAAAGCCGGCTTGGTTGAATGGCTCACCACCATGACCTATCAAGCAGCTTCCGGCGCAGGCGCCGCTAAAATGTTGGAACTTGTGAAGCAGATGGAGTGCCTCACCGACGCAACGAGCGCCACCCCTTCTGAAAACGCTTTGGAAGTTGATCGCATGCTGCTTCAGGCCCAGCGCGCTTCCAGTCTGCCGACAAAAGAAATTGGCGCCCCACTAGCCGCCAGCTTAATTCCGTGGGTGGATCGCGAGATGCCCGGCGGACAAACCCGCGAAGAATGGAAGGGGATGGCCGAAGCGAACAAGATCATGAACTTGGACCCGCCCGTACCCGTTGACGGCATTTGTGTACGCGTCGGAACCATGCGCTGTCATAGTCAAGGACTCTGCATTAAGCTTACGAAAGACGCCCCCCTCAGCGATATTGAAGAAATTTTGGCGAACAGCAATCCCTGGGTGCGGTTGATTCCTAACGACCAGGAATCCACCACGCGTTGCCTCACCCCCGCAGCCGTTTCCGGCACCATGAACATCCCCGTAGGCCGCCTTCACAAGTTGAAACTTGGTCCGCAATTTCTGGGAGCTTTTACCGTTGGCGATCAATTGCTTTGGGGCGCCGCTGAACCGCTCCGACTAATGCTACGCACTCTCCGCAACCTCTAGAATTTTCCAAAGGAATGCCGGCCCGCGACACGAGTACCTGGATCAGGTTCCTATCCTTAAGTTTGTTCTGAAATTTAGTTAGCAGGGATGCTAACGGTGATCGGACTCGAATTCGGGCTCTGAACGCTTTTGGAATTAACGGCTGTCACTACGTAGATGTATGTTTTACCACTCGCAACGGTGTTGTCCGTATAGCTGGTTCCCGAATCCGGCTCGGAATTCAATCTTAAAAATGAACCTCCCGACTTCAGGCTTCGATACACGTAATATCCCACAATGTTGGAAGACGCGCTTTGCTCCCACTTTAACTCTACGGCCGGTTGAGCGGTCGTAGCGCCGTCGCCGGACAATCCGATTGTCAGCGGAGAGTTGGGAGCGTTACTGAAGATCGTCACCGTTCCTGGAAGACTTCCAGCAGTTTTCGGATCAAAATTCAGCGTAAGAAGAGCGCTTTGATTTGGCTCCAGTTTCAGGGGCGATGTCATTCCGCTAAATGAGTACCCGCTTCCACTAATTGTAATATTGGAAATATCTGCATTCGAATTCCCTGTGCTCTTCAAGGTCACTTGTTGCGTGACCGTTTTACCTACCGTCACGTTCCCAAAAGCAACCGCAGTCGTGCTCGGAACCAGCTGAACGCTCGGTGCAATTCCTACTCCGCTTAGCCCAATCCGCACCGCACCGCCGCTTGCTACCACCGAGATATTTCCCGTCTCGGCGCCGGCGCTACTGGGATCGAACTTTGCAGTGAGCGTAACCGATTGATTGGGCGTGAGCGTCTGCGGAGTCGTTAGTCCCGACACGCTAAAATCTTTTCCGCTCGCGCCTACCGAAAGTATCACCAGGCTCTCAGCGCCTTCATCGGTCAACTTCAGCGTCTGCGTGGATGGGCTGCCTTCGCTTGCGCTTCCGAAATTGACAGTTGAGGGCGTTGCGCTCAACAAACTGGTCGCCCCTTTTCCCGTCAGGGTGGCCATCATCGCCGGTCCTTGCGTCGCGGTCGTAACAGAAATGTTTCCGCTTTCCTGGCCCGCGGACTTCGGCGCAAATGCGGCGGTAAGTTTTATGGTTTGACTGGGCTGCAAAATAGTTGGCCCGGAGAAACCGGTGATCGAGAATCCCGAGCCCGTAGCGGAAATGTTTGTAAGCGTAAGCTGTTTCGCGCCGCGATTAGCCACAACTACCGGTTGGCTCGCGTTCGAACCTACTCCTACACTCCCAAAGTCTATTGCGTTAGGCGTAAGGTGGAGTCCGTTTTTCGACGGTGGTGTTGGATTCCCGGAAAAACCTACGCAGCCCGAAGTAGCGAGTATTCCGAAAAACGCCAGCAAAACCGCGAGCATTCTCCCAACGTTTGCCGCTCGATTCGCCACGCGGAAGACTATCCTTGCCGCACCATCGTTCTGAGTGAAGACACCATTCATGAGCGATTGCATTCTGCGGGAAAGAGCATGTGGAGACTACTGGCCCGGGGTACACGCGGGGGACAGGGGGGTTAGTTCCATCCGCGAGGCAGCTATTTCGCGTTCAAAGGATGATCGGTTCTTCGTATCGGTTCAGATTTCGTCTCGGTTGTTCTATGTCTGAAGTCCTTAATCTAGCAACGCTTTATGGAATCGTCGCCGTCGCCTGCCCAGAATAAGCGCTTTCGACGTTGCTTGAATTCACCGCCGTAACGACATAGTAGTAAGTTTGGCCGGATTGCAAGCCTGCGTCCGTAAATTGGGTTGACGCTACCGGCGACGCCGTCAGCTTCGTAGTATAGGGGCCGCCCGAAGCCGTCCCACGATAGACGTTATAGCCGATTACTGAAGATGTGCTGGCTGTCCATGCTACTCCAACCGTGTGACTTACCTGCTGCGTCCCGGTTCCTGACAAGCTTACCGTCGGGGAGTTCGTGGCGTTGCTAACCAAACTTAAGTTTCCGCTTACAGCCCCCGCTACCGTCGGCGCGAACTGTACCGTAACCGGTAGCGACTGGTTCGGGCTCAAGGATTCCCCGGGCGAAATGCCGCTGACCGTGAAGCCGGCGCCCGAAATATTCGAGGAAGTTATGGTCACACTGGCGTTGCCCGTATTCGTCAAGGTTGCCGGCAAGTTGCTGGTGCTTCCCACATTCACGCTGCCGAAACTCAAACTCGAAACATTGAACGTCAACAGCTCGGTTCCCGCCACGCCAGTTCCGCTCAGGCCTATCACATACGGCGAGCTCGGTGCATCGCTCGATAGCGAAATCGAGCCGGTGACCGCCCCAGCCCCAGTCGGCGTGAAAACGGCGTTGAATGTCGCATTGCTGCCTGCCGGAATCGTCAAAGGCGCGCTAAGACCACTGATATGGAATCCGGTGCCAGTTACCGTACCTTGCGAAATCACAAGATTCGCCGTACCACCGTTCGTCACTGTAATTGTTTGGGAATTGCTGTTTCCAACCGTGACGCTTCCAAACGGCGCGTTCGAAGGTATCGCGGCGATCTGCGGTTGTGTCCCGGTACCGCTTAACGCGATTGTTAACGGAGAATTCGGCGCGTTGCTGGCGACCGAAACACTTCCGCTGGCGCTTCCAACGGAGGCTGGTGAGAATTGCGCCGTAAAACTGATGCTTTGTCCCGGCTGAATCGTCTGTCCCGCCGGTGACCCGACTATCGTGAATCCAGCGCCACTGGCAGTCGCTTGAGAAACGGTAACAGCCGCAGTTCCCGTATTTGACAAGCTAATAGACGCCGTTCCGCTGTTGCCCACCACAACACCCTTGAAGTTAACCGCTGTAGGAGAAGCTGCCAATCCCGGTTGCGTGCCTAGTCCGGCGAGCGCAATCGTCATAGGGGAATTCGGCGCGTTGCTGGAGATCGAAATACTTCCACTGGCACTCCCCACCGTCGTTGGCGAGAACTGTGCCGTAAAGCTAATGCTCTGTCCCGGCTGAATCGTTTGCCCCGCTGGCGATCCGCCAATCGTGAACCCGGCGCCGGTCGCGCTTGCTTGCGAGATCGTCACGTTCGCTGATCCGGTATTCGAAAGGTTTACCGAAGCAGACCCGCTGTTTCCCACCACTACGCTTCCGAAGCTTACCGCCGAAGGAGTGCTCGCCAACCCCGGTTGTGTGCCGGCCCCGGTCAACGCAATTGTCATGGGAGAATTCGGTGCGTCGCTCGAAATCGAAACACTTCCGCTGGCGCTTCCAACGGACGTCGGCGAAAACTTTGTCGCGAAACTAATGCTTTGCCCGGGCTGAATACTTTGTCCCGCTGGCGACCCGGTCATCGTGAACCCCGCACCGGTGACGCTAGCCTGCGAGATCGTCACACTCGCTGACCCGGTGTTCGTAAGGCTAACCGACGCAGTCCCGCTGGTCCCCACGCCCACGTTCCCGAAACTTACTGCCGACGGTGTACTTGTTAAACCCGGTTGCGTGCCTGTTCCAGTCAGTGCAATTGCCATGGGAGAATTCGGCGCATTGCTCGAGACCGATATACTCCCGGTGCCGCTTCCCGCAGACGTTGGTGCGAACTTTGCCGTGAAACTAATGCTCTGTCCCGGTTGAATAGTCTGACCGGCCGGTGACCCGCTCATGGTGAACCCTGGACCCGTAACATTAACCTGCGATATCGTCACGCTGGCTGACCCGGTGTTTGAAAGGCTAACTGACGCAGACCCGCTGCTCCCCACCACCACGTTTCCGAAAGTTACCGCCGAAGGCGTGCTTGTCAATCCCGGTTGTGTGCCTGCCCCGGATAGCGCAATCATCATAGGGGAATTTGGCGCGTTGCTGGAGATCGAAATACTTCCGCTGGCATTTCCCGCAGTCGTCGGCGAGAACTGTGCCGTGAAACTGATACTTTGCCCTGGCTGAATAGTCTGTCCCGCCGGCGAACCGCTCACCGTGAATCCAGCGCCCGTGGCGTTAACCTGCGAGATCGTCACGCTAGCCGACCCGCTGTTGGAAAGGCTAACTGATGCAGACCCGCTGCTCCCTACCACCACGTTCCCGAAACTTACCGCTGCCGGTGTGCTCGCCAGACCCTGTTGCGCCCCCGAGCCGGTCAACGCAACTGAAAACGGTGAATTCGAAGCGTTGCTGGTAATCGCAAAACTGCCGGTAGCGCTGCCCGCCGATTGCGGCGCGAACTGAATCTGAATGGTTACGTTCTGTCCCACTCCTAGCGAAGCCGGCATAGCGCCCGAAACCACTGTAAAGCCCGGCCCGGTAATTGTTGTCTGTCCCATGCTTACTGCTGCAGTTCCGGTATTCGTCACCGTGAAGTTCTGCGTCGCCGTCGTCCCCATTCCGACGTTTCCGAACGCGACCGTTGCAGCACTTCCGGATAAGACCCCGGTCTGGCCCGTGCTTGTCTTAGCCCCAGTGTATCCAACGCAGCCTGCCAGCCCCCCGATCGCCACAATCGCGACTAGGAACGCGATGAACGCAAGAGGCCCGCGATTCACCGCGGTGCAGAGCCGAGCCATAAGCCCTTGAAACTGAATATGTTTGATCACACTGTGCATTGGGAATTTCATGTCACGCACAGTGTAATGACCACCCCGAGACACTAACTACTGGTCAGAGGAAGCAACGAAGTGCAGGCGGGTTCGCCTGTCCATTGGGACACCCCAATACTGGCCTTCCCTAAGGACAGGCAATGTTTAATGGCTCTTTTTCAATAACTTAACGAAGTTCTGCCGCTTTTTTTGTGGTCGCAGATAATTCTGCTGTCGGGAGAGGGTGGGGCGGCCTTGTTACCCTCAGCTTAAGCCCTCAGTCATGCTAGACTTTTGGTCCATTAGCCGAGGATTCCTTCTTCTGAATACTTCACCGTTTCACACTACCAATTTCCTACCAGCGCGCACCCCAGGCTGGTCGAACCGGTTTCTGATCGCAGCAATTGCGGGAATTCTCTTTTTGACGCTTTTCCCCTTTCGTTTCGATTTTCAATCCAGAACTTTAGGTAGTCCGTGGCCTTTTTTGCTCGGCAGCGGCATGAAGACTTCTGGGCCTCTTGATGTTTTCCTGAATGTCTTGTTGTTTGTGCCGTTCGGTTTCGGACTCGCGGAAAAGCTGCGCGAGAAAAAAGTCTCGCGGCTGGCAACTTTCGTCATCGTATGGGCGACCGGCGCCATCTTCTCGTATGCCATTGAACTCACCCAGTTTTACATGCCCATGCGCGATTCGGGATGGGAAGACGTGCTCTCGAATTCGACTGGGTCGCTGGTAGGTTTTTTTCTCTTTCAGATTTTAGGCCCCTCGACAATCAAGTTCCTCTCCCGATGCGAAGCTGCACTGCGTTCCTGGCTCACAGTTGCGCGCGTTGCGGCTTTTCTTTCAATTTATTTTCTCTCTTGGTTTGTGCTTTCTGCCGTATTGCAAATGCAGACGAGGCTAAGCAATTGGGACCCCGATTGTTTGCTTTTGGTCGGCAACGAACCCGGAGGCCAAAGCCCGTGGAAAGGACAGGTTCAACAATTACAGATTGCAGATCGGGCAGTCTCTGATCTTGCGGCCCTCCAATTGACCTCCGGAGAAGTTGACGCCGGTCCTCCGATCTCTTGGCGCGCCGAATATAATTTTTCCGGTGCTGCTCCGTTCAAAGATACGCATGACTTTCTTCCTACTCTCTCCTGGGTTCCGCCGGCGTCTCTGCCGCCGTCTTCGGGTCCGCTTGTTCTCAGCGGAAAATCTTGGCTCTCTTCCAGGGCGCCCGTGTCCGACTTGGTCTCCGATCTGCAGAACACCAACCAATTCGCCATCCACCTGATCTGCGCCGCCGAAGAAACTCACAACGGTCGCGGGCATATCGTCTCTATCGCGCGTTTGCCGTTCATCGCGGATTTGACCGTTCGGCAGGAAGAATCGAATCTCGTTTTCTGGTTTCGTAGCCCGCTATCCGCGAAACATGCGATTTTGGGTTGGTACATTCCCAATGCATTCAACGACACTCAGGTGCGTAACCTTCTCTATTCTTACGACGGTTCCGACCTTTCTCTTTTCATTAACGGGAAGAAGAGTTCGCGACTGTACCGCCTCGGCCCTGGAACTTCACTAGCGCGTGTCCTACGCATGGTTCGTCCCGCCGAATTGCAGGGCTATAACGACATTTACTACTCGCTCGTATTTTTTCCAGCAGGCATTATTTTGGGAATTGCCGCGCAGAAATATATTCATTCAAGTGCGGCGAATCGATTGGTCGTCATCCTCTACCTTCTGTTGCCGGGTTTCGTGCTCGAGTTCATTCTCACCAGCGTCAGCGGTCGCCCCTTCTGGATTTCAAATGCGCTGCTTTCGGTCTGTCTAATGCTTGCTGGATTCTTCTGGATTCGAACCGACTCATTGAGTTCCGTCCGGCAGTCGGCGACGAATCCGAGGGTGTTTTGATGAAGCTCTTTGTCACCGGCGGCGCTGGCTTCATCGGGTCAGCTTTTGTGCGCCTCGTACTCTCGCTCGACAAAGACGTCGCGATCGTCAATTACGACAAATTGACTTACGCCGGAAACCTTGTGAATCTCGACTCGGTCGCCGCAAATCCAAATCACGAATTCATCAAAGGTGATATTTGCGATTCCGCCGCCACCGCGCGAGCTATGGCCGGCTGTGACGCCGTAGTCCACTTCGCTGCCGAATCTCACGTTGACCGCAGCATTTCCCACCCCGTTGACGCCCTTCAGACCAATGTCGCCGGCACCTTAGTTCTTCTCCAGGCCGCTCGCGAGTTGCACATCCAGCGTTTCGTCCACATCTCCAGTGACGAAGTTTATGGCGATGTTTCACCCGCATCCTTCTCGGACGAGAACTCTCCCCTCATTCCCAGCAGTCCTTATTCGGCGTCGAAAGCTGCTTCCGATTTGCTGGTCCTCTCCTTCGTGCGCACTTACGGATTTCCGGCGCTCATCACGCGCTCTTCCAACAACTACGGCCCGCATCAGTTCATCGAAAAATTTCTGCCGCTCATGATCACGCGCGCTCTGGCCGACCGGCCTCTGCCGATATACGGTGACGGCCTGCAACAGCGAAATTGGATCCACGTCGATGATAACTGCCGTGCGATTCTCGCGGTATTGGAGCGGGGTCACCTCGGTCACGTCTATAATATTGGCGGCCCGGACGTGAAAGACAATCTGGCCATGGCCCACAGTCTTCTTGAAATAATGGGAAAACCGGAAAGCTTGATTTCGCACGTGCCGGATAGGCCCGGCCATGATCGGCGTTACGCGCTGAATTCCAGCAAGATCAGCCGTGAGTTGAACTGGAAACCGGCGATTACGCTCGATCAAGGCCTTCGCCAAACAGTCGAGTGGTACCGCGCGAGCCGTACCGGCTAATTAGGTTGCTAGATTAGAGCTTTGAACCCGCCCCAAGAGAGGGCATGCTTAGTAGCGAGTCTGCATCGCATAAAAAGATCTTAATTCTTACAAGGAGTCATGCATCTTGCGAATTTCGGTGATTGGTTGTGGATACGTCGGGCTGGTAACTGGAGCTTGCTTCGCGGAAATCGGGCATCAGGTTACTTGCACTGACAACGACGATTCTAAGATCGTAACGTTGCGCGCCGGAAAGCTCCCCATCTACGAGCCGCACCTGGACGCTCTGGTCGCGAGAAATATTAGCGAAGGACGCTTGCATTTCACCAGCGACGCCGGTCAGGCCGTGCGTTCCAGCGAAGCCGTGTTCATCTGCGTGGGAACTCCTCCCCTGGATAATGGCGACGCAGATCTAAGCGCCATCGACAACGTTGCGCGCATGATCGCAACCGAAGGTGGCGGACCAAAATTAGTCGTAGAAAAAAGTACGGTCCCGGCCCAGACCGGCCAGGAACTGAAACGCGCCCTCGATGTCTATAGCCGAAAATCCGGCACGAATTTCACCGTCGCCTCGAATCCGGAATTCCTCCGCGAAGGCACTGCCGTAAACGATTTCCTTCATCCCGATCGAATTGTCGTCGGCGTGGACGAACCCGCCGCCGCGAAAAAACTTCGCGAAATTTACGCGCCCATCTTGGACAAGAAGTTTAATTGCCCCGCGCACGATGGTAAGTGTCCTGATTCTCCCCCGCCCGCTTTCGTGGTCACCACCGTCAATAGCGCCGAGCTAATCAAGCACGCCTCCAACTCTTTCCTTGCTCTTAAAATCTCATTTGCGAATTCTCTCGCGGACATGTGCGACCAACTCGGCGCGGATGTTCAGGAAGTCACCGCAGCGGTAGGAATGGATCCGCGGATTGGCCCGCAATTTCTGCAAGCCGGCCTTGGATTCGGCGGATTTTGTTTACCCAAAGACGTTCAAGCGTTCATTCGTCTCGCCGAACGCGTGGGCATCGATTTCACTTTGCTGAAGGCTGTGGAGCAGGTCAACAAACAGCGCATCGATCTGCTCCTCGCCAAAGCCCGCAAAGCGCTCTGGGTGCTCAAAGGCAAAAAAATCGCCCTTCTCGGTTTGGCCTTTAAACCGAACACGGATGATATCCGCTTCTCGCCGGCTATCGACGCCGCCAGAAGGTTCTTGGCGGAAGGCGCGAACCTGCATGCCTACGACCCGCAGGCCATGGAGAAGACGCGCAAGTTGCTTCCGGAAATATCTTTTGCGAAAAATCCGTATGAGTTAGTCAACGACGCCGACGCCGCCATCATCGCCACGGAGTGGGACGAATTTCAGCGCCTCGATTGGAAACGTGTTCACAACGAGATGGCTCGGCCTCTGGTGATTGACGCGCGAAACGTTTTGAACCCCGCGGAGATGAAGAGCCTGGGTTTCGAATACTACTCGTTTGGCCGCTGAGCGCGGGGGAGATCCCGGCTACGCCATTAGCGCGCTTCCAGGAAACCGAACATTATGCGCTTTGTTGGTTATCTGAATAGGCGTCTTCCGAGCTACTGCCACCGGCCCTGGATTTCTCGGCTCTACTGAAAGATCGTCTGCTGCAATCTCGGGCGTCAATAATGGAGGGCTCGCGAAACCCGCAGCTCTACGCGCCAATTCCGTACGCGTTTCTACCCCAAATTTGCTCAGCAACGTCGAGATATGGAACTTTACCGTCCGAACCGTAATATTCAGCTTCGAAGCTATTTCCTTGTTTGCTCGATTCGAAAGCACTGAGTGAAGCACTTCCTTCTGCCGTGGGCTCAGCGATGCCGGGCACGCAATTGACCGCCCTTCCTCCAGCAGTTCCTCAGCGCGCGATACCAGACGCCCCATTAGCGCCTTCTCAGCTGGAACCAGCACTTGAAAATCGTGCGGATTCTGTCCTCTCACCAAGCACTGCATAGCTAGTAGTCCGGCCACGCGCTCCACCGTGGACTCCGGATCCGCCGTCGATTCCGTGCGGAACTGCGCCACCCCGGTGCTTGCTTCGCAGAACACGAATAGGTTCGGCTTGTTTGGGTCTTGCTTCTTGTCGTGTTGCACCAGCTTTCCAAATACGCGTACCTTTTTCACTAGGGCCTTCCCGTCTGCTCGCCCAGGACTGTACGGCAGAGCCTTTAGATTTTTGTTGCGATCCGCGGTTATACGGGACTTACGGCAGCTCTCATGACTGTCGCCCTGATTCGACTGTCCTGAGAACCGTTCTACCAAAACTTGGATAGAAGCACGGCCACGGCAGGTACCGGGCCACTCTCATAAGAACGTAAATGACTCAAAATGAGACAGATATTCTACCTGCTAAATCTTGCCAAGTTTTCTTCGTAGGTAGAAACTTCCCGCACGCAGCAAAATGTTCCGCGTTCTTGTTTCAATTCTGTGAAAGCGCCCGTATTCCATGCGGTCTCCCGAACACGGTCACTCACCCGTCCCCGCCAACCAGCTTTCTGAGGTAAACTCCGGTCGCCTGGTTTAGATTTGAACTGACAGCCTGAAAGGAATCACACGTGATAGGAAATTTGCGCTCGATTTTGCTCTCCTCGATGATCACAGCTCTGTTCCCGCTTGGCACATTTGCTCAACTTCCCCCTACGAAGCCCGCACCGCTGCAAGTTCCTGCTGGGGAGGGCACGTGCTCCGTTGAAAAATCCTGCGCTGATTTAGTCCCCGGCATGATCCAAAGTGCGCTCGGCCCCTCGCCTCTTGAAGAGAACTTGCGCTATCTCACCGACTCTATCGGCGGCCGCATGACCGGGTCGCCGGCGGCCGACCGTGCAGCAGGCTGGGCGGTCGAAGCCCTGCGCCATGCCGGCGTAGACGAGGTCCACACGGAAAAATTCACCGTCCCGGTTGCCTGGAGCGAAGGCAAGTCGCACATCGACATTTTGTCCCCCGAGCCTTTTCCCGTTCGCATGGTATCCATCGGATGGTCGCCCGCTACCCAGGAGGGCGGCCTCACCGCCGACGTCGTCGATGTGGGAACCGGAGACGACACAGGCTTCTCAAAAGCCGGCCCTCTCGCTAGCGGCGCAATTGTTCTCGTCCATACGAATTTGCTGGTCACTTGGGACGACCTCATTAACGAGTACGGCCTCGACCACGAAATCATTGGCCGCGCCGTGAAAGCCGGATCCGCCGCAATATTCTGGATGTCTACGCGGCCCAATCTCCTGCTCTATCGCCACAATATCTCGATCGACGGTCAGCTCGAGCGGTTGCCCCAGGCAGTTCTGGCGCGGGAAGACGCTGAGCGCATCGCAAGGTTTCTCGCCGCCGGACAAAAAGTCCGCGCGCATCTCGACATGCCGAATCACGTAGGTGGTCCAACCGAATCCGAAAACGTAATCGCCGAAATTCGCGGCCGCGAGAAGCCTGACGAATTCGTATTGCTCGGCGCGCATCTGGATTCCTGGGATTTGGGCACCGGCGCGCTCGATGATGGATGTAACGTTGCCATGCTCATCGACGCGGCGCGTATCATCCATGCCTCCGGCACCATTCCCCGCCGCTCAATCCGTTTTGCTTTCTTCACCGGCGAAGAGCAGGGCATGCTCGGTTCGGCCGCCTACGCCCACGCCCATCGCGCGGAGCTCGATCGCATGATCGCCGCCGTAATTTTTGATTCCGGCGTAGGACGCATCACCGGCTATTCCCTGGGTGGACGCAAGGATATTGAATCCGCCGTGCGCGAAGCCTTGGCGCCTCTCCACACTTTCGCCCCTCTGGATTTCACCTTCGACGCCGGCATGGATACCGACAATTTCGATTTCATTCTGGAAGGTGTTCCAACACTGGAATCAAATCAGGAGCCGGCCAATTACATGCTGAATTACCACGCCTCTTCTGACACATACGACAAAGTTGATTTCAAGGAACTCAAGCGCAGCGTCGCAATCGCGGCGATCACCGCCTTCGCCCTCGCTGATCGCGAAGGGCGTATCGGCCCGCGCCAGTCACGCGCGCAGATCGAACAACTTTTCCAGCAAACCGGCCTCGACAAAGAAATGAAAGACGCCGGTTTTTGGCCCCTCTGGGAAAAAAGCGAACGCGGCCGCGAACGCTGAACTGCTCCGTCGAGCAGGCATAAGCTGTGCACCTCAAGTATAATAAGAACAATATGGCCCTTGAACGTGCGCCGAACATGGGTGTGCCCGAATCTTCCGGTGTCGAATCGAGCCGCATACTCGCGGTTGATTACGGCCGCAAGAAAATCGGTCTGGCCCTTTCCGATGAACTAGGAATCACCGCGCAACCTCTGCTGACTTTCAATCGCACGAACCGGCGCAACGATTTGCACCGCTTGCGCGAAATTTGCACGAAGCATAGTGTTGCGCGTATTCTCGTGGGCCATCCTCTGCACATGAGCGGCGAAGCGAGCCCCATGGCGGATGAAGCCGCGCTTTTCGCCGAGCGATTGCGCAAAGATCTCGCTATCGAAGTAGAACTTGTGGACGAACGGCTAACCAGTTGGGAGGCGGCTCAAACAATGGTAGAAGTAAAATCTTCCTCGCGGCGAAAGCGGGCTCCACTCGATGACGTCGCCGCTGCCGTTCTCTTGCGCGATTATCTCGAACATAAACTCCAATACAAGAAAGTTGCCGGCCCTTCCTCGACTCCCGTCGCGGAGAGGTCCTAAGGTCTAATGCGCAGACTAGGTCTCATCGCCCTGCTTCTCATTGCTGCCTTGGGCGCAGGAGCCGGCTGGCTGGATTCGCAAATCAGCCGGCCTTATCGCGGCCATCGTCCTGAAAAGATTTTTGTGGACGTTCCGCGCGGCACTTCCCGCTTGGGTGTGGCGCACATTCTCAGAAAAAACGATGTGATTCGCAGCGAACTTGCCTTCGAAATTTTCAGCATGTGGCATTTTCGAAAACCACTTCAGGCTGGCGAGTATTACTTCGATCGTCCGCTTGATTCCCGCGAAGTCTTTTGGCAAATTGCCGGAGGCAGGATCTACGTTCGCAACGTAACGATCCCCGAAGGCTGGAATATGTTCGAAATGGCCGCCGAACTGGATCGCCAGGCGGTTTGCTCGCGCGAAGGTTTTCTCGACGCGGCAAAAAACGTCTCCCTTATTTCCGAATTCGCTCCCAATGCCGCAAACCTGGAAGGATTTCTTTTTCCTTCCACCTATCAATTTAATCGCCGCACCACTTGCGATTCAATTGCTAAACGAATGGTCCAGAATTTTCGGGCCGAGTTGGAATCTCTGGATCCTTCCGGCGCCAAAAACTTTCCGCAAGGCTTGACCCTCTATCAGGTGGTCACCCTCGCCTCTTTGGTTGAACGCGAAACTCCCAAGCCGGAAGAGCGGCCCATGGTCGCCGGAGTCTTTTATAACCGCCTTCGAAAAAACCTGCCCCTGCAGTGCGACCCCACCGTGCAGTACGCGCTGGAACTGGAGGGCCACCACACAAAGAATGTCCGCCCCGCGGACTTGCGCATCGATTCCTCCTACAACACTTACGAGCATCCCGGCCTTCCCCCGGGCCCCATTGCAAACCCGGGAGAAGCATCCTTGCGTGCCGCGATGGAGCCCACCGCAACCGAGTATATGTATTTCGTGGCTAACGATCAGGGCGGCCATTTCTTCGCAAAGACTCTCGCTGAACACAATCACAACGTCGCGCGTTACCGCCATCTGCTGGCCGGCGATAGCGTGAGCGCTGATCCCGCTAAACCAAAACATCGAGGCCCCTCTTGACCGAAACCAATTCCAGCGCGAGTCATGAGAGCGGCTCTCCTACCAAGAAAGCCCTAATCCTGGAAGTAGCCCAGGAGCTTGCCAAGCCTCGTTACACCCCTGCCGAAATCGAACAGATTCGGCGCAAGCTCATCGTGCATCTGGGAGAAAAAGGGAAAACTTCGGCTGACTACATCGTTAGCGTTCTGGAAGAAGCGGGAATGCGAGTGGTGTGGAACACGCGCTCGGATACCGAAGGCCGCTACGAAGAAGAATTCAGCGACCTGTTGCATTTTTCCACCCTGGACGAAGCCGAGATGTGCCTGGTCCGCCTCGACGAGCTCCTTCGGAAATTTATTCTCGAAGCCGACCAACACGCCGCCGAACGCGTCCGCGAAGTTGCCCGCCTTGGCCGTCGCCGCGCGGAAATGATCTCGCGCAACCACAAAGTTGACGCCAACAAGCGCGCCGAAAAAGAAGAAATCGCGCACTGGTTTGGAATCTGGCTGGAAACTCCCGACGCATTTTTCGATTGGCTCGAGGTCCGCAAGCAATCTCCCGACTTTCAGAAGCGCTTCCCGCATTCCCCGGACGAGGAGGTTTAGGTGTACCTCCTCGATGTCGAGCCGCTCGACCTGGGCTCTGATGTTCGCGCCATCGGCCTGGAGCTGACCGAAGCCGACGAGAATCGCGAGCCGGTTCGCGGTCCCGATGCCGCTAAGATTTGGAGCCGCGTCCTGCGCGCCACTGCCGCCGACGAAGTTTGGGCCCTCGATTTTTTCAGCCATCTCGACCGCGTGCGCGATTACTGCAAACTTCATCACCTCGAGTATCGCGAGGCCGGTAGCCGTTCGATGGTAATTCCCGCTCCGGAACTCCCCGCCCTCCAATCTCTCCTCAACCGCTTTCAGAACGAGACGTTCGGGGCTCGCGCTGGGGCGCTCGTTACAAAAGGCGATCCCGCTCTCGAAGGCGAGCTGGCCCACCGGGGCGCCGACGCCTATCACAACGCTTTCTCGAATTATTTTTTCTGCGCCATCTGCGGATTCGAAGACGGCTCCCTGGTTTTCCTGAGCGAAAAACTCTGGGCCAGCGAAGTCATCCGCCGCGCACGCCCCGCCCTCGAAGGCCAGGACGTCGAAATCCGCCTACCCTCTTAAAGGATTCGCCCCGGAATAATTAAAACGCCGGTCGTGGATTTTGCTCACGAGGAGTTTTGCCAAAGCACTTGTCGATGCCTCATCGAGCCCACAGGGTACCTGTCCTAATCCTTACGGCCAATGTTCCTGTCCTGTACTCCTATAGCCCGTCCGTACCATTTCCCCTGACATTCGTCCTAGTACACTGTCTGAAGAACAGCCTATGTCCACTCTTCCCCACACGCCGTCCGTGTCCTCAGAACCCAGAGTTCCGAACGCCCGCGCTTTCATTCGTAGCCTGAATATTCTTCTTAAGTATGCTCGGCTCTATGGTTTAGAACATTCCCGCTGCGCCCGGCAATTCGCCTCTGCATGGACCGAACTCCAAGACGCGGTCGAAGCTGCCGGACAGGGTGGTCTCCTACTAGGCGCCTCCGGCACCCAGCTTTTGCTCGACGGTGTGCCTTTGGAATCCTCGCCCGCCGAACGAAGCTTCGCCAATTTGCTCACCAGTTCAGGTGTCGCCAGCATTGGTTTCACTTCCGGCGTCACTCAAAATGACTTTTCGAACTTGGTGAAGTCCTTCATGGAGTCCGGTCCTAACACCGGCACTCTCGCCGAGCGTCTTGAGGCACATTTCGGAAAGAAAAATATCTCAGGAATTCGCGTGAACGAGATTCGTTTCGTTGCCGAGGATTCAGGATTCTCCGAAGCGCGCGTTGCCGCCACACTCACCGCAAAAACTCTTGGCGCTGACGCGGACATGATCCAGGACTGGTTCCGCACTCCCGAAAAAATGATTCAGCTCATCGCCGCAGCCGAAGGCGCGCATAGCGGCGGCGGCTCTGCTAACCAGGGAAGCGGCGCCTCTGGCGGAACGGGTGGCTCTGGAGGAAGCGTTGGCACCGGAGGATCCGGCGGCACTGGTGGCTCCGCCTATCAAAGATCATACGCTTCGGGCGGAGATAGTGAAGTAATCCCAGGTTCCGGCACGGTCGCGGGATTAAACGAAGACGCCGCAGCCGCGTCGGTTTTATCCAGCGCTACGGTAATTCCTGGAGCCTCCGGCGCGTTCTCGCGCCTGGAAGAAGCCGAGCTTCAGAGTTTGCTCAAACTGCTCGTTCAGTTCGGCGAGGCGCAAAGCTCGAAAAATCCTCAGCTCGATAAAAGTTCCTGGCAACAGAAACTTGCCGGCCTCCCGCAGAACGCCCAAATAACTTTGCGCCAGGCCCTTGCCCAGGTGGCCGCGAAATCGCCTTCGGCAAAAGTGGACGAAGCCATGCTGCTTCGCCTCGCGGAAGATCTCGCCATTAAATTCGCCATCGATCGCTACCAGCGTGGCGAAGTGCAAGTCAACGCCGTGCGCCAGATGCTCGATCGCATGGGCAGCGAGCTCAACACGCTCCGCAAACTTCTCCGCTCGCGCGAAGACAAAATGGCCAGCGCCGGTATCGCTCTCGAATCGCACGCGGATGTCCTGGACCGCCAATTCTGGGCCGCTGTTCCCGAGTCCGGCAAAAAACACGTTTTGATGTCCGCCGAAGCCTGGTGCATTCCCCCGCGTAACGTCCAGCAATATGTGGAAGAGCTTCTCGGCCGCGGCGAAGCTGCCGCTGCCGGAGACATTCTTCTTCAGTACGCCACCTGCGTCCGCAATAAAGATTCCGAAGCCCGCAAGAAAGCCGCCATAGGACTCGGTCAGCTAGCCGAGCTTTTCAGTAAAGCCGCCAGCCAGCGCCTGCAGGACGCCCTGGTCCAAATCGGCCAGCAGATGGCCGCGGAAAAAGATGCCGAGCTTCAAACGCTCTTGAGCGCCGCCTTCGTCCGCCTGAGCCAGGAATCGGCCACTCGCCGATACTATCGCGCGATGCAACAATCCCTCGATTCACTTGCCGACCTGGAAGAGTCCCGCCCCAGCTGGGTACAAAGTTTGCGTCCGCGCGTCGGCATCGATAATCGCGTTCCCGAATTCGTGGAAGAGGCGCTGGCCGCCGACCAAATGCCCGAAGGGCTCGTGGGCGTTCTCATGCGCGTGCCGCAATCGGCCTCCGAGTATCTCGCCGTTCGTCTCGCGCGCTCGGGGCGCCGCACCGAACGCGAAAGCATCGTGTCGCTCGCAAAATCGGTCGGTTCGCCCTGCATCAGATACCTGAAAGAAATTCTGAAAAACGAAGTGCCCGCTAAAGCGGCCACCACCGTCGGCCTCTTGAGCCGCATGGATCCGCTAGCCCTGGAAGACATGCTTCCCGTGCGCCTTCGCGAGAACGTCCGCAGCTTCCACGACGCAGTCGTGCGCCAGCTCTCCATCGCCGGAGCGCCCGAGCGCGGCAAACTACTCACCGAGTCGCTGGAATTGTTTGACCCTTTGATCATCCCT
>Ga0210383_10000832_pt1 | contig 28379 bp, 22 predicted proteins | sample IncBWC14OmetaG_FD_160072 | JGI IMG/M metagenome (GOLD analysis project Ga0210383, IMG submission 160072) | Forest soil microbial communities from Barre Woods Harvard Forest LTER site, Petersham, Massachusetts, United States - Inc-BW-C-14-O ... | reverse complement strand
CGGCCCGCTCTGCCATTTGCACTTCACGCTGCGTCACCGAGGACAAATCGCCGAATGGATAAGCCAGCGCCCACGCCTCTCGTCCTATTGCTTGTTCGAGGTCGCGTTTGTTCTCTGAAATTTCGCACCACACCATATCGTGTGTCGACTGCGAGAGCACCGGATGAGAGACGGTGTGCGCTCCGATGCACATTCCGGCATTGGCCAGTTCATGCAGCTCGGACAGATTCAACATTGAGAACCGCCTGCTAAATACGGGATCTTCGCGGTATGCGGCATCCCAACCGTCGGCCAGTTTGAACTGCATCTTTATTCTTGCCAAAGATTGTCTTCGCGAATTCTGGTCACATTGCGAAAGCTTTCTCACTAATTGCCACCACAGAGAGCGCTTTTCCTGCCGGCTCGCGGCTGTTTGTCTTCCGATTTCTGCCAACTCCAAGGTGAAACTCTCGGGAGCGGCGAGGAACATCAGATAGAGTTCCTCGTACCAGAGCATTGTGGCCGTTGGGCTGAGAGAAGCACCAGTGACAAAGAAGAGGCACTCCAGCTCGAATTCCTGAAGGATGGGGACCATGTCGAACAGCGCATTCCGCAGGCCGTCATCGCATGTCAACAGCACCGAGCGCGGCGGCAATTCGTGCTCACTCTCGCACCAGATTCGAAATTCCATCGGAGAGATTACGCAGTATTCCTCTTTGATCAATCTAAGCTGCTGACGAAATGAATCCGCACTGACCAGGTTCCCATCCAGAACTGGATCGACGATTTTGTATTCCGGTGGCAAGACGCCGTGATAGGTCAGCACTGCGGGTCCCCGTGCTACGTGGCGGAAATAACCCGTCTTGGACAGGCCCGGATAGACAACGTGTTTCAGCAAAGGACTGACGAGCCTCATGCTGTGTCCACCAGTTCCCAGCTCAAGGGAGTACCGCGATCGATGTCGCGGGATGCCCGCCGCCCGACAATCTGACGGAGATGGCGGGTGTGCAATCCATGGCCGGGTCGGATGGAGCGAACGTTTTCTTCGCTGAAGGTTTCTCCCTGCCTCACCGCTTGGACAACGAAGAGAGACCGGCGAAAGACGCGGCTGCTTCGTTCGCTGTCAGTGAGGCCAAAGTGAACTTGTCCCAGAGCTTTCTCCGCGACTCGAACCGACTCCACCATCGCCTTGAATTCCGCCGGCTCCAGGGAAAAGGCGCTGTCCGGGCCCGCGTGCGATCGGGACAACGTGAAGTGTTTTTCGATAATGCACGCGCCCAAAGCGACCGCAGCGATAGGGACGGCCATGTCCATAGTGTGATCCGACAATCCCACGGGAATTTCAAATCTTCGCGCCAGCTCAGGGATGGTTCGCAGGTTCATCTCGCTGGGCAGAGCCGGATAAGCGCTCGTGCATCTCAGCAATGCGATCTGCGTGGCGCCAGCCTGGCGCGCGCTATCCACGGCTTCCTTGATTTCCTCAATCGTTGCCATGCCTGTGGAGATGATCAGCGGTTTGCCCGTGCGCGATATTTTCTGCAGAAGCGGAATGTCAACCAGTTCGCAGGATGCGAGCTTATAGGCCGGTACGCCCATGTTCTCGAGAAAGTCCACTGCTGTTTCGTCGAAGGCCGACGAAAAAAAATCGAGTCCGAGATCGTCGGCAACCTGCTTCAGCTTAGGCTGCCAGTCCCATGGCATGCAGGCCTCGCCGTAAAGATCGTGCAGGGTGCGGCCGTCCCAGAGCGTGCCTCCGCGAATTCGGAAATACTCCTGATCGCTACGGATCGTGATTGTGTCCGGCGTGTACGTCTGCACTTTTACAGCGTCTGCGCCAGACTCTTTGCAGGCCTGAATGAGGCGAACGGCCCGTTCGAAATCGTGGTTGTGATTTGCGGAAAGTTCGGCGACGATGTACACGGGTTGGCCTGCCCCAATTTGCCGGTGTCCAATGGAGAAGTCACTCGTCATCGCGCACCCACCTTGGCTGAAACCATCTCGCTGACTTCGTTCGGCAGAAAGGGATTTCGTCGCCCGCCTCGCAGAATTTCCAGCGCTCGATCTCCCTCATTGAAGATCAAGTCTAGAACGGATGCATATGGACAGAACGGAGGAAACAACTGCCGGTATTGCGGATGCTCGTAGTGCTGAAAACCGACGTCAATCCCTTTGTCCAGCAGAATATCGATTTCCTGCAGCAGGTAGGCCGCAGACCCAAGCGGTGAAACGTACTCGGTTGCTCCGAGGGACTCACAGATATTTGCCAAAAGCTTCATGCGTTTTCCCTGTCGCTCCAGATGGGAAGAAAGCAGAACGCTGGTTCGAATTCCAAGTACGTTGATGAACCATTGGATCAATTGAATGTCGAGATCCACCATGCGCGCACCCGGAGCCTTTATCCGAGAACTCAGCTGCTCGAAATAGTCATTGAAGAACCGTGCTCGGCGGTAGTTCAGTTCAATGGCGCGAAGATGATTGCGCCAGAATTCCGGGTCACGAACTTCGACCTCGTTGATCAGTTGACCGAATCGTCCCCGAAACATTACCGGAACGGTTAGCCAGCTCAGTCCTGATGGCGTTTTGAGCCGATTGCGATGCTGCCACGATTGCCTCTGAAATTGCACGTTGTCGAGCAGCACGAAGATATCAACCTGATCGATCAGATCGAAGTATCCGAGCCACGGCAGGTACGTTGGCTGACAAATGGCGATCTTCATTTGAGCACTGCTTTCTCTGTCAGGACGAGGCTGCTCGGATTAATATCTTCCTGATGACGATCACACACAGTTCTTTCGAGGACAAAGTGAACCGCATGGTGACCGCCGATTTTTTCGGCTCCAACGCGTGAATATCCCGCGCGGTTAAACAGCCTAAGGGATGCCATGTTATTCGGTTTCACGTAAGCATCAATTTGCCGCACTGGGGTTGTCCGAAAGAGATCCCGGGTTGCCATCTCAAGGACTATTTGGCCGTAACCTTTGCCCCGAAATTGCGGTGCCAGGCTGATCGATACCGCCGCGCTCGTGCCGTCGATCTGGTATCGCACCTGCCCCGCTGGTACGTCCTCTGGGTCCACGACCAGATAAAGCACGGCATTGGGGTCGCGCAGTTTCGCATTGAACCATTGCAAGTGCCGCTCCCAGGAAATCGTTTCGGTGGCGAAAGACACGGGTCGCACGTCGGGATCATTGGCCCACTCCCACAACTGGAGACAATCGCTCTCCTGGACGTATCGCAAGCGCATGTCTCCGTCACGAATCGCCGCCAGAACCCTTTCCGCGCCTTGGCCATCTACCAGCTCTCTGGAATGGCGTGCCAGAGAATTACGGAGTTGAGGCGACAAAAGAAGGAGCTGCACTTTATCGGCGATATCTCGGGCGGTTACTTGTTTGCTTGATCCGAGATGGATAGCGGCTCTCCTGCGGCCAAGTTCCTGCGCGACCGGCGTCTGGTTGTCGGCCAAGTCGATTAAGATTGCGGGCAGCCCCAGCAGGCACATCTCTGCGGAAGTAGAACCCGCGGCCGAAACGGCGATATCGGCCCATGCCATCAATTCCGGCATGTTTGATGAGTTCCTGAGTACCCGAACTGAGGGCGTGCCCGAGAGATCCGAAAAAGCAGCGTGCGGATTGCTGCCCCCGAGAATAGCGATCACATCCAACCCCTCGATCTTGGCTTCACGAAGAGCTTCCAACACGAGTGCGGTGAAGTTTTCGGGATCACTGCCACCCATAGTCACGAGCACCTTCCGCCCACGGGGAGCAACCTCGCGGCGCCAATCGCGCCAGGACGCGAAATCGCGTCGCAACATTACGAACCGTGGGCCTAGCAACAATCTGGTGTTCGGCTCGCGGTCGTTGTACATGGACTCGACGGCATGAACATTCTGGTTGAGCACCAGATCGGCGGAGTAGTGCCCGGATTGGCCAAGGTCGTCAATGAACAAGAGTTTGAGGCCAGCATTCTTAAGATTGCGCTGATACTCGGAAGCGAAACGATAGCCATCCACGACAATCCAGGCCGCGTGCCGATCGTGTGCGAGTGACGCAACTTCACGGGCGTCTTTCATGCTGCCGGGAGACACGTCAAGCCGAGCGATCTCCATCCCTTCAGACAGCAGCCGTTCATCGATTGCAGGAGTCGACTCGGCCACTGCGAATACGACTTTTCCGCCGGCATCCTGCCAGGCCTGCGCTAACGCCAGGCAGCGCATGACGTGGCCTGTCGCGATCGCGACGCTCGCGTCAGCGCGGATGATGAGAGTCTGGCTCGTATCAAGCTCCCTGCAGTGTTTTTTGGACCACGCCAAAATTCAATTCTTCCAATTCTGGCTCTTGCTCCATTAGCTGAATGACTTCGCGCCAGCCAAAATCATCACGGTTGGAAAATCGCGCATAGATTGCCCGGAGCAATGTGAGGTCTTCGGCGGTGTCGAGCGTCCAGCGATATTGACTGTAGTCGGTCTGCCCGCAATGTGAGATCAGCCGGAACAACTCCGGATGTTCGTACAAGTACGGCGTCACGTGTTCTCGCTCGTAGGGTTGATGAGAATCGCGCCAGGCTTGTTCGAGCGCACGCATCGTGAAAACCTCGGTGTCCAAGCCTCGGGGATAACTCCGCGACAATGCGTTGCTTGCGTAGTCTGCGTGCTGGCGATGAAAAACGCGAATGGTTTCATCCACAAGTTGAGGATCGATGACTGGACAGTCGGAGGTAATACGAACTACGGTATCGGCCGCACTGGCTCGCGCTGCTTGGTAATAGCGATCGAGCACATCGTTCTCGGAGCCGCGAAAAGCAGGAATTTCGAGTCGCTGGCATTCTCGAACGATACCGTCGTCCGCTCCAGAATCAGTCGTTGCGACCAAAACTTCGTCGATGAGCATAGCCCGCCGCAAACGGCTGACCACGCGGGCAAGAACCGTTTCTCCGCCCAGATCCATCAGAGCTTTGCCCGGCAAGCGGGTGCTGCCCATGCGAGCCTGGATGATGGCGACGACTTTCATGAGGTTATTTGCCTGCACCAACGCTAATGTTTCTCAGTCTTTCCCAGCAAGAACATGGAATCGACATTCTCGTTGCCAATGTATGGGAGCCGATGCTCCATAATCATTTCAAGATCGTCGAATTGTGCCAAGTACTCACGCGCATAGTCCGTCTTCCACAGCAGTTCATTGTGGCCGCGATAATTAATTTCCGTCGTTGTCGAAGCGTGGTACTCGGATCCCCAGATGTAGCGTTTGGCGCAGCGGTGGATTTCATCCAGAGCTAGCGGAAGATCTCTCGGCGAAATGTGGATGAGAACTCCCGAAGTAAAAACCAGGTCGAAGTATTGGTTCTCATATGGAAGTGCGAACGACGAGGCCTGAGTAAAATTTATGTTCTTCGTCCCGGATCTCGCGATTTCCAACGCGTAGTCCTGAACATCAGCCCCGTATAGATTGGAATAGCCCAGTCGCTGCAACAGCAAGAGCTGATTGCCGATATTGCACCCGACCTCCAGAATGCGCGCCTCTAGGGGAATGTTGTGCAAGAAACGCAGGTTCAGTTCCGTCCTTGTCGCGCCATAATTTTTCTTCCACAATGCATCCACCTGTTCAGGATTCAGGCAACTGCGCCTGGTGTATTCACGGCCGAAGTCCCCGCACCATGCTCCCAGTTGTGGCGTTGCTTGCGCTATCGACATCGTCTTCTCCAAGCCCAACGAGTAGTTGAGCCAAACCTATTCCGAAAAATGATTAACGATCTTCCAGACTGCGCAGATCACATCGTCGAGGTCGGAATCGCTCATCCCGTGAAACATGGGCAGGCTTATTAGCCGCTCATACGCATCTTCGGCGACTGGAAACTCCCTCCCCTTGTATCCAAAGCGATCGCGGTAATACGGATGTCGGTGGACTGGGATGTAATGCACATTCACGCCAATGTTCTCCGCTCGCAAGGCCTGGAATATCTCTCCCCGGCCCACCAAAAGCTTCGTTAAATCGAGGCGTATCGGATAAAGATGCCAGGCGGGATTAACGTCCTGTCGAGTTTGCGGCGGGAGCAATGCCGGCATCTCGCGGAACTCGGCAGCATATCGTTCCGCGATTTGCCTGCGTCGAGCCAGATTCGCTTCCAGCTTTTTTATTTGCTGCAGGCCAAGAGCGCAAGCGATATCGGTCAGGCGGTAGTTAAATCCCAACAAGACCATTTCGTAATGCCATTGGCCGGCGCTCTGTCGCTGCCTGGCATCGCTGCTGATCCCGTGGTTCCGAAAGCGGCGAAGTGTCTCGGCGAACAGAGGATTGTCGGTTGTGACCATCCCTCCCTCGCCCGTCGTCAGATGCTTCACCGGATGAAAGCTGAAGACGGTCATGTGAGCAACGCTGCCGACGCGGCGTCCGCGGTACTCCGCACCCAGCGAGTGGCAGGCGTCCTCGATCACAATCAGCCCGTGGCGCTCAGCCAATTGCATAATGGAATCTAAGTCGGCGGGATGGCCCGCATAGTCGACGGGAAGAATCACCTTTGTGCGCGCCGTGATCCGCGCTGCTGCGAGTTCCGGATCAAGATTCAGCGTGTCTTCAGCAACATCGGCGAAGACAGGAGTTGTGCCCTGATAGAGCACGCTGTTCGCGGTGGCAGCGAAAGTCAGCGGTGAAGTAATTGCTTCATCGCCAGGTTGTAAACCCGCGGCGAAAGCTGCGGCATGCAGAGCAGCCGTGCCGGAACTGAAGCTGACTGCATATTTTGCGCCGACCCAGGCAGCCAGCGCCTCTTCAAATTCGGCAACTTTTGGACCCGTGGTCAGCCAATCGGAACGCAGCGTCTCTACGACAGCTTGAATGTCGCTTTCGTCGATCGACTGTCGTCCGTAGGGCAGCAAAGTGCTTCGGACGGGAGATCCACCGTGGATCGCCAGCACTTCACTGCTTACCGAAACCGTCATGAATTTCCTTTACGCCGGGGCGCGCAGCTTTTCTTGCTCGGGCCACGCGACCACTAGCGGAGAACTGTCGTCGACTAACTCGTACAGTTCCTCGGCGCTCAGCCACCGGGAATTGTTGTCGCTGGTGTAACGGAATCCGTCCGCAAGCGGACGCGCCTGTTTCCAGTTTTCCTTCCGCCACCACGGATGTGCCGGTTGGACCACGTACATGCCGTCTACTTCAACCGCGTGGCGCGCCTCGTCTTCCGACAACAACACTTCGTGCAACTTCTCGCCGGGGCGGATTCCGATCGCTTCCACATCGCAGCCAGGCGCGATCGCAGCCGCCATTTCCACGAGTTTCATGCTGGGGATTTTGGGAACGAAGATTTCCCCGCCGTGCATTTGCTCGAGACAACGAACCACGAGCCTGACGCCCTGCTCGATCGTGATCCAGAAGCGGGTCATGCGGGAATCGGTGATGGTAATCTTGCCGCGCTTGCGCTGCTCCTGGAAGACTGGAATCACACTGCCACGGCTGCCCAGAACGTTTCCGTAGCGGGCACAACTGAATCGAGTATTCTGCGCACCCGAGTAGGCATTCGCTTGCACGAACATTTTCTCTGCGCAGAGTTTGGTCGCGCCATACAGGTTGATCGGGTTTACCGCTTTGTCGGTGCTCAGAGCCAGGATGCGGCGCACCCCGCGGTTGATGGCCGCATCGATGACGTTACGGCCGCCCATGATGTTAGTTTGGATGGCTTCGAACGGATTGTATTCGCAAGCAGGCACTTGCTTGAGTGCCGCGGCGTGAACTACGACCGTGACGCCGGAAAAAGCGCGTTCCAAACGCTGCGCATCGCGCACATCCCCGATGAAATAACGCAGGCTCGGGTGATCGAATCCGGAAGCTCGCATGTCGTGCTGCTTGAGTTCATCGCGGCTGAAGATGATGAGCTTCTGCGGGCGATACTCGCGCAGCATCAACTCCACGAATTTCTTGCCGAAAGAACCCGTCCCGCCTGTGACCAGAACCACTTCCTCGGACCAGTTCATCGATGAAACCCCTCGATTCGAAAATGCACCCTCTTGAGCGAATTCCGCGCGCAGTTGATGCCGCATCTTGAAAATGAAATTTACCAGCGCCAGTATAGCGGGAATAATCGCCGATCCAGCGTGCAGGAACCCCCGTTAACACTAAGGAACCCGGTTGATTCGGAAGGATGAGTCCCCGGCTTACGGTGCTAGACTGAGCCCGATCGATGGCGATAGGGAACTGACCGTTTCCGTGCCGCCCCAGACTTTCTGTGGAGTACTGATGGATTCGGGACCGATCGTACCGTTGAATGGCCAGATCCTGCGCGAACTGCAGCCGCCTTTTCCAATTGAGTTTAATCGCAAGGCTGGGCCGGGCGGCTATCCCGGCGCTCACATGCAAGATTCTCTGCTTCGGGAGTACGTGCGCGTTCTCATCAAAAGCAAGTGGTTCGTGATCGGGAGCGTGGCATTAGTCATGGGCGTCGTGACAATTTCTACGCTGCGAAGCACGCCCATCTACGAAGCAGTCGGCAGCATCGCCATCAATAAGATGGACCCGGTCACTTTCAATCTCAAAGATTCATCCAGCAGTGTCGATTATTACGACCCGACCGACTTGGATACGGAAGTCAGGATATTGAAGAGCGATCTCTTGGCGCTGCAGGTCATCCGGGAACTAGGTCTGGATAAACAGCCGGGGCCCGGAGCCAAGAGCAAGCCCTCGACATCGTCCCTGGAAATGACCACGGATGCGATGCAACCGGATTCGGCCAAAACTTCGGCTGCACTCGCGGACTTCAAAGGCAATCTGCAAGTTTCGTTGGTACCAAATACGAGGATCATCGAAGTCCGCTACCGCAGCCCGGACAAAAACATTGCGGCGCGCGTAGTGAATACGCTGGCCAACACCTACGTCGAACAGAACTTCAAGACGCGTTTCGAGTCGACCATGCAAGCGTCGGACTGGCTTTCCAAACAGTTGGTCGATCTGCAGATAAAGGTCGAGACCTCCCAGGAGAAACTGGTCAAGTACCAGAAGGAACACGAAATCCTCGGCATCGACGAGAAGCAGAACATCACGACTGCGAAGCTGGATGAATTGAATCGCGAGTTGACCTCGGCAGAATCCACGCGGATGGAGAAGGAATCGATTTACCACCTGGTGCAGTCCGGGGATTCTGACTCAATCGCCGCAGCCGCAGCGGCTAATGCCGACGGATCTGCAAAAGGTTCCAGCGCCAATTCCGCGCTCCTCGAAAAGCTGCGTGAACAGCAGGCCGACCTGAAGATCCAGGTAGCCCAACTGAATACACAATTTGGACCTTCGTATCCGAAGCTGGCACAACTCAATAGTCAACTCAAGGAAGTCGATGAACAAATACAGGCAGAAATGCGCAAGGTTGCCGCGCGTTTGCGAGGCGATTATCTGGCGGCGGTGCAACGCGAAGGCATGCTGCGCAGCGCTCTCGAGCAGCAGAAACAAGAAGCGAACGAGCTGAATGAAAGCGCCATCGAATACAGCTTGCTGAAACGCGACGTTGACGCGAACCGGACTCTCTCGGAAGGGTTGTTGGAGAGACTGAAAGAAGCCGGCGTCACGGCAGGCTTGCGATCGAACAATTTTCGCATCGTGGATGTTGCTCGCGTTCCCACGTCACCTTCGGGACCGAACCTCCTCAGAAATCTCGGCTTCGCATTGGCGCTGGGTCTTTCGACAGGAATCGGGCTCGCGTTCCTTCTGGAAAGTATGGATAACACCGTGCGGACCCCGGAGCAGGCGCAGGTTATTTCGTCGCTTCCGTCGCTGGGCATGATTCCATTAGGGTCGAGAAGCAGTCGCGAAATGGGCAGTCGCGAGAAGCTCGCCTTGGCGTCTTCCAAAGAGGCGGTAGAACTGGTAACGAAATCGCGTCCCCGTTCGCAGATGGCAGAGTCGTATCGCGCGTTGCGGACTTCTTTGCTGCTCACATTTGCGGGCGGCCCTCCTCGGGTCATTCTCATTACCAGCGCTCTTCCCGAAGAAGGCAAAACCACCACCAGCGTGAACTCTGCGATCGTGCTGGCGCAGAAAGGCACGCGCGTGTTGCTGATTGATGCTGACCTGCGTCGACCCAGCATCCACAAAACTCTTGGAATGGGACCGAAGATCGGGCTCAGCAATGTGCTGACCGGCACGGCGACGCTGCAACAGGCAATCGTGCCATCTACGATTCTGCCCGACCTCTTTATTCTTCCGGCTGGAACGCCGCCGCCCAACCCGGCGGAGCTCCTTGCTTCTGCGAAGATGAAGAATATTATCGACGATCTACGAAAACAGTATGACCACATCGTCATCGACTCACCGCCAACCCTGTCAGTCACTGACGCCGTCGTTATGTCGACCGGCGCCGACGCGGTGGTTCTCGTCATTCGATCTGGACACACGACAAAACCGGCTTTGCGGCGCGCTCGCGATATTCTTTTGCAAGTAAACGCGCGAGTCTGCGGCGTACTGGTGAACGCCGTCGATCTCAATTCGCCCGACTATTATTATCACTACGAATATCAGGGGAAATACGGCCACGGCTATTACCAAGAAGACGGATTGAGCGCAGAGGAAGTGTTGCCAGAAGCCGCTTCCGGCGGAGCGTAGAGAGGTGGGGCAGCATACGGGCGAGGCGCATTCGCGCGAAACTACTCGCATTAAGATTGCCCTTCAAACTCCCGCCTGTAAAATTGTTTTTCTCAGCGCATGCTTGGCGATTACGGCAGTCTACATCGGAATGGTCGCTCGATCGTTCGTCGCTGATCGCTTATCCCGGAGGCTCGACAGCAAAGGCCTTCAACTGGCGGCCAGCCTCGAACCGGGGAACGCGGAATATCAATACCGGCTGGGACACTATTTTCTGCAGACCCAATATCAGCCAGACACAGCTGCCCAATTCTTCGAAGCAGCCACTAAACTAAATCCGCACAATGCCACCTACTGGCTTGAACTTTCTCGAACCTACCGCCGACTCGCAAAAGTGGATCAACAGAAAGACGCTTTGCAGCGTGCCATCGCCGCCGATCCATCCACGCCGGATATTGCATGGGAGGCGGCAAACTTCTACTGGACGCTTGGAGAAACGGACAAAGCGCTGCGGGAATTCCGCGTGGTTCTGGAGAACGATCCTTATCTGCCGCCCGAAGCCCTGGAGCGCTGCTGGCGGATCAAACCGGATGTTGAGGCTTTATTGCAAGACGTTGTTCCACGTAATGCCGATGTTTACTCGTCGTTCCTGGATTTCCTGATCTTGAAGAATGAGCCGGCCGCTGCTGCAAGAGTTTGGACTCAGACGGTGCAACTGCAACACCCGGTCGAGATCCAGCATGTTTTCGATTACGTTCGCTATCTCATCAAGCGGCGAGAGGTGGCCCAAGCTCAACAAGCTTGGCGACAAGCCGCGGGCCTATGCGATCTTTCCGCATACCAAGCGTCGCCAGAGAATCTTGTGGTAAACGGCGAATTCGGCTTGCCTGTGCTGAACGGCGGATTCGACTGGATGTACGAGAAATCTTCCGATGTCGCATTGGCGCTGGACTCGACCGAATTGCACTCCGGCCATCGCTCACTCTCTATTGTCTTTGACAGCCGTGGAATCGAAGACGCGGGTATCCGGCAACTGATTCCAGTCGAAGCGAATACTAAGTACGAGTTCTCCGCATACTTCAAGTCAGAAGGTCTGGAAGGCGCGGGTGGGCCACGCTTCTTGCTCGAGGACGGTTTTGCCAGCTTGAACTACTTTGCCAGCGAAGAACTCAAAGACGCTGATTTCTGGAAACCGGTGGGTGGAACATTTAGCACGGGTGCGGATACAAAGCTGTTGGTTCTGCGCATACAGCGAGTCCCGGCCGGAAACGCCATTCGCGGCAAGTTATGGATTGGCAGTGTCCGCCTGGAGCAGCAGGAACAAACCGTGGCGAGGGGGCAATGACGTCTTCACTCCCATTCGCAATAGCAGCCAACGCGACCCAGTCTCGCCGATCATCCAATGCGCTGTTGGATACTGTCCTCTTCTACGGCGTCTTCGGGTTGCTGCTGTTTGCGCCGCTGGCGTTCGGTGCGGTTGAGACATGGTCGATTTCCATAGTGCAGGCGGCTGCGGGCGCATTCCTCGCGCTCTGGGCGGTGCGGCAAGTCGCGGCTGGAGAGTTAGAAATTATCGGCAATCCCTTATTTCTTCCAATACTGGTTTTTGGTGGATTGACTCTGGGGCAGCTTGCCTCTGGACGAACCGCGTATCGCTTCGACACTTCCTCCGCCGCCATGCAGTATTGGGCGTATAGCGTACTGTGCTTCCTGGTGGTCCAGTGTCTGCGCCGAACAGCGCAGATTAGAATCCTCGCGTGGATCGTTTCAGGCTACGGGTTCGCAGTCGCGATGTTCGCCTTGCTGCAGGGCCTGGCGTCCAACGGCAAACTCTACTGGTTGAGGAACGCCGAATCCGGTGGTTGGATCTACGGGCCTTATGTGAACCACAATCACTACGCTGGCCTGATGGAATTGCTGATGCCGATTCCGCTCGTCGTTGCTCTGGCCGGGAGCGTTTCAGGGACACGCCGAGGCTTGGCTGCTCTGACTGCTGCATTGATGGCGAGCACGATTTTTCTGTCTGGATCACGGGGCGGAATGGCTGCCTTCGCCGTGCAGATAGTTCTGCTCGCGGCCTTTGTGATCAGGCGACGGAAAAACTGGAAAACGGTTTTTGCGCTTTGCACATTCCTGGTTATTGCATTGGGACTGCTTATGTGGCTCGGGGGTGGGGAACTCGTCGATCGCCTCGCGAGCATTCATAGTGGGGCTCGGACAGAGTTGTCCGGTGGCACGCGGCTGACTATCGATCGCGATGCGCTCAAGATGTTCGCAGAGAAACCCGTCTTGGGATGGGGTTTGGGCGTTTTTCCCGACGTGTTCCCACAGTTCAGCAGCCTCGCCACCAATCTCCAGGTAGGCATGGCGCACAATGACTATGTGCAATTGCTGGTCGAAATGGGCGCGCTAGGATTTGCCGTGGCCGTATGGTTTCTAGTGACTCTGTTTCGAACCGCGCTGAATAAACTGAAGACGCAGCCCGCAGACACGAATACGGCTGTCACATTAGCGGCATTACTGGGCGTCAGCGGAATTCTGGTTCACAGCTTCGTGGATTTCAACTTGCAGATTCCGGCGAACGCGGCGTTGTTCTATGTGCTTTGCGTGGTCGCGGCCGGCGAACCGCATTTCGGATTGCACCGCAGAAAGCGGCGAAACCCTTCTCACCTTGTCGAAGGATTGTCGAGTGAACCCGTCTCGACTACGGCTTCCATTGGCTAAGGTACGGTTTGGATGTCTCGCACAGCAGCAGGCAGACGATCAGGCCACCAGCGATGACAGCTCCACCTAAAACGTAGGGGTCCGTCAGAAAGCTGCCGGTCCCAGACACCGGCGCTGCCGCTGCCTTCCGCTTCTTCTTGTTGTTGCAATTCCCGGAATCGTCCGGAGTTGTCTGCTGTCCCTCGGACAGGTTAGCGGTCGTCTTACCACAATTCACGTTGACGCTGCCCTTGGTGGCAACTACCTGAACCGTTCCGTTGGAGTCCGCTACTTCAAATTCCGTCCATGCCTGCGATGCCGGAGTTACTGTAATGTTTTTCGCAAGCGCGACCATGCCCTTGGACGTGGCCACGCTAACGCTCCCGTGCTCCAATGAGACGGTATTGCCCTGGAACCTTACCATCGAATCCTGAAAGACGATGACGCCGCTGCCCGACGCATCTAGGGTTGCAAGCGATTCTGGTTGGGTCTGGATCAAGTCGCCCGGAAAAACAGCGGAGGAGCGGGGCAATGGTTTACCATTCAGCCAAACCGGTCCTTTGCCATAAAGCATGGCTGCGCCCGAATCAACATCAGCCGCGACCACTGACGCGGGAGTGATGGTAATCAAAATCCAGCAAATAACGCTTCGGAGCATAGGCACACTCTTACACAAACTCTTCGCGCTGATCGTAGCTGGCGCAGCATCGACCGTCAATTACCTACTGTGGTCACCTTTGAGAGCAACGGATTCTTAGCGCCAACGGTCGACGAATTCCCACCATATTAATTTTGACCATTCCTCGAAGTTCACTTTAGCCCACTCGCGATGCTGCCACCATTGCACGCCAAACTCACGTTCGTCGAAGACCGCGGCGACGCTGTAGTCGGCCGGCAGCGTCCGGCTGAAGATGCTAAGCGCCCGACGCGTATGAAAATCGGAAGTCACTAGCAGCACGCTTCGACCGTTGACGCCTTGGAGGCAGCGGGCCACATCTTGAACTTCGTCTTTGGTCGACTGCCCGTAGATCGGGCAAATCGAGATTTGTCGGGCATGGGGCAGTCCGTCGACATACGTTTGCGCAATCTCTACCTGGCTCCGTTCGTAGATCTTGGCTTCCGCAGGAACATCGAGAATTAAGCGTGGCGCATAACCCTGATCGAGCAACTCCAAACCACGCGCCGGACGACGCTCCGTCTCCCCGGCAAGAACAACCATTACGTCTGACTTGCGAGGCTGGTTCACAACTAGCAATCTTCCTGACGCCACTACCAGGGCCATTGCGCACAAGCCTCCGACGATGAGGACGAATTGAGATCTTCCCATAAGCTTTACCGTGGTTTAAAAGGCAACGCTTGGCGGATACATCAGCCTGATCCAAGTAATTCAGAGTACGCGAAATTCGGGGCCGTGTGACGCTTCGACCTGCAAGTTACTTCCGTGAGTGCCAGTAGGCCGGTCCCTCAAGTGCCGCAGAACCACATGTTAAAATCGAGCTAGAACTACGAATTCAATTATGACTACCGAATCAATACCCGCCGCTTTGTTTTCCGAACTGAAGAGCAAGATCGAGCAGAAAAAAGCCCGCGTGGCCGTCATCGGGCTTGGCTATGTAGGTTTGCCCTTGGCCCTTCTCTACACGGAGGAGAAATTCGCCGTTACTGGTTTCGATATCGATGCCCGCAAGGTCTCGACGCTCGATCAGGGAGGCTCTTACATTTATCGGATTCCTGCGACAGAAATTCAGGCGGCGAAAAAACAGGGATTCAACGCCACCTCCGAATATTCCCGGTTGACGGAAATGGATGCGATCATCATTTGCGTTCCCACGCCGCTCAACGAATATCACGAGCCTGACTTGAGTTTCATCACCGACACCGCGAAGTCCATTGCTCCGCATTTGCGCCCAGGGCATCTGGTTATTTTAGAGAGCACAACCTATCCTGGAACGACAGAAGAAGTGTTGATCCCGATTTTGGAGAAAGGCAACCGCCAAGGGCTCAAGGCTTCGCGCGGGGATGGGGCAAATGGCCAGGAGTTCTACGTTGCCTTCTCGCCTGAGCGGGAAGATCCGGGAAATCAGACCGTGGCCCGCCGGGATATTCCGAAGGTAGTCGGTGGCCTCAATGCGAAGGCTTCGGATCTCGCGGCTGCTCTGTACGGTGCGATTTTCGCCCGAGTGGTTCGGGTTTCATCTCCGGCCGCAGCCGAGATGACCAAGCTGTTGGAAAATATTTATCGCTGCGTGAATATTGCGCTGGTGAATGAATTGAAGCTGCTGTCGCTCCGCATGGGCCTCGACATCTGGGAAGTGATCGAAGCGGCTGCGACCAAGCCCTTTGGCTTTCAGCCGTTCTATCCCGGACCAGGGTTGGGCGGCCATTGCATTCCGGTCGATCCTTTTTATCTTTCCTGGAAGGCGAAAGAGTGGGACTTCCGCACACGATTTATTGAACTTGCCGGCGAGATCAACACCAACATGCCGTATCACGTACTGGAATCGGTGGGGAAGGCCCTCAACCAGCAACGGAAAGCGTTGAATGGCGCGAAAGTACTGGTGCTGGGACTGGCGTACAAGAAAGATATCGACGATTTGCGCGAGTCTCCTTCGTTGACGATTATCGAACTGCTGCAAAAAGATGGCGCCCAGGTTAGTTACAACGATCCGTACTTCCCGACCGTCGGCAAGGGGCGCAAGTACGATCTGCAGATGAAGTGTGCTGCGCTGGAAAACCTCGGACAGTACGATTGTGTGCTGATCGTCACTGATCACTCAGACTACGATTACGCGAAAATCGTGCGCGAGTCCCAGTTGGTGGTGGATACGCGCAACGCCACGCGTGGCATCAAGAGCCCGAAAATCGTTCACTGTTGAGGAGTAGCAAAACCGAAATCTGGCTCTGCTCCGGTCGCAGTTCCGTCTCTCACTACTTGGATGAGTTGGTGCGAATACCGGGCAGGGCTTGCCGGTTAACTGAAGGAAACGAATCTCTGGTTTCGGAATTACTGCGAGATGGAGCTGGCAACGGATGAAAACACGTTGTTCGCGTTCGCACCGATCAGACGGATGGTGCCCACCACGATCACCAATACGACCGCCAGCATGACGGCGTATTCAGCGACGTCCTGCCCTCGCTCATCCGACCACAGCTGATACAAAAACTCTGCCACAGGATCCTCCTTAACTTCCCAGTTAAGTGCTCCTCATGCAAGCGAGAGGAATTACTCAAATAGGTTGATATCAGCGGAAATATCCCTGATATCGATTGTCTTCTAAATGCTAATGGCGTGGCGAGGGGCGGACAATGGCCCTTAGGTGTCGCGGTATGGCACAAAAGTGCTATACGATCTAAGCGATTGGTTTCAAAGGCAAAGATTGATTAACCGCAAAAAGCGCTAGTTCCAGCCGGGTGGACACTCCAAGTTTATCGAAGATATTGCTCAAGTGATGCTTCACCGTGTCTTCGCTGATCTTGAAATATTCCGCGGTCTCTTTATTAGAATAGCCAGCCACGACTGCTGAAACGATCTCGAGTTCACGCGGTGTGAGGCCGAACTTCTTCTGGCGAGCTTCCTCGCCCGAGGACTGCACCAAAGTGCGGAGATATTGCACCAGGTTGGAGACGCTCTCACGGCCAACCCAATACTCTCCCGCCATCACGGTATGAATGGCTTTCAGCAGAAGCTGCGTTGCGGAGTCTTTCAAGACGACACCGCGGGCTCCGAGCTGCAGCGCCTCGACGATTTGGGCTTTCTCCGCAGCCGCAGTCAGCAAAATCACTCGAACCGCGTTCTGATTCGTAGCCGAACTCATCTCCCGTAGCGCCTCCAGGCCGGGATGGCGAGGCATGGCGAGGTCCAGCAAGAGGATGTCGGGCTTGAGTTGTCTGGCCAGCTTGACCGCTTCGGCGCCGTCGCAGGCTTCTCCGATGACCTTGAGATCAGGCTCGGTTTCCAAAAGCCGGCGCAAACCATCGCGGAAAATCGGATGGTCATCGGCAATCACAATGCGAGTCGGCTGCGGTCGTCGATTATCCATAAGTCGCTTCCCGGCGTTGCGGGACGGTAATTTCTAAACGTGAGCCTTGGCCCGGAGTTGATTCTATCGTGAGTTCGCCTTCAATTAAACGGACACGCTCTTTAATGACTAACGGTCCCTTCCCCATGGACTCCAGTTCGGCTTGAGACAGCCGCCCTCCGAACGGGAAACCACGACCGTCATCTTCGATCAGTACATGCCATGCTCCGTTGCGCGATCCCAGCCGTACCAGTACCTGCCGCGCCTGGCTGTGCTTGCGAACATTGACCAGCGCCTCCTGGACAATGCGCGCTAACTCCCTGCACACCGGCTGCGGCATGTTGAATTCGTCCAGGTCGGAAAGGAAGCGCGCGGAAATCCCGGTCTCCCGCTGGAATCTCTCCACCGTGTCAGATAGTAATCCCAAAAGCTTCTTGGAATCTACGTCCAGGGTTTTCATCTGCTGCATTAGTTCGCGCAATTTCAAAACTTCTTCGCGCAGTAGTCCCTGGATACGGCTTAGTTCGTCTGCGACCAATCCCGGCTTGCCGGGAGCTTGGCGACGCAGCACGTCAACCTGCATCTCTACCGCAATCAGTGATTGGACAGCACCGTCGTGCAGTTCACGGGCAAAGCGCGCGCGCTCGACCGCGCCCGCGCGCAGCCGCAGGCGCCGCAACAGAAGCACGTTGTAAACTGCCGGCCCGACCTGCCGAACCAGTTCCTCGAGGAAGCGCAACTCCTCCTCGGTATCGCCAGTCAAGGACGGATCCAGAAGAATGATTCGTCCCGACCATTCGCGTCCAAAGGCAAACGAGACTGTCATCACGCTGCCGAAAGCATATTTTTTCGCCAGCGGTGTCAGAAATTCTGAAGAGAGATCTCGGAGCCGTCCGCCCTGCCGGTCCAATCCCAGGAGCGAGTAACTCTTCACGTTCCGATTGCCATTTCGCCGCGCGTAACAAGTTACGGCCGGAGACTCGTACAAATATGTCTCACGATCATTCGAAGACGGATCAAGCCAATGAAAAGAAGTGCCCGCATCGATTCTCCGCAACTCGCCAACGAACACGCGATAGTTACTGCTCTCTTGCGAAGCGATGACTAATTGCTTGGCCCCGTACATAGAGAGTAGTTCGCCGGTGATCTCTCCAATCGTCCCCGTGAGTCCGGCCTCGACTCTCGCTTTACCAATGGTTCGGGCAATCACAGCTTTCTCTGCGCGAAGTTGTTTCTGCTGCTCAGCCAGGTATCCGAGCAGGATGCCTAAGACGAGCAGGTATACCGAGCGCATGAAAAGGTGCTTGGGTTCGAAGTCGGTAGTGTTCACCTGCAGAAACGGAAGATGCAACTTCAATCCGTTCACCCAGTGGACCACATTCAAATGGATTAAGAAAAAGCCTTCGATCCAAAGCAGCAACACTGCCGCAACCGCGGTTCCGACGGTCTCCCATAAACCCCAGCGGTACGCCGCTGCCGCAAGAACGAACACGAAAAAAAGAGAGAAGGGATTCCCCTGACCTATGGCAAAGGCGGAAATGAGAGCTGGCCAGACAATATCTGCACTGTGAACCAGCAAGCGAAAGGAAGGCGTCGATTCCTGCCGCCAGCGCAAGAAGACAATGATGAAGAAACCTTGCAGGATATAAAAGGCCAGTATCCCGTACGCCCACAGCGAATAGCGCACCTCGGCGGGATCCATCCAGATAGCCACCAGAGAAGCTAGGGCGAGCGAAACTCTCGCCGTGGCGAGCCATCGTTCTGTCCGGCGTATTTCGCCCGGACCCATGGGGGCGCGAAGCCTCCACAGGAATCGATCTCGCAGTGCTTGGAATGGCAATTGAGTGTGACCGCGTAACAGGAATAAGATGTAAGGCGGATATTATTTGTAATACCGCCAGAGAGCAAGCAAAACTGCTTCGGCGCATCTAAGGTCAACATTCTAAAAAGGCTAGACTCGACGAGGCATTCCCTCAGAGCTTCGCCAGGTCCCGTACTGGTTACTTGAGTAACTTTCCCTCTGCTGTATTGTGCCTAAGAATCAGTAACGGATGAACATGTCCGGACGATCGAAGTTGTGGATCTCAGCTGCGCTCGCCTTAGTGTGCGCACAAGCACTGGCCTCGCTGTTTCTGTCTCCGGGCTTTGCGCTCACCGCCCTAAGCGACCTGGTGCAATTCGTTCTGCTCCTGGCCGGTACGATCGCGCTATTCCTGAACGTTATCGCTACGCGCGGACGCGTCCGGTTGTTCTGGGCTCTGATGGCGCTAGGCACAGCGTTTTGGTTTTCCTATCAGGCCTTGTGGATATACTTCGAAGTCCTCGTGCGCAGGGATGTGCCGAATCCTTTTGCCGGAGACGTGGTCCTCTTTCTCCATATTGTTCCGCTGACCGCCGCGTTAGCACTTCAGCCGCATGTGCAGCGGGAAGACCGCGCCACCCGATTGGGAACGCTTGATTTTGCGCTGTTGCTGGTCTGGTGGCTCTATCTTTATTTGTTTGCCGTCATTCCCTGGCAATACGTGCACGCCTACGAACCAAGCTACGATCACAACCTCGATATCCTCTATCTCACGGAGCAGATCGTGTTTCTGGCCGTGGTGGGTGTGCTTTGTTTGCGGAGCATCGGGTCCTGGAGAGTTATCTATGGCAACTGGCTTGGCGCGGTGCTCACGTATTCGCTGAGTTCCTATCGCATCAACTGGGCGATCGCGCATAAGAACTACCACACCGGCAGCCTGTATGATGTGCCACTCGCGATTTCCATGGCTTGGATCACCGTGATTGGCATCATGGCGCTCCATTCTTCGGGCACGCCGCAGCCGGCTCGCACTTCCCGCAGCTACGGAGTCTGGGTCGCGAGGCTTGGCATGGCGGCCATTTTTTCGCTCCCGCTTTTTGCAGCATGGTCTTTGTTCGACGCCCGAATTCCTCAGTCAGTGCGGACGTTCCGGCTGGTGCTGACGTTGTCCAGCATGCTGGTCATGGGGACGTTGGTTTTCTTCAAACAGCATCTGCTCGACCGCGAACTACTTCGATTGCTAACCGCGTCCCAGGAATCGTTTGAAAACCTCAAACGTGTGCAGGCACAGTTAGTGCAGTCGGAGAAGTTGGCATCCTTGGGGCAACTCGTGAGCGGCGCCGCGCATGAATTGAACAACCCGCTCGCCGCCATGGTCGGCTATTCGGATCTGCTGGCATCAACCGATCTGAACGTTGACCAACGCGCCCTGATGCAAAAGATAGAGCAGCAGGTACGCCGTACGCGAACCCTGGTTTCCAGCCTGCTCAGTTTCGCCAAGCAGGTCCCTGCGGAAAAGACCTTGGTCGACATCAATGCCCTGGTACAGACCGCGGTGAAGCTGTGCTTGCCACAATCGCGTGGCCCTAATGTGCAGGTGCGCACCGACTTCACCAGGGAATTGCCGCGAGTTCTGGGCGATTCCAATCAGCTCTTGCAGGTTTGCTTGCACATCACCAACAATGCTTTGCTCGCTTTAAACGAAACCGGCGGGACGCTTACTGTGACTGCTGGAGTCCAGGATGATTTGGTGGTGCTGGAGTTTTCCGACGACGGACCGGGCATGCAGGAACCTGACCGCGTGTTCGATCCTTTCTACACTACGCGGCCGGTTGGTCAAGGGCCGGGCTTAGGACTTAGCGTTTGCTACGGCATTATTCAGGAACACAACGGAAAGATCGCCTGTCAAAATCGGCCGGAGGGCGGCGCGATATTCCGCATTGAACTGCCCGTGGCCACGGATCAAACGCATTCTGTCTCGGCCTCGCGCAGCTACAAATCGCACGAACTTCTTCCTGAAGCTAAGGCCGCGGCAAGCCGCTAACACAGTTCAAAGCTGTGACCTATATCTTTGTGTACCTTTCTGCCCTTCGCGGTTGATGAACTTCAAAATGCTTGAACCACAAAGAACACAGAGGTACTGTCGATCATTCTTGCTTAAGAGGAAGCGAGGTCCACCGTTCGCTTCAGTTGGCCGCAGGCCGCGAAAATGTCGCGTCCTCGCGGACGGCGAATGAATGTTGGCACGCCCGCTGCAACCAGGATCTGCCGGAACTTCACTACCTGATTCTCCTCGGGTGTTTGAAACTCAATTCCCGGCCCAGGATTCAATGCAATTAGATTTACTTTCGCCCGTACTCCGCGGATCAGTTCACCCAACTCGCGCGCATTCGCGGCCGAGTCGTTCACCCCGTCAAGCAGAACGTATTCGAAGGTGAGCTTCTCCCGGTTTCGCAAAGGGAAGTCACGCGCCGCCATCATCAGCTTCTCCAGATTCCATTTCCGATTGATGGGCATCACTCGGCTTCGTATTTCATCGTTGGGCGCATTCAGGGAGATAGCCAACTTTGGCCGCACCGGCTCGGCCCCGAGATCGTAAATCCGGGGCACGATCCCAGCCGTCGAGACCGTCATCCTGGATTCCGGAATTCCCACTCCCTCGGCGAACAGGGCGACCGCCTTTACAAAATTCTCGTAGTTCAAGAAAGGCTCGCCCATCCCCATGAAGACAATATTCACGCGATCTTGCGGCGGCGATACTTTCTGATCGTTGAGCACGGCACAGACTTGTCCAACGATTTCGCCGGCCGTCAGATTTCGTTTTACCCCGAGTAGCCCGGTTAGACAAAAATGGCAGTCCACGGCACAACCAACTTGACTCGAAATACAGATCGTAGCCCGGTCCCACGTCCGTGCCTTTTCAACCTCGTTTCCAGCTTCACTCCCGTCTCCCGCCTCGCCGCCGTCGCCTTCCGGCATCCAGACAGTTTCCACGCTTTGCCCGTCGGCGAAGCCAATAAGGTAGCGAACGGTGCCGTCGCCGGAGACAAATTTCTTCTCAATGGTCGGAGCGCCTAGAGATAATCCTCGATTCTGGAAGCTCTGCCGAAACTCCTGCGGGAGGGTCGAAATCTGCTCCGCCGACCCGACCCGCTGGCCATAGAGGGCCTCAAAGAGCTGCCGTCCTCGATAGCTAGGCTGGCCGAATTCCTCCACGAACTCTGTCAGTTCAGTAAGGTTCAGGCCTAAGAGCACCTTTTGTTTTCCGTCACTCATGAATTGCCCTTGTTCGTCGGCTCCTTAATTGTAGAGGAGATGCCGGGTAGCAATCCTCCGAGGATGTGCTTGACCTCGGAGTAAGTCCGCGCAAGTATATGATTTTATTATAGTTGGGTAGCGGTCGCGGCAGGTCCGCGGGTGTGTAACAATAGTAAGGATACTCCCCTGATCCTGAATCCTGGGGCCGTTGGGAAAAAAGACATGGTTGAAGAAGTGCGTAACATCCGGCGGGAGTTGTTGCCCAACGGGTTAACGGTGATTACCGAGCAAATGCGGCATATCCGCTCGGCGTCGATCGGAATTTGGATCAAGAGCGGGTCGCGCGACGAAGACGCGCAATGGAACGGCATTTCCCATTTCGTCGAGCACATGGTTTTCAAAGGCACCAAGCATCGCTCGGCCGAAGACATCGCCCGTCAGGTCGATTCCATCGGCGGCAACATGGATGCCTTCACCGCCAAGGAGTGCATTTGCTTTAACGTCAAGATTCTGGACGAACATCTCCCCATCGCGATGGATGTCCTCAGCGACCTCGTTCTCAATCCGACCTTCGACGTGCAGGACATCAGCCGCGAGCGCGGCGTGATTCTGGAAGAAATCAAAATGGACGAAGACAGTCCCGACTACCTTGTCCATGAGATCTTTACCCAGAACTTCTGGAAGGATCACGCGCTCGGCAAACCGATCCTGGGAACCAAGGAAACGGTGAAGACTTTCGAGCGTGACCCTGTACTGGGTTTCTACGGGCAACGCTTCGCGCCCGGTAATCTGATCATTTGCGCGGCCGGCAATCTGAAGCATGAGCAGTTTGTGGAAGTGGTGGCCAAGCACTTTCAGCACATGAAACCGATCAAGAACGGATTTCATAGTCCGCAACCGAAGATCGTTCCACGAATTGTCATGCGCAACAAGAAGTCTCTGGAGCAGGTGCAGATTTGTGTGGGCGTGCCTTCGCATCCCATCGCGCACGAGAGACGGCATGCATCGTACATTTTGAATACGCTTCTGGGCGGTGGCATGAGTTCCCGCCTGTTCCAAAATATCCGCGAACGCCAGGGGCTTGCCTACGCAATCTACAGCGACCTGAATCCGTACCGCGACACCGGATGTCTTTCGGTTTATGCGGGCACGTCGCGGGAATCGGCCGGGAAGGTCGTCCAGTCGATCGTTTCCGAGTTCCGTAAACTGAAGTTGGAAGAAGTTCCAGCCGATGAACTGCGCCGCTCCAAAGATCAACTGAAGGGTAGTTTGATGTTGTCGCTCGAGTCCTCGACCGCCCGCATGTCCAGTCTCGCCCGGCAGGAGATGTATTTCGACCGCTTCTACAGCATGGACGAACTCATCGAAAAAATCGAAAGCGTCACCGCGGAAGAAGTGAAACAACTCGCCAATGAATTCTTCCTCACAGAATCGATTGCCGTCACCGTGCTCGGCAACCTCAACGGCCTTAAACTAAGTCGCGACCAATTAGACTGCTGAGCGCGCTTCTATTCTTTCGTGTGCCTTAGTGTCCTTTGTGGTTTCCGGTAGTTAACTTTTATTAAACAAGAGAATACAAAGGGGCACGAAGATGCCGCAGAAGTTTCTCATGCTGGCTTTAGCGGCTATTTCGAGGCATACTAAGCAGCAAGTCCCAAGTTCGGCAGGAGTAGGGAGTCCGAACTATGCCTATGCTGGAGCAGAATAGCAGCGCCGAAGTTGGCAGCCCCGCGCCCCAAGCAGCTTTGGAGCACCAACAACGCCGCAGGATGCTGATTGCCCTGGCGCTCCTTTTCATGGCGCTGGTTGCGGTTCTGATCAAAGACCGGCAATTCTGGTTCCCGTCGAGTTCAAGCACCGAAGCTGACGCCCCGGAACAAACTCCGCTCCAAGCGATTCCACCCGCAACCCAAATCACGACCGTGACGCCCGTTGCCCCGCCAAAACCCGTTACCGCGGCACCAGCGCCGGCACATGGGCGAGCAAAATCCAAACGACCGCTCGCGACCGCAGTTTCGAGACCAAGCCAGGATGCGGCAGGGCCTGTAATTACCGCGACCAATCGCGCCGTCCTTCCGCCGCTTGAAGTTGAGGTCGTGGCTGGCAATCAGCACCGATCAGTCAGTCCTGGGGACAGTTCGGTCAAACTGGATATGCAACCCAGTGCTGCGGCCGTACCGGAGCAATCCTCTCCAAGCCAGGGCAGCGCCCCAGCGGCGAATGCGACCGCGCAGGTTCAGATGTCGCCCGGCGGCGCGCAAGTGGTTTCCCGCGTGGACCCCAGCTATCCCCTTCTAGCGAAGCAGATGAAGGTTCAAGGCGCAGTCATCCTGGAAGCGCTAATCAGCAAGACGGGAAGTATTCAAGATATTCAAGTGCTCAGTGGGCCGGCGATTCTCTCCGAGGCGGCGCGCGAGGCAGTGAAGCAGTGGCACTTCAAACCTTACTACCAGAGCGGACAGCCGGTCGAAACCGAGGCGCGCATCACGGTGAATTTCACAATCTCAACATATTGATCGAAATTGCCTGGCAATAAAAAACGGGCGTCCGACTCTCGCGAGTCATTGGACGCCCGGGCAGCCCTCCCCCAGAACTGCTCACTTAGAAAAATAAGTCTTCCTTTATTTTTTGTGAATGGCACGTCCGGGCTAGACAGACCCACCAACGTGCTATCGGTCGAGCAATATGGTTTCATTGAAGAGCCACTACTGAAATTCCAGCTTCAGTGACCGGACGCCCCTGCTGCACGAGCCGTTTCCACTCGATTGCGGCCACCGGCCTTGGCGGCGTAGAGAGCTTCATCAGCCGTTCGCAGAAAAGTTTCGCAGTCGAGTATTTCCTTCTCACCTTGTTCGGCGGAAGCCAGCCCGAGGCTGAGCGTCACTGAGAGCGGGCCTGCGGTTGTCTCGACCGGATGGTCGGCAACACAGTGGCGTAGCCGTTCCGCACCGACAACCAGATTCGCAGCGTTGCAACCTGGAAAAACAACCAGGAATTCCTCCCCTCCATAACGCCCGACCACATCGTAGGGTCGGACACCGGCGGCCAGCCGCCGCGTCACTTCCCGCAACACCGCGTCGCCGACAAGATGCCCATGTGTGTCATTGATTTTCTTAAAATAGTCGATATCCGCCATGATGACGCCGAGTGCGTCCTCACTTCGTTGTCGGCGAGACACTTCTCTTTTCAGCAAATCGAGGATCGCCCCTCGATTCCAAAGTCCGGTCAGCGGATCGTGAGCCGCCGCGAACTGCAACTCATCCTTGGCGTGAATCAAGGCCGCCTGGAGATCAAGAATCCGTCGTCCCGCGCGCACGCGCGCTCGCAGTTCGTCCACGTCGAATGGCTTGGTGAGGTAATCATCGGCGCCAGCTTCCAGGCCCGCAACCACATCCTGTTTATCGTCCTTCGCGCTCAGCAGCAAAACGTAGCAGTAGGGGCCACGCTCGCGGCCGCGTATCCTGCGGCACAGTTCAATCCCATCCAGCCCCGGCATCATCCAATCGAGGACCACCAACTGTGGAGCGTCCTCACTCTGCAGTAGTTCCCACGCGGCCAGACCGTCTGCGACGGCCGTTACCCGGTAGTCCCAGCGCTTGAACCAGCTCTCCAGAATGCGCCGAAAAATCGGATCGTCTTCGGCTACCAAGGCAGAGTTAGGCGAGGTGCTCTTCTCGTCAGGCTTTAACTTTGGATCTCTCGACTCGGCGGGCTCGGTTAAAACCTTATTCATGATGCGCCCTCGTCAACTGGACCAATTGAGCCTGAAGGCTGGCAACTTCGCGTTCCAAAGTAGAGAGCGTATCGCCGGCGCGAGAGAGATCCTGGCTGCGTCCCATTTCTTCAAGCCGGCGGGCTGCTTGTGACGTTGCGCCCGCACCCAGATAGCTGGACTCGCCCTTCAGACTGTGAGCCGCGCGCATCACTCCATCGCTGTCTCCTGCCGCGACGGCCTGACGCAGCTTTTGCAGCAGCTTCGGGGACTCCTCCAAGAAAATTCGGCACAAATCCTCAAGCAATTCCTCATCTCCTCCAATGCGATCGAGAGCTTCAGCTCTATTCCAAGATGCCACCTCGGCCGCAGGCTTGGCTGGCGCAGTTGGCAAGCCTGAGAGAGTCTGCTCAATGTCACTGAAACGGACTGGCTTGGTAATGTAGCCGTCCATGCCAGCGTCCAGGCAGCGCTCGCGATCGCCCTTCATGGCATGCGCCGTCATGGCGAAAATCGGCAGATGACTTCCTTTGTCCTTCTCGCCTTGGCGGATCGCCGCCGTAGCCGCTAAGCCGTCCATCTCCGGCATTTGAACGTCCATGAAGGCGAGATCAAACTTTTCCCGTAATGCCAGCGTCACCGCTTCTTTGCCGTTTTGCGCCAGCACGGGACTGTGTCCCATCTTTTGCAAGACCCGCATGATGACCGCCTGGTTCACTGCGTTATCTTCTGCTACCAGGATCCTAAGTTTTCGAGCCGACTCGCGCAGGCTGTGACGGGTAACCAATGCCGGGGTCTCAGTTGTCGCAGTGCGCCGCTGGCTTAGCGCTGCAAGGATCGCGGCCAGCAAGTCCACCTTCAGCACCGGCTTAAGCAGATAGGCTGAGATCCCCAACTGCTTGCAGCGATTGGCTTCGCCGGGTTGCCCCCCTGACGTCAACATCAGAACCGTGGCTTGAAAGTCCCCGTCGGCGATTGTTCTTTTCTGTATTCGCTCCGCCAATTCGAACCCGTCCATAACCGGCATGTTGCCATCGATCAGAAAGAGCCGAAAAGGATCGCCATTTTTTTGCGAGGTCTCCATGGCAGCCAATGCACTGGCACCACTGTTCGCCGCGCTTGGCCTCATTCCCCAGCCTTGCGTCATTGCCGAAAGGATTCGGCGATTGGTTTCGTTGTCGTCCACCACCAGTACCGCGAGGCCGTGCAACTCGGTGGCCTGCGCAGGCGCTGCGGGTTGCATGTCTCCTTCGGCTATAGCAAAGTGGGCTGTGAAGTGAAATGTGCTCCCGATTCCCGGGCTGCTCTCGACCCACAGCCGCCCCGCCATCAGTTCAACCAGGCGTGCGGAAATCGCCAGTCCCAGCCCGGTCCCACCGTACTTGCGAGTGGTGCTGCTATCAGCTTGCGAGAAGGCTTTGAACAGCAAGCTTTGTTTCTCAACCGGAATTCCGATTCCCGTGTCTTTTACTTTGAAATGAAGCTGCACTCCTCGCGTGTCTTCTGATGAATCTCTTTCGACCGTGACCAGGACTTCTCCACGCTGGGTGAACTTGATTGCGTTGCCCACAAGGTTCACCAGAATCTGGCGTAGACGCCCCGGATCGCCGAGTAGTTGCGAGGGCACATCTGGATTGGCGTCATAAGCCAGCTCCAGTCCTTGTTGGTGAGCCCGCAGCGCCAAAGTCTTCATGGTCTCGCCCACGCAGTCGTACAAATTGAACGGGATCGTCTCGAGATCCAGCTTTCCCGACTCCACTTTGGAGAAATCCAGAATGTCGTTGATGACCGACAACAGCGACTCTCCCGAAGATCTGACCAGAAGCAGGTAGCCCCGTTGCTCCGAGTTCAACTCTGTATCGAGGGCCAGCTCCGTCATGCCCATGATGCCGTTGATCGGAGTGCGGATCTCGTGGCTCATGTTGGCGAGGAATTCGCCTTTCGCACGGCTTGCCGCTTCAGCCGCGTCCTTGGCGAACCGGAGCTCCGTGTTCAAAGTCAATAACTCGCCCGTGCGATGGGCAACTTGTTCCTCCAGACTCTCCCGATGTTGCTGGAGTTCCAGGTCGCGCCGCTCGATCTGTTCGAGCATGCCGTTGAGCTCCGTTGCCAGCAGTCCGAATTCATCGCAATTGAGAATTTCGGCCCTGATCGAATAGTCTCCCCGCCCCGATATCGCTTTGGCAGTCTCCACCAGTTCGAGGACGGGGCGTGAAATGGGTTTTTGAAAACGCGAAGCCAGCGCGAAGGCCAGGGAGAAAGTAACGAACAAGGCCAATACGAAGTTGATGCTGTATCCCCGCAATCGCGAATGTAGTTTTTCGAGATCAGATTCGATGTAGAGTGTG
>Ga0210383_10000830_pt1 | contig 28386 bp, 27 predicted proteins | sample IncBWC14OmetaG_FD_160072 | JGI IMG/M metagenome (GOLD analysis project Ga0210383, IMG submission 160072) | Forest soil microbial communities from Barre Woods Harvard Forest LTER site, Petersham, Massachusetts, United States - Inc-BW-C-14-O ... | reverse complement strand
ACCTCATGGGACGTATCCCGCTCCACGTGGTCGTCACGCCCGCTGCAATCGTGGGAGCGGCTGCGTACGGATTGGAGATTTCTCTCGCGGATTCTGTACCCGCTTAGGAAGAAAAGTGTATCTACCGAGCGATTCCTCGTGGAGAGTTTATTCCAAGTATAAAGACACGAAAGGACTACAAAGATGGCAACACGAGCAGAAACAATCTCCCAGCGCCCAATGGCAAAGCGCCAGGTCTGGAAGGGACTCGGAGATCACTACAAAACGATAGCGAAAGTTCATCTTCGACAGCTTTTCGCGAAGGATCCAAAGCGCGGCGAGCGCTTGAATGTCGAAGCTCTAGGCCTTTTTCTCGACTACTCGAAAAATCTCATCACCGAAGAAACACTCCAGTTGCTTATCGAGCTCGCCAGGGAATCGCAGCTTCAGGAACGAATCGACGCCATGTTCCGCGGCGAAAAAATTAACCTCACAGAGAACCGGGCCGTATTGCATACGGCACTGCGTGCTCCGCGTGGCGCTTCCATCGTGGTGGACGGCGAGAACGTCGTGCCCAAAGTGCATGCCGTGCTGGACCGTATGGCGGATTTCGCGAACCGGGTGCGGAGTGGCGAATGGAAGGGCCACACAGGCAAGCGTATTCGCAACGTGGTCAACGTGGGTATCGGAGGTTCCGATCTCGGGCCGGTAATGGCTTACGAGGCCCTGAAGTTCTATGCCGACAGAACAATGACGTTCCGTTTCGTCTCGAACGTCGACAGCACCGATCTCGCGGAAACGGTCCGTGATCTTGACCCTGCGGAAACGCTTTTCATCGTCTCTTCAAAAACATTCACAACCCTCGAGACCATGACCAATGCGCAGAGCGCACGCGCCTGGTTGGTCGCCGGCCTGGGGGGGCACGAGACCTCCGTCGCCAAGCACTTCGTCGCGGTTTCCACCAATGCCGCGGAGGTGACGAAGTTCGGAATCGACACCGCCAACATGTTCGAGTTCTGGGATTGGGTCGGCGGCCGTTACTCCATGTCTTCCGCGATCGGCCTCTCGACCATGGTCGCCATCGGCCCGGACAATTTTTACGCCATGCTCGGTGGATTGCACCAGATGGACGAGCACTTCCGCACCGCCCCGTTCGAGCAAAACCTTCCCGTGCTTCTGGGTCTTCTGGCGGTCTGGTACAACGATTTCTTTGGGGCGCAGACCGTGGCGGTCTTGCCCTACGAACAATATCTCAAACGCTTCCCGGCCTACCTGCAGCAATTGACGATGGAGAGCAATGGCAAGCACGTCACACTCGGTGGGAAGAAAGTTGCGCACGAGACATCACCCGTCTACTGGGGTGAACCCGGAACCAACGGACAGCATTCGTTCTACCAGTTGATCCATCAGGGGACGCGGCTCATCCCATGCGACTTCATTGCGTTTGGGCAACCTCTCAACCCCATTGGTCGGCATCACGACATGCTGATTGCCAACGTCTGTGCGCAGACCGAGGCCCTCGCATTTGGAAAGACTCCCGAACAGGTCCAGGCGGAAGGCACGCCGAAGTGGCTAGCTCCTCACCGCGTATTCGAAGGGAATCGTCCGTCGAATACGATTCTGGCAGAACGGCTGACCCCGGAGATGCTGGGCAAGCTGGTAGCACTCTACGAACATTCGGTGTTCACCCAGGGCGCGATCTGGAACATCGATTCGTTTGACCAATGGGGCGTCGAGCTTGGCAAGGTCCTGGCACAGCGGATCATCCCGGAGCTTGAGAGCTCAGCCGATCCGCAGCTTGCGCACGACAGTTCCACCAACAACCTGATCCGTCGTTACCGTAAATACAAAGAGGCCCCAAGAGGCTGACCGCGGTCAGCCGAGCAGAGAAATTTGACCAATCGCTCTTGTGTGGCGCGATGAACATGAACTAGACGAAATGCTGCGGCCCATCATTTCTTTGCGTGTTCGTCGCTTTCCGTGAACATGCTTAAGGTGAACTCACCGTTGACCTGCACGGTCGACTCATTCCGCCAGTTCTTCGTGCGTGCGAACCCTTGCGCTGGTGCCTGGGGAGCCTTGCTTGCCTCGGAATTACGGCGCAGCGGCACGCCTCCACGAATGGCATGTCCATTTTTCCCATCGCGACCACTAGCTGAGAAAGGATATTTCTTCTTGGCCCGCCCGCTTCCATGACGTAACGTGCGCACGGTGCACGTAGATCTCGCCTGCAGCTTCGCGAATGGCTGGCACTCCTTCTAGAGTTAGCTATTCAGTCGCGTTAAGAAGCCTCGTGTGGCTCGGCTCGTCAGTCGGCTGATGCGGCGATGCGGAAATCTTCCTGGTCCGTGGCGGTCGGGTTGTGCCAGCCACCATCCGGGGAAACTCGCTGGTCGACTTCGCCAGGGCCCCAGGAACCTTTTCCATATTCGTAGATCGGAGTGCCGAGCTTGAGCACTGGATCGACAATCCGCCACGCCTCTTCTACATAGTCTTGCCGGGCAAAGTGGGTGGCATCTCCGGCCATCGCGTCGCCCAGCACACGCTCGTACGCTTCCATCTCGTCCGGAGAGGGATGACGGCTGGCAACCATCTCCACGTTTTGACCTTTCATCACCTCGCCAGGTGCCATGACTGTTGCGCCCACGGCAATGGTCATCTCGGGGCTGATTCTGAACCGCAGATGGTTTCGAGACAGAGCATTCTCGTTGATGACCGTCGGAGGTTTCTTGAATCGGGCGAACACTTCCGTGCAGGTCACCGGCAGGTTCTTTCCAGCGCGGATGTAAAACGGCACCCCTTTCCAGCGCCAGGAGTCGACCTCCAGTCGCAGCGCAGCTAGCGTTTCCATCTTTGAATCGGGAGCGACGCCGTTTTCCTGGCGATAGCCGCGGAATTGTCCCCGGACGACATCTTCTGCATCGAGCGGACGAATTGCTTTCAGCACCTTCACCTTCTCATCCCGAACGGTTTCACTGTCGGTGCGGACGGGCGGCTCCATCGCGAGGTTGCACAAGATTTGGAAAAGATGATTTTGGATCACGTCGCGAATGGTGCCGGTTTGATCGTAGAACGCGCCGCGCCCTTGCACGCCGAAGTCTTCGGCCATGGTGATCTGCACGCTTTCGATATAGTTTCGGTTCCAGAACGACTCCATGAACGCGTTGGAGAAACGGAAAATCACGACGTTGTTGACCGGCCGCTTCCCGAGATAGTGATCAATGCGAAAAATCTCCGACTCGGGGAAGGTTCCATGCAAAATCCGGTTGAGCTCCTGCGCGGAAGAGAGGTCGCTGCCGAACGGCTTCTCGACAATAACCCGGGCGCCTCGGGCGCACCCCGATTTCGCCAACTGTTCCACTACCGTTCCGAACAGCAGCGGCGGAATGGCTAGATAATGCGCCGGGTGTTGTACGCCGTCGAGTTCCTTGCGAATCGCTTGAAAGGTGGCAGGGTCCGCGTAGTCGCCCCCCACATAGCGCAGCAGGCCGTTCAGTTTGGCGAGAGCCGCTGCATCGACCCCACCATGTTTCTCGAGGCTGTCGTGCACCCGTTCTTTCAGTTGTTCGAGGCTCCAACCAGTCTTGGCCACACCGATCACCGGCACATTGAGGTGGCCCCGCTTTACCATCGCCTGGAGGGCCGGGAAAATTTTCTTATAGGCCAGATCGCCCGTGGCGCCGAAGAAGACCAAAGCATCGGAATGGGAATCACTCATCGCAAATCTCCTTGTGTGAAATGGTCATTTACCGGCCGCCTCCGAGTGACTTTGCACAGAAGTGAGGGGGCATCTGCCTGCCTCTCGCGTCCCCGAAATCGCGCGAGGGCGCGGCGGCCCGCAGTCTTGTGTACATTCGGTGCGCCCTCGGACAAGCGTTTCTCGACGGCACGCCAATCGACGAACGCAAACATTCGACGCGTCGCGCCGGGCCGGTTGTTTAACAGCACTCATGGTTCCACGGAGCCATCCCAACAAGAAAACTCCGAAGGCTCTCATTTTCAGGGCCTTTGGGGTGCCGAAACGAATACAAGGAAAGGGCTACGACTACTATGTGTCATGCAATTGGCTAAAGCGTGAAAGAGTTGTCGGCACGCCGAACTTCTATGGTGGTCTGGACGCCAGCCAGCGCAAGCAGCGTGACAAACGGGTTGACACTTGACGGACCCCCGTCAGCGCTTCCCTCCGGCACGCGGCCAATGCCATCCGGCGCAACTGGTAACTCATGGACTCAGAGTGGATTAGTTGTTGAGTCGATTCCCATCGAGCTTGGAACGCGAGATGCACGCTTACCGGGAAAATCCGTGGCTTGGCGCACCCGGAATCTCAGGGAATGGATGCCGGGAAAAGCAGGGACGTGCGAAAATGACTAGGTTTAGAGAGACAGCGTGAACAAAGCAACAGACGTTGTGCCTGCGGAGGTGAACGGTCCGGTAGGCAGAGGGACGCGCCCGAGATGGGCGCAGGCTGAGGGAAGTCCACTGCCGCTTGGTGTGACCTGGATCGAACAGGAGCAGGCGTTCAACTTTGCGGTTCACGCGGAACGCGCGGAAAGTGTCGCTCTGTTGTTCTATGCTTCCAGCGATCTGGTGAATCCGCTCCTGACGTTTCGCTTCGATTTTCTGCGCAACAAGTCCGGTCGAATCTGGCACTGCAGGATCCCACTCACCGAGATTCGTGAGGCTCGTTATTACGCCTATTCGGTAGCCGGCGAGACCCTTCCTCAACTCCACAGCTTTGACCCTCAGAAAGTCCTGCTCGACCCGTATGCAAAATGCATTTTCTTTCCGCCCGGTTTTGATCGCAAACTGGCCATGCAGGAAGGATCAAATGCAGGCCGGGCGCCTTTAGGAGTGCTGGCAGGTCACCGCCCGACGTTTGATTGGGCCGGAGACCGGTCGCCTCATCATGAGCACGATGCTATCGTTTACGAACTTCATGTGAAGGGTTTTACGAAAAACCCGAACTCCGGCGTGGATCCTTCTCGTGCGGGCACGTACGCCGGACTCGTCGAAAAGATTCCGTATTTGAAGGAACTCGGAATCACGATTGTCGAGCTGATGCCGGTGTTTCAGCGCGATCCAGACGAGGGCGATTTCTGGGGCTACATGCCTTTGAACTTCTTTGCACCCCATGCGCAGTATGCAAGTACTCGTGACGATGATGAGCAACATCTTGAATTCAGGAATATGGTGAAAGCATTTCACGAGGCGGGCATCGGCGTGGTCCTCGACGTGGTCTATAACCACACGTGCGAAGGGGATCACAGAGGACCCATCTACAGCTTCAAGGGTTTCGACAGCGAGGCCTATTACATGCTCTCGTCCGACCCGGCAAACCCGTACGCCAATTACTCCGGTACTGGCAATACCTTGAATTTCAGCCAGGGACACGTGCGCAAGATGGTTATGGACAGCTTGCGTTATTGGAAACAAGAGATGCACATCGACGGGTTCCGATTTGATCTTGCTTCGGTATTCAGCCGCAACGCGGATGGATCTCTCAATTGGGGCGACGCTCCGCTATTCAGCGAAATTGCCGCGGATCCCGAGCTGGGTCAGTTGCGCCTGATCGCCGAACCTTGGGACACCGGTGCCTATCAACTGGGTCGCGGGTTTCCGGGCCCCAGCTGGCTCCAGTGGAACGGAAGGTTTCGCGACGATGTTCGGCGTTTCCTTAAAGGCGACCCAGGCATGGTCCCAGATGTCATGCGCCGCATCTACGGAAGCGACGATTTGTTTCCCGACAACCGCGTCGACGCCTATCACGCTTATCAGAGCGTGAACTATTTCACCGCCCATGACGGCTTCACGCTATACGATCTCGTTTCTTACAACCGCAAGCGCAACTGGGCGAATGGGAATAACAACCAGGATGGCATGGATGACAACTACAGCTGGAATTGCGGCCATGAAGGGGACGACGGCGCGCCGGCGGCGGTGCTAACGCTGCGCCGAAAGCAAGCTAAGAATTTCTGCTGTTTGCTCTTGTTGTCCAACGGCATTCCAATGTTGCGTGCCGGTGATGAATTCCTGAACACGCAATTCGGCAACAACAATCCGTACAACCAGGACAACGAGATCGGATGGCTGGACTGGAAGCAACTCCAGTCGAACGAAGACATTTTTCGATTCTTCAAAAGAATGATCGCCTTCCGGAAGAATCATCCTTCCTTATGCCGAAGCAGGTTCTGGCGCGAGGATGTTTCCTGGTACGGTACGGGTCGAACGATCGATTTATCGAACGACTCTCGTAGCTTGGCGTTCTGCTTGCACGGGGCTTCTGAGAATGATGATGATCTCTACGTAATGATCAATGCGTATTGGAACGAATTGGAGTTTCAGATCCAGGAGGGGACGGCAAACGAGTGGACGAGAATCGTGGATACCGCGTTGCCGAGTCCCGACGATTTCTTGACCTCGGGTTTGCCTCTGGAGCGGCCAAGCTATTTAGTAGCTCCGAGATCCATGGTGGTCTTACTTCGCCCGCGCGGAAGCAATAGCAGGCCGTAAATGTGGAATGTTGCTGAGCTCTGTTTGCACCCGTCGTCACTGTGGCCGGCAGGGGATTTTCAGTTTGCGTATCCGATACGCCAGCGTTGTCCGCTTCATACCGAGCCGCGACGCGGCACCGTTCGGACCGGCGATAACCCAGTTGGACTCCCGAAGAGCCCGCTGCACATGTTCGCGTTCGGCTTCTTCGAGGGTGCTTAGTTTGGAACCGCCTCCCGGAACCGCCTGTTTCAGCTCGACCAGAGGTGGGCGGAGCACGGTCCCGGGAGACAAAATTACCGCGCGCTCAATGAAGTTTTGCAGTTCCCGAACATTGCCAGGCCAGGGATAGCGTCGAAACGTCTCCATGGCTTGGGAAGGGATGGTCTCTATCCGGCGATTCATCCGCTTTGCGTACTTATCCACGTAGTGCCGCACGAGCATGGGGATGTCTTCCGGGCGGTCGCGCAGAGCGGGGATGCACAGCGGGAAGACATGCAATCGGTAAAACAAATCGCTTCGAAACTCGCGGTCCTCGACCATCTGCTTTAAGTCCCGGTGGGTGGCGGCGATGACGCGGACGTCTACGCGTTGGGTCTGGGTGCTGCCGAGCCTTTCGAATTCATGTTCCTGCAAAACTCGCAGTAATTTAGGTTGTAACTCGAGCGGGATGTCCCCCACTTCGTCCAGAAACAGGGTGCCCTTATCCGCAGCTTCGAACCGGCCCGCCTTCCGCATGATGGCGCCGGTAAACGCCCCCTTCTCATGCCCAAAGAGCTCACTCTCGAGAAGGCCCGAGGGAATGGCGGCACAATTCAACTTGACGAATGGCCGATCGCGCCGAGCACTCAGACGATGAATGGCATGCGCGATGAGTTCCTTTCCCGTGCCGGTTTCGCCTTGGACCAATACGCCAGAATTCGTGGGCGCCACGACTTCGATCTGTCGGAGCACATCCTGTAGCGCTGGGCTTTTCCCTACGATCTCCGCAAACTTTGGCTCGCGCGGGACTTCCTCGTCGAGATAAACCTTCTCCTCGTCAGAGTTATCCTTGAGTCTATGCAACTCACCTCGGACAATCGCGCTCTCTATTGCCATCGCGCCTTGGCCGGACAGGTGCATCAGGTAATCGATTTCGTCCGCGGCATACGGAGTATCTTCACGCCTCCCCAGAGCGAGAATGCCCAAAATTCGCCCTCGGCTTAAGAGCGGCAGCACGCAGCTGTTCCGAAAACCCGCGACTACGGTTTCCGAATTAGCCGTGGCATTAATGCGGGCAGCCATATCCGCATTTCCTGTCCAGGGCTCGCCGCTTGCGAGAACGCGGGCACCAAGTATCTCCGCCAGAACGTGGGCTTCTTCGTCGTCAAGCGGGATATCGTCCGGAGCGAAAGCCTTAACTTGCCATTGTCCATTTTCCACATCTTGCAGCCCCAAAAGTGCAGCGTCGGATTGCGTGAGTCGGCGGGCTCCGATGATCACCTGTCGCAGAACTTCGTGTAGCTCCAAACTGGCGGCCATCTTGTTTGTCAGGTCGAGAAGCAGTCTGAGCCGCGCATTCCTTGCCTCCAGTTCTGCTTGCAGGCGCCGCGACTTCTGCAGGTTCAACGCATTGGCCACCGCCAACGCGACCATGTCTGCAACCAACGACAAAAAGCGAACTTCCTCTTCGGAATAGTCATGCGGTCGCGAGCTGCCAACGCTGAACATGCCGAGTCGATGATGTTGCGTTCGCAACGGCACACGGCACAGCGAGCGATACTCAAATCCAAGTTTTTTTAGCGCTTCTCTTCGTCCCAGGAACCGATCATCGCGCTTCCAGTCCGCAATGCACAACGGCTGTTGCTTTTGGTGGACCCACCAATACGTGGTTTCTTCCATGGGAACGTCTGCCGGGGGGAGTTGCCCCGCTCCAACGGAATGCCAAAGCACCTCGCTCGAGCCTTCTTTGAAGACGATGAGGTCCAGGAAATCAAAATCCAGTAACGGGCGAAGAAACGAAGCGAGATGCCGTGACAGATCCTCCGGAGCACTGGACGCCAGAGATTTCGAGAGGCGTGCCAACCCTTCGTAAGGTCTTAGCTCCGCATACTGGTTGGTTGCGTTGTCGACGTCGATCATCATCGCGATCTGTTGGGTACTCATGTGCCCCCTGTTCCGTTCATGCGGAAGCCGCAGGACTTGCCACGGTCGAACGCCGCGCTCCGGCGAAAGTGAAAGACGCGTACAGCGCGATGGGCCAGACCAGATTTGCCCCGATCACACTCAAGACAAATGCCACGTTCATGATGCCGAACAACGCAAAGAAAAGGAGGGCGTACGGAAAGAAGCAGCGGCGGATGATGAATTCCATCCGTCGGCCGAGATACAAAAAGGCATTCGATGGCCGGCTCTCCGCGTGTTTCTGCCAAATCCCCAAGAATTGTTCGGGGCGCCCCGCGGCAAGGCGATGCCGCTGCCACGCCGTGGTAAGGAAACTGGCAAGAGCTCCAAAAAGAAGCAGGCCGCCCCACCCGAGGTCCATCTTCGATCCTGAGCTCCTCCACTGGCCCACGGTCATGCCGACGAAAAGAAGCAGATAGAAAAGGTAGTCGCATATGGTTTCCAGCCAGCAACCGAAATCCGACTCCAGGAGCTTCAAGCGCGCCACCTCCCCGTCGCATCCATCCAGGATGCTTGCAAACAAGCATAAGAACGCGCCCAGAAGCGTGTACCAGTAACCGCCAAAGGCAAAGAACGCCGCGGAAGCCGCGCCGACTGCGAGTGTGAATAGGCTCACCATATTCGCGGTGATCGGCAACTTAATAAGCTGTCGGCTGATGGGTATGGAAATCTTGCGGTTCAGTTGTGCGTACATGCCGTCGGTCGGCTTGACCAGCCAGCGATCCAGTTTTTGTTCGGCGGACCGACGCTCTTCTTCACTGCGCACTTGTTGCCAAAGATTGTCCGGCACCTCCACGCAAACGACCGAATGCACCGCCGCGAACGACGCGTGCATTTCCGCAAGGGTCCGGCCGTGCGTTGCACACTGCTGGGCGAACTGGGGAATCGCCTCAGTTGAAAGCGCATAAATGCCCACAAGTGTTTCGCCGCTCATCAGGGCCATCTGCGCTTTCTGGTCGTTCCACTCCGTGGCCCTGCGAAGCAACGAGGGGTGATAGTTCGCGTTTCCGTCTATAAGGACCAACCGTTCTTTGCACACGTGGGGGGCAATGCGCTTGAGCATTTGCGACGGTGCGCTGCCGGCGGCGGTCTCAATCCATTCAACAGAACGGGGAAGACGCTTCGTGGAAGACAGCACCTGCTCGACGCCCAGTCTCGTGAGGCGATCCGCGGCCACCATGATCTGCGTAACCCCGGCCTTTTGGGCGGCAAGGATGGTGCGCAGCAGGATGGGCAACGACCCGACTCGAGCGAGCGGAGGACGAAATGTGTTGGCGTGCGTTTCCTGGCCGCTTAGAAAAATGACGACGGCGACTTCGTCGGCCGAGGGATCGCTGCGCGAAGGATCCTCCTCCGCACCTACGTTTTCTCTATCGGCTCCCAGTGTCGCGATAGGCGCGGTCGTGTCACGCCTTTTGGGTCCGGTGAGCAACACCATGCAAATGCCGCCAACCGCGGTCCAGAAAAGCGCGCGCAGTCGCCTTGCCAGCGCCAGAGCCAAACCGCTGGCGCTAGTCAGGCCGAACAGTTTTCCAATCAGCATATTTCCGCCTTCGTAGGTTCCGATATTTCCTGGGTTGAAATTGCCTACGGCGTTTACGAGCTTGGTCAACGCTTCGATGACCAGCGCGCCGAAGAAACTAAGGTTCACACCAATCAGCCAAAGCACCAGACATACCTCCAACACGGCCATGCATTGACACGCCAGGTTCAGCGAAAAGCTCGTCCAAAATGTCTTGGGCGTATTGTGGTGGAAATCGAAGAGTGCGCTTTCGACCGACCGGATCACCTGATATTGCCGTTCCATCCAATTTTTCAAACTGGGAATGCGGCCGATGAGGCGCGCACTTCCGGAGAAGAGCGGCCAGCGCTTTCGCAGCACCACCAGGGTCAAAAGCAGAAAGCTGATCAAGGCGACAACAAACAGACTCGCGTAGAGACGCAGGGCATGGGAAAGAGATAAAACCGGCAATGCCGCCAGGATGCCCGCGATGGTGATCGTGGTCGCAGTCACCACGTACAGCCCACGGTCGAGCGTTACCGATGCGAGACTCTTGGTGACCGATATCCTGGTGTTCAGCTCTGAGACTCGAATGGAATCTCCAAACGTCTGCCCAAGGATCCCAAGTTGTCCGGCAGCTTCCGCACCGAGCCGAAGTCCCACCAGGCGTGGAAACGATATCTTGTCCTTGTCTGCCCCCAGTGTGAGTCGCCAAGCCCAGGTCTTCGCCAAGTGCGAAGTCCCCGCCAAGACGATGACCGCCGTAAACCCCCAACCGAGTTTCACCAGGTTCTGCCACAGATAGCTGGGGCCGGCGCGCCAGACCAGGTAAGCAAACAATCCCGCGCTCACCGAAATCGCCAGAAGTCGCAGTGGAAGCCGCGCCTTGCGCGGGATTCTAGACATTCGCGAACCTTTCCGCGATTGGATTTTCGTCGAAGTCGCGATCAAAGATGCTTTCGGTGTAGGCAAAGGCTTCGGGAGTATCGACGTCCTGCCAGTGTGCATCGCCGACGTCAAAGGCTCGTAGTTTCCGCTCTCGGCCGAGTCTACGCATGCCGTCGGACAGCGAGCAGCTTCCCTCTCTCTCCCCGGATTCGAGCCTGTCGAAGAGCGCGGGGCTGCACAAAAACATCCCGGTATCCAAGGCATCATAGTGGGCAAGGTCTTTTCCGATATCGACGATGTAATTCCCCTCACATCGGACCTTCGTCGCGTCATCTAGATCAAAGATGCGATCCACGTTGTGGTCGACCGCGAGGATCACCTCGTCATCCGCGAGTGGCTGTTCGAGCAGCGCTTTGGCTGTCCTTGGCTCGAAGATGTGATCGGCCATGACCATCAAGAAGGGGCTGTGAAGCTCTTCTCGCGCAGCCAGTGCAGAAACACCGTTGGCCCTGTGGTATTCGGAGTTTTCGATCAGAGTGACCGAACTATCGCCGAGCGGCCGCCCGGCAAACCAGGAACGGATCACATCAGCCCGGTATCCGATAACAATCACAAATCTGTTGATCCCGGCTGCCTCGCAGCACGTCATGATGTGTTCGAGAAGCGGCACGCCGAGGAGCGGCACGAGCGGCTTCGGAACGCCGCCCGACAGAGAGGCAATGCGGCTCCCGTTACCCGCTGCGAGAATCAGGCACTCCGTAACGGCTGCCCCGCCCCACCTGGATGAAGGTGGACGCTTTTCTTTAATCATGGTTTAGGGATCTCCTTTGCGGCCCTAACGAAGTGTCGGCAGACGAAGTCTTGGGCGCGTAGTCGAAATACTCGATGCTCACGTCCGTGGTGCCAAAGATGCGAGCTTCCGTTACGCTTCGGGTGGAGAGTGGAAACCAGAGCGGACCACTCTTCCGGTAGACCTGCACGAAATATGTGCTTTTCGTCCAAAACGAGGGGTTCTTGGCCGGATTTCCTTCAGCGCGCACCAGCGCGTATTCCTCTGCGTCCACCCAGATGCGGCCTCGGAACAAATATTTTTCCTTCCGCTTGGGGCTGATCTCCAAAATGTATGCCGTGCGATCGGCAACCCGTTCCGTTCCGATCAATACAAAGTCATAGTTTGCGGAGTTGAGCCTTGCTGTGGCGCGCATGTCGGGACGCGACGTCTCCGTCTCCGATTCGAGCATTTTCCGCAAAACGTGAGTGTTCGCGGCTTTCCATCCTTCTTCGGTGACGACATCGAAATGCTTCGTGCCGTCCCGGTCGCCTTGTACGCGAACGAGCATTTCGGCGCGCTTTTGTAAATTGTGATTCTCGAGGACGTACCGCCGCATCCCGGCATAGCCCTCCATGGAAGCCTGCCGCTCCAGGTCATGAGCCCCCATTCGGGCCACGATTTCCTCTGCAGTAGGAAGCGTTCCGGATCCGTCCGCCGCAGCGAGCGGAGTCGCCGGAAGCAAGAACAAGACAATCCAAAGCAATTGATGTTTCATCTTCAAAACTCCAAAACAAATTTGCCGCGGTATTCACGCCAGGATGAGTTAAAGAATTCGCCAAACCTCACGCTCGCAACGTTGTTCTGTACATCCCGTGGATCAAAGTGATTGAACAGGTTGAAGACACCCATGCCCACCCGCGCGGGTATGCGCCGTCCGTGCACGTGCAGCGAAATCGGGCGTGAGACTTGCAGGTCGAACGATGAGAAGACCGGAAAACGATCGACGTTGCGCGGCCCCACGTATTCGCGTAATTCGTTTTCAACGGAATAGGGAAATCCGCTATGCAGGTCGTAAACCGGCACAACCGTTAGTTTCCACGGTGCAGCGACGGTGCCCCACAGCAGAAACCGATTGGGCGCGTCGAACGATAGTCGCCCGCGGGCATCCGGCTGGATTACCGGCTGCGCCAGGTTCCCGAAGAACTGATTCAAATCGTTGAGGTCCCCGAATGCACGGGATCGGACATAGGAAGCATTCAGCAAATGCTGATGAATCTTATAGCGCGCGGCTATTTGGAATTCGTGGTAGGAATTACCGCCGCTGTTCGAGAGCTGCAGTACTCCCGTTGTGCCGGTGGCGATCGGCGACACAATGAAGTCATCGGCCGTGTTGCGATGTTCGTAGGCGAACCGCAGAGCGAGCCCTGCGAGCACCTGGCGATCGAGTTCCAGACTCCACGAAGTGCTGCGCGGGTTTCGCAATCCACCGTTGATCTGATTCTGATAGGACACGGAACTCAGCGGCCCTCCCGTCGGGTCCAACACCGTCACGCTGCGATCGGGCAAGTCGGGGAATGTGGCGGCCATGAGCGGAACGCGGTCGTAGAACACGCCGACACCACCCTTCAGCAGGGTCTTTCCGTCGCTTGTCACCGCTAGGAGGAAGCCAGCGCGAGGAGCCGCATGGGTGGAGTGCGTGATCGTGTCGTTGTCGAATCGGAGCCCAAAGTCCAGGGTCAAACGGGGAGTGATGGCCCACTGGTCATTCGCAAACCACGCCGTCTCGTTCTGATCCACATGAAAGGTCGTTGGGGATGTAAAGGAGATACGTTCCACCGCCACGTTCGACACACCATCAAGCTCAACGGGCAGGAACGTCTGTTGACCTCCGTATTCGGAGTGCTCGTAGCTCAGCCCAACTGTGAACTGGTGCGAACCGGCGAATTGCCAGCGAGCGAAGTGATAATTCTCCTGCCAACTGGTACGGGAAGTGCGACGCTCTTGGCGATTGAAGAAGCCTCCTTCGGTGGTTTCAAGCAGCAGACGGTATGGATCGTTGCTCTGTGCCGTAATGTCGGCGTCAAAGCGCTTGTAACTGAACTGCGAATTCAGGAGGCTCGTGTTACCGAAGGCATAACTATCCTGCACGTTGACTTGATAGCCCCGCTGATGAAAATCCGGCGTCGACGGTTGTGGCGTGAAGGTGTTTAAGCCCAGGAAGTCGAGCCTCTGCGGATAGAGGGCAACAGAAACATTGGCAGTCTGCTTCGAACTGATGGTTAAGTCGAGTTGGGTGTAGGAATCGAAGCTCTCAAGTTTCGTATCACGTTCCGCAGGAGGAAGGCTGTTCACCGGAGTACGCACGTAGCGGTATTCAAACGACTGCGTAATCGCGATGCGGTCCTTCATGATCGGGCCGGTGAACGTCATCCGAGGCGTTGCGTTACCGATGCCCATGATCGTGCCGTCGCGATCTCGCAGCCGGGGAATCATGTTCTGAATTGAGAAATGAAACCGTTCATAGTCGCTGGTTTTCGTGGCTACCGTGGAAACGGCTCCGGTGAATCTGCCGTACTCGGGATCATAGGGATTCGAAATGACCTGTACCGACGCGACCACATCGACTGGAAGATTGATAGCCGGACTGCCGGTCACGGGGTCGGTGACGTTAGCACTGTTGACCAGAGCGCCGCTCTGCGTATTGCGCGTACCCTTGAGATTGACGTGTCCGTCAGGCCCACGAACAACCCCCGGAACCAGCGGAAGGGAACTTTCAAACCGTTCGTCCACGCTCGGTGCTTCGCGTAGTGTCTTGTCGGAAATTGTTTCCGCCGGGGCAGGATTCTTCGTCTCCGTCTGATCGGCGGTTACCAGCACCGATGTAGCGATGGGCTTCAATTCGAGATGCACTTGGAGGTTGTCTGCTTGGACTTGTACCGTTTGGACTGCTTGGAATCCCGCTGAATCGGCTTCGAGCTTGTAGGTTCCAGGGGGCACAGCCGCAATTACAAATTCGCCATTCACGTCTGTCTCTGTTTCGAACGTCGCTGGGCCACTGAGCCTGAGCTTTGCACCGGAAACGAAGGACGCCGTCCCAGCCGGATCGCAAACAACAACAGTGCCTTCGAGTCTTGCGGTGATAGTGTCGGTCTGCCTTCCGCTCGCCCCGGACGCGAAGCAGCAGATGAGAAATAGTGAAAGGATGATTTTTGCTGTTCCATAGAGCGGTCGCCCTTTGTGATCCTGAGTGCAGATTCCTTCTGCTTTGCGCGAGCCGTGCCCCGGAAAGGTCAAAGTTGCTTTTGATTTACTTTTGAACTTCATGTGACTGTGTCGAACTCGAACGTCCGAAAGCGGAGCGCACTGCTTCCATCAGCCGGCGCGTGCGGTTCCCTGTTTGTCTCCTCCTTAGCTGAAGCATTAGCAATTCCAATGCGTCGATAGCGGGGACAACGAGGGATCTGATGTCTTATCAGTCGCTTACTGAACGAACGGAAGTTCGAGCGCGGACCGTGGGTTGCGGCAACCCTCGATGGATGACAAGTCTTCGACTGTTTGGGCAGGTCGTTGACAGCGGATGGGGAGTATCTTCCAGGCGGACAGAAATTCATCGGCCAAACTGGCGACAAGCAAGTACTCCACCGAGAATCCATTCAGTCGATTGCCATGAACAGGCCCGCGCTGGGATAAAGAGTGGAAATCAGCGTGCACTGGCATGCTCGATCTAAATGGTGGGTGGAGAAGTCCGTTCGCCGCGGTCTATCTTATGAATAGGTCTGCAAGACAAAGGTGCACTGAGCTGTGAGCTCGATGCAGGAAATCGAAACAGGTAACTTTGCAAGCCCGCGCTGGGTGCTTTGTCCGCCCAGTTCCGTGCGGGTCGTGAATTGGAACATCAATCGTGGCCTGCAACTCAAACGTGTAATCGAGTTTCTGGCCGGAGCAAAGGCCGATATCATTCTGTTACAGGAAGCCGACCTCAACGCCCGGCGTACCCACCACCTCGACATCGCGAGGGAAATAGCGCAAAAGCTGCAGTTGAACTATGTGTTCGCACGTGAATTTCAGGAGTTGACCCAGGGCTCCCGCAGGTCACCCGCCTACCACGGTCAGGCCACGCTCTCTCGTTGGCCATTGTCGAATTCACGCATTCTCAGATTCCAGAGGCAGTCGAATTTCTGGCGTCCGCGGTGGTTTCTCCCGGAAATCGATCCCTTCCAGGAAAGAATAGGGGGGCGTTTGGCTCTGGTCTGCGAGGCAAACATCGCGGGGAAAGTGATCGTCACCTATAACCTGCACCTCGAAAGCAAAGGGGATGACGGGTTGCGCGGCTCGCAGCTCGAGGAGACCTTGGAAGACGCCCGGCGATACAACTCGGACACGCCCATCCTGCTCGCTGGGGACTTCAATCTCGACGTGACCGGAGGGCAGACCGCTGCCGCGATCCATCGTGCGCAATTTCAGGATGCGCTCGCGAATCGTCACGCGGCAACAACACCGGGCTCGTTCTTACAAGACGGGCGAATCATTGATTGGATCTTTACCCATGGCCCCATTCACGCCAGCCAGTCAGAAGTCCATCGTTCTGTCTCGGCTTCCGACCATTACCCTCTCTCGATCACGCTGGCGTTCAGCTAACCCAATCGTGCATTCATGACGAAACCGGCAGCCCGTACGGCGTTGGCACCCGAAGGCTCACCATGCGAAGACTCATCCCAAGTTGAGTTTGGCTCGGCGCTGTTCATGACTTAACATTCCGAGTTTCACCCGGCTGGTTCTGAGCGGCACTGAGATCGCCGTAGGTCAGCGGCGCCTTGCGCAGCATCGCAATGAGTAGCAAAGTGACGACGCACGCCCAAGCCACGAAATAGAATCCATCGACAATGGACAGCGTGTACGCCTGAAGACGCAGCTCGCCGCTCATAACCCCAATCGCCCGGCCCGTCGCCGCTGGCAAGCCGGACGATTTCGAGAAGAGTCCAGCCGTAAGCGCGTGGACGTGGCCATCCGTGATCCAATTTCCGGACTGCACGTGCAGGCCGAGGAGGTTCGAGTGCACCTTCTCTCGCTCGGCGAGGAAATGGCCCATGAGTATCGCCCCGAGATTGCCGCCGAACAGCCGCACGGTATGAAAGAAGGCGGAAAAGGTCATAATCCACTGCGGCTTCGATAATCCCCCTGAGAAAATCCCTTGTAGGATAATCGTCGCGACCAAACCGATGAATGCAAGCGACTGTCCAACGCCCATGAGCACTTCCGTCCGGTAATAATTCGATGCGGACCACGCGCTCGTGATATCTGCGTTCAGGTATGACGCAAGGGCCATGAACACAAAACCCGAAGCCATGAGCACGCGTGTATCAAAATCCTCCAGCAGCAGAAGTCCAGTCGCCAACGCGACCAGCAGCAGCGGAGCCGCGCTCCAGATCACCGCCGGACCGATCTGATTGGCTTCGAACCCGTGTATTGCCAGCGACTGCGGCACCAGGATGATGGTCGTCACCAGACAAAAGCGAAATAAAAAAAGGCCGATGCCAAGCAAAACCGTGTTCCGCTGGCGGAGATAGGGCATGTCGACCAAAGGATTGGGACTGCGCAGTCGCCGCACAAGCGCGCACACCATGAAGAATGACCCGCCAACGAACAATGCCGTGAAAAGTCCGGAGCGCCACCAGTCCAGCCTTTGCCCTTGATCGCAGGCGGCAAAGAGCATCGCGAACCCTGCGCTGGCATACAGAAAACCCGCGAAACTCGGCGCCTCGGATTTTTTCGGAGCCGGAGAAGCAGGTATTCCGTAATAGATGCAAATCGCCATCAGTGGTGTGATCAACGCTGAATTCCAGAACATCCATTCCCAGGAGAGATGCTCTCTGTACCAGCCGTAGAGCGACGGGGCGATGTTCACGGCTCCATCGACGCAAATCGCGTAGAGGGCCATCGTGAAGGGAAGGAACCTAAGTGGAATATTTCGCAGCGCAAACGTGAGCGTAAGCGGATAGAAGGTGCCGGAGGTGAGTCCGGCGAATACCAATGCGGTAATCAGCAAGCTGTAACTGTGGATGAAGGGAATGTAAATGCAGATCAGTGAAAATGCTGTCGCAGCAAAGAATAAAATTCGCCGCGGTCCAATCAAACCACCCAGATACACGGTGAAGGGGCCGATGAATATTAGCGCAATGTTGTAGGCGCTGCTGATCCATGCGCCGTCGTCGAAGCTAATTCCGACATGGCCCTTCAGGTCCGCGAGGCCGAGTGTAATCATCCGGCCCGTGAGCGTGACAATTCCCGCGCCCATGATGACGCCCAGGATCCCAAGCAGCGGGCTTTTTGAGAGTTCCGCCGGTACCACTCCAGCAAGACCCCGCACGATTTGCGATGGTGGCGGTAAACGTCCGGCCGTGGTCGAGGCAGCCATCGTGCGCTCCGATCAGTGTTTCGTGCGGACGGTGGCGATGACCGAGAGCCCCGGACGCAAAGCGGTCGCAATATTCGAATCGTCGAACGCAATCTTTACTGGGATTCTTTGCACGACTTTTGTGTAATTGCCGGTCGCATTATCGGGTGGCAGCAGCGCGAATTGCGAGCCGCTGGCGGGCGCAATGTCGATCACCTTACCGTGAAATACTTTTCCAGGGTATTCGTCGATGCGAACCTCCGCAGGGTCGCCGACTTTGACATTGGTGAGCTGCGTCTCGCGATAGTTCGCTTGCACCCATTTGATGTTGCTGACGAACGCTATCACTTGTGTTCCGGGAGAAACCAACTGTCCCGGCCGCACCTGCCTCTCGCCCACGCTGCCGTCACCCGGAGCAGCGATCTTTGTGTATCCGAGATTCACTTTCGCCACTGTGAGCGAAGCTTCTTTGGCGTGAAGGTCGGCGACGAGTTGAACCTCCTGGGACTCCAGCACTGCTTTGCTGCGCCTCTCCGCCTCGGCCGCCAGCTCATTGCTGTGCAGCATCGCTTTCGCCTGATCGAGATCAGCCTCGCGTGTCGCGAGTTGAGCGGCAAATCTCTGTTCGTCGGCGACGACCTGCTCCACTTTTTGTGGTGTGCTGGAAGCCGTCAGCAGCAGCGCCTCTTGTCTCTTGCGTTCCTTCTGGGTGCGCACAACATCAGCCCGTACAGCTTCTTCGCCATCCTGGGCCTCCGCGATCTGGGCGTTTGCCTGGTCGATTCCCGTTATGGCGCGAGCGATGCGCGCGTCCTGGAGTTCGCGCTGGCGGCGATTGTTTTCGATCGCGGCCCTTGCAGCCTCGACCGCCGCAGTCGCCTGCCCCACCTGACCCAGATAATCGTCATCCTCAAGTTGAACGAGAAGGTCGCCCTTGTGTACCTGTTGAAAGTCAGAAACGTTGACGTCTCGAACGATGCCTGCGACCTTCGTGCTCAGCGGCGTAAGATCTCCTCGTACGTAAGCGTCGTCTGTCTCCTGCTCGATTCTGCCGCCCTCCCAGGCATTCCAGTTCCGCGTGATCGTGACAACTACAACAACCGCAAGCAGGACCACCGCTGTCGGGGCCAGGTATCTTTGCCATCTTGGCTTTGAGGGCGGTGCTGTAGCGTGCTCGGGCTCGGTGGTCTGCACAGGGGTCGATGTAGTCGTGACCGCCATAATCTATGCTCCTCCTCTGTGTGCAATGGCCAAGTGGAAGGCATGTCGAAGCCCGAACACGACTTCTTCTGGATCTCTCTGAAAAAGCAGTGCTTTGTCACTCGGACCGAATGGCGGGGCTCGATGTCGGTGTCAATCTGTTCACACTTTTGCCAAACTCAATTTGGAGAGTATCCGAGTGAATTTGACTCCGAATTTCCAGGATCGATGAAAGCTACGGAGGCCAAGGCAAATATCTGGGAGCGATCAAGCTCGAAAAAGACGGAAAAAAAGCAGCTTAGAATGCATCTCAGGTTGGAATTCGGGTTGAAAATCAAGCGCGGGAGTCACTCTTTTCCGGTGCGTTACTGAAAAGAATGGCGGGGACGACGAGACTCGAACTCGCGACCTCTGCCGTGACAGTTCTAAACAAGACGATGACAGCGAGTGACACAAGCGGACCCAGCTGACGGTAAGTGATTGCTAGTCTTCGCAATTAGGCCCAAACACTTGGTCACCGAACGTCGACAGCGGACAGCCAAAGCCAGCCGTGCTCGGGCATGGTTATGACACAAAGTACGGCACAAAATACGGCACAAAATGCGGCACAAAATCTCATTTATGACTACTGGTCGGGACGGAAAAAACTTCCATTTCGGCACCCTTCGTAAAAGGAGGCCCATTTCAAAAGTCGAGCACCCCCCCGTCGATCTCCCAGAGACCCGAAGAGGGTCCCGTGCGCATACTGATCCGTGGACCAAAGGAAAATCAACACTAAGCAGCTGGACACAGTATGTGAAGCCTCAAGCATGTGGCGAGCACGGGGAGATGGTGATCAACATTGAATCCATCACTTATATAAGTCTCGCAGGCGGCGGGCATTTACCGAACGCTCCCTAATCGAATTGTTAGAAGAAACGGTGAAGTCTTTCCAATGTCGCGCGGTTCGATTTCATCCCTGCTTCGTTGTTGCGAAGTCGGACATTCGGGTTATGAGAATGAGACCACCCCTCTAAGCATCGATACGAGCCGCTAAGCATATTCGGTAATTCGCTCATTTATCGATACATAGCAGTTCTTCGCGATTCTTAGCTAGCAAGCTTAGTAGTGCTTAGTTACTACATTTTTCCCTACAGTGGTTTGGTTCGTGGCAACTTCACGATCACATGCCGAAAACTCCACGAGGCGTTCGTCAATGAGGTGGCGAGGGAGGTCCTTATGCCCTGTCCAGTCTGCGCGTCAGGCAAGGAAAGCGAATTTTCTGCGGAGATAAATATCCATCATTCCGGATTGGGAAATGTGACAAGACAGCCCGTTTTGGTCTTCTCTAGACTTGTGGTTTGCTTGGATTGCGGCAGCTCGCGGTTTACCACTCCCAGAGTACAATTGGAGTTGCTTGCAAAGGGCATTCAAGCAAAGCCTGATACCTGACGTCAGTCGCACGAGCCGCAAGTTGAGGTAGGAGAGCGTTGATTCCAGGAGTTCACCCCAACCTGGAATTCGGTACCTGTCACTTTGAACACTAGACGGAATCCTGTGAATCCGGTAAACGGTATCATTCCGTAGCTAGGAGGAACCCATATGAGCACCAAGTCTTCCCGCTTAGTCCACTTGACTTCAGCTCTAGTATTGACGTCTTGGCTCGTTGCGGGCTGCGGAGACAAGAACAGCGCAGGAGCTGTTCCTGGCGTTGAGCAGACGAAGACGATCGCCGAGGAAGGCTTCGTATATGGGTTGCCCATCGTGATGAACTACGCAGTGATGAATGAATATGCGGTGGATAAGAGCAGCCCTCAATTTAAGGCACCGTTCAACCAGATCAAAAACGAAGCCCGCGTCTTTACTTACGAAGATACTGCGATTGTCACGCCTAATAGCGACACACCTTACTCGATACTTTGGTTGGATCTGCGAGCGGAGCCGATGGTGCTGTCGGTTCCCGCGGTGCCGAGAGCGCGCTATTACTCGGTGATGCTCTGCGACGGCAACACCTTCAACTACGGTTATATCGGCAGCCGCGCCACCGGTCCCAACGCCGGAGACTACATGGTAGTTGGACCTGATTGGCAAGGCGAAACACCCCCGGGCATTAAGAAGGTTTTTCGGTCATCCACCCAGTTCTCCCTCGCTGCCTATCGCACGCAACTCTTCAATGCGGCAGACATGCCGAACGTAGTCAATGTGCAGGCTGGCTACAAAGTGCAGCCCCTCTCGGCATACCTCAAGCAGCCCGCGCCACCGCAAGCCCCTCCCATCGATTTCCCCAAGGTCAACGCAGAGATGGTGAAGACCAACTTCTTTGAATATCTAGACTTCGCGTTGCAGTTCGCTCCGCCGGGTCCCGAGGAACAAGCGATTCGTGCCCAATTGGCCAGTATTGGTATCGGTGCCGGCAAGACCTTCAACTTCAAAGACCTCTCTGCCGAGCATAAAGCCGCAGTGCTCCTGGGCATGAAGGAGGGGGAAACGAGAGTCGAGGATGCTGTCGCTCACCTCGGCACGAAGATCAACGGCTGGAATGTGGCCTCGATCACTGGCGACCGCGCCTTCTTCAATGGTAACTGGCTTGCCCGTGCTGCCGCTGCCAAGGCGGGAATTTATGGCAACGATGCTGTCGAGGCGATGTATCCGCTGACCACGAGATTGACGAACGGCGACGTTATAGACACCAGCAAGCACAACTACACCCTGACCTTTGCAGCTGGGCAATTTCCTCCTGTGAATGCCTTTTGGTCCGTCACGATGTACGACGGCAAGACTCAGTTCTTGATCAAAAATCCGATAGACCGGTACCTCATCAATGCCCCCATGCTCCCCGGTCTCAAGAAAAATCCCGACGGCTCGCTTACGCTCTACATTCAAAAGGATGCGCCGTCAGCCGACAAAAAACCAAACTGGTTACCCGCGCCCGACGGGCCAGACTATCTGGTAATGCGATTGTACTGGCCAAAGGAAACACCGCCTTCGATCTTGCCGGCTGGCAGTGGAACCTGGCAGCCACCAGCCGTTGTTCAAGGTAATTGACGGTGATACGTAACTCCCGATTTGTCGTGTTACCGGCTGCGAGCTACTAGTACCAGGTTGATTGGCGCAAGCCAAGATCGTCGCCATGATAATGTCTGCCCGATGAAGAACAACCCAGACCTAAAATTCGCAGTCGGCGACAGGATAAAGTTCGTCCTGCACTCTGGCAGCATCGAAGAGGGCATCGTGAAAGTCGTGTTTGAAAAGACGAGCGGCACTCAGTTGAACGTCGCGTTTGGTAAGGATTTGAGTGCGTCGGTGAATGCGCGGCAGGTTATTGGGAAGCTGCCGCCGGTAAACTGAATTCCCAAAACTGTGGGTACACAACCGAACGTCAAATCAACGATTCTTGTCCCGATAGATTACGGAAACATCCTCCATACATGTCTGCAACAGAGGTGGAAGCTCCGTTATTTTAAACACTTCTCTCTGGTTCTCCAGAACGCACAACATGACTAAATGTGCAGTGTGTAATGCAAAGTCCGCTGTTTCCGGCTGAGGACCGCTCTCAAAAAGCAATCCTTCATCGTTCGTCATAGCGTTCGGATCGAGCCGGGAGAAAATAGAACCGACGGTAGTGTGAAGCTCCCGCATGGGTATTTGATACGCCAGTGGAAGCAGTGGCCAAAGTCCGACCGATTCTCGGGCCATGCTGACCAAATCCTTCTTATTCCAACTATGATTCACGCGAGTTGTTTCACACTTCTTGCAATTTGCGATAAGAAAACGCGGTCTAACAGCTTCGTACTCTTGCTCGATTTGCTCCGTTCGTTCTTTTGAAATGACGCTGTGCCCCGCGCATGAGCGGACGCTCTCTAGGATTTTGTAATTCGCAACTTTGTTGTACGCCAGAAAATCTTCAGCTTGTTCTGAGTGCTTAAACAGATACTCGGCAGTGACGGCGCGTTCGTACATTCCACGGAGAAGCTTCTGAGCGCCTACGCCGTATCCGTTCTGGCACAACAGCAGAATCTCCATAAACTCTTCTACTGTAATTCTTCCAAGAAAGTAGACAGTACGCTCCGCCAATGTGGTTTTTTCGTGAACCCGATCGAATGTCGTTTCAATCGCTTTTTCCAGATTGTGAAACCGTATGATAAATTCCAGATTTCGTTTCTGGAAATCAGCCTGATCTTCCGGGTATCCGTGTCTTATGCGGAGAGGATGTTGCGGCGTGTCCATTCACGATACTAACATCGTTCAATAACGTACACGTCTTGAATGCCGCGCAAAGAAGAGTAGCCTGTTATCTCCTGCCTCTGCCGCGAAAGCGGAACCATGAATTCCATCCAGATGACCGAATTGAATGTTGAAGAACTACGCGCACGCTTGCGCAAGATGACAGACGAGGAATTGCTGCGCTTCGGCAAAGCCGCGCAATACATGGTGAGCCCGTGGGCCAACATGGACAAGCCGCCACGCGAAGTGTTCGTCGTGCACTTGGAAGAGACGAGAACAGAGTGGCGCAGGAGGAAGGGCGGAACGCGCTGAGCACCAGGGGAACTGAATCACCGAAGCATTCCTCAGATATACTGTCCCCATGTTAATGGTTATTTTGGGAGCTGGGGCGTCTTACGATTCGAGCCAGGAATATCGACCAGTGGAGAACTGGCGGGTTGATGAGTGGTGGCGGCCTCCCTTGGCGAAAGATCTTTTCCTCGATAGACACCACCAGCTCGGTACTATTATTACGACCTACCCGAAGCTGAGTCCCATTCTCCCGCTCTTACGGGAGCCGCCTAAAGGAAAAAGTGTTGAAGAATTCCTTGAGGCTCTGCAGGGCGAAAGTAAGGACTATTCCGAACGTCTTCGCCAATTACTTTCGGTACGGTATTACATCAGAGACCTACTCTGGCAAACTACGAACCAATGGATCGCACGCACGAACGGCATCACTAACTACGCACCTCTGTTGGACCAAATCCTCCGAAGACATAAATCGGATGATCCAGTTTGCCTAGTAACGTTTAACTACGACCTCTTGCTTGAAAATGCGCTTCAGACTTTCGATTTCAAAAAAAGACAACCCGCAGATCACCTTGATTCTCAAAGACCGAAGGAACTTTCGAGTGTCCCCCGCAGCATCTGGAGCGCTTAAAAGAGCTAACCAAATCTGTAACCAAAATTTTGATCATCGGCTGGCAGGCAAGAGAGGCACATTTCCTCAATATGTTGAGAACAAGACTTCCTCTTCTTGAGCACATTATGGTCGTTACCGCAAACGCGCACGATGCGACAAAAGTACTAACCTATTTCAAAGGTCAGCTTGGCCACGTAGCCTCAAAAGCTACAACGAACGTTGTCAATGCCGGATTTACCGATTTTGTCTTGAACGAAGAGGGTGATGAGTTCTTCAAGGCTTAGCTTCGACTCTCGCGAGTCAGAATTGCACTCTAGTTTGCCGCTAGCCTCGTCCCTCGTACCACGCCACCACGTACGGCTCGAACTCTTTCGCGAACTGCTGTTTGTCTTCTTCAGTGGAAAGCGCGTCTGCCAAAACATCGCCATCATGTCAGGTGCTACCACGCGCTCATATGCAGCGACTTTGGCTGCTGCAATTTCGAGCGAGCGCTTGTCACGCGGTCTTCATGCTCACCACCTCGTCGGGGCGACTGTTATAAGTGATCTCCCTAGCTCGTCACGCCTTGCGCGCTTCTCCTTACATCGCGGAACGACATTTCCAGCAGCTGCTTCGGATTCCAGTGGCTTATATCTTGCGCGAAAGCATAGATGCAACAAAATGTGAAAGATTGATCGAATCCAGATTAACTCGTCGTTCAAAAATGTTATCTAAGCTCGTAGGTACGGCATCGATGAAAACCCTAATCGCACAAAAATATCGTGGCCGAAATCCCAACGGGTACTTTCGTGACCTTCCTTGGGAGGCTCGTAACAGAGCTAATCGGTGGTTGCACCGATTTGTCGCACGCTGGGGCCGAGACCTGCCCGCGTGGCGATTTGCCATCCTAGTCGGCCAAGCTAAGCGGTTGGCCCTCAATCCTCCAACCTCCGCCTGGGGACGCTCCATGCTCGCAAAGCGTGGCGGCCTGGCCGTACAACGCAAATACCTTCTCGAGGGCAGGCATCCGACCGAGCGAGCAACTCAAGGACGTCTGAAGAAGCAGCTGAGGAAGAAGGCCGAGGAGCGATTCAAGAAGTCCGGATCTCCGCGATTCGCGCATTTGTCTCTTTGGGACTGAACGGGGCATTTTGCTTTGTGGTTAGTGAGTTCGTTCCAGTACCCACACATTATAAAAGGGCGCGCCGCTCAACAAAGAGATGAAACCACAGGGAAGAGGAAACGTACCTGCGCTTCGCGCGGAAGCGAAATAAGCGTCTCGGCCTGAACAAGACCACTCTCGAATCGAGAGTGCACGTTCAAACAGTTGGGCTGAATGCCGAGACACAAAGTGCCGGCACCGAGCCGACGGGGAGATATGTCTCTTGACATTCTCTTTTATAGGACTTCTCCGGTTAGCGCGTTACCAGGACTTGATAATGGTTGGACCGGCAGTGTGACCGTCTGCACGGTGCGGAGGGAACCGGAAACTGTTAGAATCGCGCGGTGTCCTCACTCGCAAACGCAGTACCCGCGAGAAAAACTAATGGCTCTCTTGAAAAGACTAGAGCTCCTCACACTGCTCCTGCTTCGATGTGGATTGGCCCTGGTCTTCATTTATCACGGCTATCCAAAGCTGTTTGGAGACAGAGCGAGATTCATCGAATCCTTCCAGGCCATCGGCTTGCCGGCCTATTTTGTCTACGTTACCGGTGCAATTGAGTTCTTCGGTGGGGTTGCTCTCGCCCTCGGAGTTCTTACCCCAATTGCAGGATTGCTCTTATTCTTTGACATGGGCGCGGCGATGTGGAAATACAACCTCAGTGAAGGCATTTCTGCCGTACGAGAGTACGAACTCCCCTTGGTCTTAGGCTTGGCCTCACTCGTAATTGCCGCGGCGGGCGGAGGCCCGTTCTCGCTCGACCGCCTCATCTTCCGTGGGAAACGAGACCGCTTGATTCCCAGGTACTGGCGTCGCGGGGGCAATTGAGTTCTTTGGTGGGGTGGCTCTCGTATTCGGACTTCTTACCTCAATTGCACTACAGTACGCGTTCTTCAAGATTCTTAATTTGTTCGGCTGATCTAAGTTGGCAGGCTTTAGGGCTGGCTGCAGTCAGGCTTTTCAACTCAACTGCTCTCACAAAGCAATCGATCTCATCGCGTTCGCGCAGGTTGTCTTAAGGAAGTCTGTCGAAAAAGGGATAGCGCGATGCAATAAGATCGTTCCGGGCGACGATAAAATCGGTTCCCGCGTAAGCGTAAGCTGGCGGTTTCCCGGGATTGCCAGATACCCATCGAACCCGCCCGGCATCACCTAATTCCTCGGGCGGGAAGAGGGGTTGATAAGCTCTCTTAGGACATCGCATGGCAGCCACGGAGGCCAAGGGCAGCTTGACCTTGACCGCACCCTCCACGTTTTTCTTCGTTGTATGTCGTGTCCGCCGGATGTTGTATTCTTTCCGCCAGTTAACGTCCGAGAAGCAAGGCAGCCATGGACAATTCTGATGATCTAGCCAAAAGACGGCGAGCCCCGTGGCGCAACAAATGGAATGAAATAATCTTTGGCGACGAGACTCCTGCCGGTCGCTTTTTCGACGTCGTTCTTCTGATCGTAATTCTCCTGAGCGTGCTCACAGTGTTATTGGAGTCCGTTCCCAGCATTCAGCAGGCCTACGGAACTCCGCTGTTCATCGCCGAATGGATCTTCACAGCTCTGTTCACCGTCGAATACGCTGCTCGCCTGGCGACCGCGACGAATGCCGGACGCTATGCCCGGAGTTTTTTCGGCATCGTGGATTTGTTGGCAGTTGCTCCAATTTACCTGAGTTTCTTTTTTGGCTTCACCCATTCGTTTAGCGTCCTTCGCTCCCTCCGGCTATTGCGCGTCTTCCGCATCCTCAAACTTACCCAGTTCGTCGGAGAAGCATCCGCCTTGCGCGTGGCCATGCTGTCCAGCGTGCGCAAGATCACGGTCTTTCTTTTTGCGGTCCTGACGATCGTGATCATCGCTGGCGCGCTGATGTATCAAATTGAAGGCGAGCAAAATGGGTTTACGAGTATTCCGGTGGGCATGTACTGGGCCGTGGTCACCGTGACTACAGTCGGCTATGGCGACATTTCGCCGAAGACCCTAGCTGGCCGATTGCTCGCCTCGATCTTGATGATTCTCGGTTATGGAATCATCGCCGTCCCTACCGGGATCGTATCCTACGAGTTGGCACGAGGAACGGACCAGTTGTCGAACCGCATCTGCCGGAGCTGTGGCTTCCAGCGCCATGACGCCGACGCCTCTTACTGCAAGCATTGCGGCGCTTTGTTACCCGGACAGATCAACGTTGTACATGACTCCCGATAAACGCGCTAATGTTTACCGATTCAATTCCACTTGCCTGATTAGTCGGGTTACCGGACATTTGGCTACTAGTACTCCACATGTCCGGTTTGCGCGTTAATCAAGACCGTACACCTGTTGGATGGGGATAGGATTTTTCGCCAATTCTCCGGTAGACTGCTCAAAATTGAGGATCTCTATGGCGGGACCACGAGAACGTCCCTTGGGCGTGACCATTCTTGCTGCCGTCTGTCTCTGTGGCGGACCGATGTTTGTACTCGCGGGACTGGTTTGGCTCATTGTCACTCGGAATATCCTTCTGTTCTTCGTTCCATTCGGTGCTATCCCCCTCGTGCTGGGAATCGTCATGGGTTTGCTGTGGGGTTCTCTGCTTCTCGCAATAGGCATTGGCTTGCTGAGGGTGAAGAATTGGTCCCGCTGGTCGCTGATTGTGTTAATTGGATATGGACTGCTTGGCGGGATTGCCCGCCTGCATGACATCCGAAGCATCCCCTCGCCAAACGCGGCCCTTGTCCTGCTTGCGATGGCTGTTGGTGCGTGGCTGCTGAGTTATCTGTTCAAGCTG
>Ga0210383_10000829_pt1 | contig 28394 bp, 21 predicted proteins | sample IncBWC14OmetaG_FD_160072 | JGI IMG/M metagenome (GOLD analysis project Ga0210383, IMG submission 160072) | Forest soil microbial communities from Barre Woods Harvard Forest LTER site, Petersham, Massachusetts, United States - Inc-BW-C-14-O ... | reverse complement strand
TTTGATGAGCTGGTCGGCGAGCCTGCGACGAGGGAAAAGGATTCTCCGCAGCAGTTTGAGTGGACGTGCGGTGCGTGTGGTCATCGGTGGAAGGATGACGGGGTCGTGGGGAATATTGGGTAGGTGGGAGGCGATCGCAATTGACCGGGGGCCGGCTTGGGGGTATGCTCTCGTGGCTCGGGCGGGGCGCTCGATATCGTCTACCTGCTCTTAATTCAGACTAAGAGCCTTGCCTCGAGTGCCGATGGAGGCTCGCATGTTTAATCGTCCGGGTCAGGGTTTGGCCGCTCTCTTTGTCTTCACTCTGGTTGCGCTGTCGGTGATCTCGCTTGCGCAAATTTCGCGCCAGCCGAACACGACTGGCACGACAAGTTCGCCACGAACCGACAAACCTGGGCTGATGGGCGAATCGACTTCTCCTCCTCCTCTCGCGTTTAAACCGGCCGTTGCTTATAGCACGGGTGCCAGCTTTGCGGACTTTGTCGTCGCCGCTGATGTGAACGGCGATCATAAGCAGGACCTGCTGGTTGGCAACACGTGCATCGGGAATAACGATTGCACCTCCGGTTCGGTGGCGGTGATGTTGGGAAATGGCAACGGGACTTTTCAACCAGCCGTCCTCTATGCCACCGGAGGCCCGAGCCGGCCCGCCATCGCGGTCGGAGATGTGAACGGGGATGGGATACCCGATCTGGTCGTCACAAATTGCCTGACTCAGACCGATCCGTTTTGCGAGGGGCCTGAGGGAGCTATCGGGGTTTTGCTGGGAAATGGGGACGGTACGTTCCAACCCGCCGTGAATTACAACACCGCGGGACCAGATCCGTGGTCGGTAGCGCTGGCGGATTTGAATGGGGACAAGAAACTGGATTTAGTGGTTGCGAATCGGGGCTCGTCAACCGTCCCAGGCTCCGTGAGCGTACTTCTGGGGAATGGCGATGGCACTTTCCAGGCGGCGCATACCTTTGGTCTGCTCCCTGCGTTTTCAGTCGCCGTCGCGGATGTGAACGCAGATGATAAGCCCGATCTCGTGGTCGCCTCGAACGATGGTACCGTGAACATCTTCATAGGAAAGGGAGACGGCACGTTTGATCCGCCAACCGAGTACGGGACGGGCGGGCAGGACACCTGGTCGGTTGCGGTGATGGATCTTAATGGCGACGGCAAGCTTGATTTGGCCGTGGCGAACGCCTGCCAACTTTCCGGTTGTGCCCCCACCGCCCAGGGAACGGTTGGCGTGCTCTTAGGGAATGGCGACGGCACTTTCCAGCCGGCGGTGGCCTTTCCGTCGGGCGCAGCGGCATCTGTCTCTGTCACGATCGCAGACTTGAACGGCGACCTGAAACCAGATCTTCTAATTGCAAATTCGGACGGCAATGCCAATGTGGGTTCGGTTACGGTTCTGGTGGGCAATGGCGACGGCAGCTTTCTGCCAGCGGTCACCTACAGTTCTAATGGCGAAGCCGCAACCTCGGTCACGGCCGCCGATTTTAACGGAGATGGGCGGCTCGATTTGGCCGTCACAAATTTGTGCATGCAGCACACGCACGATTGCAATACTGACGGTGGCGTGAGCGTTCTTTTGAAGAACGTCTTTCAGCCGCAAGTCAAGCTGACGACCTCTGCTTCTCCGGTTCTTGTTGGCCAGTCGGTGACCTTTACTGCAACCGTTTCGTCCGCTGCGCAACCGATTCCAGACGGCGAGTTGGTCACGTTTTATGATGGCGCGTCTCCATTGGCCTCCACGGCGCTGGCCGCAGGAACAGCCACCTTTTCGACTTCCGCTCTCTCGGCAAAGACGCACTCAATTCGAGCAACCTATGAGGGCGACTACAACCTTAGGTCGAATTCAAAAAGCGTTTCTGAGGTAGTCCAGAAATACCCGACCACCATCACCATTCAATCAACTCCGAATCCTTCCGCCTCCGGCCAACTGGTCACGTTTACGGCCATGGTGCAGAGCGCTGGTCCTTCTCCCACGGGGAAGGTGCAGATCCGGGATGGCGCTAAGGGCATCGGGACCGCTGTGCTAATTAATGGCAAGGCGGTGTTTGCAACCTCTAAGCTGACCTTAGGCACGCATCCCATCGTCGCCGCGTACTTGGGTGACGGGAACTCGGAAACGAGCGATTCGGGAGCGTTGAGCCAGATCGTGGACTAGGATCAGGGACTGTCTTTGTTCGTAGTCCCTAGTCCCCAGTCGCTTGTCTTTTGTCCTTGTCCTTCTCCTTGGCGATGCCTTCGTTCTTATCGAGGGATTGCCTCTTTCGTGGCGAGCAATGGTTGGGAATCTTTCTTCGTACTTGCGGCTCCACAAGCCTGTAGCCCAGATTGAATGGCGTACCCGAATTGCAAATCCTTGGTTTAGGAAGGAACTCGTGCAACCTATTTCTTGTTTACGCTGTCGGCGGGAGATTGAGGCGGGACACAAGTCGGTCGCGGTGTACATGTTTGCGCAGACGGTGGGGGTGAAGCCGCGGCAGAAGTCGGGGGCGCAGCGGATTTGTTTTTGTCCGCAGTGCGCGGTGTCGCTGGCGATGGGGATGCCGCCGGAGGGCGCGCTGAACCTGGCGGCGTGGGACATGATCCGCGACTTGGTGAGTGCGGAGCCGTCTTTGAATGAGGCGGCTTGGGAAAGTTTGCGGGGCATGGCGCTGCTGGGGTCGGGCGAGGAATCTGAGGGTAAGGTCAGGTTTCGGCGGGCGGGGTAAAATTAGCGGGGTTCAATCATGCCTCCTACCATTGGTCACGGCAAGATTTGCTTCCTCCAGATTCCTACCACTGACATTGCGCGTTCGGCGGAATTCTACAAATCTGTGTTTGGATGGAACGTTCGGCAGCGTGAAGACGGTCGCACTGCTTTTGACGACGGGGTTGGCGAAGTTAGCGGGGAATGGGTTTTGGGGCGGGCTCCTTCGTCCGAGCCTGGGTTGCTGGTTTACGTTATGGTCGACAGCGTGGCCGCGACGGTCGAGGCGATTGTGGCCAATGGGGGTGAGATTGTGCAGGCGATTGGTGCGGACGCTCCGGAAATCACCGCGAGATTTCGTGATCCAGGCGGGAATGTGATTGGGATTTATCAGGAGCCTGAATAACGAACCACTGGGCTGAAGCCCCAATCATCTCCTCTGGAGTTAACGCGGCGCTGAAGCGCCGCTCTTCCACGGTACTTTACGGGCCTGAGTACGTGACTTATGGATAAAAAACTTCGGGTGTTCGCGACTTGCGATATTGGGGAAGCGATTGAGTTGCTGCGGGGGCGGGGATATGAGGTTGAGGTGTATCCGCAGCCGGAACCGCCGGCGAAAAGTTTGATTGTCGAGAAGGTGAGGGCGGGGGTGGATGGGTTGATTACCACCCTGCGCGATCAAATTGATGCGGAAATATTTGAGGCCGGCAAGGGGACGCTGAGAGTGGTGGCGCAGTATGCGGTGGGGTTTGACAACATTAATCGCGCGGACGCCAATCGCTATGAGATTCCGTTTACCAATACCGCTGACGTACTGACGGAAGCTACGGCGGAGTTTGCGTTTTTTATGATGGGGACTCTGGCGCGGAAGATGTGGCCGGCGGAGCATTTGACTCGGGAACTGAAGTGGGGATACTGGCATCCTTATTTGCCGTTTTTGGGGGATGAGGTTACGGGCAAGACCGTGGCGGTGATTGGGACGGGGCGCATTGGGCTGGCGTTCATCAAGAAATGTGTTGGGTTCGATATGAACGTGTTGTGTTATGACCCGGCTTACGAGAACCAGGCGTTTGTGCAGACGATTCAGGAGATCAACGACCTGCGGCACGCGCGCGGGCTGACTCGGGAAAAGGCGTGGATTAAGTACGTGCCGTTTGAGGAGGCGCTTGCCGGAGCGGACTTTGTCAGCGTGCATGTTCCGTTGCTGCGGGCGGGGGAGAGCGCGACGCCTACGTATCATTTGTTCAACGAGAAGAATTTGCGGCTGATGAAGCCGACGGCTTATCTGGTGAATACTTCGCGGGGGCCGGTGATCGACGAGGCGGCGCTGGCACGGGCGTTGCGGGAGAACTGGATTGGCGGGGCGGCGCTGGATGTTTATGAGAAGGAACCGCTGCCGGTGGATTCGCCGCTGCGGGATGCGGCGATTGCGGATCGCTGCCGGCTGATGCCGCACTTTGCCAGCGCGGCGCGGATTACGCGGCTTTCGACGGATCCGGAGAAGGGTATGGCGGGACGGTGCGTGCGGGGGCTGATCGACGTGCTGGAGGGTAATTATGGCGGGGACGTCACGAAAATGCCGTATGTGGTGAATAAGGAGTCGTTTGGGAAGGCGTCTTAATAAGCTGTCTTAAATTGAGAATAATTTGGTCAGCGGCGGGGTTTATATATGAGGCATCTGAATGTTTCATGGTAACGTGGGACGCGGTTACGGGTACAATATGGGCTTCAATTGGTGGAGTTCAAGGATGGGCATGAATAAACGACTCTTGCAGATTGTTCCGTGCGTGCTGCTGTGCGCTTCGGCTTGGGCGATGGATTCTGACGCCAAGCCTCTGTTGAAGCTGGAGCCTGCGCCGAAAGAAGTGCAGATTCGGGGCGGCGGGTTTCGCGTGGGGCGGAAGACCAAGATTTTCGTGCTGCGTGGCCACCAGATGGAAGATCGCATTGCCGCGGAAACGCTGGTGGAAGAAGTTGCGGATCAGTCGGGATTGAAGCTCAACATCGGGAGCATGAAGCCGGCGGGTAAGGCGGAGGGTGGGGCGATCGTGCTGGCGCGATTGCAGGACTCGCGGGTGCGGCATTTTCTGGCGCGGAACGGACTGCGGGCTGATGATCTGGTTGGCGATGATGGATATCTGCTGTTCTCGGACAAGACGCATTTGATTGTGGCGGCGAAGACGGGGCAGGGATTGTTTTATGGGGTGCAGACGCTGCGGCAGTTGCTGAGGCCGGCGGGTAAGGGATTGGTTTGTCCGGCGGTGGAGATTCGCGACTGGCCTAGCATGTCGAGTACGCCGGAGATGGCGAAGCAGGAGTTGCGCGCGCCGGCGTATTGAGGCGGCGTGGTATTTCAGGCGTCCCTTCGGGACGCGAGTTCATTTTTTCGGATAGCCCGGCGTTTAAACGCCGGGCTATTTTCAATTGCGCCTCCGGCGTATTTGGTGGGCAGGCGAATCGCCGGCGGCTAAAGCCGCTTGTTCTGAGCCCGTATCGGCATCGCTGAAGCGATGCCCTGATACGAACCTTTTTTAAAGATACGAATATTTTTTCAAGCTGCACGATACACCTTCAGCCTCTTTCCCCTCTCATCGCATAGAATCCAATCGCGTAGTCGGGTGATCCATGTTTTCTGAACGGACTAATTGGAAGCTGGCGCGGAATCGGTTTACGCAGGCGCTGGAAGAGGTGCGGGCGGGCGGGGCGCGGGTGCTTGATTTGACGGTTTCGAATCCTACGCGGGCGGGGCTGCGTTATGACGAGGCGGCTATCTTGCGCGCGCTGGCTTCGCCGCGGACGCTGGATTACGATCCGCAGTCGAAGGGGTTGTTGGCGGCGCGGGAGGCTGTGGCTGGGTATTACCGGGACAGGAGCGGTCGGGGCGGGAGAGACGTTGCTGGCAACGTTGCTTCGCAGGGAATGTCGGATGGGATTGTCGTCGATCCGGAGCGGATCGTTTTGACTACCAGTACCAGCGAAGGGTATTCGTTTGTGTTTCGGTTGCTGTGCAATGCGGGGGATGAGTTGCTGGTGCCGAAGCCGAGTTATCCGCTGTTTGAGTTTTTGGCGGATTTGCAGGATGTGCGGCTGGTGCCGTATCCGCTGATTTATGACCATGGATGGCAGATGGATTTTCCGTCGCTGGAGCGAGTGGTGACGGAGCGGACGCGGGGGGTGGTGGTGGTGCATCCGAATAATCCGACGGGGTCGTTTGTGTCGGAGGGGGAAGTGGATTCGCTGAATGCGTTTTGCGGGGAGCATGGGTTGGCGGTGATTGCGGATGAAGTGTTTTTGGACTATGGACTTGATGTGGATCCGGATACCGGCAACGGCCGCGTCGGGACGGCCGCACTCGGCCGTCCCGTCGAGCGTCGCTCGACAGCGCAGATGCTTCAGAAATCTTCCCCTCAGGGGCTAAAGCCCGCTTCCTCGGTAGCGCCTGACGGCACGGCTGAAGCCGTGCCCTTCCCAAAACCTATACGTGAAACCAGTTTGAGAAATCGGCGGAGTTTTGTAGGAAACGAGGCAGTGCTGACGTTTACGCTGAGCGGGTTGTCGAAGATTGCGGCGCTGCCGCAGATGAAAGTGGCTTGGATGGTGACGAGTGGGCCGGGGGAGCTGGCGGGGGAGGCGATGGGGCGGCTGGAGGTGATTGCCGATACTTATCTGTCGATGAATGCGCCGATACAGTGGGCGATGCCGGCGCTGCTGGAGCAGAGGAAGGAAATTCAGCGGCAATTGCTGGAGCGGGTTCGGGGGAATTTAGCGGAGCTCGACCGGCAGCTGGCGGGGCAGAAGGCTTGTTCGCGGCTGGAGGTGGATGGGGGATGGTATGCGGTGTTGCGGGTTCCGGTGACGCGGTCGGATGAGGAGTTGGCGATTGAGTTGGTGCGGGAGAAAGCGGTGGTGGTGCATCCGGGACATTTTTATGATTTTCCGGGGGATGGGTATTTGGTGTTGAGTTTGATTACGGCGGAGGACGACTTTCGAGATGGGATGGGCAGGGTTTTCGCGTTTTTGAATTCCTGATGCGAGCGTTATTGTGAAACCTTTATTCGTGAGCACTCATTTGTGAACGTCAGATTGTGAACGTCGATTCGTGAAAATCTATGGCTTACGCATGGTTCATTTTGCTGGTGGCACTGTCGCTGGCGGCGCTGTGGCTGTTGGTGCTGCAGGGAACGCCTGTCGGCCGACTGGTAAAGGAGCGCATTCCGGATCGTCCGCGGCGGCGGCTGTTGGCGGCTGCGGTGAGTTTCTTTTTTACGTTTGCGGCGGTGCGGGCGGTGGTTTATGCGGTGCTGCACAAGATTCCGCCGTTTCACTTTATTCAACATGACGGGCGACACATTCATCATCTGGTGTTCGGCATTATTATTTTGCTGATTGTGGGGTATGGATGGTTGTGCGAGATCGGGGTGGGGACGGATGACTCGTCGGTGCTGGTCGGGCGGCTGATGTCGATTCTGTATGGGGTGGGCGCGGCGCTTACGCTGGACGAGTTTGCGCTGTGGCTGAACCTGGAGGATGTTTACTGGGCTCCGCAGGGACGGACCAGTATCGATGCGGTGATCTTGTTTGGATCGCTGCTGGCGATTGGAGCGTGGGGGTTTCCGTTGTTTCGGCGGAAGAAGTAGGCAGGGCCTAAAGGCCAGCTCTTTTTTTGGATCGTGACGCGGCCCTGAAGGGCCGCTCTTCCACGGTGGTTCTCGGCATTTCGAAAAGCTCCCCTAAGCTCTGCCCCAAGGCTGCGTCCTCTTGCCAGCATCGAGTGCAGATGCATTCTAGCGTTTCACCAGGAATGGGTTGGTTTCGCGCTCTTCGCCGATTGTTGTTGACTCGCCGTGGCCGGGGATTACTTCTATCTCGTCTGGCAACGACAGGACTGTGTCGTGGAGGGAGCGCATGATTTTTTGTGTTGATCCGCCGGGGAGGTCGGTGCGGCCGATGGAGCCGGCGAAGAGGGTGTCGCCGGCGATTAGCTTTTTTTCGGCTTCGAAATAGAGGCAGATGCTGCCTTCGGTGTGGCCGGGGGTGTGGAGGATTTGGGCGGTGTGCTGGCCGGCGGTGACGGTTTCTCCGGTGGAGATGCTGCGGTCGATTTCTACCTTTCCTGGATCTGCCACGCCGATCCAGGTGGCTTGTACGTCTAACATTTTCAGGAGCGCGTAGTCGTTTTGGTTGAGCAGGATGGGGGCGCCGGTGGCGGCGCGGAGTTTCATGGCTCCGCCGACGTGGTCGATGTGGGCGTGGGTGATTACGATCTGCTTGACCTGGAGATTGTGTTTGCGGATCAGGGCGAGGACTTCGTCGATGTTGTCGCCGGGGTCGATGACCATGGCTTCGTGGGTGGTTTCGTCGCCGATGATGGAGCAGTTGCATTGGAGGGGGCCGACGGGGAGGATTTCGTGGATCATAGTTTCATTGTAAATAGCGGCGAGTTGCGAGTCTTGAGTCGCGAGGGGGAAACCGAAAATCCCCACTTCTCGCGCACGGGACGCGCGAGAAATGGGGCGCCCGGCGTGGGAATGGTTCGTCTGCGCTCGGGAACGATTCGGTACGCGTGCGAACCACGGGGCTGAAGCCCGCTAATCTTTCTCCCTCTTACGCGGCCCTTAAGGGCCGCTCTTCCACGGTTGTGACGGCTGTAATCTGGAACGCGGGACTTGCCGGGCGGGGTATGTCGGGGAGACAATACGCGCGGGATTGGGAGGGAATGTGGCGAAATACCGGCAGCATGGATATCAGGATCGTGATCGGGAGCCGCGGGGTGGGGCGCGGAGCGAACAGCCGCGGAAAGCGCCAGCGGAACGCACTAGCGGGCCACCGAAGTGGGACCATGCGCTGGGTCCGCGACCGTTGAATCTGCCGGGGACGCGCGATGTGTCTCGCTGCGCGCAGTGCGGGACATTGTTGGAGAGCATGTTGGCTGGCATGGGCGCGGATGGGAAGTGTCCGAAGTGTGGGTTTGAGTTGCATTCGTGCAAGCAGTGCACTTATTTCGATCCGGGGAGCCGGTTTGAGTGCATGCAGCCGGTGAAGGAGCGGGTTGCGAAGAAGGATGAACGGAATTCGTGTGAGCTGTTTGAGATTCGCGTGACGCGGGAGAAGGAGACTTCGACTCCGGCGAGTTTGCGGCCTACCAGCGCGCGGGCGGCGTTTGATAATTTGTTTAAGAAGTAGAAATTACGAGCCCTAATTCGTGGTGCGATGCGCGCGGGGTCCGTTGGGCGGGAGATCCTTCACTTCGCCTGAAAGGCGGCTCCGTTCAGGATGACGCCCTCATAAAATCCTCAGGACCAGGGATGGCCAGTAGATGAAATCGGCCTTGCACTGCGACTTACGGTTTTCGGGTTGGTCTTAGCAGGACCTCACTGATAAATGATTGCGGGGCTTGGGTGACTAGCATGGCCACGGCGTGGGCGACGTCGTTGGGTTGGAGCATTTTTGCGGGATCTTTGCCGGCGTGGGGAGTGAGTTCGGTTTCGGTGGAACCGGGGCAGATTACGGACACGCGAATGTTGTGCGGGCGCATCTCTTCGGCGACCGAGTAGGTTAAGCCGTTGAGTCCCCACTTGGAGGCGGCGTAGGCGGCGCCGTTGGGGAGTGGATTTTTTCCGGCCAGGGACGAGATGTTGATGATGTGGCCGGAGTAGGCGCGAATCATGATGGGGGCGAAGGCGCGGATGGTGAAGAAGACGCCGCGCAGGTTGGTGTTGAGGATTCTGTCCCACTCTTCGGGGAGAAGCATGTGCAGGGGTTCGTTGAGGCTGGCGACGCCGGCATTGTTTACCAGAATATCGACGCGACCGAACGTACTATCGACGCGAGTAGCAGCGTATTCGAGTTGATGCAGGAGCGTGACGTCGCAGGGGATGACTTCGGCTTTTCCGCCGGCGTCGAGGATGGTGCGGGCGGTGGCGTCGAGCGTGGACTGGGTGCGTCCGCAGAGGACGGTGGTGGCGCCGAGATGGGCGAGCATGCGGGCGATGGCTGCGCCGATGCCGCGGCCGGCTCCGGTGACGACGGCGACTTGGCCGTCTAATATTTGACCATCCGAGACTCGTCCATCCAAGGGGCGTGCGGTGTCCATATCAGAGGGTTCTCCTGCGCGTTGGTTGTTGGTTCTAAGACGCGGCAGAGAAGATGGGAATATCCGCTCTGTCGGCTATGCGCATCTTAACAACGGTGTGTTGAACAATAAAGCCGAGGAATTGGGTTGAACAATATTGGGTTGAACAATAAGGTTGGACAATTAATGTTGAGCAAAATGGAACAGGAAAGTGGAGGGCGAGTGGGAAGGCGCTTGCCTTCGCGAGAAGAGGTACTTATAATCCGGCCAACCGGGAAACAGGGTCAGGTGCATTTTGTGTTCGAGCAGGTCGCCCCTAATCCCCGGGGCCCTGCCAGGAAGCCCGGCATTCCAAAGCAGGATCCGAACGCAAAGCGGTCTCGACGGAATGCAGTGCTGCTAAGCTTTGAAGAGCAAACGTTTCTGGGAAAAGCTATTTCCCAAAAAGATTCTATTTCCCGAAGAACCAAGGAGCCATACTGATGAAAAAGATCCAGCTTACGGTTGTGCTTGGGGTTGCTGTGGTCGCGATGGCAGTGAATGCTGCGCAGCCCGCTCAAGGACAATCGGCCGCGCCGCCAGCGCAGGGACAACCGGCAACGCCGCCGACCGCGGGCACGAACCCGCCAACCGCGAGCACGAACCCACCCACGGGAAGCGTAAATCCGCCGACCGGGAGTGTGAACCCGCCGACGGGGCAGGCTGCGCAGAGCGCGCCAGCAGCCGCGCCTCAGGCTGCGCCGGTGATTAAGGATCCGGCCGAATACAACGCTTATGTGAGCGCGGTCGATCCGGCGAAAGATGCCAACGCGAAGATCAGTGGGCTGGAGGCGTTCATCGCGCAGTATCCCAACAGCGTGATGAAGAATCAGGCGATGGAAATCCTGATGGGCACATACCAGCAGGCCAACAACGTAAAGAAGGCCATGGAGACTGCTCTTAAGGTCATAGCTGCGGAACCCTGTCAGGTGCCTGCTTTGTTCTTGCTGTCGTATGTCGACCGGCAGAACTCAGAAGGTGGCGACGCCAACGGCAAGCAAGAGGCGGCGGATGGCGAGAAATATGGACAGCAGGGACTGGACTGCCTGCCGAAGTACGCCAAACCCGAAGGAACCTCAGACGCGGACTTTCAGAAGACGAAGGATCAGATGAAGGCAAGCTTCCAGGCGGCGGTGGGCTGGGGAGCGCTGCAGGATAAGGATTACAAAAAGGCTGCCGATATGTTGAGGGCTGCGGTGGATGCGAATCCTCCCGACTCGCAAAAAGATCTGGGACTGGTCTATCCGCTGGCGCTGTCGTATCTGGGGCAGACACCACCCGACTATCAGAACGGAATCTGGTTCGCGGCGCGCGCGGCGGCGATTGCTCCGGCCGGAGCTCAGCCGCAGCTGGAGAAATATGCGCACTCGCAATATGTGAAATTCCATCAGGGTGACGACGGATGGGCGGATGTGCTGGCGGCGGCCAAGGCCGGTCCGACACAAGTTCCGATCAAGCCGGCGCCGACACCGGCGGAGCAGGTGCATGCCATGGTGCTTTCGAAGAAGCCGGGAGAGATGAGCTTCGCGGAATGGCAGTTCGTGTTCACCAATGGCGCGCAGGAAGATCAGGACCTGGTTTGGAATGCCATCAAGGGCAAAGCGATACAGATGAATGGCACGGTCATCAGCACGACCCCGACCGAGTTCATGCTGGCGGGCAGTTCGGATGACATCGACGCGAAGAAGGCGGATATTACTCTGAAGTTCGAAGACAAGATTCCGAAACTGATGATTCCGAAGGATGGAGCCAGCTTCGACTTTCAGGGAGAGCCGGCGTCGTACACGCCGAATCCGTTCATGATGGTGATGGAGAAGGGGCAGTTGCTGAAGAAGGCTACGCCCAAGCCGACGACACCGGTGCATCACAAGCCGGCCGCGGCCAAGCCAGCTGCGCAGTAACAGCGCATTCTAATCGGCAAGGAACGGAGGCAGCCCGCGAGGGCTGCCTTTGTTTTTGCTCGGATTTTTCCTCACACCCGAAGAGTCATCCTGAAGGCTGACGGAAGCCAGCTTGAGGGACCCTACGTTGTTATGCAGTGGCGGGAATCATCAAGAGGCTTGCGGCTGCTCAGACTTTCGTTGCGACACTGCCGTCGCATTCGTATCGTACACCGCGGCTTCGCCACGGTTCAGGATGACAATGAGGAATCGGCGCCGGCTAGCGGACGATTTTCTTTTCCAGCGTTACCGGGCGGGCGCTGCGGGGTGGGCGCTTTACGCCGTCGCGGAGCTGGCGGACGTCAATCTTCAGTTCGCTGATAGTGCGGCTGAGAGTGTTGCGGTGCATTCCAAGTTCGCGGGCGGCGCGGCACTGGTTGCCTTTATTTTCTTCGAGCACAGTCAGAATGAAACGCTTTTTGAATTCTCGCACGCCTTCGGAATAAAGAATGTTGCTGCGGTACATTTGCAGGACGAGTGCTTCCAGTTGATCTTTCACGAGCATTTCTCTCTTTGCTATGAATTTTTTTACGGCACCGCGGCCTATTTCGGCTTGGAAGCAGGGATGCCGGGCAACTTCTGCGGAGCTTGATGGAGCAGATCGAGACCCTGATAGAAACGGGCGCGCAACTCGGCGGGAGCGAGCCAGATCGCGGCCCGGCCGACGGCCAGGAAATAAGGCGCGAGTTGCGAATTCTGCAACAGCGCCGACGCTGGCTTGAACGCCGTCATACCCATCAGGATCACCGCTACCATCAACCCGCCCTTCAACAGCCCCAAAACTGCGCCGAGGAAACGGTCAAAGCCGCTGAGTCCGGATTGTTTCATCACCCAGCGTGCGAGTCTGGCGGCGATGCCGAACAGGAGCACGATGGCGAAAAAGATGATGAGAAAGCCGAGAACCTCAGCTAACCACACGTTCTTCAAAAACGATTCCAGCCACTCCGCGAGGCCGCGGTACTTCCACGCGGCCACGATGTAGCCTAAGACCAGACCGGCCAAGGTGAGAGCTTCGGAAAAGAAGCCCTGCATGGCGGCTGTTACGACGTTCACCAGTACTAAGAGACAAATAATCCAGTCCGCAAGAGTCATACAAGGGTCAAACCGCGCTCCCGCGGGCAGAGATCGTATCAGAAACCGAGTTACACATCCAACAGTTCGGCATTCTCAGTTAGACATCCAGCTTGCGTCCCGTCAGCTGGAAATAGGCCTCGAGATACTTGTCGCTGGTGCGGCGAGCCACGTCGGGCGGCAGAGCCGGAGCGGGTGGCTGCTTGTTCCAGTGAATCTGTTCGAGGTAATCGCGAACGTACTGCTTGTCATAAGAATCCTGCGGCCGGCCCGGAGCGTACTTGTCGGCGGGCCAGAAGCGGGAAGAATCGGGGGTGAGGACTTCATCGGCAAGAGTGATGCCCTTGGCGGTGCGTCCGAATTCGAATTTGGTGTCGGCGATAATGATGCCGCGCTGCAGCGCGTAGGCTGCGGCTTTTTTGTAAACGCGCAACGTGAGATCGCGCAGATGGCTGGCGGTTTCGACGCCGACGATCGCGCACATCTGATCGAAGGAAATGTTCTCGTCGTGGCCGGTTGTGGCCTTGGTCGAGGGCGTGAAGATGGGCTCGGGAAAGGCGTCGGATTCATTCAGGCCCGCCGGCAGCGTGATGCCGGAAACTTTGCCGGTGGCTTTGTATTCTTTCCAGGCCGAGCCGGAGATGTATCCGCGGACGACGCACTCGACCGGGAACATTTCGGCGCGCTGCACGAGCATGGAGCGACCGCGCAGCTGGTCGGCGTATTTGCGGACGGCGGGCGGGTATTGGGCGACGTCGGCGGTGATGAGGTGGTTGGGAACGACGTCGGCGAGGTAGTCGAACCAGAACAGGGATATCTGGCTGAGGACGTGTCCCTTGTGGGGGATGCCGGTGGCCAGGATGTAGTCGAAGGCGGAGATGCGGTCGGTGGCGATGAAAAGCAGTTGCTGGTCGTCGACGGAGTAGACGTCGCGGACTTTGCCGCTGGCGTGGAGGTGGAGATCGGGGAAATCAGTTTGTAAGAGAACGGAGTCGAGGAGTTCGGGGCTCATGATGAAAGTTTACTAGGGAGCGAGCCGTATTCTAGCGGGTCAGAAAAAAATGTCAACGATTCTGATGGCGTGGCGGCGAACTGTGGGAAGTCCGTTTGCGGGAAAGAAGTTGACAGGTTGCGGATGGGCGGGAAGTGGCGCGGGTCAAGGGGTTTGGCGCGACGGGGTTGTGGAAAAGCTGAGGATGGGAGTGGATAACTCGGCGGAAGCTGGTAGCAGCTTTCCCTTTAGAACTTCTTGGGCCACCGCCGAGCCGCGTGAAACGCGCGGATTACCTCGACAATATTGTCTCGGACTCGATATGGAATGACGTAGGGCGTGTCGTGCACCACCAATTCACGGGTGCCGACTACTCTGCCAGGGCGGCCCATCGCGGGATGCCTCGCGAGCCCCGCAACTGCGGATTCGATCGCCGCGACCATTCGTCCTGCGGCTGCAGGGCTGTCTTGCGAAACGTACTCGGCCTCAGCGTCGAGATTGGCTCGCGCTTCGCGAAGCCACTTAACGCGCACGGCGCGTCCACTTCTTGAAGGTCTGCGCCATCTCTTTGTCGGTAGCGAATTCGCCTCGATCTGCCTCCGCCAGGCCCTTGATGGTCTCGGCAATCTGCCAGTTGTTCAGTTCGACGTATTCGCGAATTGCCTCGGCGGCTACGAACGAGCGGCTCCGGTTGGTGGCCTCGGACAGGCGATCAAGTTGCTTCTTCAGCTTGGAATCAAGTCTAAGTGTGAGTACAGAAGATCCCGACATTGTAATCTCCTGTACACATTGTATAACAATGCAATCATATCGCCTAAGCCGGCGCTCCGAAGCGTACGGAGACTAGCTTCGAAACTCCTGGTTCCTGCATGGTCACGCCGTAGAGGACGGGGGCGATGCTCATGGTTCTCTTGCTATGAGTGATGAGCACGAACTGGGTCTGGACGCTCATTTCTTTGACGAGTTCGGTGAAGCGGCCGATGTTGGCTTCGTCGAGTGGGGCGTCTACTTCGTCGAGGATGCAGAACGGGCTGGGAGCGTACTGGAAGATGCCGACCAGCAGGGCGAGCGCGGTGAGTGCTTTTTCGCCGCCGGAGAGCAGGAGCACGCTTTGCAGGCGCTTGCCCGGAGGTGAGGCGACGACGTCGATGCCGCTTTCGGCGCTGTTTTCTTCGTCGGTTAACTTCATGAAGGCGTGGCCGCCGCCGAATAGTTTTTTGAACGTGGCCTGGAAGTTTTCGTTGATTTTGCCGAAGGCTTCTTCGAATTTTTGGCGCGAGATTTGATCGATCTCTTTGATCGTTGCTGTGGTGTTCTCGATGGAGGAGATCAAGTCTTTGCGTTGGGTTTCGAGGAAGGAGTGACGCTCGGCGGTTTCCTTGTATTCTTCGAGGGCCATCATGTTGACCGGGCCCATGGCCTCTAGCTTGGCGCGCATGTCGCGGTAGAGTTGGTCTTCGGCGGCGAGTTCGTCGCCGGAGACTGGAGTCAGGGTTGTGTCCGCCATTAGCGCTGCGCGCTCGATGCTGAGTTCATTGAGGCAAGTTTCGGACATGTAGTGGGCGTCCGATTGCAGCTTGGCGGCGGTGGCGGATAGTTCGCCGCGGCGGTCGCGGGCTTGATCGAGCAACTGGCGGCTGTCGCGCAGAACTTCGTCGATTTCGGCGAGGCGGGCGCGGAGCTGTTCGGTTTCAAATTGCAGCAGGCCTTCGCGGGTTTGGGCGGCGTTGCGTTCAGCTTCGAGGTCGGCGCCGTGCTGGGTGAGTTGTTCGTTTTCAGATTCGCGCTGGAGCTTTTCTGCGGCTGCGGATTCGATTTGCGAGGCGAGGGCGTGGACGCGTTCGCCCATTTCGGAGAAGAGAGATTCGATCCGATCGAGCACAGAGGCAGCGGAACGGTGGCGTTCTTCGAGCGTGGCTACACGGGCGGCGTGCTGAGAAGTTGTCTGGGCCGATTCTTCGCGGCGCTGGCGCAGGGCAGTGAGAGACTCCTGGGCGGCGGCGATTTGAAGTTCCAGCTGGGCGCGGTGCTCTTCTACGGTTGCGATTTCGGCTTGGCGGGCGCAGACGATGCTCTCCTGCTCGGCACGTTCGGCGGCGAGGCGGCGCAGGTCTTTTTCAGAGACGGAGAGGCGTTCGCTGACGCGAGTCATTTCGGATTCGAGTTGCTGCAGCATGTGGCCGGACGTCATGGCCTGATGTTCGGCTTCGCGTTTTTCGCCGTCGAGGCGATCGAGCAGGGAAGTGAGATCTTTGATTTCGCGGCCGAGGGTGAGGACGCGCATTTCTTCATCGCGCAGGGCGCGTTCGAGATCGTCGAGCTGGCGGAGAACTTCGCGCAGTTCACGCTTCATGGAGAGCGGGCCTTCGGCGCGCTGTTTGCCGCCGGTGACGGTGACGTTGTGGAAGCACTCGCCGGCCTGGGAGAGGAAAAATGCGTCGGGATTTTCGAGCGCGAGGCCGCGAGCTACGCCGGATTCGGGGACGATGTAACCGTCGCGGAGCTTGGGCAAGATCACTTCCAGCGATTTGCCGAAGCCGTTCAGCACGCGGATGGTATTTTTTAGCGGAGTGATCTGAGCGGCGGGCGGTGCGCAGTGCGCGGCTTCATCCAGGACGAAGGAAAATTTCGCTTGCGCATCTTCGGGATGAACGAGGAATGTGGCGCGGCCGTCGACTCCGGTGCGCAGCATGCGCAGGCCTTCGTCGGCGGCGTCCCAGGATTTCACGACGACGTAGTTCAGCTCGTCGCGCAGAAAATCTTCGACCACGTGCTCGTAGCGCGGCTCGACTTCGAGGAAGTCGGCGAGCACGCCTACGGGCGCGAGACCGGATTGCATGACGCCGGATTGGAAGAGGCGGCGAACGGATTCGGTGGAGTAGCCGTGCTCGGCGATGACGGCTTCGAGCGAACCTTTCTTGCCGAGCGCGGTTGCGTATTCGGCGCGCAGGACGTCGAGATTGGTTTTGGATCGGGTTTCTTCCAGTTTTTTCTGTTCGATCAGGCGACGCAGCTGGCTGATTTCTTCGGTGATGCCGCTGACGCGCTGGGTCACGCTTTCAAATTCAAGGGCGAGTTGGCCACGCTGTCCGCCGAAGGCCTCGACCTGCGTGTTGGCGTTGGTGATTTCGGCTTCCAGGCGGCGGGCTTCGCGGTCGGCTCCGGCGAGACGTTCTTCGGCTTGGGCGAGTTGATTGCGCAGGCGCGAGGCGGAGGAAACTGTGTCGAAGATGGCGACGCGCGATTCTTCCTGCTGGCGCTCGATTTCGGCCAGACTCGCGGCTGCGGCTGCGGCGTCTTGTTGGCAGAGAGCGAGATCGCTTTGGGCTGCGGCGAGGTCGGCGGCGGCGGATTCGAGAATCTGGCGATTGGATTCGCGCTCGGATTCAAGCGCGGTCAGGCGATGGCGTGCTTGCGCCAACTCGGCTTCGGACGATGCGGCGCGCACTAGCAATTCGGCGCAACGTTCTTCATTGTGGCGGCGACGGGCGTGGGCTCGATCGATTTCGAGCGCGATCTGGCTGATGCGTTCGCGGTTCTCGCGCTGCTCGGCTTCGATTGAATAGCCGCGTTGCGTGCGCTCGGCATGCTCTGCCTCGAATTGCTGGACGGCTTCGGTTCGGTGGTGCATTTCTTCGATGAGGCTGTTGAGCTGGGAGTCGATCTCGGCGCTCTCTTGCTCGATGGCGGCGAACTTGCTGGACAACACTAAGCGCAGTTTGGCGCGCATTTCTTCGCGCAGTCTCGCGTAGCGTTCGGCTTTCGAGGCCTGACGCTTCAGCGAATTCATCTGGCGTGTGACTTCGTCGAAGATGTCGTTGATGCGCGACAGGTTCAGCTTGGCGTCTTCGAGGCGGGCTTCCGCTAGGCGCTTCTTGGTTTTGAATTTCGTGATGCCGGCGGCTTCTTCGAGGATCGCGCGACGATCGGTGGGGCGGCTGCTGAGGATCTGGCCGATGCGGCCCTGCTCGATTAGCGCGTAGGATTCGGGGCCGAGGCCGGTGCCCATGAATAATTCCTGAATGTCGCGCAGGCGGCAGAGTTTGCCGTTCAACAGATATTCGCTGTCGCCGGAACGGAACAGGCGGCGGGTGACGACGATTTCTCCGTGGCGGAATTGCTGTTGGTTGAATTTGCGGCGGCGAATTTTCAACACAACGTGGGGAGCGGCGGTGCCGACCGAGGCGGCGGTTGCGGGCGCGGTTACGTTGTGCGCGGGGAGGGCGAAAATCGGCTCGTCGTCGGGGAAGGCTACGGCGTTGATGGTCACTTTCGAGCGCGGGACTTCTACTTCTTCGGTCTTGCCGGGCTGCGCGTCTTCTACGGCTTGGTCGGTGGCTTGGGCGGCGCGGGCGCGGATGGAAGCTTCGTCCCAGTCGTCGGTGATGTTGGCGTCGTCGAAGTCAGAATCCCCACCCTGTCGCATAGAACGCGACAAGGATGGGGCACCCGCTTCTGTGCCAACTTCTGGCCCTGGCATTTCTTCTTGAATGTCGACTTCGGTGGGGGCGTTCGCGTCTTGGCCGGCGTAGGCTTCGGGATCGATCAGGGTGAGTGAGACTTCGGCCATGCCGGTGGGCTTGCGGTCGCGGGTGCCGGCGAAGATCACGTCTTCCATGCGGGCGCCGCGCAGGGTCTTAGCCGACTGCTCGCCGAGCACCCAGGAGATGGCGTCGGAAATGTTGGACTTGCCGCAGCCGTTGGGGCCGATGATGGCCGCCACACCGTCCCCGTGGAACTTGAGTTCGGTGCGGTCACAGAACGACTTGAACCCGAGAATCTGAAGACGCTTCAGTTTGAGCAACGTGAACTCCTTAAGAACCAGGGGCTAGGGATTAGTGGCCAGTTGTTCGTCGGTTGCGCCCACTGCTCCACGCCGACTGCCTGAATCTGCGTGTTTACCAAAGGGATTCCTCCCTCTGAATTTTGATGCGGGCTGGACCACTTCTTGGCTGCGCGGCTCACCCTGTGGCTGGACGGGCGAGCACAAAGTTAAGCTACTGTAACGGTGAAATTGGGGCGGGGTCAAGCAATATAACACCATATATGGTGTGGGCTTGCGGGCGACCGCTCTGGGTTGCACAGACATTGCGACAACTGACCGGATTTTGGGTGGAGACGGGAAGGAGGTGGGAGGGATCGCGAGAGCGATTCTATGCTAGCGCAGGGTGATCGACGACTGCAATGGGCGACGCTTCGCCAACTTGGCTCTCATGATGCCACCCAACTCCTCGTCGATGAAGGATTGCCCCACGTGTCGTGTTTTGCCTGGCGTTTCCGATTCTCAGTGTAGAGGCCATTTCGATGCTCGATCCGCTTCTATTCGGGTCTTCTGGGTTGGGAATACTCAAGTTGTTTCTTAGCGGGATGATCAATTCGGCGGCTGTTTTGCGCAGTTAAGGGCAGAGAGCGATTCCACACTGGCGCGCGTTGGGAGGGTTCAATGACGAAGTTTGGGGCATATCCAATTGTGGTCAATTACAACCTGCACACCCGATTGCGTTACCAACATGACGAAGACGACCTACATCGGGCGGGGCGATACGAGGAGGAGAAACAGCTCGACATCAAGGTCAATACCTCCTCTGATTCAACGAGGGAAAATGGCCTTTTTGGGCAGGAGATTAAGGAGTATGAGCAGACGGTGTCCAATTGCCTGCGAAAGATCGAAGGCAATGCGGTAGGGCGAATGGTGATGGGGCTGATCAACAAGGATACTACGGTCTGGATCGTTCCAAAATCGGACGAGGAACTGAAGGTGAAGGATCAATATAACGCGATGACGTGGCCGCTGAACTATGACATACAAAAGGATGGGAGCATTGGTCGAGGAGCAGGTGCGGGCGATACGGTAATTCTCTTCAATCCCAAGCTCGGAGACGATACGCTGCTCCACGAACTGGTGCACGCCTACCGGTACTCATATAACAAGTTCCGGCCCGTGAACGTTTACTACAACACTGACGTCGGAGCGTTCACCATAACCAGCGAGGAAGTTCTCGCGCACCAGATTGAGAACATATATATGTCTCAGGCAAAGCGGCCGTTGACGCTGGATTATATGACGCAGGCGCCTACCGAGAAAAAGGGAATCTATGATTTTCTATCCGACAATTACTTTCTGCTGCAGGCCCTGAAGTATTTCCTGCGGCACGAATACCTGGCGATGCTGGCGGCACACACGTTTATGTCCACGGAATACAATCCATTTCGCGACTACGAGGCGATCGAGACGGAATATGTCAAGGGTGCTTTTTCATCCGACCTTCCCGAATTGAGCGTACCGTTGGGGCGCTGAGAAGATTTTACGAGCCGCAAATTCTATCGTAGGCGCGGCGATCTCCGTTAGTCGGTCCGGAGGGCCTGCATGGGATCGATGGACGCAGCCCGATGGGCGGGCAGGTACGACGCAAGGACGGCGGTGAAAAAGAGGATCACGGCTACGGAGATGATCACGGAAAGATCCATGGCGGAAACTCCGTACAGAGTGGTGCTCATGGCGCGGCCTACCAACGCTGAGCCGGCAAAGCCGATTACGAGGCCGATCACGGCGAGAAACGACGCTTCTTTCAGGATGAGCCAGATTACGCGATGCTTGCCGGAGCCAAGAGCCAGGCGCAGACCGATCTCTTGGGTGCGCTGGGAAACTGCATACGCCATGAGGCCGTAGATGCCGACTGCGGCCAGGAGCAGGGCCACGGCCGCAAAGCAGGCGAACAGGACCATGGTGTAGCGATCCTCCGCGAGGGATTCGTACCTGACTTCTTCCATGGTGCGGACGCGGGCCAGCGCGATCTGTGGGTCTATGGTATGCACGGCGGCGGCGATGGTGCGGGTCATCGCGGCGGGGTCTTCGGCGGTGCGGATGCCGATGGTGACGTTCGGCGAGAGCGACTGAGTGAAGGGGACGTTGATCTCGGGATTGTCGTCGCGGAAATCTCCGTACCGGACGTTGTGGATGATGCCGACGATCTGCCACTCGACGGCGGGACCGAGTCTGGGCTGTCCGGGGATGATCTCTTCGATTGATAAGCGCTGCTGGAAAGGATCCAGGCCTTTCAAATAACGGTTGGCGAATTCCTCGTTCACTATTGCAACCCGCACGCTTGAGGCGGTGTCTTGCTCGTTGAACGCGCGGCCTTTGAGGAGTTGGATGCCGAAGGTTTTGAAGTAGTCGGGCGACACCGATTGAAAACCTGCGCCCGGACGCTGCGATCGATCGGCGACGGCGGGACCGCCAACCACAGTGAAGGGCATACCGTCGCTGTGAAAGCGGAGCGGCATGCCGGTGACGACGGTGGCGGAAGACACTCCAGAGACGGAATGAACCGCGCTCAACATCTGCTGATAGTACGCATCGATCTGGACCGGAGTCGCGAACCGGGCGGGGGGCTGTTCCAGGCGAAACGTGAGGACGTGATCGGTGCGGACGCCGAGATCGACGCGAGTGAGATTCCAGAAGCTGTGGATGGCGAGGCCGGCGCCGGCCAGCAGGGATAACGCCAGTCCGAATTCGCCGATGATGAGGCCGCGGCGCAGCTTGTGGCCGCCGGCGCCTGTGCCGGTGCGTCCGCCATCTTTGAGTGATTCTGCGGGGTCTACGCGGGAAGCGTACCAGGCGGGGGCGCAGCCGAATAGAACGCCGGCGAGTGTGGTGGCGGCTACGGCCACTACCAGGACGTGGAGGTCCAGCTGGAAAGTTGCTTCGGAGGGCAGGATGCCATCGGGAACGATGCTGAGAATTGCGCGGAGTAGCCCCATGCCTAATGCGATACCGAGTCCGCCGCCGATTACGGCCAGGACGAGGCTTTCGGTAAGGAACTGAGCGAAAATCTGTCGGCGGTTTGCGCCTATGGAGCTGCGGATCGCAATTTCTCTTTGGCGCGCTGCGCCCTTGGCTAGCAGCAGGTTGGCAATGTTGACGCAGGCGATGACCAGTACGAAGCCGACCGCGCCCAGAAGAAGCCAGAGGTTTTGAATGCGCTCGCGGGGAAGAAAATCATTTTGCAGGGGCTCGACGGAGGCTCCCCAGCCTTTGTTGGACGTTGGGTAGGTCTCCGCAATGTGGCTGGTGACTGCGTCCATGTCTGCCTGGGCTTGTTTGAGGGTGACGCCGGATTTTAGACGGCCCATGGTCAGCAACCAGTGGTAGTCGTGATTGATCTGCTCCGGACGGAAGGCTAGCGGGGCGACGAGTTCAAAGTTGAAACGATCGCCGACGCCGGGCGACAAGACTCCGACCACGGTGTAGGGTTCGCCGTTGATGCGCATCGGTTGCTCGAGAATGTTCCGGTTTGCGCCTAGGCGCTTCCACAATCGATACGTTAAGACGAGCTCGTGGTCCTTACCGGGGACATCTTCTTCGGGAAGCAGGTCGCGACCCATGAGGAAAGGGATGCCCTGCATGGTGAACCAGCCGGGCGTGGCACGCATGCCCTCGATCTGCTCGGGCTGGTCTTCGGTCGCCAGATTAAAGCTGCCTCCGGTGAAGGCGGCCAGCTGCTGAAAAGATTTGCTCTGCGCTCGCCAGTCTAGGAAGTCGCCGGCGGACATGGGGTTTCTTCCTCCGCCGACCTTGGACCAGACCATGACCAGCTGATCGGGTTGAGGATAAGGCAAGGGCGCGAGCAGTACGGCGTAGACGACCGTGTAGATGGCGGTGGTAGCGCCGATCCCGAGCATGAGGGTGACGATAACGGCTGCGGTCAAGCCCGGATTCTTGAGCAACATCCGCAAACTGTAGCGAAGATTCCTGATCAGATTTCGCATTTTCCACCCCAATTAAGAGAGCGAGGCACGCCTACTTCTTTACGCATACATTCTGATTGCCAATTGGGGCAGCCAAGGGAGTACTGAAAAGATTGCTGTTAAGAAGTAATCGGCGGTCTAGTTTCGAAGGCCCTCTGTCCGGAGGCGTAGTTTTGTGTCCGGAGTTGAACAGTTCAAGTATCCTGAATTCTCGGTTGGGAGTTGGATTAGCGAGCATTGGCGCGAAATGACATCGCGAGATAACATTTTGTTGGAGGCGTTTATGGTGGTCGAGTTGCGCTCCTATTGGCCGTCCGCCCCTGGGCCCACGGCCACGACAAAGTACGTGGCGGGCGTGGTGCCGACGTTCTTGATGCCGTGCTCGTCGTTGGAATGAACAAATCCTACCGAGCCCGGCCCCATCACACGACTTGTGCCGTTGATCGTGAGCTGTACCGTACCTTCGCGAATGAGCCACATTTCGCTGTGGACGTGGTGATGTGGGGGATGCGGCATCGCGCCTGCGGGCAATGTGGTTTCGTGTACCTCCAACGACTCGGCTGTGGCCAGTTTACCTTTTAAAACCGGGCGGAACTCCGCGCCGTTTGCACTGTTCATGGGCAGGTCGTTGAAGGGATATGTGGCCGAGGGCAGGGAATTGTCCTTGCCCGCAAGACCTTGTAATTCAACCGCACTCGAAACCAATCCGGAGAGTAGAAAAAGCGCTTCCCGTCGAGTTGTCGCCATCCGGGTCCTCCTGAGAAGAAAATTCATGTGGGGTCAGCAGGATAGCAGAGTGGTCGGGATTTATCGCCAACGGGCTTCCAGAATATCGTGCAAGTCACGTTCTATGATTGACTTACGCCTGTCTTCTTGTGGCGACAACATTCAGGGAACATCGCGGCTGCTCGAGGCTAACTCGCGGCTTCCCGTAATCCCCAAAAAATGGCTTGAAATTTGGTCGTTCGCGTGGCATTTTCGATGTCCTCAGTAACGGCTCGAAGTGGTTTGAAGAGGAGGAATGACCCCATGCGGCGAGTGCATTTTGCTCTGGTGTTCCTGGTGCTGGTCGCGGGTGCCCAGCCCCTGGTCGCGGTTACCTATTATGTTACACACTCGCCGACCTTGCTCTGCACGAACAACAAGACCGGATATTCCATTTACGTCACCATCCAGGATGCGGTCACCCAGGTGCCCCCAGGTTCCACCATTAACGTCTGCCCCGGAACCTACCCCGAACAGGTCGTTATCTCGCAGCCGGTGACCCTGCGAGGCGTCAACTATGGCGGCTCGTCTCAGGTGGTCATCGCCATGCCCAGCACGGGGTTGACGCCGACCTCCAGCATTTACTTTGATAACGGTGTTGCGGCGCAGGTTCAAGTAACTGCCGGCCCGGTGAATATAAGCAACATCACGGTGGACGGGACCGCGGAGAGTTCCAACTGTCCCGCGAACTTCTACTTCGGGATCTTTTACAGCAGCGGCTCCTCGGGGACGGTGAATGAGGTAGAGGCCCGCAATGAAAACTGTAGCCCGTTGGGTATCGGAATCGGTGCTGAAAATGGGGCTGGTGCCACCGAATCTGTCACCATCGAAAACAGCGCCACTGCCGTCAGCTATGCCGGCATTTACGCCTGTAGCGAAGAATCTCCGTCCACGCTGAGTGCCTCAATCAAGAGCAACAACATCACAGGCAGCGAGTTCGGCATGTTTCTCCCATGTCGCGGCGTGACGGGCAGCATTTCGGGCAATGTCATGAATGTAGTTGCAAACAGCGTTGGTATTTACACCTTCTCTCCGGCGACGGTGTCCGGAAACACAGTGATTGGCCCAGCAGGCGGAATGGGGATTTCGGTAAATGCGGTGACCGATATCTCGAGCAACACGATTCAAGGCGCTCTGTGGGGAGTATATCTTTACGCCGCGGGGACTATCACTTCCAACCACATATTGAATAGCGTTGGCTCCAGTAGCTACGGTGTCTACTTTGAGAACAGTGTGACTGGCGCGACTGTGAAAAGCAACACGATTACTGGAAGCACAGTCGGAATCGAGTTCCACTGCAACGCCAATACAGTTAGCGGTAATACCATCAATGGCGCAACCATCGGACTGGACGCTGTTCCGGCGTCCTTCAAGGGAGTAAATACGTTCGACAATGTGGCAACCACTACAACTAGCGGCGGCTGCTGATCTGGTACCAAGGGCGGCGATTCATCGCCGACTATCGCGTCCGGTCAGATGGAACTGTACTTCTACGGCGATTTGAACCGCGATGGGTGCGCCATTTTTCATTGCGGGAGAAAACTTCCACTGCTTTACGGCGTCGATGGCTGCGTTATCGAAATCGGGGTTCAGCGATCGCGAGATTGTGACATCGGTGGGCACCCCATCGGAACGGACCACTAGCCTCACTTTAACCGCGCCTTCGCGACTTACGTGCTGCTCCGATTTCGGGAACTTGGGATCCGGCGAGTAAATTTGGCGTGGAGGGGTGATGCAGGAAGCCTTATGAGTTCCCCGATGGCCACAGATGAGGGAATCTTCCAGAGTTACTGGGGCAGAGTCTTGCGCATGCGCAAAGGCTGGGAGTGCGACGAAGAGGAGCGCGGCATAGAATGGCTGTTTCACGCTTGGTAAATCTACTCCGAATTCGTTCGCCATTCCAGACAACTCGTGCAGATGCGAGGGTAGGGATCCTTCGACTGCGCCGTGGCATTCGCGTTGCGAATGCCACGGCTTCGCTCAGGATGACAGATTGAAACGGTGTTTTATTGGCACGAGACGGTGAAGCGATTTACTGATGCGCCGTTCCAGCCTTGGCCGCTCGGCGAGCGCGTGTAGAGGATGTAGAACTCTTTATCGAGTACGTTGGGGTTGTCGCCCATGCCGACGGGGACGTCATAGACCGACGGCATGTCGGGGTCTTTGCGGAAATCGTAGAGCACGGTGGGGATGGACCAGTGCATGCCGTCGGGGGATTCGGCGTAGGCGATTAGAACGCCTTGATTGATGAACTCCTGATAACGCTTCAGATAAGTGTTGTAGGCAACCTGCATGTTTCCGCCGTAGCCCCCGGTGGGATTCAGATCCTGCGAATAGCCGCCGAGGCCCTGGTCGAGATTCCAGCCTTTGTAAAACTTCTCGAAGGCGGCGGCGCGGGGATGCTCGCCGAAGGCGTCGTTCAAGACCGACGAGATAGTTGCGCGCGCAACTGACAAAACTGTGATGGTGGGCGGGGTGCCCCAGTGCGTGGTGCCGTTGGCCAGCCAGTCGGAAAAATAGATGTAGAAATATTTGTTGTCGGGGGAGATTACGAGGTTGGCGTCGCCGATGTCGTAGCCGTCCATGTCGGTGCGGTAGGCCTGGTTGATGCGGATGATCTCGCCGAGGTCGGTCCAACTCATGCCTTGATCGGTGGATGAGGCGAGGGCGAAGACGGAGTCGAAACTTTGGGTTTTGATCGTCGGGATCTCGGCGTGGTAGACCATGAGCAAGTTGCCCGCGCCCGGCATGCCGGGTGGGACTTGGTAGACCGGACCTCCTCCCATGTAGTCGTAGGCGGAATAGAACGGGTTTACTGAGGGATCCGGATTTGGTTTGATGGTGACGTCGATGGGAGGCTCGGTGCCGAGAGGATTGTCGAGGGTGCCGACGGTGCGAGTGATGGAGCCGTATTTGTTGTTGCCGTAGTACTGACCTTCCCACATCTGGCGGGCATGATAGCCCCCGTCGCTGCCGAAGAACACATAGCCGCTGTTTGTTTTAACGACGCCGAGTTGCGTGTCGGGCCAGGCGAAGCCGTCGGCGGTGTCGGTCAGCGGGGGCTGGGCGATTTCTCCGGCGGCTTTTCGTTGGGCGGGAGTTACTAACTCTTTGTTGGCTTGGATTTTTGGATTGCAGATGGGGGTGATGGTTTGGGCCGAAGCTAGGGATGATAGGGCGACGATGCAGAGGATGAGGGTTGGGACGAGGGAGTTATGGCGGGTCGGCATGGGAATCCTCCGGTTGAAGTAAGAACACCGAGCGTCGGCGGATGTTGCGTGCATGAGTGGTGGGAGAACGCCTTGCGACAACACGAGTTCGGTTCTGAGTGTAGGGGTCCTTCGACTGCGCAGAGGTGCTCGCTTTGCGAGCGCCTCTGCTTCGCTCAGGATGACATGCCAGAGACTGCCGGGATGACCGCGGGGAGAATTATTTTTCTCCTAGCTTTTCGAAGAACCGGCAGATGGTTTCGATGCCGCGGTGGAAGTTGGGGATGTGGAACTTTTCGTTGGGGGCGTGGAGATTGTCGTCGGGGAGGCCGAAGCCCATCATTACGCTGGGAATTTTCAGGACGTCCTGGAAGTCGGTGACGATGGGGATGGAGCCGCCACTGCGGATGAAGACGGTTTCTTTTTTGAAAGTGTCATGCAGGGCTTCGGTGGCGGCTTTGATGTATGGGTTGTCGGTGCCGACGACCGCAGCCGGGCCTTTGCTGTGAACCTTGATGTTCGTCTCGATGCCTTTGGGCGTGAGCTTCTTTACGTAGGCGGTGTATTTTTTCAGGATGTCGTCGGCGTCCTGGTTGGGGACGAGGCGCATGGAAACTTTTGCGGCGGCTTTCGCGGGGATCACAGTTTTCGCGCCGGCGGCGATGAAGCCTCCGGGCATGCCGTGGACTTCGAGCGTGGGGCGGGCCCAGGTGCGATAGAGGACTGAATAGCCGGGTTCGCCGGTCAGGACTTTTGAGCCGACTTCGGTTTTGCGGTAGTGCTCTTCGTTGAAGGGCAGGCGCTTCCAGGCCTTGAGTTCGTCTTTGGTGGGGGCTTTTACTTTTGCGTAGAAGCCGGGGATCAGGATTTTGCCTTTGGCGTCTTTCAGTTTGCTGATGATTTCGATTAGGGCGAAAAACGGATTGGGGGCTGCGCCGCCGTACACGCCGGAGTGCAGATCAGTTTTCGCGCCGCGAGCTTCGATTTCGGTGTAGACCAAGCCACGCAGGCCGACGCAGAGCGTCGGAAGATTGGGAGCGAAGAGTTCGGTGTCGCAGACTAGCGCGAAGTCGGCTTTCAGCTTGGCTTTCTGCTTGGGCAGGTACGCGGAGATGGATTCGCCGCCGACTTCTTCTTCGCCTTCGAAAATTACTTTCACGTTGATGGGGAGCTGGCCGCTGCCGCTTTGCATTAGGGATTCGAGGGCTTTCACTTCCATCCAGAGCTGGCCTTTGTCGTCGACGGCGCCGCGCGCGTAGAGGTTGTTGTTGCGTTCGGTGGGCTCGAAGGGCGGAGTTAGCCACTCGTCGAGGGGCTCGGCGGGCTGGACGTCATAGTGGGCGTAGCAGAGGACGGTGGGCTTGCCGGCGGCGTGCAGCCAGTCGGCGTAGATGAGGGGATGGCCTTTGGTGGGAATGATCTCGACGTTTTCCATGCCAATGGTGCGCAGGTTGTTGGCGACGTAGTCGGCGGCTTTTTGGATGTCTGGCTTGTGTTCTTCGAGGGTGCTGACGCTGGGGATGCGGAGGAGATCTTTGAGTTCGTTCAGGAAACGCTGCTGATTATTGCGGGCGAAATTTACGGCGGACGAGGCCATGGGTCGGTCCTTTCAGGGGAGTAGCAACATTGCTGGAGCGTGATGTATGGGAAACAAAACAGTATAGCGCGAAGGGCGTGGGCGCTGTGGGGCGAGACGTAGGCGGGTGGGTCTCAACGAGTTGGTCACGTGTTTCTCGGTCGCGAGAAAAATCCCCACTTTTCGCGCACAGAACGCGCGAGAAATTGATTGGATAAGAGCGAAGGCTCGATTCGACCGGGGTAGTCTTGGTTTGAGGACTAAGGCTTCTCGGAAAGGAAGGAGCCTTCGCAT
>Ga0210383_10000828_pt1 | contig 28395 bp, 24 predicted proteins | sample IncBWC14OmetaG_FD_160072 | JGI IMG/M metagenome (GOLD analysis project Ga0210383, IMG submission 160072) | Forest soil microbial communities from Barre Woods Harvard Forest LTER site, Petersham, Massachusetts, United States - Inc-BW-C-14-O ... | reverse complement strand
AATTTTTCATCTGATGACCCATGCCTTTTTCAAGGGACTGCTTTTTCTCGCCGCAGGCTCGGTGATCCACGCTGTAGGCGGGGAGCAGGACATGCGCCGAATGGGCGGGCTGCGGCACCACATTCCGTGGACGTTTTGGACTATGACGGCGGCGACGTTTGCCATCGCGGGATTTCCTCCATTCGCTGGATTCTTCAGTAAGGATGCGATTCTTTGGCAGGCGTATTCGAGCCCTTATGGAAGCTGGGTCTATTGGGCGATTGGCGTGTTCACGGCTTTCTTAACTTCCTTCTACATGTTCCGGCTTTGGTTCCTTACTTTCTTCGGTGAGTACCGTGGTGAAGCAGCGGCAAGTGAACATGTTCATTTGGCTGGCGGGTCGCGGGCGGGGGCGCCCGCGCCACACGAGCATGGGCACGGTGGCATTCACGAGAGTCCGACAGTTATGCTGATTCCGCTCGTGATTTTGGCCGTGCTTTCGATTTGCGGCGGTTGGGTCGGCAGTGAGCGCTTCGACAAATTTCTTGCGCCAGCGCTTCACTCCGGAGTGACTGCATATTCTCCGGAGCAGGCAGCCGTCGCGACTCCCGCGCCGGAACCCAGAGAGCATGGTGCCTCTGAGGGGCTTCTGACGAGCATTTCAATCCTCGCGGCGGTCTCGGGATTATTTCTCGCTTGGCTGCTATACCAACGCCGGCCGCAGTTGCCGCAGGAAATTGCACACGCACTTGGCAGTTTCTACGACGCTGTCGTCCACAAATATTACGTAGATGAGATTTATGCGGCCGTGTTCGTCAAGCCTCTCATCGATGGCTCTACGCGGATTCTTTGGCATGGCATTGATCGAGACGTGATCGACGCGACGCTGGATAACAGCGCGGAAGGCGCGCGCGAGGTTTCCGATGCGATGCGCCACATGCAATCCGGCAATCTTCGATCCTATGCCGGATGGATCGCAGCAGGAGCGGCCGTGGTGATCGCTTACATGATCTGGATGGGAACACGATGAGCACCGGGCTGGACAACTCGATGCTCACGCTGGTTACGTTCATTCCGCTGGCTGGTGCGCTCCTGCTGGTGGTATTTCCACGGCGTGACCGTGATATTCGTGTATTTGCCCTGGTGGTTTCGCTGCTGGAGTTTGTTCTTTCGTTGCACCTCCCGGTACATTTTCAACGAGGCCAAGCTGGATTTCAGTACGAAGTTAACAATCTCTGGATATCGAATCCCAACATCCATTACCACATGGGTGTCGACGGCGTTTCCATGTGGCTGGTGGTGCTGACAACATTTTTGACCCCGCTCTGCGTTCTCATCTCGTGGAAATCGATTCACGAGCGGGTAAAAGAATTCTTCATCCTGCTGCTGGTGCTGCAGACCGCGTTGATTGGCGTCTTCGTGGCGCTTGATCTGTTTCTTTTTTACTTCTTCTGGGAAGCCACGTTGATCCCGATGGCTTTGCTGATCGGCATTTACGGCCACGGGCGGCGTATTTACGCGGCAGTGAAATTCTTCTTATACACGATGGTCGCGTCGATGTTTATGCTGGCGGCGATCCTGTGGCTCTATGCCAAGACAGGAACGTTTGATTTTGTGAGCATCCAGTCCGCGATTCACAACGGCCAGGTCGAAAACTTTGCGGGCGCGGCAACCTGGCTTTTTCTGGGATTTTTTATTGCCTTTGCCGTGAAAGTTCCCGTGTTCCCTTTCCACACCTGGCTGCCCGATGCGCACGTGGAAGCGCCCACCGCAGGTTCCGTTCTACTGGCTGGCGTCCTGCTGAAGATGGGCACGTACGGGATGTTGCGGTTCAATCTCGGCCTGTTTCCTGAGCAGTCGCGAGCCAACGCCTGGTGGGTAATGATTCTCGCGCTGATCGGCATCGTGTATGGCGCGCTGGTCGCGCTCGTGCAGCCGAATATGAAGAAGCTGATCGCGTACTCTTCGATCAGCCACTTGGGATTCGTTGTTCTGGGGATTTTCAGCTTCACCCAAGCGGGACTAGACGGCGCGACCTTCGTCATGCTGGCGCACGGAGTTTCCACGGGCGCGCTGTTCATGCTCGCGGGAATTCTTTACGAACGGCGTCACACTTATGAAATCGCAGAATTCGGCGGGCTTGCCAGCCCGATGCCAGTTTACGCGACCTTCTTCCTGTTCATCGTCCTTGCATCGGTGGGATTGCCGCTGCTCAACGGCTTCATCGGCGAGTTTCTGGTGTTGAGCGGAGCTTTCCGCGATCGCGCAGTTTACGGGATTCTGGGAGCAACGGGCGTGATCTGGAGCGCCTGCTATCTGCTCTGGATGTATCAGCGGGTCTTCTACGGGAAAGTCACGCACGAGGTCAATCTGTCTTTGCCCGACCTTAGTGGGCGCGAACGTGCCGCGCTTTGGCCCGCCGCAGCCGCCGCTTTGGTAATGGGCGTAGCGCCGCTGCTCTGGCTGAACGCAATTGATCCCGCCGTACAAAATGTATTGGCTCCGTTCGCGCAACTTGCCAGAAAGATGGTGGGCCGGTGAACAACGCCAACGATCTCACGCAATTGATTCCGCAAGCGGCGGACTACGTCCGCATCTTGCCGGAAATCGTGCTCTCTATTTTTGGCATGATCGTGATGGTGCTTGACCCGTTGATGGACGAGCGCCGAAGTCAAAGAACGCTGGGAACGATTGCGCTGATTGGATCGCTGGCGGCGCTGGCCGCAACATTATTTCAGGGGCAATATCCGGGCCTCGGGTTCTGGAATATGGTGCGAGTCGACAGTTTCAGCGTGTTCTTTCATTTCCTGGTGGCGGCGGTAACCGCGGTTGTAATCCTGACTTCATACGAATACATGGCAGTGCAAGGGATTCGCGCCGGTGAATATTACGCGCTGGTTTTGTTTGGCGCGGTTGGCATGAGTTTGATGTCCTCGGCAGTCGAACTGGTCCTCATATTTATTGCGCTGGAGATTTCTTCGATTTCCACGTACATCCTGGCAGGATTTCGCCGGGAAGCCGCCATCAGCAGTGAGTCTTCGGTCAAATATTTCTTGCTAGGTTCGTTTGCAACTGCATTTTTTCTTTATGGCGTGGCACTGATGTTCGGAGCCACAGGCTCGACGAGCATTACCGTAATCGGCAATGTGCTTCGCTCGGGGCACATTCCGGTGCTCGCCTACGTTGGTATCGCGCTTATGTTCGTGGGCTTGGGCTTCAAAGTGGCGGCGGCTCCGTTTCACGTATGGACACCCGATGTTTACGAGGGCGCGCCCTCGCCCGTGGTTGGATTCATGTCCACGGCCCCGAAAGCGGCGGTGTTCGCGGTGTTGCTGCGGATCATGTTTGAAGCCGACGCTCCCGGGCGTGTGTGGTTGATTTGGGTTGTGGCCGCGCTTTCGATGACCCTGGGCAATATCGGCGCGCTCGTGCAGGACAATGTGAAGCGGCTCCTGGCGTACTCATCTATCGCTCACGCTGGATACTTGCTGGTTGCCTTTGCCGCGCTGCCAAACAACGGCATTCCGGCTGCGATGTTTTACACGGCTTCCTACGCTGCGATGAACGTCGGGGCCTTTGCTGTCATCAGCCACATCGGGGGTAAGGGCGAACGCTACGTCACGCTGGAAGATTACGAGGGGCTGGGACGCCGCAGTCCGCTGCTGGCGGCGACGTTGACGATTTTTCTTCTGTCCCTGATCGGCATTCCGATTACTGGTGGCTTCTTTGCCAAGTTCTACGTTTTCAGTGCGGCCCTGCAATCCAATCTGGTTGGACTTGTGATTATCGGCGTGCTCAACAGCGCGGTGGCTTCGTACTATTACCTGCGGGTAATCGTTGTTATGTACATGCGCGAAGCGCGCGAAGAAGTGCCCTTGCCGCCGATTCCTGTTGGACTCGGAACAGCTCTGGCCATCAGTTTGGCAGCAACAATTTATCTTGGCGTCCTTCCCGGGCGCGTCCTCGACTACGCGGCTCGAACCGCCGCTGAGTGGGCGCGATAGAGGTTCGAATTGGTTTGGGCACTGTGCCCCAGCGGCTGAAGCCGAGAGTTTATGTGGCTACGCGGCACCGCTGAAAGCCATGCCCTGATGCGAATAGACCCGTTTTTCAGCAGTCTGTGAAAGCCATGCCCTCCCAAGCCTTGATCAAAAAGACCGCAAAGCGACCCCAGAGATCCATGCGCGCTCACTCGACCGCGACGGCGATATCCACGTACGAAAAAATTCGTGCCGAGAGCAGCCAGAATGCCAGCGTTTCCACAGCCGCCAGTGCGATCGGAAACCAGGAAACTGTTCCCGGAGAGTCAAATGAAGAATTGACCACCGTCGCTCCCAGCTCCCAGACCGGTATGACATACCCCCATTGCGGCCCGAGGAACTGGCCGGCGAGCGCTGGAAGGCCAAGGACCACTGCCGTAGCACCAGCTGCGAAGAAAGGATTCAGGAACGTTGAGAACATCAGGGCCACGGTACCGGCCAACGCACAAGCGGCCACCAGGCAAATCATGAGGAACCAAACGCGCGAGATGGGAAAGCCTGCCCCACCCAATGTCCAGCTTCCGGTAAGACCAAGGGCAAAGCAATAGACCGCGCAAGCAATGGTAACGCCGAGCACGAGCCCGGAGAGATATTGTTGGCGTCCCACAGCCTTTGACAGTACAGCCAGAATCCGCCGGGACCGGCGCTCGTTGTAGATGGCGCAGCCACCGAAGAATATGCTGAATGCGGACACATATACCGCGTCCAGTTTGAAAACGAAGAGCAGATCCTCCCGTTGGCGATGAATATCACTAGCCAGCCCCAGAAATGCGAGGAGCAGAACCCACAGCAGTAAAGTAAGCATGGGCCAACGTTGTTCGCGAGCGAAATTAATCGCGATTAGGAGTACGGGCTTCACTGAACGCCTTTCGAAGCAGGAGACTTGGGATCTGCTGTCACTTCCAGAAAAAGTTCTTCCAGCGAACGTCGCAGCGGGTTTACGCTCACCACCTCGCCTCCCAGGTTCCAGACCTTTTCCAATGCCGCACGTTGGGCGTTAGCGGGCACGCAGAAGCTGACCACTCCGTCCTGGGCCGCCGCGCCATCGAAGTGGGTGGCGGCGACTGCGCGAACTACGATTTCGGTTTGCCCACCGGCCCGGAGGAGATCGGCAGTCCTTCCCAGACGAACCAACCGGCCGCGATGCAGCACTGCCACGCGATCACATATCAATTCCACTTCAGAAAGCAAATGGGAACTAAGGAAAATAGTCTTACCGGCGTTCCGGGCAGCCAGCAACAACTCGCGAACCATGACCCGAGATAACGGATCAAGCGCTGAGGTGGGTTCGTCCAGAATCAACAGATCGGGATCGTTAACTATGGCTTGGGCCAATCCTACTCGCTGCAGCATGCCACGGGAGAACTTGCCGGCATTGCGGCTGGCGTGATCCTGCAAACCGACGATTTCCAGAACCTCTCGCGCCCGGTTTTCAAGACGAGTTCCACCCATCCCGTTCAGGGCTCCATAAAAACGGATCAATCGTTCGGCGGGGCGGTGATAGAGAGCAACGCTTTCGGCAAGGAAGCCCACGCGTCGGCGCGCGGCGGGATGGCCAAACGGTTCTCCCAGCAGACGGCCACTGCCGCTGGTAGCCCGCATAAAGCCCATCGCGAGATGAATGGCCGTACTCTTCCCAGCTCCATTCGGCCCCAGAAATCCAAAGATTTCTCCAGCCTCTACGGTCAGGCTGAAGCCATCGAGCGCACGCAAGCGCCGTTTACTGGCAAAGCTGCGATACTCTTTCGTGACATCGTCGAACTCGAGCATAAATCGCATCGTTGTTTATTCTAAATTGCATGTCCAACCAGTGCCGACCGGTCGCTACAGAGTCACGGTCCCGGCACAACTTTGATTTGACAAGCAAGCTCCGTACCGGCATGATATTCCCGCGTAGCAACAACAACACCAACGGAGGGCAGTATGGGTAGGTGGATGAAGAGGCTCTGGTCTGAAGAACAGGGTCAAGATATAGCGGAGTATGCTGTGATGCTCGCCGTGATTCTGGTTCTGGTGGTCGGAACCATAAGGCTTATCGGCGGCAACTCGAACAATGTTTTCTCGTCAGTGGCGAGTTCGATCGGAAATTAGGGCGATGCGGATGGCTGGCAATAACTGTTTACCCGACGCAATCGACCCGCAAGTTTCCTGACGACTCGAGACAAGCTCCCTTGGATCTAGAGTCGGTGGGTGGCCAGCCTCATCAAGAAACAGGCCGCATGCCGGACTGATCGGTCTTGTACTGTTTAAGCTTATGGTAGAGAGAGCTGCGCGGAATGCCGAGCCTCCTCGCGGCGGATTGGACTCGACCGCGTTCCTTGTGAAGCACCTGCTGAATGTAGTTGCGTTCCATCTCCTCTAGCGTCCTGAACTGACCAATACCCGCCAGATACTGTTCGAGGTGCACATCAAAATCCAAATCCTGGTCAGCCAGCAGGTCGTTTCCTGCAACTAGCGCAACGCGTTCCAGGACATTTCTGAGTTCCCGAATATTTCCAGGCCAGGAATAGCTTTGTAACGCCCGCACTGCGACCGGACCAAGTTCCAAGCTGCCGGTCCCGAGGTTTGTAATCAGCTTGTCGAGAATATGGGCGCTCAAAATGGGGATGTCTTCGATCCGCTCGCGCAGAGGTGGAACGGAAAGAGTCGTCCGTCTGATGCGGTAGTAAAGATCGCCGCGAAAATGTTTACGCAGTGTCGGCTGTGCCATGACTTGTTGGGTCGCGGCAAGCAAACGAACGTCAACTCGTCGATCACAAACCTCCCCGAGCCTGTGAAACTGCCTCTCTTCCAGAGCTTTCAGCAGTCTTGACTGGTTCTCGAAATCCACATTCTCGATCCCTTCGAGGAGAACCGTTCCCTTGTGACCGATCTCCAGCAATCCGGCTTTAGCCTGCAAGGTCCCATCCGCATCCTCCAGATCGTCTCCGAACAACTCACGTTCCATGAGTTCTGGCGACAATCCGGCACAGTTCATCTCGACGAATGGCTCAGAAGCCCGAGGACCATTCTGATGCAGCCAACGGGCTATCGTTCCCTTGCCGCTGCCGGGTTCTCCTTGAATTAAGACTGACGTATCACTCAACGCCACTCTGTGAGCCAGATCAGCGAGTCTCTGTATGCTCTCGCTTCTCCCCAAAAACGGATCCAGAGTTCCACGATCGCCGATGGTCCTCTCGGCCAACTGCTGACGATGGATTCTCTGATGCTCCAGGCTGCGTTCGATCATGACGTGAAGCGTGGACAACTCGGCAGGCTTGGGCAAAAAGTTCTCTGCCCCCAGCCTGACAGCTTCAACCGCCAAATCAATGGAACCGTACCCGGTCAGAATAATGATGGGAATCGTGGCGTCGATCGCTTTCAACCGAGGGATGAGTCCCAGAGCGTTCCCGTCGGGCAAGCTGTAATCGAGGATCGCGACATCGGGCCGGTTTGTCCTCCAGAGTTGTTCCGCGAGCACGCAGGTTCCCGCGGTCGCGACTTCATACCCCTGATCCTCGATATACTGCCGCAATACTCCGCGACTCTCTTTCTCTCCTTCGACAATTAATACCCGGTCTCTGCGCGCCCAGCTTCCCTCGGGGACAGCGGGTACGGCTCTGGCAGCGAAACTGGTTGCGAACATGCTCATGCGGTGCCTCCCGTCGCGTACTTTGCCAGCACATTTTCCACAGTGCCGGCGGGGACCGCCTTGCTCTGGACTGCGAGGGCGGTCGGCCTTTCCCGTAACCTTGGTAACACACTTAGAGGAGGTTTGAACGCGAGGCACTACGCTGTTACGAAAACCGAACAAGGTCCCGACCAGCCATTCTTGGCCGATTTCGCTGACCAACCGTTGAAGGCGCGTTCGCGGGGGCGAATACCAATCGAAGACGCGCCCACTGGGCAGCGATCAAAAGCCCCGAGGGATTCCGGACTCCGCCAGCCGTCGTCGATTTCAATTCACACACCTTTAACAATCGCGTCACGCTCGCGAAATATGGCGCCTCTAGCCTTTCCTTTCCTCGGCTACACAAGTTTTTACGTCGCGCTAACAGTTGGCCGAAGGACGGAGGAGAAATATGTTCAACCGCATCAGAGCATCAGCCACCCCCAGGAAAATGCTAGCCTTGCTGACCGCATTGACCACAGCCCTGGGACCGAGCGTTGCGCCCGCATTTGCGGCTTCGCGGCCGGCTTCGAACAAGATGCCCATCCAGCACATCGTCGTAATTTTCAACGAGAATATTTCCTTTGACCACTACTTCGGAACCTATCCGGTTGCGTTGAACCCCAAGGGCGAACCACATTTCCACGCAAAACCTGGAACTCCGACCGTGAACGGCCTTAGCACCGCATTGTTGACTAACAACCCCAACTTGAATACGGCGAACGGCACCGGCGCAACCAATCCCTTCCGGCTGGATCGCTCCCAGGCGGTAACCGCTGACCAGGACCACGACTACACGGCGGAGCAACTCGGCTTCGACATGGGCGCTATGGATTTGTTCCCGAAGTCGATGGGAACGGCTGGACCACCACCCTCTGGCGGAGGCATTGTCGACACTACGGGTCTGACCATGGGCTACTTCGACGGCAACACCGTCACCGCCCTGTGGAATTACGCGCAGAATTTCGCGATGAACGACAACTCGTTCAGCAGCACGTTCGGCCCTTCCACGCCGGGCGTGATCAACCTGGTTTCCGGCCAGACCAACGGCGCGGTCAAGACCCTGAACGGAACTGGCGGCGAAGTTGATGGTGGAGATGGTTCGCTGACCGTGATCGGCGATCCCGACCCGCTAAACGATGTCTGCTCCAACCCGAGCGGGGGCCAGGTACAGATGGGTGGAACCAACATTGGCGACCTGCTGACGGCGGCTGGTGTGACTTGGGGATCGTTCATGGGAGGCTTCAACCTGAATATCAAGAATCCCAATGGCACCACCGGCTGCAACCGAAGCTCGAACGGACTGGCGGGGACGACGAACGATTACATTCCGCACCATTCGTTCTTTGGCTACTGGGCATCCACGGCCAATCCGGCGCACACCCGTCCGAAATCGATCGCCGAAATTGGAAATAACGGTCCCGCCAACCATGAGTACGACACGGATGACTTTTTCAATGCAATCAACCACGGCAATTTCCCGGCGGTCAGTTTCCTGAAAGCACCCGGTTATCAGGACGGCCACGCCGGTTACTCTGACCCGATCGATGAACAGCAGTTCGTGGTCAAGGTCATCAACTTCCTGCAAAAGCAGAAGAGCTGGGACAACACGGCGGTGGTCATTCTTTATGATGACTCCGACGGCTGGTACGACCATCAGATGACCCCGATCGTAAATCAGTCCACTGGCCCGGCGGACGCTCTCACCGGTCCGAATGCCTGTGGCACGGCCACAAACTCACTACCCGGCATCGATTCTGGGAATCCACACGCACTCGGCCGCTGCGGCTACGGCCCGCGTCAGCCCTTCCTGGTTGTCTCCCCGTGGGCGAGACAAAACTTCGTCGACCACACAGTGACTGATCAGACATCGGTTATCCGCTTCATCGAGGATAACTGGCTCGGCGGGCAGCGCATCGGTCAGGGATCGTTCGATGGAATCGCGAGTTCAATCAGCCAAATGTTCGACTTCAGCCACAAGCGAGACGATGGCCGCTTGTTCCTCGACCCGAACACAGGCGAACCTAAATAACGGTGTTAGCAACGACTGGCGTCATGCGGGGAATTTCTTCCGCTGACGCAGGGTTGCACCAATCCGAACAGAACGGGCATGCGACAGTTATTCTTCGCATGCCCGTTCTTATTTTGTTAAATTGTCCAGGCGAAGAGTCCTGCGAGGGAGAAGCCAGGAGTGTCCATCACCCGAAGAAAGTTCCTGCAGCAAGGCGGGCTAGTCAGCGCGAGTCTGATGATTCCCCAAGCCAGTCGTACCAGAAACATGCCCCCGGTGCGGCCACTGCTGAATCCGAACACGCTGGCACAGTTTGTGGATCCGCTCCCAATTCTCGACGTCGCCCGGTCTACCGAATTCCGCCCGAGTCCTTTGGATCCCGCGGTCAGGCTTCCCTACTATCGTTTCGCGATGCGGCAGATCGAAAGCAAGGTGCATCGCGATATCAAACCCACGCGGTTCTGGGGGTTTGGATCAAGCTCTCCGGGGCCGACCATCGAAACGCGGAGTGGCCAAGGAGTTTTAGTGGAATGGGCCAATGAGCTGCCGACAGCGCACTTCCTGCCCATTGACCACAGCATTCATGGCGCGGAGAGCGACAAACCAGATGTCCGCGCAGTGATTCATCTGCACGGCGCGAAGGCTCCCCCCGAAAGCGACGGCTATCCGGAGAACTGGTCTGTCCCTGGGAAATCCGCGGTCTATCACTATCCGAATAATCAAGATGCGACCATGCTCTGGTATCACGATCACACCTTGGGAATTAACCGGCTAAATGTTGTTGCCGGGCTATTAGGCGTGTTCCTGGTTCGTGACCCGGTCGAGGATTCTCTGAACCTGCCGAGCGGCAAACACGAGATTCCGCTGGTGATCTACGACCGAATGTTCGACGAGCAGGGCCAACTCTACTATCCGGTTTCGGGTGACCCAAGAACGCCGTGGGTGCCAGAATTCTTTGGCGACGCCATTTTGGTAAATGGGAAGTTGTTTCCGCATCTCGAAGTTGAGGCGCGCCGATATCGTTTTCGGGTCCTCAATGGCGCCAACGGCAGGTTTTTCCATCTGTCACTTTCGAGTGGGCAGACATTTCATCAGATCGGCACGGATCAGGGATTACTGCCGGCCCCGGTCTCGCTCGATCACGTACTGCTCGCGCCCAGCGAGCGTGCAGATCTGATCGTCGATTTCTCCGATCACGCGGGCGAACAGATTGTGGTGAAGAACGATGCCTTCACGGTCATGCAATTCCGCGTTGCGCGGAACAAAGCCAAAGACACAAGTTCGCTGCCATCGGCGTTGCGGCCGGTACCCAGGATTTCGGAGTCCGAAGCCACAAACACGCGCACGCTATCGCTCGTCGAAATCGACGACCGGGCCCAGCGACCAATCACTATGCTGCTCAACGGCGCTCATTGGAAGATGCCAGTCACCGAGAACCCAGCCCTGAACTCGGTCGAAATCTGGAATTTGGTAAATCTCACGGACGACTCTCACCCGATCCATCTTCATCTGGTCCGATTCCAGATACTCGACCGGCGCCGCTTCGAACCCTTCTTCTATAAGAACGAAGGCGTACTGAAGTACACGGGGGCGCCGGTACCACCGGATCCGAATGAGGCAGGCTGGAAAGACACGGTGCGGGCCGATCCGGGAATGGTCACGCGAATCATTGTCCGCTTCGAAGGTTTTGCCGGGCGTTACGTCTGGCATTGCCACATCCTCGAGCACGAGGACAATGAAATGATGCGACCGTATGACGTCGTCGCCGCGCGTTGACTTCGCTCCACGTCGATTGGTCGACAATGCCCGCGGCCGCCCCACAGGCATAGAGAATCGCGTCCGAATGTTCAGGCGGGATACAAACTGAGATGAACGCGGCTATTTGCGCCGCCGAATGACTTGCAGGGTAATGTTAAGGCCCAACCTCGCTATTGCTGCGTCCAGTGATAGGCGCGATAGCCGAAGAATAGGTTCACCCCGGCTACAACCGCAGCAGGGACGTACCACATGTGATTATGTTTCCTCTTCAGACAGTAGGTCAGATACGCGATCCCGAGGTCTGCGGGAATTCCGATGCCATAGATGGCAGACCGGTTTTGCAACGAGGACGGGATATCGTTGCAGGAAGGATGTTTGTTCAAGCAGTGCAAGGTCAGCTCGGCATTCACAACACTTGCGCCAACCATCCCGCCAGTAACCAGGAAGTACGTGCGATCCGCAACACCGCGATCACCCCACAGTGCGCCACCCTGGGCGGCGACGGGCGCTCCTTGAGATTCCTTTCTGACGACTGGAGAAGGTGCTGCAGCGGCGGAAGTGTCCGGCGTGGAAGCATCCGGCTTGGCAGCGCTGGGCGCATCGGGCAGATCGGAGTCACTGCCTGTTCCGCTGACGGTCGAACCTCCCACGAGGTTCGCGGCAATCAGTTGGCCAGAATCGCCGTGCGATTGAAGACTGTCCGGCCGCGGAACGTCCACGCGATCGGACTGCGCCTGCAGCGACAGAGCTGACGCCAAGGCAAAAGCAATACAGATATAGAACCTTCGATAACGATTACGCACCCTTTCCTCCTGGTGCTCAAGCTTCAGTTTTCGCGGTCGGCCGATCCAAATTAGTTGCAGAGGCACCGGTCAGGCCGGAATCACACGCAGTGCCCTGCCACATTAGAGCACTTTAATCGCCGAGACTAACTTGCCCACGGCACCTGACACCAGTAGCTGAGGAACTAGCACCTTGGATTGGAGCTCATACAGCAGGGTTATGGGAGATAAAACGCGCCCTATCGCGCATTTACATGCGATGCCCTGGATTGCGCAACCGCCCGAAAAAAAATCGCAGCCTCACCGCTCATAGTTTTTCATGATCAAGTCCAACGTTATTTTGTTCGTCGTGAATGAGACGCGTGAGATACGATCATCCGATTTCCCTCTCGCTTTGAGACAACTGGTTCCCAGAGTCTCCGATCTTTCGAATTAATTCGACGTAGCGAAACTGTTGGCACACTCGCTCCGCCCCTGCGTTGATCGTCGCTTCAACGGTGCTGACGATCTCAACTGCACACGAAATGCCGGGCCGTGATTCCTTATCTCAGGCTCTCGCTAGGATGAGACGCGCAGAATTATCCTTGGGCTGGCTCGCTTTTTGAGACGCTCGGAGCCAGCCATTCTCGAATCATGCCCCCTAAACACCGGAAAACAATCAAGTTATGTAATGTGCCCGAGTGACACACACCATACATTCAGCAAAGCGAGGCGATGCGTGTAGTCACCTACTTACACCGCCAAAAACGGCGCTCGGAATGACGATGGTTGGATTGAAGAGAATTCTACGGCGATTGGAGACCTCCGACGGTCGGCCTCGTCTAAAACTTGCTTCCCATGCACTTGGCAATTACGTCTAAAGCAGCGTAGAGTATCGTTTCTCCCTGAATCTGACTGTTTCCACCACACAGGAGCATGTCGCATGCGTCGTTGGTTGGTTCTCTTGCTCGCAGTTTTCTGTTCCAACCTTTCAGCCTCCTCCCAAACCGCGGAGGAGTTGGTCAACAAGAATATCGAAGCCAAGGGCGGGATGGAGAAAATCAAAGCCATCAAGACCCTGCGCATGACCGGCAAGCTGATTGTGCAGGGCCTCACGGCAACCCAGGGACAGGACAACATGCGCCCCAACCTGGTTCGCGAGACCACTACTCTGCAGGGAATGACTGCGGTGCAAGCCTATGACGGCTCCACTGGCTGGCAGATCCAGCCTTTCGGTGGACGCAAGGACCCCGAACTCATGGGCGAGGACGACATGCGCGATCTCCTGCTCGATTCCGACTTCGATGGACCTCTGGTGGATTACAAGGCTAAGGGGAATACGGTCGAGTATCTGGGCCATGACACGGTCGACGGCGACGATGCCCTCCGGCTGAAGGTCACACTGAAAAATGGCGATATTGTTTATTACTACCTCGATCCGGACACCTACCTCGAAATTCGCAAGGAAACGCAGGAATTCATTCGCGGATCGGTACGGGAGAACGCTGCCAACCTCGGCTCCTACAAGCCCGTGGCCGGAGTGATGTTTCCGTTTTCCATCGCCTCGGGGCCGAAAAACGATCCGACTTCCTGGCAAACGGTCACGGTCGACAAACTCGAAGCTAACGTTCCACTCGACATTTCGGAGTTCGCCGTGCCAGCGTCTTTGAAAAAGGACGCGTCGAAAAAACAGTGAGCTTCCAACACCAGAGCGGAACGCTTGATCCGCACCCATATTCGCATTTCAAATGAGGACTCTTATCGATGACAGTTCACGCCCGATCTAATAACCTGCTGCGAACGTTCTCACAGCTACTCGGTTTTGGATTGCTTCTCCTGTCCACGGTGGTTTTTTCCCAGCAAGCGACCAAATTTGATGCCGCCACCGTCTCTGGACTCCCCGCGCGCAACATCGGTTCCGCGACCATGAGCGGACGCATTGCGGCGGTGGCCGCGGTGACGGAAAACGGCCGCCTTACCGTATTTATCGGTGCGGCCAGCGGCGGAGTTTGGAAGTCCGTAAACGGAGGAACGACCTTCAAGCCGGTGTTCGACCGTCAATCTGTGCAATCGATCGGAGCGGTCACCATTGATCCTTCGAATCCTAAGACCGTTTGGGTTGGCACTGGAGAAGCGTGGACCAGAAATAGCGTCTCCGTTGGCGATGGTGTTTACAAGTCGACCGACGGCGGTGAGAACTGGACCAACATGGGGCTCAAGGACTCGGAGCACATCGCCAAGATTCTGGTCGATCCCAAGGACAGCAACAGCGTCCTTGCCTGCGCCACTGGCCACATCTGGAATGACAACGACGAACGAGGAGTTTTCAAGACGTCGGATGGCGGCGCCACCTGGAAAAAAGTTCTAGCCGGAGCCAACGGTTCCACTGGTTGCGGGATGCTTGCTACCAGTCCACTGGAGCCGAAAACTATCTTTGCCTCGATGTGGGACTTCCGCCGCCAGGGCTGGACATTCCGCTCCGGCGGCCCGGGCAGCGGACTTTACCAGTCTACCGACGGCGGCGAGCATTGGACCGAACTGAACGACGCCAGCAGCAAGGGCCTGCCGCAGAAGCCATGGGGTCGCATTGCGCTGGCAGTCGCGCCATCCAAGCCGAACGTCGTCTATGCCATGATCGAATCGAAGAAGAGCGCGCTGTTCCGCTCTGACGACGGCGGCAAAACATGGAATCGCCTAGACGCCAGCCGGTTCATGATCTGGCGTCCGTTCTATTTCGCCAACTTGATCGTGGACCCAAAAGATGAGAACAAAATCTTCAAACCCGATGGGCCGCTGCTGCTCAGCGTGAATGGCGGACAGAGTTTTAGTTCGGTGGGCAATGCAGCGCACGGCGATTTTCACGACGTGTGGATCGATCCCAACAATCCCAACATCGTGTACACGGGCGATGACGGCGGCCTGTGGCGCAGCGAAGATGGAGGCACCCGCTGGAAGCACCAGATCAATTTGCCGGTTTCGCAGTTCTATCACGTGAGCGTGGACAACGCGAACCCCTATCACGTTTACGGCGGCTTGCAGGATAACAGCAGCTGGATTGGTGACTCGTCTTATCCCGGCGGCGTAACCAATTCACGCTGGGAAAACATTTATGGCGGCGATGGCTTCTGGGTTTTTGAAGATACTTCCGACCCGGATTACATTTACGCCGAATACCAGGGCGGCACCATTGGCCGCGTCAATCGACACACGCTGGAAAACCGGCCCATCCAGCCGCTTCCCAACTACAACGAAAAGAAATTGCGCTTCAACTGGAATACTCCGATTCACATGAGCCCCAATGAGAAGGGCACGATTTACATCGGGGCACAGTTTCTCTTCCGCTCTCGCGACCATGGCCAATCATGGGAGCGCATTTCTCCCGACCTTACCACCAACGATCCCGAAAAGCAGAAGCAGGAAGAATCCGGCGGAGTCACTGTCGACAATTCTTCTGCAGAGATGCACACCTCGATCTACTCCATTTCGGAATCGCCAAAGAATGGGCAAGTCATTTGGGTTGGGACCGACGACGGCAATTTGCAGATCACTCGCGATGGCGCCAAGACTTGGACCAACGTCGTCGCGAACGTCCCAAGGCTCGATAAGAACTCCTGGGTTTCGACCATCGAAGCCAGCCGCTTCGACGAGGCGACCGCCTACGCCACCTTCGATCGTCACACCTTCGGCGACATGAAGCCGTACGCTTACAAGACTACGGACTATGGAAAGACCTGGACTTCGCTGAACGCGCAAGAGAACGGAGTCCTCGGCTACGCGCACGTCGTCAAGGAAGACACGGTCGATCCCAACCTGCTTTTCCTGGGAACGGAGTTCGGTCTTTGGATCTCGGTCGACGGAGGTCAGCATTGGGGTCAGTACAAGGGGAGTAATTTCCCTTCGGTTGCGGTTCGTGATCTGCTGGTGCATCCGCGTGAGTCCGATCTGGTGCTGGCGACCCATGGACGCGGCATCTGGATCATCGACGACATTTCTCCGTTGCGCGCGCTGACGCCGGATCTGATGGCGAAGGATGCGGCCTTGATCCAGGGCCCGCCGGCAATTCAATATTTCAATGCCAACGGAGGCTGGGCGGAAGGCGATGAGAGTTTCAACGGGCCCAGCCGGCCTACCGATGCTTTCATCGACTACTACCAGAAGCGGCGCCACATCTTTGGCGACCTGAAGATCGAGATTCTCAATCAGGACGGCAAGTTGGTGGATACGGTTCCGGGCAGCAAACATCGGGGCGTCAACCGGGCGACGTGGTCGATGCGGCTTAAGCCTCCGATCGTTCCTCCAGCTGCCAGTGCGCTGTTCGCGGCGGCCCAGGGGCCGCGGGTTCTGCCCGGCATCTACACGATCCGCATGACCAAGGGAGATCAAGTCTACACCGAGCCACTGAAAGTGGTTCTTGATCCGCGCGCCAAGTACACCGTCGAGGATCGAAAGGCGCAGTTCGATCTAGCCATGAAGTTAGACAAGATGCTTGGTCACATGAGCTATGCGGTGAGCGCCATCGAAGGAGTGCGCAACGCCGCTGCGGCTCGCTCGGCCAAGCTCGCGGAGAAGGATCCTCTTCGCGGCCGCCTGCAGCAATTTTCGGTCGAGTTGGACGCGCTTCGTTCCAAGATCGTGGCTACCAAGGAAGGCGGCGCGATTACGGGCGAGGAGCGCATCCGCGAACATCTCGGCAACCTGTACGGCGACGTGAATGGCTACGAGGGTCGGCCCACCGATTACCAGGTGGCTCGCGCCGAGTCGCTTGGACATGAACTTGAGGACGTGATTGCGGACTTCCGCAAGCTGACGGACCAGGAGCTATCCAAGATTAATGCGGACCTCAATAAGAAGAAACTGGATGCGATTCCGGTGCTCGCCGAGGCGGACTGGGAAAAGCAGCATGAGGAATCGTCGGCAAAGTCGGGTGGGGTGGGGATATTCGTTCGAAACGACGACTAAACTTCCCAATACGTGCTCGTCCACTAGAGTCCAGAGCACCCGGTGAAATCCTCCATTTCCTCGCCCGTGCGCGTTCTCAATTCGCGTTGGAGGGGCAGCTCGCGGCGATCCACCTGCCCGTGTATGAGGCGTGGCCGTTCATGGTTTGGCCGTTGCCGGTCATAGTAACTTCGACCGATCCTGTGCCGTTTTCGGAATCCTGGACGTGGATTTTTCCGTGAGCCTCGGTCGTCATGCCATTATTCTTACCCATATCGCACGACGTTCCTCGTATCTCCATATCGGTGCCGGTAGAGTTCAGGACGGTCCAAGCACACTTTTCGCCAGATCCTTCTGCCCACGGGTTGCCACTCAAGTCCTTGGCCTTCACACACGACTTGTACTTTATGGTCTGTCCATTCTTCATCATGGACGCATATTGCGGTGGAAGCCCGGTCCATGTGATGGTCTCGGTCATTTGCCAGAGGCCCGTCTTCACGTTCAGGGGTTGCACGTTTCCCGCGGCTGAATACGCCAGAGTGGCCGCCAAACAAATCAACGTCGCTGCGATTGCTTTTCTCATTCCATCCTCCTTGAAGGTTTGATCTGGGTTTGCTTTAACTCCCAAAAGGTGTCGCATAAATAACATAAAGACCCACAGACCGTCAAAGTGTCGCGCGAGTGAACGCAAGCGGCCAAACGATTCCTCAAGACGGCGGGTTTTGACTCGCTCCGCTCGACGGCTTCCTTGGCGCGGAACTTCGCTATGCGTTCGATCAACTTCACGGGGACTGGATCGGAGAGTAAAAAACGGATTGTGCTCTGACCTCGTAGGATGTGAGTTGGTCCTTGAACGCCGCGACCATGCGCTTGCCTGCGGGGTACAACGAGTAGTGCTGCCTCCAGGCGGCGAAGTACAACACTATCCCACCATTCAGTTGGTAAGCAGGCATCTTGTACGAGATCAGCTCTTGCGCTCGGGGCAGAGCCTCGCGGAGCGTGCTTCGTACCAACTGTAGTGCGACCTGCGCGGTCTCGGGTTGCGCGGAAATGTATTCCTCGACGTTTGTGTAACTGGCTTTGGTCATAGCATTCCTTCCAGCCGCACATAGCTTGCTTCCATTCCGCGCTCCATTCCCGTCGCGAGCATCGCAGCGCGCGTTTGAGCATCGGGCAGAGTCATGCGCATGGTCATTAGTGTGCCTGTGCCGTTCGCGTCGAACCTGGTCTCGATGTGGTTGTCGGGCGTTGGGTCTGGCAGGTGCATCCGCTCGACGTGTACGATCCGGCTGTATGGCTCGAGTTCGAGGATTTCGCCGGTGATGTGGAATCCAGCGCCTTTGCCGTTCGTCCATTCATAACGGAACTTGCCGCCCGGCCGCGCATCATTGATGCAGACGGGCATCGTCCAACCTTCGGGACCGAGCAGCCATTTCTGAATTAGTTTCGGATCGGTATGGGCGCGGTACACGGCTTCGGGAGGCGCGGCGAATCGCCGGGTCACAACCACGTGGGTGTCGCCTTCAGTCTTCAGAGTCAACTTGCTCATCGTTTTTCTCCTCTTCTGTTCTTCGTTCGTTTAATCTTCGGTCGTTCCATGCTGGCGAGAACCTGGTCCAGCCGGTCGTAGTTGTTCTCCAGCGCCTTTCGTAGCATTGCGAGCCACCGGTCCATGGCTTCAATGCCTGCCTTTGCGAGACGACGAGGGCGCTTCGCGCCATCCACGCGGCGTGCAATCAGTCCTGCTTCTTCTAGCACCTTCAGGTGTTGCGAGATCGCCGGTTGCGTCATCTCGAAGGGCTGGGCTAGTTCCATCACAGTCGCTTCGCCCGTGGCGAGACGTGCAAGGATTGCCCGACGCGTTGGATCGGCCAAGGCAGAGAAGGTAGCGTCGAGGTTCAGTGTTTCTGCCATAAGCATTACCTTATATAAGTTATCATTTATCGTCAAGATAAAATTTGCTCCGATTGCTGGCATCCCTGACTCTGGAATGCCCAGTTTTCGTTTCCTCCGTCGAAGAACCGAGGATGCAAAGATCAGTGATTAGTTCCCAGTTCTCGGTTCCCGGTGCGTCTGTCAGGGACAAAGTGCAGTAGCTCACCGTTTTGGGTTAAGATTTCTGCCGCTGGCTAGTGTCTACCCAAGGAGTACGTTTATGTCTGGCAACCTCAAGCGGACGGCCTCAAGTGCAGCAATCGTTTCGATTAGCCAAACATGGTTGAGATGGGCGGCGCCCTTCTTCTTATGCTGCGCGGCGAGCGCGAGCAATAATCCGGCGAGCGTCAGCGTTTCCATTTCGCCGACGTACGCTGTGATTCAACTGGGCCAGCCTTTGCAATTCACCGCTACTGTGAACGGGACTGGCAATACCGCGGTCACCTGGCAGGTCGACAATGCTAATGGCGGGGACTGGACGATCGGGACGGTATCGACATCTGGACTATTTACGGCGCCCTCGGCTCTGCCTGTTCCGGCGACGGCAAGTATTACAGCCGTCTCGCAGGCGGATCCGACGAAGTCCGCGACAGCTGTGGTGACTCTGGTGACGCAGCCGGCATCGGGTACTACCTACTATGTATCGACTTTGGGTCGTGATTCGAATCCGGGCACGTTCTCGAAGCCGTGGAAGACGATTCAGCACGCGGCGGACTCGGTTCATCCTGGGGATACGGTTTATGTTCGCGGCGGGGTTTACAACAAGCTGGTCAACATGAAGGTTTCAGGGTCGGCTTCGGCCGGGTTCATCACGTTTTCAAGCTACCCAGGAGAGCTGGCGACGGTCGACGGCACGGGATTAACAATTCCCGGTGGGCAGTGGGGATTGTTCACGATTCAGGATCAGAGCTACATCGTCATTAATGGATTTGAAGTTCGCAACTACAGGACCTCCAGCACGGCCGACGTGCCGATCGGGATTTATATTTTCGGGGCTGGCGGCAATGTCCAGATCGTGAACAATCACATTCACGACATTGTCACGACCGCAAAGACGAATCCGTGGCTATGTTCCTCCAACGCGTTTGGCCTCACCGTCTATGGGACCAGGGCGCCTGCGTCCATCAATGGTCTCGCGATTATCGGCAACGAAGTCGATCATCTGAAAACCGGTTGTAGCGAGACGCTGTCGGTCGACGGCAATGTGGAATACTTCAGCATCTCCAACAACCTGGTTCACGACGATGACAACATTGGGATCGACGCCATTGGATTCGAAAAGGTCTCGCCTGAACAAAAGTATGACCAGGCCCGCGACGGCGAAATTCGAGGGAACACGGTCTACAACATTACTTCCTTTGGAAATCCAGACTACGGACCGCAGTACGCGGCGGACGGCATTTACGTCGACGGTGGGACGCGGATCATTATTGAGCAAAACCTGATACACAATGTCGACCTCGGGGTTGAGGTGGCAAGCGAACATCACAATCATGTTGCCAGCTTGGTTACGGTGCGGAACAATGTGATCTATTTCGACAACAGCAACGGGATCTCGATCGGCGGGTCCGATCCCAACATGAACGGCGGGTCCGATCATTGCGCCATCGTGAACAACACGCTTTTCAAGAATGGGACGAAGGGGATCAATAACAATAGTGGCGAGTTCCAGATTCAGAATCACGCCACCAACAACATTTTCGAGAACAACATCGCCTACGCCAATACCGAGGCACAATTTCTATACAGTATCGCGGTGACGCCGCCTCACCCTGCGTTTATTGATTACAACCTGTACTACTCGACTGTTGGCGCATCCAACGGGAATTGGACGTGGCTCACTCACAATTACACCGGTTATACGTTGTATCGGCAGAAAACGAAATTGGACCGCGATTCGCCGGAGTTCTTGGATCCCCAGTTCATCGATATTGGTACGCCACTCGATTTGGATGTCCAACCCGGCTCGCCCGCAGTCGGCGCGGGTATCGATCTTGGACCAGCGGTTGCGGGAACAGTGGATTTTGCGGGGAATCCGCGGATTCAGAACGGGCAGATCAATATTGGAGCGTACGAGCAGTAAGAATTTCGAGCCGTTAGAGCGTTTCTCAGGATGGTCCAGCGTGCGCGTCCGCAGCGGACAGAAGCCGTGCCCTTCCGTTGGTTAGCCCATCTCGGCGGCTTTGGCAACGACGGCTAATTCCTTGACTCGACCGAGCGGCAGCTCTACCGTCACCCGTGCGCCGTGCGGCTGGACGTTTGCCAGCCGGATCTCGCCGTCGTGCTCTTTTACGATTCCGTAACAGATGCTCAGTCCGAGGCCGGTTCCTTTGCCGACCGGCTTGGTGGTGTAGAAGGGGTCGAGCGCGCGGTTCAAGTCGCGGAATCCGGGGCCGGTATCTTCCACTTCGACGATGGCGCGATTTGCACGGGCAAAAGCGCGCACCGTGATCCGCTTCGGACCGTCGGCATCCTCGACTGCATCGATAGCGTTGTTGACCAGGTTCAGCAGAATCTGCTTGAACTGGTCTTCGTCGACCGCGACCCGTGGAAGGTTGGAGCGAATGTCCGAGAGAATTTCCAGCCCCCGGGTGTGCGCGTAATATTCGCGGAGAGTGAGCACGTCTTTGACTACCGGAGCCAGGTCGACCGACTGACGATCCATGGTACTTTGCCGCGAGAATCGCAGCAGGTTTTCCACGATCTTCTTCATGCGGCGGCTCTCGTTGACCAGCTTATCCAGCTTGGCCCGGGCGGGGCCGGCCGGCACATCGTCGCTGAGTAGGTCGCCATAGCCCATTACGGCGGTGAGCGGATTATTCAATTCGTGGGCGACACCCGCCACCAACTGGCCCAAGGCCGCCAGTTTCTCCGAACGAATCAACTGGCTCTGCAACGATTTCAGCTCAAGAGCTACCGCAAGATCGGCAGCCAGAAGCTCGATTCGCGCCAGTTCGGCGGCCGTGACCGCTTCCACATCGCGGGGATCATCCAGCGCGATACAGCCGAGGTAACCGCCGCGCGCGGAACATAGGGGAATCAAGAGCTCGTCTCCCGTGTTCCAGTAAGGATTCGGATCGTAGTGCACCGAACTCTTCAGAGGATCGTATTTCGCAGCTTCGGCCTGCGCGAGCAGAAACGAATTCTGACCGATCTGGCGGCCGCGAGCGCAGAAATCCTTGATGTCGTCCGCACTCCAGAGACGAGCTTTCTTCTCCAGTTCCGCCAATGCAACCGAGTCGATTCCGCTGGCCCCCGCCACCCGCAAACCGTGGTTTCCACTGTCGAGCTCGATGACGGCGAGACGGAAGTTGCTCACGTCGGTGATCGCCGAAGCGATTTCATTGCATAGCAAATCCACGGTTGCGCCACTCAGGAGCTGCGAGGTGATGGTCGAAAAGCGCTCCAGTTGATGATTGAGCGCACGTTCCTTGCGCTGCATGCTTTCGATGGACTCTGATTTGTCTTCGACGATTGCCAGAATCATGCCGAATGCAACAAACAGTTTGGGAGTATTCCAAAGCTCGGCGGGTATGTTCGCATGGGGCGCGAACTGATCGAGCAGCATTCCAATGGGAAACACCGCTCCCCAGCAGAAAAATCCCCCGGCAGCGGTCAGAATGCCGGGCGAAGCGCGCCAGTAGTTTCGGCAGAGGAAGACTCCGGGTAACGCGAAGCCCAGCCCCAAGAGGGCAGTCAAACCCTCATCAAAAGAGCCGTGCGACGCAGCCCGGATGGCCCAAAGAGCAATAGCTGAACCCACCAGCGCAAGCGAAACCGCGTATACCGAGATCTTCCGCACCCAAAAAAGAAAGAGAATGCCTCCGATGAAACACGCCAGCAGGCAAAGCACATAAGGCCAACGCAGGTGCAGATCGAAACTGGCCAGAAGCGCGTAGGCTACAGAAGGTATTCCGGTAATCAAGAGCAAGAGGTTTCTCTTGCGTCTATCTTCCGCGACGGCTGAAACCGAGACCACAAAGGCCACTGCCGAGGCTTGCAGCGAACCTAAATCGAGCGCCAGAAGATATGGGTTGATGTCTCCGGTTGCCGGCTCCAGCATCTGCGCGACAAAGTGCGTAAAGATGAGGAACCAGGCTACCATCCACAATTGCAAACGCGACGAGTGGCTGTGACGCTTCAGCGCCAGAAAAATACCTACCAACACGGCCACCGTGACTACGGTTGGAATCTTCTCAAGCAGGGTCATAAGATTAAGGAGACTGACACTCACAGTATGTCAATTTGCCAAAAGAACCAAGCGCCTGACGGTTACCAAGGTAACCAGGGTCATAAATCAGCCGATTATCAAAAAAGATTGCAACTTTCACGGTGAATTCGGGGTTTATACGCTCTGATTGCGATTCCATGTGGTTACGGGTCTTTACTTTTCTTTACATGCTGGCGACGATGACTCGTGCTTCAATAATGGTTAGACCCGGGAAAACTGTGTGTGATCGCGGCAGAGAGGGATTCAGAATCCGCAAGGCTCTCTGAAACCAACTCAAGCGGCAGGAATCACATCCAAATCTCTAGAAAACCTTTCGGAGAAGAACTTGAAAAAACTAAGCTTGGTTGTCTCTTTCTTTGTATTCTGCCTTTTCGTAGGATCCGCTGTCGGGCAACAAATCGATGTAGCTTTTGGGGTGGGCACGCTCACGTCGGGAGCAGCAAAGTCCTCGGGAGGGTTCTTGTACCCGACCATGGGAGGCGGCGCGTATCCCAGTTTCAGTGGAGATTTCCTTATCTTCCATCGCGTGGGAGTTGAAGGCGACATAGCCTGGAGGGCAAGCCAGAATTTGTACGGAGGCTCGCAGCCCGTCCGTCCGATCCTATACACGTTCAACGCTATCTGGGTTCCGAAGATTACCAAGAACATTACAGCTGAGGTACTGGGCGGAATCGGGGGCGAGGATCTCCGATTTTATGGAGCCATTAACTATAACCCGTTCTCGGGCTACACCAATTACACCAGCAGTAATCACTTCATGGGAGATTTTGGAGGCGGCATCCGAGCGTACTTCTGGCGCAACGCGTTCATTCGCCCGGAAGTGCGATTGTACCTGATTAATAACAATGTTGAATTCAGCTCAGACTATGCAGCCCGGTATAGTGTTTCGCTCGGCTACAGCTTCGGCCGACGATAGTTGCAGCGGGTTGTCATGAGGACCTGAGGTGAGGTGGGACGCAGCTCGATGCTGCGTTTGATGAGAGCGTGCCTCGCGAACGTTGGCAGGATTTGACCCGGCTAAGCGAGGCCAGGCCGCGTCTTGACGTATGCCAACACAAACAGAAAACCAAGCAGTAAGTCAGCTCCTGCAAAAACCATGTCAGACCGATGCATACGTCCTTGCAGGACCAGGACAACTACAGCCGCGCCGTAACTGAATTTTTCGAGCACCGAAGGGATCATTAGCGGTCGATGGCGCGCCGGGTCCCGGGCGATGAAGAAAAACGCAATCTGCCATGCCAACGCCGCTCCCACGAATCCGTAGAAGAATCCGGGATGTGTGATGGGTGGCGGATCATTCCGGCCGATCAGATCAAACATGAAGTAGAGCGGAGTTAGCGTCAGCACGCCCCAAATGCTCGCGATCCAAAACACGATCTTCGCAAATCTCATTGCTGCCCCCTGAATCGTCGCGAATCCCGACAATTCTAAAGGAAGGCTGTTCCCAGATGTGCAGCAGGGGCGTTAGTCCGCCGATTCCGCAAGCCACTTGAGATACCCGGGGCTGCCGTCGTCGATCGAGATCGACAAACATTCCGGCAACTCATAAGAGTGCATTTCGAGGATGGCATCGCGCACTGGCTCAAAAGCGGCAGCGGTTTTGATCCAGAGCAACCATTCCTCAGCCTCTTCCACTTTGCCTTTCCACCGGTAAATCGACACAATCTTAGGGACAATGTTGACGCAGGCGGCAAGCTTGCGCTCGATCAATCCTTCGGCAATCCGGCGGGCCTCGTCGACGGATCCCGCGGTAGTCATGACGATTCTTTTATCGGTCATATGAAATCAGCCTTCAGCAGTTTGATTATGCACAGCTAGATTTCGGCGCATCAAAGATTGGCAGCTGCAATTGTAACGCGCGGCGCTAGCGGGCTTCTGTTAGCAGAGGGTGGCGAACAGGCAAATCGCTGGGCCGACAATTGCGCCAGCTATTTGTCAAAGTTGGTTCCTTTTATCCCCAGCGAGGAAACTTCCGCTTGACGCAGGAGGTAAAGCGAAGTTCACTGGGAAACTGGGGTAGAATCCTCGCGACTTCTTCGGCCGCAAGGTGAACGAAGTGGTGTGCGCGGATGGTCAAACGATGGATCTTCGAGTAGGGCGACTGCCTAAAACTCGGGTTTTGCAACGGCCGGAAGATAGCTTGCGGACGTTGGTGGAGCGTGCTCCGCAAGCCGAGGCATGGGCGGATCAAAGCATGGAGAGACTTCGCCCCACGCTGACCTTGCTCTATCGTCTGCGTCGCCGTCTGGCCACGGGCGCGGTGGCCGTGCTCACAGTATGGCTGTTTGCGCACGTGATGTTTGGCGCGAACGGCATGGTAGTTTACCGGCAGAAGAAGGCAGAGTATCAAAGCCTGCAAAAGAAGATCGACGAATTACAAAAAGAAAACGACCGTTACACCCAACAGGTTAAGTCGCTGCAGGCCTCGGACCCGGGCACAATCGAGAAAGAAGCTCGGGAGCAATTGCACTATGCGCGTCCGGGCGAGGTGGTCTATGTCTCGCCTCCGCCAGTGCAACCCGCGAGCCGAGAAACCAACGCCGCACAGAAGTAAGTCAGGCCTTTTGGCAGTTTTGTCACCATTCATCTGTGGTATATTTTCATCAATATTCCTTTGATAACCACAAGACGGGCATCCATTTGTAGGGCTTCCGCCTTGTTTTAGCTTGCCCGTGCGCAGCGGTAAATGAGGGGCAAGGCGAATTGGTTCCAAAAATCTGCGGGTTAACCGCTAAAAGAGGTGGGGCATGAAAAAAGTATTGATGAGTTGCGCTGCTGTCTCAGTTTTGTTCTTCATGGTTGCGATAGCCTCGGCGGCAGATAAGACGACCGTGAATGGCTATGTGACCGATTCCATGTGCGGCGCAAAAGGCGCTAATGCCGGCCACGCCGCTTGCATGACCAAATGTCTCGGAAAGGGCGCGAAGGCGGTGATCGTCACCGATGGCGACCAGAAGATCGTGAACGTCGACAACCCGGATGTACTCAAGGGACATGAAGGACATCACGTGGCCGTCACGGGAGCGGTGACCGGAGACTCGATCCACGTCGACAGCGTAAAGATGCTCTGATTTGTTAAAACAGAATCGAGAGGGCGGCTTGGGGTCGCCCTTTTGTTTTGATTCAAACGCGCGCGGCTCGGCAGGCTGAGCCGAGGTTTCTATGAAAAAGTTGCTGCTTCTTCTTGCCCTTCTTTCATTATTGCTCTTCTTGAATGGCTTGGTTCAAATCGGCCAGGCCGCCACAGCGACAGTATCTGGATATATCAGCTGTTCCTCAGCTTCCCAGGACGCGCTCCCAACTGATGGGGACGCAGTGAGGAAGTGCCTCGATAAAGGCGGGAAGACCGTGATTGTCCTTGACGACACTCACCAGCCGCTGACCATCGACAATCCCAACACGGTGAAGGGACAGGAAGGCCATCGCGTCTTGCTGACTGGCGATATTAACGCTGGAACGATCCACGTCTACAGCGTGAGAATTATTTAATTCTCGGGGATTAACACGCCAGCCGGTCACCGCACAACGCCTTCCAAGGGTGAACTGGCAGTCGCGTACAGCTTCTTAGGCATGCGTCCGGCGAGATAGGCCTGGCGTCCCGCAAGCACGGCGTGTTTCATGGCCTCCGCCATCTGCACCGCGTCCTGAGCCCCGGCGATGCCGGTATTCATCAAAACAGCGTCCGCGCCCAGTTCCATCGCAATCACGGCATCCGAAGCTGTGCCTACGCCGGCATCGAGAATCAACGGCACGCCGGTAATCATCTCTCGCAGGATTCGGATATGGGCCGCGTTCTGAATCCCCAGGCCGCTGCCGATGGGCGCTCCCAACGGCATAATCGCGCTGGCGCCAGCATCGAGCAGGCGCTTGGCAAACACGATGTCGTCCGAGGTGTAGGGCAGAACCGTGAAACCTTCCTTCACCAAAACCCTGGTTGCTTCGAGCGTGGCCTGCACATCGGGGTAAAGCGTTGCCTGATCGCCGATGACTTCGAGCTTCACCCAGTCCGACAGCCCGACCTCGCGCCCGAGGCGCGCCGCCCGAATGGCTTCATCCGCGTTATAGCAGCCTGCCGTGTTGGGTAGCAGAAAATATTTCTTGGCGTCGATGTAGTCGAGCAGCGATTCCTTGCTGCGGTCAAGATTCACCCGGCGTACCGCGACCGTCACCATCTCCGCGCCGCTAGCTTCCAGCGCCCTTGCAGTTTCCTGAAATGACTTGTATTTTCCCGTGCCCACAATGAGTCGAGAGCGGAACTCGCGGCCAGCAATGATCAATGGGTCCGTCATGCGTCTATTGTAACCAAACCGGAAACTGAAGTTTGGTTTTCAGGCCGGTCTTCATGGAATTTACTGTGGATCGGGCGGTAATCCGGCAGCCGCGGTGGTCCCATGAGTTGGCGGTGGACTATTTTGGTTTGGTTGGAGCTATCTGGCGGCCGCACGGGCGTGGACTCCCGCGCCTACATTGCGGACAAAGCTTGATCGAGGTCCGCGATGATGTCTTCCACGTTCTCGATGCCCACTGAAATTCTGACCATGCCGTCGGTAATGCCGATTTCTTTTCTTACTTTCGCTCCGACTGCCCCGTGGGTCATGGTTGCGGGGTGTGAAATCAGGGTTTCCACGCCACCGAGGGATTCGGCGAGCGAGCAGACGCGAACCTTTCTGAGCATCTTGTTGGCGTTCGAGAGCGAGCCGGTCTCGAACGAAATCATGGAACCGAAGCCGGTCATCTGTTTCTGCGCGAGTTCGTACTGGGGATGATCAGGTAAGCCGGGATAGAAGACCTTTTTCACTTTCCTATGCCGGGCCAGGAATTCCGCGACGAGACGGCCGCTGCGATCGTGCTGCTCCATTCGCACCGCCAGCGTCTTCACCCCGCGCAGCACCAGCCAGCACTCGAAGGGGGAAAGAATCGCTCCGGTGACTTTCTGTATGAATCCCAGTTGCTCGGCCTGTTCGGGCCTGGTGCAAACCACGACGCCTCCGAGACCGTCGCTGTGGCCGTTGAGAAATTTCGTGGTCGAATGCACGACCATGTCCGCGCCCAGCGCAATGGGCTGCTGGAAATATGGCGACAGGAAAGTGTTG
>Ga0210383_10000826_pt1 | contig 28406 bp, 22 predicted proteins | sample IncBWC14OmetaG_FD_160072 | JGI IMG/M metagenome (GOLD analysis project Ga0210383, IMG submission 160072) | Forest soil microbial communities from Barre Woods Harvard Forest LTER site, Petersham, Massachusetts, United States - Inc-BW-C-14-O ... | reverse complement strand
GCAATGCGGACGAGACGTTGTCAGGCGTTGGAGTCTCTCTCTCTGCCTCAGACACCTTCATGGAACCGTCTGCTCCCTCTGCGTGTCCCAATCTGACTGTAAGCGGGAATCTGTTCCGCAGTTCTAGATGGAACTTCCTTCTTGCGGGTGCCGGGCATTCGCGGCAACGGTTCTGGAACATCCGTGAGAGCAGGTTTCGGAAGGGCAATGATCGCTAGTATGAAAAATATCCAAACGGGGCTCACTGTCCGGATTGCCGCCTCGGTGAAATTGTAAGCCACGCCAACGAAGAAAAATGCGAGCCAAAGTGGAGCAGTTTTAGAACCCTCAACGAGCTGTTTGACGATGTTTCTATAGCCGCTGATCAACAGTACACCGAGGAGGGCGACACCCACCCATCCCAAATTCAAGAATGTCTCGAGGTAACCATTGTGCGACTCGTTTGGGTGCCACCAAAAGATGTTCCAGAGTTTCTGCAAACGATCGCCGAGCCAGAAACTCTCGAATCCAGCGCCAAGAAGAGGGTTCACGGTCATCGTGCGTAACACATCCCAGAGGTCTGTTCGACCCGTGAGCGTCGGGTTTCTTCCGAGGGCCTCCAAAATGAAACTGCCGAAATCAAGGAAGAGTACGCAGAAGCAAAAAGCTATGCAACCGACAACCATGGCGAACACCAGCCCTCGTTTTCGAGCCACTTTGGGGGAACTTGTAACCACGATTAGAGCGCTTCCCAGAGTGAAGCAAGAGAGCGAGGTCATCGAATTGGCGACTGCCAAAAGAAAAAAATTGATTGCAAGAACAGTGCTAATTGCGATCAAGGATCTCGTACGACACTTCCCCTTTTCGGCCCGTAGTTCTTGGAGGAAAAGCCACACTAACGCAAGTCCGAAAACCATGCACGTCATCCCAAGCATGTTCTTGTTCATTGTAACGCCCGTATAGAACACAGTGCTGTCCCACTGGGTGTTATAGGTCCGACCCCAGTTCGGGTAGTATTTGATGAATAAAACCGACAGGGGCAAGAGTACAAAACTCACTCTTGCTACGACTCGCTTGATCGCCGATGTCAGGTCAGGATCCGTCAACACAATCAAGATCATCACAAAGTCGCCAAGGGATTTGATCCAGCGCTTGAATGCGACATCGGGATAGTCCGACCACATGACACTTGCGGCACAGTAGAGGACAAATAAAACGATCGGACCATTTGATCGCAACAGCTTAATTACGGCTGGCCCACGCAAAAGAAGCACGACGAAGCCAATGGCCAGGAGTACCACGAAAACGTTCCGATCTAGCGGGCTCCCGTCGAGTTGTTGCTCAAGCGAAGCTCCGTGGTCATACGCCTGCCATTGTGACACTGGGCGAGATGCCGCAATCGCCAGCCACACTACGGGGAGCCAGAGTGCTACGGAAGTACGGACCTCCGTTTTACGGTAGAGGTAGAAGAGCCCAGCGATCCCAATGATTGCAATAAGTGTGGCGATCTGCGTCATTTTGCGTCAAAGAACAATCGATGTAGAAGTTCGAGCGTCAGCATCTTATGGATGCTAGTGGTGTGATTCCGGACGCCTTTGGTGTGTGCGTTGACCATCTCTTCCACGCTTTTTCGTTGGAGGTAGGGTCGTGATAGCGTCCGCGAATCGAGTAGCATTTCCCGAACATACTTGGCCAAGGCATCTCGGTACCAGACCCGAAAATGTAGCAGCTTGTGCCTTCCGAGGAACAGACGCTCGAAGCGCATGGGCGAGAAGACATGGTCCATTCTGGTCAGCCACTGTGGCATCCCATAATCGTACGCATACTCTGCCTTGAATGTGAACTCGAGATAGCCGTGAGCGAGCGCCGAGAGTAATGGCCCGGAGCTCCCACCGATTCCGCGATCCGTGTGGAAGGACGCAAGTGCCGCACTGCCATCCTTGATGAGACGAAGGCGCACGTCCTCCGAGATACCATTGCTAACCTTCGGCGCACGGTACACAGTTCGGACGAAGTCGTTGTCTAGGTAAGGAGACCGAACGCTGAGTTGGGTTTGCTCCAAGTCGAGAATTCCGTGGTGGTACCAAGGAGACTGCCGGAATGCAGCAAAAGTAACCGGGTGCTCTCGGCGCGCCGCGGCGTAAGGCGCTCCAGCCTGTTCAACTAACGAAAGAAATTCAGGGCTGAACACCCCCTCTCCCGGCGGCATTGGTTTGAACATCACGGCATGACGCACTATTTCACTGCCATAAGTTCCGACGACCTTCACGGGCGCAATCTTGCGGGCCTTCTCACTAACGAACAGGTCAGAAGCGCGATATACGTCGACGGCTCCTTCTGTCAGATGTATGGTCCGCTCAGCGTAATGCGGAAATCGATCGAGGAACTCTTTTCCAACTGTAATGACTTCGTGCGATTGCTTGCACACATCGGCAACTCGGCGCGCGATTCGAACGTCGTAGTTTTCACGGAACATGCTTCCAAATGTGTAGCAAGGAAGTGATCCTGGCAAAGATTGATGCCAGGCCATGATCACGCGCGTATCAAATCCACCGGTTAGCGTCATGCCAATCGGCTGCTGGCCGCCGAAATACCTTGAGATGTTCCTCGAGAACGCGTGGCGAAGTTCTTGGTAGTAGCCTTCTGCAGTCAGGGGAGCTTGGTCTTCCCACTCCTTCGGATCAAAATACGTGGTCTTTCGCGCTAAGGACGCATTGCGGAATATCCATGCCGAGGCAGCCGGCATTGCGTAGATTCCCCTAAAAATCGTCCGATTCTCTAAGACGCAGCTCAAGGCCACGAATTCCCCGAGGCTTTTAGGATCAGGCGTCCGAAGTTCGGGGCGCACGGCGAGTATGGCTTTGGCTTCTGCAGCGAAGTAGAAGGCCTCTTTCGACTCGTGAAAGTAGAGCCGATGCATTCCATAGCGATCGTTGAATAATGTTGTCGTCCCGCGCGTCCGGTCCGAAACCAAGCCATGAAAAAGTCCATTTAGCCCAAGCGGAAACGTCTGATCTTCCTCGTAGAGGTGAACCAAGTAAGACGAATCCTGCGCGCCCAGAACATGTCCTCGCTCCTTTAGTCGGCTGGAAATGCCAGGTTCGGGATAATCCTCCCCTGAAAACACGAGAGTGACATTACCTTGCTCATTGGAGAGTGGCATCCCATCGGAAAAGGAACCCTTCTGCGCCACCCATCCGGCGTACACTCCGGACGATTCATCTGTCCACGATCCGGATTCGTAAAAACTCTCGTGGCCAAGCGCTTGAACCATTTGTCTTAGCTGCGGTTCAGCCCAGTCGCGCGGCATTTTCGTAATCAGTCCTACAATCCCAGGCATCTACAACCTCTTAGGCTTCCGTGACGTTTTGAAACTTGCGTTGGTGCCACGAATTGCGAAACTCGCGGAGTCTGCCGGCCACAGATTCAGGAAGCCGGTCGACGAGTCTGTGGTGTAAGCCCAGCCGGTAGGCGATTCGGCCCAGGCTCGTCAGCGGAATATAGTAGCGAGGCAGATTCATCTGCCGGAAACCGTTAACTTCCTTAAAGCGGCTTAAACTGTCTCCTTGTTTCTTTCCGTAGGAGAAGCGCTCATAGACCAGATACGAGATCCCGTGGTCGGCGCAGGATCGCACTGCTTGGGCGATCAACGCGTTCGTCGGAGCTTTGTCTTTGTGCTGGACCATCGACAGAATGTGCACCAGGCAAGCGTGCGTTCGACTCTCGTCGAATACCAATTTGATAAAACCGATCATGCTGTCGCCCAGAAACGCCCCAATGTAAACGCTACGATCGAGGAAGGTCCCGGCGTACTTGCGGGCCCTTTCCGGCGTCATGCCGTAGTGCGGGAAGCGTTTTCCTTGGCGAACGGGAACCTCATTGTAGACTTGGCAAATTCCCTTAAGCAGTTCCTCACCGTAGGGCACCTCGCGAAGCACAACTCCCTTCTTTTCGGCTTGTCGGGCTCTGTTTCGAGGAAACGAGTTAATCTGATGCTTCCACCAGTGGTCAAACGTGGTTATCGGAAGAACGGCAAGATTATCCCATTCCATCGGGTAGTCGTACTTCGGTTCTGTTTCAGGTAATTTTTGCAAAAATGTGAAAAGGTCGATCCGCGTGTTGCACTTCCGCAGGCCGTTTACCAACACATCGAGATCGTCCGGAAAGGTGTACTTGTCGCCGTCAATGTGCGCGATCCGAATGAACCGGCCCTCTACCCTGATGTCCTTACCACAAACGTCCACGAATACCCCCACTTGCTGGAAACAGATGCCAAACGAATGCAGGCGCGCGACCACGGTGCTTTACTGCAGGAAAGCTATTGCAAACGCCCTAGGAACCTGCGCGACCAGGAATGGCATACAGCTCCGCGATTTTCGATTTTCCAATGCGCGAAAAGATCTCTCCCTCTGCCAGGAATCGATATTCCGCCGGGTTTTCCGGATGCGTCTCAACCTCAACGACAAATTCGCCAGCCAGCGAAAAAATCTGGTCCAAGCGGCTGCGAGGTTCAAAAGGAGTCAAGGAAAAGAAGAAATCCGTCAATTGGTGGCGGCTGCCCAGAATGGAGTCAATGCCCCGACGGTACAAGCGGTTGAACAAGCCCTTCTGGCCGGCTCGAAACGAGAAATTTCGACGGGCGATTGTCCCCTCCGGCAGAAGTCTTGCGAGCAGCACATTCGCGCATAGCTGCATGTGATGATGACCGTCGATGCGATTCGGTTCTTTCTGATAGAGGCGGCGAAATTCGTCGAGTTGAGCGGTAACCACATACTGAAATGACTTGTGAAGGCCCGGGTGGAATACCACTTGAGCAAATTTATGCCGTGTAAGATATCCTGCGATTCGTTCGTGGTGTCTGACCAAGCCAGCTGGGATTCCCGTACCTGAAAACCTTGTTGTTAGATTCAGGTGTAATCCCGCGTCGACTCCGTCACTCAATGCCAGCTCGGAGCCACGTTGAGAATCGCGCATGAACACCATTGCGCTTACTGACGAGACCGTTTTGCGACGCACACATTCGAGAGTTCGATCAGTAGCCTCACGATTCAGGCCCCAATCATCCGCGTTGATGATAAGCATCCCGGTTTTCTGTTCTTCGCCCGCCGCTTGTTTCGAAGCAGTAGCAACAGAGGCTACAAAATCCGCCCGAAGGGAGGAATCTTGGAGCGCCGATGTCCCCAAAAGCACCGGTTGATTCATTCGTGGATCCAAACCAGTCACCGACTTGAGTTTGCTTCCAGATGCGATTGCGGAGAGTCGCGTTTGCGCCCCACAAAGTCTTTCAGTCGTTGCATCTGCTCTCGATGGCGGAACTTGATCAGTTCCGTTGAAACAGGTCTTTCAACGCGCCGTACCATGGACCACATATACCCGCTCAACAGCGCAATCCCGCCTAGCAAGTAAGGTTTTTTTCCTGACTGATAGATCGTTCTGGAGATTTCCCAAATCCAGTGGCTGCCAAGCGCGTAATCTTTGGCGCCAAGCTTGAATTTCGCCATCAGGGTGCTATCCTGCGCAGTGCCCATCTCGCGATGATGCAGCATCGCTTTTTCGGTAAACGTCCGCGTCTTCCAACCCTTCATCCGCGCCGTGATGACGGCAATGTGGTCAATCCCGCCACCTTTGACCGGCTTGTATCCGCCAATCTCTTCGAAGCACTCACGGCGGAAGAGCTGGCATGCCCCGGAGACGTGCTCAATGCTAACGTAACGATAATCGTATGCGATGCCGGTCTCGCTTCTGAATGGAGTTCCTGCCAAACCTAGCCTCGGCTCTTCCACCAACTTTTGAAGCAGAAACGCAAAATGCTCCTCATCAAAGGAAAGGTCTCCGTCGAGATTCCCAATGACGGCATACTCGACGTGTTTCAACCGCTCACGGCCGGCGTTGAAGGCATGTACCTTCCCAGCGAAATGGCGCTCCTGTCGTTCCGGCATTCGGACCAATTCAATCCATGGATTGTCGTCCACATATTTGAGAACGATCTCATCCGTGCCATCGGTGGAACCATCGCTGACGATAACCCACTTCTCCGGCCGCGCAGTTTGCGCGACCATCGACTTGATCTTCAGCTCAATGAACTCCGCCTCGTTCCGGGCTGGCGTAATCAGCACATACTTGGGGAGCGTCATTTTGCCTCAGCTTGCGATACGGCGCCGAACGGGACCGGAGCATTGCAAAAAAACACAAAGCCCCGGCCTGGTGGATTTAGAGAGTTACGTTCCCGCTGGTTCGATTATACGCGTCGATCTTGCAGTTCCGCTTTTTCTGAACCGCCGCGCCACTACTTGGCAACTAACGCCAAGCGCAGGAAGCGTTGGATTTCATTCACGACGCGTGCCTGTTGTTCCGCCAAAAGATGCGGAAACATCGGAAGCGAAACGATCTCTTCGGCGGCGGCTTCCGACACGGGGAAATCGCCCTGCCGGTAGTGGAGGCACTTGTACGCCTTTTGCAGGTGCAGCGGAATCGGATAGTGGATGCCGCTTCCGATGCCAGCATTCTTAAGGTGTTCGATCAATCCTTCACGGTCGTGTGTCCGAACGACATACAGGTGGTATACGGCTCGCGACCAGGATGGCTCGAACGGGCACACGACACCTTCCAGGCTACCCAGCAGTCGATTGTATTCCGCCGCCCGTTCACGACGGCCGGCATTCCAATTGGCGAGGTGAGAGAGTTTGACACGTAGAAATCCGGCTTGCATGGCGTCTAGCCGACCGTTATACCCTTCGACATCGTGGTAGTACTTCTTGGCCTGTCCGTGGTCTCGCAACATCTTTGTTTTTTCCGCGAGCTTGGTATCGTTGGTCGTAACGGCACCGGCTTCTCCGCAAGCCCCAAGGTTTTTACCCGGGTAGAAGCTGAAGGCAGCAGCGCGGCCCATCGAGCCGGCTTTCAGCCATGCGTTCTTTTCTTTCGAAAAATACTCGGCGCCGTGTGCCTGACACGCGTCTTCAATCACCACCAGGCCGTATCGGTCCGCGAGCGCAAGAATTGGGTCCATATCTGCCGTTTGCCCATAGAGATGTACGGGGACTATGGCTTTCACGGGGCGTCCGCTGCGACGGCTCAGGAGCTTTCCTGCAGAATCCAGGGAACACTGGTCTTCAAAGTATTTCCGCAGTTTCTCTGAGCTCATGTTGTAGGTGCGCTCATCCACGTCCACAAATTCCGGATGCGCACCCGCTTGTGAAATCGCTTCTGTCGTGGCGATAAATGTATGTGGCACGGTCACAACCACGTCGCCTGGCTCGACGCCAGCTGCCATCAGCGCGAAACGCAACGCGTCCGTGCCGCTGCTCACCGCGACTGAGTGGCTGGTGTCGCAGAAAGAGGCAAATGCCTTTTCAAATTCTTCGACCATTGGCCCGCCAATAAATCCGGCGGTCCGGATGGTCCGCTGGAATACCTCGGTCAGTTCCTTTTCTAGCTCGATATGCTGAGTAACCAAATCCAGGAATGGAATCGCATTGCTATTTCCGTTGACGGCGCTCACTTTGTAACCTCCACAGTGGAATCAACATATCGCAAAAATCTTGCAGGATTTCCGGCGACGATGCTGTTCGCGGGAACATCCTTGGTAACAACACTGCCAGCTCCGACGATCGCATTCTCTCCGACAGTGACGTTGGCAAGGATCGTGACACCGGTGCCGATCGAAGCGCCCTTCTTGATGAGTGTTCGCTCGACCTTCCAGTCGGCCTCGGTTTGCAGTTGGCCTTCGGTCGTGGCGCGCGGAAACATGTCGTTGATGAACATCACGCCATGGCCGACGAAAACGTTGTCTTCGATCGTCACCCCTTCGCAAATAAACGAGTGGCTCGAGATCTTGCAACACTTCCCGACCGTCGCGTTCTTCTGGATCTCGACGAACGCACCAATCTTCGTATCGTCGCCTATCTCACATCCATACAGATTGATGAACTTGGAAAGCTTCACCCCTTTTCCAAGCTTTACATTCGGCGTAATGGCACAGTATTCGTTCACAGGCGCACCAATTCTCCTCTCTTCTTGATCGAACGATCCGCGGCCTCCAGCATTCGCACGACACGAAGTCCGGCGAGACCGTCATTGATGGGAATCTTGTTGTTGACAATGCAGTCGGCGAAATAGTCTAGCTCGACGCGTAGCGCTTCCAGCTGCTCCACCTGCGGCGCCCACATGTCTCCGGACCGGTAGTTAACCAGCAGCTCCCGTACCTTGTCGCCCGAAGAAATCTGGACTCCCTTGTCGTACACGCGAATTTTTTCATCCGCGACCAGGTCGTTCCACACAAGCATCTTCTTTGTTCCGCCGATCAGGGTAGTGCGAATCTTCACTGGGGAGAGCCAGTTGACGTTGATGTGAGCGATTACTTTGTTCGGGAAATAAATCGTCATAAACGCGACGTCTTCGACCCCGTTCAGATGGCATTCGCCTGTAGCCACGATAGCTTCCGGCTCGCCCTTGATGAGATGGTCCATGATGGAAAGATCGTGAGGAGCCAAATCCCATACGACGCTTACGTCATGTTGAAACAGCCCCAAGTTGACCCGCCACGAATCGTAGTAGTACAAATCGCCTAGCGCCCCGCTATCGTTCAGCTCGCGAATCTTGCGAACCGCTCCGGTAAACAGGAACGTGTGGTCCACCATGATTCGCAGTTTCTTACTTTCGGCCAGGTCAATAAGTTCCTTTGCCTGAGCGGAGCTCGACGTGAACGGCTTCTCCACGAACACGTGCTTGCCATTTTCAAGTGCCGCCTTCGCGAGTTCGTAGTGGGTCCACACAGGCGTGATCACGGCAACCGCATCGATCTTCGTGGACTTGAGAATTTCGTTTGGATCGGTGGTTACCTCCATCGCAGGATAGTTCTTCTTCGCCCGCGCCAGTGCGTTCGGATTCTTGTCACAAAGCATCTCGACGCGCGTGTGTTCATGCCCTTGAAAATTGCGGACGATGTTTGGTCCCCAATATCCGTAGCCTATTACGCCAACTCTGATCATGTTTGCTCCACTTTGAATGAAGAAGAAATCTCGATGCCGTCAAGGCAAGCTTGAATATCGTGTTTTGAAACGACTCGGAGCTCCGTCCAGCCTCTCATGCAGGGGAGGCCAACTTCCGTGCCACAAGGATTAATGCTGTAAAGGCAGGAGTCCCTAGGTCGACAAAAACTCGCGTGCATATGGTCGCGGATGACTCTAAACCTTTTAGGCTCTGACTCTTAAGAAGCGTCACCCTTTTGCAAGACAGGCTACCGCCATAAATGTCGTTTTCTGCCGCTGTCGGAATAGTCTGTCCCAAGTTAATACTCTGTGATTTCAACAACTTAAATGCCGAATCTAGGTTCCAAACGACGCAGAAGCAGGTCGCAATCTGACTGCCATCGAGGCAGCGTGACGCAGTGTGTCGCCCTAAGGTAAACCCCACTTTAAGTAATTGAATATAAATAACTTACTGGACATGGCGTGGAAGTCAAAACTTGGTATCCGGCATTCAGCCCTCCATCGAGAGGGGGTGTAGGAAAACTCTTTCCACCGAGTGCAAAGTGGCTTCCGCGGCTCCGCACTAGCCAATAATGAGAATTCTCAGCTCGAAAGGATCAAGAACGCACCTTTGGCATGCGTTCAAGGAGATGGCAAGCCAGGCATTGCCGTCGCCCATCCGGCTCTACATCCGAGTTCGCCTTCGAACAAGTTATCTCATGTTCGACCAAAGAGCGCTGATCGATAGCGCACTCCGTGCCAATCTGGTATGACCGCCTCATCTCCGCGTCCCAATCTTGAAATTTCGGCACGATTGGCTGGTGAGGGCCTCTGAAGTTAACAGTCTGATTGGACCGCTCCACCTGGAGCACTTCAACTCCTGATCGCCGACTTGTATACTCTCGCGAGGAGGGTTTGGCAGGTCCTCGATCCATACAACTTGACCCCAAGAAAGGTTCCTAGCGTATTTGTTATGAGGTCGGTCGTACCGGAGTTTCGGTTTGGAAGATATGACTGGAGGATTTCGATCGTGAGACTTACGGCGAATCCCAAAATAACTGCGGCGAGGGCAGCCGATTTGACTGGCCGTGCCGAAGTCCAATAGGCATAAAAAAAGAAACCAAGAGGAATAAATCCCACAATATTCATCATCGTATCTCTTAAATAGTTCCACTCAGGTTTGAACTCCTTCCAGAATGGCTCTAGGAATGTCTGGTGCAACAGTGAAAATCGTTTCGGGATGTAAAGATCGATTCCTGAATGCACGGCGTTGTGTATGATGTTTCCCGTATGCTCGTTAAAAAGGTAGAGGGCTGCTACATGTTCGTTGCCGCGCAGTTCTGGCGCTCCTTGCGTCGTCCAAGTTTCGTAGTGTTTGGCAACTTGACTTGCGGTTAGCTCCGTTTCGTAAATTGCTAACCCTCTCAACTGCCCGGGCCAGCCGTCGGTACGCACTGGCGAGGTCCCGATAACTAGTTGTCCTGCGAAAACCTTTCCCAACCTAAACCCCGAAAATGTTCGTGCTAGTGTGCCATCAACGTACATTACGGTTCCTTGCGCACTGGAAGTTATAGTTAGAAATCTTGGCCTTATTTGACGGAAAACATCTTCGATTCCAATGACATCGGTTCGCGGTTGGCCACCACCGATCTGGCGTTTGAGTATCATGTCGGAGAAATATTGGTGGAGCGAGAACTGCAGAGGATTCTCCGAAGTGGAGAAAGAGAGGATTGTGTTTGAGTCACTCACAAGGTCCGATTGCAACCAAATCTCAAGGCTGCAGGACGCTTGTTCCGGCGAGCCGACCATTTGAAATGCCCCGGAGCTTATGACGGTTCCGTAGCCACCGATGCGAACACCGTTTTCCTTTCCCATCCAGGAAACCTCGTTGGGGCGGCGGTGAAATGGCCGGAGCCCCAGAACTAAAATTCCGCACAAGACTGACGTACATATCAGGCCGAGGGTTCGATTTCCCATCATTTTGCGCGCAAGATCCCGTACGGGCAGGCTTTGGAGTTTCGTACCTGGGCATTCCCGATCGTCTTTCTATCGTGCCGCAGAACATCCGTGCGTCGTATGTGCGGCAGGTGAAGGGGATGCCTAGTCTCGACTTTACCTTGATGCAAAAGCGTCCAGCATTGCCAGTTGGTGCTTCCTAGACACCAAGACCACTAATCACGCTGAACTTGTCACCTATTTTCGTTGGCGTGTAGTTGAATTGGGACTCATCCGAAACTTGGATAGCGCCATGCCCAGATTTTGAATGAAAGCTTCGGAATTATAGACATCCGCGTCGATGGGTGCTCCCCCTTCGGGAGCTGTTGGCTCCACTTCGTCGAGCTGAAATTCGTGGGCGACGTTCTCGACAATTTTTGGAGAAACCGGCCGTTCCTGATCAACGTAGGCATTGATGAGTGAGTGTTCGCAAAGCAGGTTCACAACACGTGGAATGCCTAGCGAATATAAATGTATTGTTTCAACGCTTTTCGGGCTAAAAATCACTTCACCGCTGGCTCCGGCAATCCTCAATCGCTCGTTGATGTAGTCATGCGTCTGTTCTTTTGTCAAAGGGGACGTCTTGCAACGCAGCATGATGCGCTGGCGAAGTTGGCGTAACTGTGGGAGCTTGAGTTTCTCTTCCAGCTCTTGTTGTCCAGACAATACGATCTGCAGCAGCTTCTCAGTGGACGTTTCCAGGTTGGTCAACAATCGAATTTCTTCAAGTACGGGATAGGTTAGGTTTTGAGCTTCATCCACGATGAGTACGGTGGTTTCGCCCGCGCTATAGCGATCCAGAAGCCATTGGTTGAGGCTCATCAGCTGTTGGCTTTTGTTTCGTGACTCGCAGGAGATGCCAAATTCCGCCAGAATAAAATCGAACAATTGATTAGTATTCATGCGGGAATTGAACAGAAATGCAGTTCTTGCCCGCCTTTGGCGGAGCCACTCAACAAGCCGATTTATGAGTGTTGTTTTTCCTGTGCCGACCTCGCCAATGAGAGTAATAAAGCCCTTGCGGCCTTGGATCCCATACATCAACCCACTCAGCGCTTCTTCGATCTCTTTTGTGTGAAAGAGGTAGCGCGGATCTGGATTAACATTGAACGGATTATCTTTCAAACCGAAGAAATTTTTGTACATGGTATCTACTTTTTTCCCAGCCAGGCTGCTTAGCTTCTATTCCCGTTGCTATTCTCTCACTTCTCTCCGGTCCAGAGAATCTGGATTCGCGATAAGAACCGAAAAGCAATTTCAAGCTATCTCAACACAAGCGGTCTAGTATTCCACTGAAATGTGAGGAAGACTTGATTCAGTGTGCGGCTCTTCCCGCAACTTGGATCACCGCATAGCGCGACATTGGAATCTTGAATTTGAGCTTGATACGCCAGCGACAAAAATGCAGTCCGGCCTATTGGCCGGCTGACCCCCGCTCCAGCCAACCATGCGTCATAAACAGGTGAGATGGCGCCGGGCGGAGACACGATCGGCCGGGTTCTGGCGTATCCAAAACTCAGGCTGCCAGTCCACACTGGCGTCAGCCTTCTGTTAAAGCTTGCATTTACTTGATCGACTATTGAACCTGTAAAGATTCCGCTGCCGCCGCTTACTTCGTGCGAATAGTCCAAAGCTATGCTGCTACGGGAAAACGCATACGTCAACGTCGCACTCCCTGCCCCCGTAATTTTTTGCGTCGACCCGCCGATGGGAACTCGGAATGTGATGACCTCCGGTCCGCCTGAAAGTTTTAGTGCGACCCTTCCGGTAATCTTCTTTCCGTACGCAATTTGTGCAAGGTGGTTCCCCACCGCTTGTGCATCACCCGGAAAATGATATGCGGCGAATCGGTAGATTAATCCGATGCTATCATTCCGAGTTACAGCGTAGTTGTACCCGACACTCTCAATCTCACTGTCGCTGTCTACATTTCCTGGATCAGCGAAATGCAACACACCGTAGACCCCTGCAACTGTGATTGAGCCCCGCGGGCTCACCGCGTACGTCACTTGAGCGGCAGAGGCATTACTGTAGCGCGGACCAGTTGCCGTGAAAACGGTTTGACTAGGCACGTATGCCGCTTCAAGCCCGGGCAAAGGGACGGCCAGGGTTCCCATGGTTCCTGGAAAGGCTAATCCGCTCGGCCCCCCAAACCCAAACGCGGTTTGCGGCAAGTAAGAGAATTGGTCTACGAACAGAATCTGCCACCTGCGTAAGGAAATTTCGTACGCTGACGACAGCTGGTGATATTGTCCACTGCCTTGAGTCGGGTCAGTCGAAAAGAAACCGCCCCCCGAATAATTTACAGATAGCAATGAATGACTCCATGATTCAAGCAAGCTTACGTCACCGGTTACAAAACTAGTGGTATTCCACCCCAAGTTCGACCCTGGATTCAGGGAATTCGACAATGCGATGTTGCCGTATTCTATCCCGGGTACCAAGTAGCTATGGCGAATCTCAGGAGTACCCAGTGTTGGGTTTTGGATGCCGCTCAGGGGTTGATTATCCGGTTGCAACGTCTGGGTTCCCTGATCTGGATTCTGTTGATCGCCGTTTGTGTCTATCGCCGGCGGATATGGGCGCCCTGCGGGCTTCGGCTTCTCCCCTTCTTCCTGCCTCGCCAAAAGCGGCGTAACCCATAAAAAAACAGACATCAGACAAACAAGGCCACGTCCGATTTGTTTCCATTCTCTCATCTTCTTCGTCCTTTTTGTCCTTACGGCACTACGATCACGTCGCCAGGCAATAATTCGATGTTCTGCTCTTGATTTTTCCCATTGACTGCTTCTTTGTAATTGAACGGCACTTTCGTCTGTTTGCCATGATCGGTTCGAAGCACATAGATGCTCTTCACCTTGGCAAACTGTGTAAAACCGCCGCTGCTTGAAAGTGCCTGAAGTACGGTCATGTGTGGAAGCAGCGCGTAGGCACCAGCCTTCAAAACTTCGCCAGTCACATAAACTCGCCGGCTGTTGATCTCTGAGACGCTGACCGTGACTTGAGGGTTGGTGATAAATTTTTTCAATTGTTCGCTGATTACGCCGGCGAGTTCCATCGGCGTCAAGCCAACAGCCTGAATATCATTAAGCAAGGGCAGCGTGATCTTTCCATCCGGTCGAACCGGAACGGTTCGCGTCAATCCTTCCTCTTTCCACACGTCAATGATCAAAACGTCTTGGGGCCCAATCTTGTACGCGGTGCCTTCAGGGGCGACTTGTGCCGGTGCGGCCGCGGCCGGAACCTTTGCGCCTCTAGTCTCTTCCTTCTTGTCTTGCGAGGTCTGGCGCTCGCTGCTTGCTTCTGTTCGCGCCCCAATCAAATAGGCAGTCAAGACTGCTACCATGGCGATTCTTATTGTCATTTCTTCACTCCCGCTCAGTTTTCTTTCTTTCAAGCCCGGTTTGTTTGATCTTCGACAGTAGAGACTTATAGCTGATCTCAAGAAACTGCGCAGCACGTTTCCGATTCCAGTGGGTTTGCTCAAGCGCCTTTTGTATTAACTCTCGCTCCGCCTGTTGCGAAGCTGCCCGGGAGGCCATTTTCAACGACGATACACACGAGTTCTCCTTGGCAGTTTGCATGCTCGCCCGAGTAACACCCAAATCCGCGAGCGCAAGCGCGGGATCCCCAAGGGCAATAATCTTTTTGGCGACGTTTTCCAATTCGCGGATATTCCCGGGCCAGTCGTAAGAGGTGAGCAGTTCCCGGGCTTCTCCGCTGAGATTGGGAATACCTTTTCTCAATTCTTTCGAATGCTTCAAAAAGAAACATTCCATCAGTGAGGGGATATCTTCCTTGCGTTCGCGGAGAGGCGGCAAGCGTACAATAGCGCCGTTAATTCGATAATAAAGTTCGTGCAAGAATCGCCCAGCGCTGATTTCCTGCTCGAGGTTCCGCGGTGTCGAGGAGATAATTCGAGAAACCGTCATCTCCGAGAAACCGTTTGGTGCCCCGTCGGGTAGCAATGAGAGCAATACCCTCTGACAAGCAAAATCCAATTCATGAATTCCGTCCAAGAACACGGTCCGTGGACCCGCAACTTGGTTCTCCTTGCCCGAAAGCGCCTCTTGCATCTCTCTCACTAAATGTCTGCCCTCGATAACAGCGCAACTCACCTTCTTAAGTGGTGCTCCTGACAGCCCCGAAAGCCGATGGATCAGTCGCGCGTAAACTTCCTTACCGGTTCCACTTTCTCCAACCAAGAGAACAGGTATGTCAGTTTTCGCGATCTCGGCAACTACGGCATTCAAAGTTGGCATGGATGCAGCCCGACCGGAGACGAAACTGACATCCGCCAATTGATCCGAGGGATGACTGGCAAGAGCATTCATAAGAATCCGTATAGACAGAAAGCAGGTTCCTTACCAGTGATGGCTGGGCACTTGAGACCTCAGAAATCTATGTAAGTCCTCTATTTTCATCATCATAAAAATGTGCTCGATTACGATTGCACGCGGATTACCTAGGACTTATCCCCAGAAAATTCCATTAAGTGGCAATTTCATCTCCTACATCACTTTTTCATTCCTCTCAGGTGGTGATGAAGCTCGCCGTACTCGATGCCCCTCAAATTGGGCTGCCACATTGACGTTAGGCTCAGCGGGGTGGATCCCGTCGTGGCATTGTGCTCAAACCAGAAGACAGGCTGAACGTCCGTGGGTTGGCGACCTAAGACACCCATGGGCATACCATAACTAATTGAAAATACATAACTTAATGACATTCTTGACTAAGAAACGCTTCTGATCGGCTTCTTGGAAACCAATTGTCAAACGTGGGCAACAGTTTTCTTCTTTAGACTCACAGCTCTTACATGGAGAGGGCTCTCTTCAGGCACCGATCCGCGGATGAACCGTAAGATATTCAATTTAATAGTCTTAAGTCTTGAGCTCGGGGGTCTACTCAAGGCCTTTAGGCACTTAGGTCTGGCAGGACGATTGCGTATAAGTGGCTAACTGTTGGCGCAAGCGTCAAGACTTTGATCGAGATGGACTCATGTCTCGCGGGCGCGGCGAGAAGAGTCTGGAGAGATTTCTAAATTGCGATGAACCCCGAGCCCCACACTGATCAATGGTACGCGCTCCAAGTGAGAAGTCGATGGGAGAGTGCGACAGCTACGCTGCTTTGCGGTAAAGGCTACCAGACGCTTGTGCCTACCTACAAAGCTGAGAAGCGCCTGCGGACTGTTTCGAAAGAGATGTCCTTTCCTCTGTTTCCAGGATATGTGTTTTGCCAGTTTGACGTGCACAACCGTTTACCAATTCTTGTGACTCCTGGGGTTTTGAGCGTTGTCGGTAGGGGTCGCACTCCGATCGCCGTTGAGGATGCGGAAATTGAAGCTCTTCAAAGAGTAGTTTCATCTGGCCTCCTGACAGAGCCCTGGCCCTTCTTGGAAGTCGGTCAACGCGTACGGATTCTGGATGGGGCGTTAAGTGGTCTTGAAGGAATCCTGACCAGTTTTAGGGGCAGCCATCGAATCGTAGTCTCTGTTTCTTTGCTGTGCCGGTCGGTGTCTGTGGAGATTGAGCGCTCGCGGATCGAGGCGATTCAGTCGACACGCACAGTCTTGGCTGGTTCGCTAGAAATGATGCCGAAGTTCGATGAAGGGATCGCCTAGCTTGCAAGATTTTGATCGCATAAGCGAGAAGGTCGGCGAAGTAGGCATCTGTTCAGCCGACCAGACATTGTCTATGAAGCTCAAAATGGTCTTTCAAAGGATTGGACGAGGATCGAAAACAAATGGGAAATAGCTACTTTAGGATTCCGGCATTGTGGGAGCAGGGAGCCCGGCGTTTGTTGGGCGAAAAAGTCATTTCGGCATTCGATTCACCTGGGACAAGCCTCGCAGGATTCTTGCAAGAAGAGACCTTCCATAACATGCTTACCTTGGAGCGCCGGCGAGCCGAGCGGTCTCGCAAACCCTTTGTTTTGATGGTGATCGAGTCTGTGGGATCTATTCGAGCGGATGAATGCAATCGCTTCATGTCCAAAGTGACATCTGTCCTCGTCAAGTCAACCCGCGAAACTGACCTTGTTGGCTGGTACAAAAAAGGAACTTGCTTAGGGCTTATCTTTACTGAAATCAACCTCGAGTTTGAGACTCCAATCACAGAGCTTCTTAAAACAAAGGTTTTGAGCGCTCTTCAAGACGCGGTTGGAGTCGATGTCAACTCCAAGTTGGTTGTCACGGCGCATCTCTATCCAGAGAACAGGGTTCTAGGCGGTGACGATCAGGGTGCAGACAAGCGACTCTATCCGGATATCGCGGAGAATAACGCGAATGGGGGAATCGCCCGAGCTGTTAAACGTGTCATTGATATTCTTGGAAGCGGTGCGTTGCTGATCCTTTTTGGTCCTATTCTCGCCGCAATTGCGATCGCGATCAAACTAACGTCCAAGGGGCCCGTGATATTTAGGCAGGAGCGAATTGGACAATTTGGGTCTCGTTTCAAGTGCCTTAAGTTCCGAACCATGCACACGAATAACGACTCTAAGATCCACCAAGAATTCATCCAACAGTTCATTGCAGGTCAGGCCGGACGGGACAAAGCCGAAGCTGGAAAGACGGCCGTCTATAAAATTACAAATGATCCTCGCGTTACGGCAATCGGAAGATTTCTTCGAAAGACCAGCCTGGACGAATTCCCCCAGTTTTTTAACGTATTGAGGGGTGAAATGTCCCTGGTCGGCCCACGCCCCCCAGTGCCCTATGAGTTTCAAGTTTATGACACATGGCATCGCCGGAGAGTTCTCGAGGCGAGACCCGGCGTTACCGGGCTTTGGCAAGTCAGTGGTCGGAGCCGCATGTGCTTTGACGACATGGTGCGTTTGGATCTGCGATATTCCCAGTCCTGGTCACTTGGGCTCGACCTCAAAATCCTTATGGCGACTCCACGTGCAGTTCTTGGCGGAGAAGGCGCTTACTAAATCCGGATGTCGGCCTTTGCTCTTAGTACCGGATATTGATGCTGCAGACGAAGTTGACAATTCTGCCCCACAGGCGACGCTCTCTGGCTCGGGCCTTTGAGGTGAAGATCAATCTTCTTCAGGCCCTGGCAGATTAGCTGCGATTCTGCGCAAGATCCTTAATAGACGCGCAAACCATTTAGAATCTGCGTCCTGATTCTTCGCGAATCATGCCAGCTGACGATGGTCTCAATTGGCGCATGCAAGCACTTCAATTTGGCGATTACCGTCGCCCGGTGCCGTATTGATCGCTGATTGCGTCAAGGGAGCAAGTTCTGAAGTGGGATGAGGAGTTCAAGGTTCAAGGAAGATCGGGATTCCGCATCTTATCAGAGCCTTACGGGGGAATCAGTTAGCTAAATATTTTCAGATTTGTGGCAACGCTTTGGGTTGCGGATTTGCGCGGTAGTGAACCTCGGGCCGTTAACACCTCATCTCAATCAAGTTACAAGGGAGTGAAGACTTGGAGTGTCGATTGCACTGGATGCAGGGTAAGTGTATGCGGAGATGGCGGAGCTATCAGGAGAGGTGTGTTTGCAGTTGTACGAAAAAGGGCCAAGCCCGGCTAGGACCACATAACTCTCTGCTCAGCCTTCCCAGGAGACTCCTTCGTGAACCTTTTTGAACTGCGATCCAAGTGGCGACATCTGCGCGCGCTGAGCCTGCTCCCGGTGGGATTGTTTGTTGTCATGCTCGTCTCGGTCGTTTCATTTGCCGACGGGCCAATCGCATCGTCGGATTTTGTCGGTGTAGAGGATCCGCTCTCTGAGAATGGCACGTGGGTCACGATGACCTCCTACTCTCCTTACGGCACCCAATTCCAGAAAAACAACGGCGCCTACCCGGATCGCCTTAGTCCACTGAACCACGCAGCCGCTCACACCACCGCAGTCATCCCCGCCGACCACTACTCCGAAATCGTTGTCGGCCATATCGCAGATGCCCGTAATAATGTGGGGCCGATCGCTCGCGTTCAGGCCTCTGGGGCGGCCACCGATAGCTGCTATCTCTGGTGGACCAGCGTCGTCAACGGGCCCAGCTACCTTTATCGGTTGGACTCGAATGTCCCGGATCCCACCCGCGGTACCACCTATACCGCCACAGACCTCATCCCTACTTCGCCAGTCGCGGACGGTGACAGGCTCCGCCTCATCGTGCGCGGCCCGGTGGTCTACGGTCTTAAAAACGGTGTGCGCGACTTCATCTATAACACCGGTACTGACTCGACCAAATACTCCTCGGGCACCTCAGGAATGATGACCTATGCCGATGGTGCGGTGAACAACGCGGTCATCGCTTCGTGGTCCACTGGCGCAGCCCCCACTTCATCCGGCACCTGGACTTCATCGAACTTTGCTGGCACGCAAAACCCCCTGGACGAATCAGATACCTGGTACCCGCTACCGGGCTATCAGGGCTTCAGCAAGACGGGAGGCCAAGTCACCGGTCTGGGCACGAATCACAACGCTTCTGGCGTGTGGAGCATTACGCCGCCCGCGACTCAATATTCCGAGGTCACCCTGAGTAGCGTAGCCAGCGGCGGCGGCGGTCCCATCGTCCGCATCGACCGCACCAACTCCGGCCAGACCGGGTGGCTCCTGTTTCTCTACGCCGACAACCCCAGTTCGTCGGGCATCTACAAGATGACCCCCGACGGAAACTTCAGCCAAGCTCAAACCTTCACCCCCACGATCGTCGCTGGCGACAAATGGCGGCTAACAGCCACTGGCAACACTCTCAACGTATACCGCAATGGTGTGCTCCAGATGACATATACAACCGACGGCTCCTATCCCAGCGGCGACGTTGGTATCGAGGCTTATACCCAGCGCTTTAGTTTCTCAGGATGGAAGGGTGGGGATGCTTCGCACCCCTAAAGCCGAAGGATCAACAAGGTTCCTGACTCTGTCGGAGCCCATCGGAAACACCCCTAGAAAAGAGCGCATGCAACTGAAACCAAGGGCAATAACTTACCTGACACAGCCCGCTCAAGCGTGTGCTCAAGGGCACCTACGCAAACGTTGAGCTGTTCCACCTGTTCCGCTACTTGGACGAACAGGTGTTTCGCTACAACTATCGCGTCAAGAAAAACCACTTCATGGGCCATGGGGATCGTTTTCAATCGGCTATGCGTCATATCGCTGGCCGTCGTATCACCTTTCAAGAACTCACTGGCAAAGGGACCGATTCGCAGCACCGCGAAAAGGCAAGGACGCGGCCATCGTAAGGAGGCCTAATCCTTGCCTTTTTGGGCTTAGGAGCGCGGAATGATGCCTTCATCACACCATCAAAATTCTGACGAGCCTTCTACGTAGTTTCTACTCGACCGGCGATTGCATCTCGAAGGGGCGAAGCCGTCCCGTTCTAAATGAGCTCTCAAGAATGAGTTCCTGGATGCGAGGGCAAAAGCGGGACAGAGGGTGGAAGAAAGCTACTCTGCGAAACACGAGACAAGAGCACGTTGCTGACGTCCAGCGCGTTGCACTGGATGACGCCTCAGAAATTGCTCCGCTAACAAAACCTACCGTCAAGTCAGCCCCCAACCGACGCTGACGATTAGCTTGGTTTTATAATCGATTGAATCCCCACTCGGATTGAGTGGTCCGCTTTATTCTGATCTCTCTGCAGAGTAGTTCGAGTAGTAGTCAGAACCGTAAGAGTCGCTCTTTTCAACTCGATTGAGTACGACCCCGAGCAGATTCTTCTCTCGGAATTCTCCCGCGACCTTTTCCGCAACCTCAGCGTGCGTCGATCCAGCACGCACGACAAGAAGAACTCCGTCTGTCAAATCTGCGAGGATGCTTGCATCGTGAACCGGCAAAACCGGCGGCGAGTCGATAATGATCCAATCGAAGATAGGTGTCACGAGATCGAGTAAGTCCTTCATTCTCTGACTAAGGAGAAGTTCGCTAGGATTGGACGCCTCCGAGCCCGCTGGAATTAGGAATAAGTTCTCCCGCGCGCCCCTTTGGATCGCCGTGAATTCATTCGCCTCGCCCCTGAGATAGTCCGTCAATCCGGGCCGGTTCGGCGCCCCCAGCTCTACATGGACTCGTGGAGAGCGCAAATCCGCATCGATAATTAGCACGCGCCGCTCTGACTGTTGCACGATTGATTGCGCCAGATTAGCGGTCACGAAGGTCTTTCCTTCAGCAGGAATGCTGCTAGTTATCAGAAGCCGGCGCAAAGTGCGCGTGCTAGCAATCTGATAAAGTCGGGATCGCAGGGTGCGAAACCTTTCCGCCCCTCCATTCCTCACTCCTGGCCTCTGAAAGATATTCGGTCGCGCATCTATCTCCCACTTCGAGTGAGAACACCGCTTCACAAGCTCTTCATATCGGAGGGGCCCTGCCTGATTCCCGACGGCTAAGATACGTTGCTGCTCAGCACGATTGGCAATACTCGCTTCCGCCCTGGCCTGGCCGTGTATTTCAACCAAAACTTCGGAGGGATCACCACTCTCGCCACCCAAGAGGTTTGCGCTTCTTTCCTTAGCGGCCTTTTCCAGAGCTTCATGAATACGACTCATCGCGTTTCCTTAAACTCTCTTCTGCGTGATTGACTCAAGCGTTCGTTGCAACCGGCCGCTTTAGCAAACCGATATTTTTATTGTTCCCGTGAGCCACTTCAAGAACCGGAACGGTCGCGAGCACGATCAGCTTCAATTGCAACTCAACGTCTCTCTCGGTGTGGAGAGTTTTATCTATCATCATCAAGATGTAGAGAATAGCCAGACCCAGCGCAAATCCGCCGGCAACTCCGCCCGCACCGAAGTAAGTCTTCTTGGGGAAGGAAGGCGCGACTGGAAGGTTGGGCGGATCGAGCATATTAAATTGTTCACCCTGCTGCTGGTGCGCCAAATCCTTCGCCATCTCCGAGCTTTCACGTTTCTTTTGCAAATCGTTGTAAAAATCCAGCGCGCTCTGGTAATTCCGCGTGAGTTCCTTCAGCTGTTGTTCGACCATGGGACTGGCCTGCATTTGCCCCTGAAGAGCTCGGATCTGATCCTGGATTTGAGCTTGTTGTTTTGTCAGACCCGCAATATTCATCTCATCCTGGTGGACGCGGGCACGCAACAACTGAATATTGGGCGGCTCCACTTTCGATTGCAATCCGCCTGAGAGGTTCGCTTTCGGGGCTTCTGCCGCCTTCCTCTGAAGATCCTCAATCAGTTTTCTGGTTTTAATCACATCCGGGTGTTCCGGAGTATATTTCGCTTCAAGAGCCGCCAATTGCCCCTGTAGCGCTTCGATTTGAACGTCCACAGTCTCGGGATTCTGTCCGGTTTGCGTGGCCTTCCAATTCGCTTCCTGCTGCGTCAAAAGAGATTCGTTAAACGCCTTATCTTGCTGCGCCGCACTCAATGACTGGGTATTGGCCTCCACTTGCGAGTTCAACGTCGTCAACCGGTTCAGGTTGGTTGGACCTTCCTCCGGCAGGGAGCCGAGATGCTGGCGCTTAAATTCTGCCAGCTTGGCGTCTTGTTGATCGAGCTTGAGCTTTGCGTCCTCCAGATGCTCAGTGACAAAGGAGTTCGTGCTGGTTGCATCTTTTATCAACGCTTTCGAATTTTGCTCCGTAAACATGGAGGTGATCTCGGCGCAGATTTCTTGAGCGGTCTTGGGATTGTTGAACGTCACGCTCACGTGGAAGCCGGGCATGCTCCTGTCTTGCGTGCCGGCCGTCGGCTCAATCGGAGAAACCTCTATCGCGGTCCGCAATTTCTCAACCAACTGCTCCATGGGAACCTTGCTTCGGTCCTCCTTGTAAACGCCAAATTTCTCGATGACTGGCTCTAACCGTGAGCGGCTCAGAATCTGCTCTTTCATCGATGCAAGCCGTTGGTTCAAGTCCTCGGTCTCAATGGGTTTGACATACTCGACCGGGACCATCGGCTTGGATACCAGCACCAATGTTTGCGACGTGTATTTCTTCGGAAGCTTGAGGGCGGCAACTACGGCGAGGCCTCCGCAGGCGATGACGCAAACCGGCACGATCCACCAATACTTACGAACTACCCTCTTAACATCTGCTAGAGCAATTTCACCGTTCCGGACCATAACGTACTCTCCACTAGCAATGCCCTACGCTATCCCTTACTAAGCTATGCACGCGCCCTGCCAAGAACTTGACCATCGGCCTAGTAGCCCGAGCCGTTAATGCTCTGTACTTGCAACAACTTACGAGCAAAATCCACTCTTCAAGTTATCCAAAAACCATGAGGAATCAGCTATTCCGTTGACGAAGTGGAACCATTTTACCCACATTATCCCTGGATTTGGCCTTTGTCTCTAAGTTTAGGGGCCGTGACAGCGAAAGTATCATAATTCGACTCCCAAAGCGCACTCTTCGTGGCTCTCTAGCCTTCCCTGTCCTGCGGTTAGTCTCGCAAGTCATTGTGCCGATAGGGCAATGTTCGTTGCACGCCTGCCTTCTCACAGCTCGCCGTCAGCGGCATCCCAGCCCTGGTCCAGATATCTTTCGTGCCTGTTGTGTACAGGTTGGTAGGGGCAAAAGAGGATACAGAGTAATTTATTGTACGCTCGTTACCTTCAAGTTGGTCGGCGGTGCGGGCTTGGGAGTTGCTGGGCCCGCCTTAAATGCGATTGCAAATGCCTGCATCGTCGACGCGCTATCCGCCTGAGTCCAACTGAATGCTATCTGTGAAGTCTTGGTGTAAAAGAAATGCTGCCAGCCATCTCCGTTGTTTAATTGGCCCTGGTCGGTCTCGCCGGTGTACGGCGTATTGTCCCAAAGGAATCCGCTGCCGACCGCTGTTGACGGTCCAGTCCCGGTGTTCTCCGCCGCAAACGCGATCCCTGATTGAGTCGTGGGTGTAATATCGGGTAGATTTGTTAGCGATGTTCCTGAGGCAAAAACTCCTGCACTATCTATGTCCTCCGGAGAACTCGCTGCGCCCACCACGTCGTAGATCACTATGATGCCCGTATCAGTAGGCTGACCGCTGTGCACCGTGCACCTCAGATTCGTGGACGCCGCCACTGACGGAATAAACAAGATTTGCGGCATGTCGGTTCCGGACGGCGTGCGTTTAGTCCAAGTATTTGAAGGCGTACAGGTGTCAATCGTTACGATATTGCCGCCAGAATTAGTGCTTCCTACGTCCAAAGAAGCTACTACAAGATTTCCACTTGAAACAAAATAGCTGACTTGCGTGTTTGAACCCTCGCTAATCTGCAAGTGCTGCTGGTGCAGAATGTACATCCCCGTTGGTGTGGTTCCGGCTCCGGACGCCGCCTTGAACGCCATCGCTACGATGTTGTATGTGCTTGTGTTTCCAGAGATCGTGAAAGAAGGCGCGATAGCCCCAGACGATGTTTGAACGAATTCCTCGTCTGCATCACTACAATAGGTGTCGGCAGCATCGAGCATAAAACCGGTTCCCGGCACCATCGAACTGCTCGTGGTCCCGCACAGACGAGAGCCTAACCCTCCTACAGCCATCGTGCTGGCTACAATTAGGTCTCCATTCGATCCGGTCTGTATCGCAGCACTGCACTGCACGTTGGCAGGAGTTGTGGTGCTGCTCGAACAAGTCCCGTCCCCGGGGGAACTTACAGCCACCCCGGAATACTCTTGAACTGCTCCGTGCCAGTCGGAAACGCTCGCCGAAAAGGAGACGGTAATTTGAGTGATGCCCGCCGACGCTCCCGTTACATAGTACAGTGAAGTGACCCAACCACCGGACCCGCTATCGGCGCTTACGCCCAATATGTAAGTGCTCGATTTATTGTCTGAAATCGAGGAAACGCTTGACCCGTGGGGATAGGTAATTCTGAGCGTGAGAAGATTACTAGCCAACGTCCCCGTGCCCATCGAGCCGCCATACTGAATCCTGAAATTATTTCCTGTCTCTCTGGCAGTGGCAAGACTCCTGGAATGTACAAGCTTTGGGGTTTGCGCGTGCGCCGTGACCGAAACCATCAAGAAAAACGCTAAAGCTAGAAAACGTGGTAACGGCCGTCCCATGACGACTCCTCCTCAGAACACTTCCCCATTGCCAGGGCGCTTGCATCCGTTGTTAATGAGTTAGCGTCTTGGCTCCCAAACTCCCCCGCAGCGCGAGTGATTGCTTCTTTGCCTCCGACTCGGTCGCGCCAAACTTCTGCGACTCCAAGTCATACTATCGAAAATTGGTTCCTAATGCTTAGGCTCCTGACCATACTAGCCTTGTAACTGCGGTCCACGCCTCTCCCTTTTCGCAAAACCCTAGGCTAATATTGCCAGTTCATCGGGGAACTGACCAGTTCCAAGAAATCTCGGTGATGGTCAAGAGCGACTCACGCGCTATGAAAAAGTCCTATGGGATCGGCGCTGACACTTCGTTGGAGTAGACGCTCTCGTTGCCGCTGGAATCTACCGCCGTTGTCACATAGAAGTAGGTTGTACCGTTCGCAACGGTCGTATCCGTGTAGATTAACGTGGCGACAAGAGAAGGATTAATCTTCACGTAACCTGTTCCGCTCGCCGTACTGCGATAAACGTTATACCCGGAAACGGAAGAGGTGCTCGCATCCCAGCTCAACCCCACGGAGCTCGCCTGCTGCACGTTTGCCGTAAAGTTTACTCCGGCAACATTCGCGGAATTTAGGGTTACATCCTGGACGGCGGGTGCAAACGTATAGCCTGCATCGCTTGGCGTGATGGTGTACGCGCCATTCACCAATCCAGTAAAGGTATAGTTACCAGCAGCGTTGGTGGTCGTGGTCGCCGCTGCAGGCCCGTTGAGCAGCACGGTCGCTCCGCTCCCGCCCGCTGTCGGAGTTATCGTCCCCGAGATGCTGAACGTTGGTGCTGTTTGCGCTGTTGCGGTGAAATTGATCCCCGTGACGTTGGCTCCGTTGACCGGGGCACTTTGACTGGTCGGACTAAATGTGTAACCCGTGCGGCTCGGAGTCACAGCATAGTTTCCGTTCGCCAAGCCAGTGAAAGTATAGATACCGGAAGCGTTCGCAGTTATCGAGGCTGTTGCAGCCCCGCTTAGCACCACCTTCGCTCCGCTCCCGCCCGCTGTCGGAGTTATCGTCCCCGAGATGCTGAACGTTGGTGCTGTTTGCGCTGTAGCGGTGAAATTGATCCCCGTGACATTGGCTCCGTTGACTGTTGCATTTTGACTGGTCGGACTAAATGTGTAACCCGCGCGGCTCGGAGCCACCGCATACGTTCCATTCGCCAATCCGGTAAACGTATAGATCCCCGAGGCGTTGGCCGTTGTTGTGGCGCTCGCCGCTCCACTCAACGTGACAGTTGCTCCACTACCCCCCGCCGTCGGGCCGATTGTCCCGGAAACGCTGTAGCTTTGCGCAGTGGCAGTAAAATTCAGACCTGTGGTCACGTTGGCGCCGTTAATCGTCACGTTTAAGCTAGTCGGGTTAAATACGTAACCCACATGGCTGGGGGTGAGGGTATAAATCCCGTTGGCCAACGCACTGAAAGTGAAGTTGCCAGATGCGTCAGCTGTTGTCGTGGCATTCGCTGTCCCGCTCAATGTGAGCGTTGCCCCACTTCCCCCCGCTATCGGTGTTATCGCCCCCGAAATAAGGTATGTCTGAGGAGGCGGAGGATTCTGGGTTTCCGTGTTTTTTCCGCTGACCACACCCGCACACCCCCAGAGAAAGACCAATGGAAAGAGTGTCGCGGCCAAAAGAATGGCTTCGCGTGCTCGCGAATCCATTCTCCGAGGATTTGCGATCCCGACCGGGCTGTATCTATCTTGTTGATTTCTCATCGTCCAGGCCCCTCAGACCTTGATAGGACACAAGAGTACGTCCAGATGAGTTCCCAAGAAACTGCTTGGAGGTCTAATTTAGGTACAGGTGTGACCCTGTCCGTAGGGACCGGAGAGTTCTGGGGGCACCCCTAGAGTTCCCGCGCGATCACCACTTCCTCGAGTTAATGAACTCCCTCCCGGGTCGGGCCGCAAGCCTAGTCTTCCCTACCCCTTTGACTCCCGTTCTTGGCCTGAGGATTCGCGCATCCTGTGGAGCAAACTGACAGCCCAGAGTGAACCAGGAACAACGCCTCCCGGACCGGCCACTTGCCCCGCCAACTTGTCTTGATAACTCGCTCGATTACTGACTCATGGAATCAGTGCCGAGACCTCATCCGAGTTGACGCTCTCATCACCGCTGGAATCGACTGATGTGGCTACGTAGTAGTACGTCGTACCACTCTGCAAGGTCGCGTCCGTGTCCGCGTACGTAAGCGTAGTTATGAGGGACGTGTTGATCTTGACGTACGGCCCCCCGCTCGTGGTACCGCGGTACACGTTGTATCCAACCACAGTAGAAGTACTGGCGGTCCAGGTCAGGGTCACACTATGTTGCACAGGCGCGACTCCTGTTCCAGTCAGGGTAACCGACGCTGGCGACCCAGTCGCATTACTCACGATGGAAATGCTTCCATTTACGCTGCCTGCCGCCGTTGGGCTGAATTCGATCGTAAGGACGAGGTTTTGGGACGGCGTAAGGGTAACTGGCGCGCTTCCGCCCGTCATCGAGTAGCCGGTCCCGCTCAAGGTTATCTGCGAAATAGCGACACTCGAATTGCCAGTATTTGAGATGGTTACGGTTTGAGGAGCCGATGTTGTCGCTGTTGTTATGTTGCCAAAGGCGATACTCGTTGGATTGATGCTCAGCGTAAGGGTCGAGGCAATCCCTGTGCCGTTGAGCGTCACCGAAGTGGGCGAAGTCGGCGCGTTACTCACGATCGAGATGTTCCCAGTTGCGGCACCAACGGCCGTTGGCCGGAAAGCAACTGAGATGGTGGTCTGTTGGCCGGCATTCACATTAATAGGTAGTGTGAATCCGCTCACGTTGAAGGCGGACCCGGTTTCGTTCACTTGCGAGATCGTCAACGTGGCGGTGCCGGTGTTCGTGATGATCAACAATTGGTTCGAGCTGCTGCCAACGACATCGTTCCCGAAGTTAATGGGGTTAGAACTCAACTGAATCCCTGCCACAAGGGCCGGGTTAACGGTCAATGTAGCCTTTGCGCTCGTCGCGTTCCCCGCTGTATTGCTCACCACCACATCAAACGTCGATCCGCTGTTCGCTGTCGTCGTCACCGGCGTGGTATAGCTGCTCGCCGTCGCCCCAGCGATGTTCACTCCGTTCTGCTGCCACTGATAACTCAGCGGCGCTGTTCCTCCCGCCACCACACTAAACGTCGCTGTCTGTCCCGCCGTCACCGTCTGATTCACAGGCTGCGTCGTGATCGTTGGCGCTACCACCGCCGCGTTCACCGTCAACGTCCCCGAGTTACTCGTCACGCTTCCCGCCGTGTTGCTCACCACTGCATCAAACGTCGATCCACTGTCTGTCGTCGCCGTCGCTGGTGTCGTATAACTGCTGGCTGTCGCCCCAGCGATATTCACCCCATTCTTCTGCCACTGGTAACTCAGCGGCGCTGTCCCTCCCGCCACCACGCTAAACGTCGCTGTCTGTCCTGCCGTCACCGTCTGATTCACAGGCT